>Ga0118677_10002485_pt1 | contig 36994 bp, 21 predicted proteins | sample AliMusrvi5mmetaG_FD_86154 | JGI IMG/M metagenome (GOLD analysis project Ga0118677, IMG submission 86154)
GAGAAGGGGGCAAAGGGGGTGGAGGTTGTAAATGTTCCGAAACAAATTCGGCTGACGAAGAACGAAGGCTCGAAGCCGTTTCGGTCGTTCCGATTTCCAATTCCGAATTTATTTCAGATTTCGACATTCGGATTTCGGATTTCTCCACGCTCTCTGTTCGCTGCTCCCTGCTTTTCCCTGGCTTGGGTCCAAGGAACTGAAAATATGTGCATTCAATCCGCCCGTTGTACAACTTTCGCCGCCGCGTGGCCGATTGGCCGATTACTGCCTCAAAGTCCGGCAACGCGGTGAGGACAAAAAAGGACCACGTCTTCAAGCGGCGAAAGACGTCGGGCATGGCCCGGTGCAAGGCCAGGGCCTCTGCCGATCGGCCCAGTCGTTCACCGTAGGGCGGATTACAAATCACGCAGCCGTACGACCGCTTGCTGGAAAGCTCGGCGAAGGTCTTCTGCTGGAAGTGGATGTCGGCGGCCACGCCAGCCTTCTCGGCATGAAAGCGGGCTAAACTCAGCACACCTTCATCAACATCAGTGCCGATGATCCGGGATGGCAGATCGGCCTTTGCCGCCTCGCGGGCCTGCTGCCGAGCCGCTTCCCACAACGATGCTGGCACGTTGGGCCAAGTCTCAGCCGCATAGCTTCGGCCTAGCCCTGGCGCCATGTTGCGGCCGATCAGCGCAGCCTCGATCGAGATCGTGCCGGAACCGCAAAAGGGATCGATCAACGGCCGCTCGGGCCGCCAGACACTCAAAAGGATCATCGCTGCAGCCAAGGTTTCCTTCAGCGGCGCTTTGCTTGTCAATGGCCGGTAACCCCGCTTGTGCAGTCCTAGACCGCTGGTGTCGATGGTCAGCATGGCTTGGTCGTTGAGCAGGGCCACTTCAATCGAATATTTTGGGCCTGTCTCCACGAACCACTCGACCTGATAGGCTGCCTTTAGCCGCTCGACGATCGCCTTTTTCACGATTTTTTGGCAGGCTGGTACGCTGGAAAGCTGCGATTTGACCGACCGGCCCGATACGGGGAACTCGGCCTCGACAGCAAGCCAGTCTTCCCAAGGCAATGTTCGAGTGCGATCGAAAAGCTGGCCGAAATCGCGGGCTTCAAAAGTGTCTAATCGCAGCAGAATCCGGTCAGCCGTCCGCAGCCAGAGGTTCGTGCGGCAGATATCAGCCGCATCGCCGGCAAAAAGCACCCGACCGGGCTGGATGATTTTGGGTTGGTAGCCTAGCCACTGGAGTTCCCTCGCGACGACGGACTCCAGTCCGAACGTGCTGGTAGCGATTAGATCAAGTTTTGCAGGTGGCAAGTTTTGGGGCGTGGTCATTCGTTCTATTGTAACATTTGAAGTGCAAGAAAACGAAAACGGTTCCTCCGAGTCGGTTCCGTTCAGGATTGCGAAACCGACCCGGATGAACCTAACCAAACCGGGTAATGCAAGTATTCTCAGCGACGATCAGTTTGCCGGGCCGGGCATTGCTCCCATAGCACCAATCGTCGGGCCACACGAGGAGCAACCGCCTCCCGGCACACCACCGGGGGCACAACCAGAATCGCAAGGAGGAGGACAGGTTGGATAGGGCTGGGGCTGTGCCTTCGCGCCGCGGAACAAACACGACTCGCAGCCGATCGCCGACACCATAAAAACCAACATCGCCGTTACCGTGAACAGCCTACGCATGATTTGCTCCATTTTACACTGTCAGCGGTTAGAAAGACACGAACCTTTACCGATGGGCTACGGTTGGCGTCATTTTAACCCGCGCAAACTATGATCCGACTCGCCGCCTCTGCGGTGCATCTTCAACTAGAAAACTCTACACCAAGATTGACGATGTGCAACCTCCACGCGGTCGTTTTTTGAAAACATGGGAGATTACTTTTTTCCACCAAGGGCTAAAATGTAAGTTACACTTAGGTAAAGATTTCTTTCTAGGAAAAGGATGCCACACGCATCAAAAGTGCCGCCATGCCCCACCTTTTGCCTGTCTTGATTCTTGCTTGGTGCTCTCTCCTTGCTAATGCTTCGGTTTTAGCGATTGCGGCGGAAACATCGTCCGCGCCGGCTCCTGTTACTCAGGTCTGGCTGATCAATACCCGCTCTGCTCCCGGCTGTGGCGATCTGGAGGCAGATCTCTCGAAGATCACATACTCACGGCTCGACGAATCGTGCGGCTGCGGCCGGTGGCAATCGTCCGATGCGACCGCGTTTCAGGCTTTTGCCGTGCCCGGCGTGCCGACAACCGTTCTCATTCACGGCAACGGCACTAACGAGGACTGGGCCGTGCGGCATGGCGACGAGTTGTACGGTTTGATGAAGCAACAGGCATGTGGACGCCCTTTCCGCTTGATTGTCTGGTCGTGGCCAGCAGATCGCGAAGTCCGGCGGATTCGCCACGACATGCAGATCAAAATCTGTCGTAGCGACGTGGAGGCGTATTATCTGGCACGTGTGCTACCCTATCTACCCAAAGGCACACCACTGAGCCTGGTTGGATATAGCCTGGGGTGCCGAATGACCAGTGGGGCCTTGCAACTCTTGGCCGGAGGATCCGTGGCCGGCCGTAACCTTGTACCCGAGGTCTTGGCTGCTTGGAACCAGGATGGATCTCGGCACATTCGCGTGATGATGGTCGCCGCAGCCATGGATGCCAACTGGCTGGAACCGTCTTCGCCGCATGGCCTAGCCCCCTTGGCTGTTGAGCGCATCCTGGTCGTGAAGAACGGATGCGATCACATCTTGAAGTGGTATTCGCACCTTTACGGCCGCCACGGCCCGGAAGCCCTGGGATATGTCGGACCGATGAGTACGGCTGGAGGTAAGCTCGACGTGATTGACGTCTCCTGCGAGGTCGGCCGGAAGCACGATTTCGACTGCTATCAAGAGTCTTCGCCCATCTATCGGCGTCTGGCTTGGTATACTTTTCTCTGCGACGCGCCCGCCACGGCCGAAAAATCGAGTTTGGCTGCCAAAAATCGCCCTGCACGCTAGCGGTTATAATGGAAGGCCGATGTAGTGGGGGAACGAGTGAAACGAGCCCCACCAATACGCTGCTGGTGGGACTCGCTTAGGCTCGGCCCACCCTACTGAAAGCAAAACCATGTTAACACCCATTCTCGTCATCGGCTGCCTGCTTGCCGGAGAGCCAGCAAGCGATTCGAGCTTGAAAACCGAGGTTCTCAAGCTCGTGCGGAATCTCGATGCAGATAAGCAGGAAGAACGCAAGGCGGCCGAAAAACGCTTGCTCGAACTCGGACCGGCGGTAATCGATTATCTTCCGTCGCCTGAGTCTCAGCCGAACGACAACCTCGCCAATGGCATCCGGCGGATTCGTCAGCAATTGCAAAAGACCCAGGCCACCGCGAGCGTCGAATCGTCGACCGTCACGCTGCATGGGCGGATGAAAGTCTCCAAAGTGCTCGCCGAGATCCAGAAACAGACTGGCAACACGATCGCCGACCTGCCTCGGCCGGCCGAGGCCTCGATCCCCGACCCGGAAATCGCCATCAATTTCGACAAGACGCCGTTCTGGACCGCGCTGGACTTGGTGCTGGATCAGGCTCAGTTATCGATCTATCCCTATGGCCAGCCAGGCGCGTTACAAATCGTGCCTCGTGGGCTGCACAATCTTCCGCGAACCGGCCTAGCCGCGATCCAAGGGCCAATGCGGATTGAGCCGGTTTTGGTGGTGGCTAAGCGCGAATTGAGAAGTTCGTCACCTTCGGCGTTGCAGGTCTCCCTCGAAGTGGAATGGGAGCCGCGACTGCAACCGATCGCCATCAAGCAGCGAATGGCCGACCTCAAGATCAAGGATTCCAGCGGGGGCAGCGTGGCCATCGATAACCCCGAGGCGGAAAAAGAAGCTTTCCCCCGGCTGGGCAGTTCGGCCGTGGAAATGGATATCGTCATGGCCATGCCCACGCAACCGCCGAAAGAAATTGCCTCGCTGAAAGGCTCTTTTCGAGTGTTGATGCTGGGCAAGGTCGAAACCTTTCGCTTCGTTGATCTGCTCAAAGGCAAGCAGGAAAAACGAATCGCTTCGGCCACGGTCTCGCTCGATGAAGTCCGCAAGAACGGCGATTCGTGGGAGGTCTTCGTCCGACTCCGCTTTGACGACGCCAACGACGCACTGGAATCGCACCGCAATTGGGTTCTACAGAACGATGCCTTTCTCGAAGATGCCAACGGCAAGCCGATTCAGCCCGACTCGATGGAAACCACACGGCGGACCAAGAATGAAATCGGCGTCGGCTATGTTTTCGCCATGGCCGATTTGCCAAAGAATTTGGCCTTTGTCTACAAAACTCCAGGGATGGTGCTGGCCAAGGATTTTCCCTACGAGGTGCGAGGAGTGAAGATGCCGTAGGGGAAAAAATCCGAAATCCGAATGTCGAAATCCAAAATGCAAAGCACGAATGACCAAAGGTTCGGATTCTCACGTTTGAGATTCGGATTTCGAATTCCCCCCGCCCCCCCCGTAGAGTTGTTTTTTGAAATCCTCGTTTCCTGCTTGCATTTCTTGCCTCGTCTGCTCATAGTGGTAATAGGGTATATAACGGGCCAGTCCTATTGATGGAGCCAAATATGTTGTTGCGAACCAAAACAGACAGAGTTGGATTAATGCGGGTGTTGATGCTCTTGGCGGGGATCGGCCTCGTGGGGCCGATGGTCTCGGTATCCCGTGGTGACCCGCCAAATGCAGGTCTTCAGGCCCAGTTGGCTGCGGGCGAATTTGCCCCGGCCCTCGACGCGGCTCAAAAGGCGGCCGATCCCAAGCAGCGCGACGCTCTGCTCGCGCAGGTGGCCGTCGCCCAGATACAGGCTGGGGCACCAGCGGCCGCTGTGAAAACCGTGGCCCGCGTCGGTGATGATCGTCTCCGTGCCCATATCCTGGCAGGCGTCGGTGTCGCCGGGGGAGCTGCGGCTGCCGGTGGTGCAGCCGCTGCCAACGGCGCAGCCGACTTTGAACCGCTCAAAACGCTCATTACCAACACCATCGCGACCAAGACCTGGGTGGACAACGGCGGCACCGGCACCCTGTCGGAATTTGCCACCGGCGTCTACGTTGACCCCAAGGGTATGTTGCGTCCTTTGATGAAAGAAGCCCGCACGGGAGATCTGGCTGTTCTGCGCGCCAATAATCAGCAGCGAGCCGGCCAGGACGACGTGCGGCGCAGTTCGCCTCTCCGGATGATCTCGCTCACTCGGTTGGAGAAGAAGATCCAGCTTAACGAAGCCCTGGGCCAGGGTCTCGATGAAACGATGAAGTATCTCGCCGGCCTGCGGCGGATCGAGTATGTCTTCGTCTATCCCGAGACGGGCGACCTGGTGCTGGCTGGACCGGCCGGCGACTGGACCGCGGGAGCCGAGAACCGCATCATCTCGCGCGACACGGGCGACCCGGTCCTGCGGTTGGACGACCTCGTGGTTATCTTCCGCCAGATGATGACCAACCACGATGCCCATTTCGGCTGCATGATCAATCCGCGCAAGGAATCGCTAAAAAGTGCGCAGGAGTTCTTGTCTCAATGGAGCAAGCGGCCAATTCCTTCCGGGGCTGCCGCCCTCAAAACCTGGTGCGAGCAGTTCCGCACTGCGGTCGGCAAGCAAGACATTGAGGTCTTCGGCGGGTTGGATCCACAAACCCGAGCGGCTCGCACGCTGGTCGAGGCCGACTATCGCATGAAACTCGTCGGCATGGGCCTGGAAGAAGGCGTGCCGGGCGTGACGAGCTATATGAGTCAGATCAGGACCCCGCCAAAGGAAATGGGCGTGCTCCGTTGGTGGTTCACGCTCAACTACGATTCCATCCAGACTTCCAAAGACCACCTCGCTTTCAACATCCGCGGCCAAGGCGTAAAGGTCGAGAGCGAAAACGAACACCTCACGACCCAGGGCGAGCGGATCCACCCCGGCGAATCGGAGCCACTGAATCGCCAGTTCACCGAGAGCTTCACCAAGCACTTCAGTGAACTTTGCGTGAAGTATCCGATCTATGCCGAGTTGCGGAACCTGTGCGACCTGGCCCTGGCTGCTTCGCTCGTTCGCGAGGAAGGCATGGCCGACAAGGTGGACTGGCACATGGCTTATTTTGGCAATCCGCAGGCATTCGTCGTCCAACAGGGGGCTGTTCCCAAGGAAGTCGATTCGGTCGTCAACTATCGTGTGCTCCGCCAGGGTCTGTTTGTCGCGCATGTCAGCGGCGGCGTGGAAGTGAAGACCAGCGAGTTGGTGAGCCGGCAAGCGATCGAGGTCGAGAGCTATCCGCAGCTCCAGGAGAAGCGGCCCAGCAACGCTGCAAAGCCGCAAGCAGTTGACCGTTGGTGGTGGGACTGAGTATTTGGAGTGCGGCGGCTTGCCGTCGCTTTCCAATACGGCCCGTTTCCAACCAACGTGCTGCGCACGCGTTTTGAAAAGCGAGAGCAATCCCTCGCACTCCAAATTGGTGCTAAACTATTATGGAGCCGTGCTGCGCATCTTTGCGCCGGTTTATAATACGCATCACAAAGGACGGGGCCTATGAACGCGCGATTCGTTTGGCTGTTTGCATTTCTCTCGATCACTACGCCAAGCCTTGCGCAACAGGGACTGACGGAATCGGCTGTCGCCGCCACGGTGGGTGACGATCCGGTTGAAGTGGCCGAAACCCAGCGGATGATGGACGCGATCTTTCGCAGTAAGAAGCCAGCCGGCAATCTGCTACCGATGGCCCAGGCCCAAGTGCTGGAAGAGGTCATAAGTCGTCGACTGGTACTTGCCTATGCCCGCCGCGTGGGCGATGCCCCAAGTGCCGAGGAACTGGCCAAGGCCAAAAAAGAGTTCCATACCCGCTTGGCCGCGCAAGGTCGCAAGGTGTCTGACGTGCTCAAGACCGAATCGATCACCCCAGCCGATCTGGAGCGACAGGTTCTTTGGCGGCTGGTCTGGGATCGCTATCTGGCCAAGTACCGTACGCTCCAACGCCGCGAGACCTGGTTCCAGAATCACCACTGCAATCTGGACGGCACGGAGTTGGTCGTCAGCCACATTCTTCTTCGCCCTGCCGCCGGGGCCAGCTCAATTGAAATCGAGGCACTGGAAAAACAGGCCGAAACGATCCGCGCGGAGATTACCTCCGGCAAGATCGGCTTTGCCGCGGCTGCGGAAAAATACTCCACCGGCCCCAGCGGTAAACAGGGGGGCCGCCTCGGCAAAATCGGCCGACAGGGTCCTATGGACGAGTCGTTCTCCCGCGCGGCCTTTGCACTGAAGGCGGGTGAGATCAGTCCCCCGGTGCTTTCGCCCTTCGGCGTGCATTTGATCCGCTGCGACGAAGTCGTGCCCGGAACGAAAAATCTTTCCGATCTTACCGGGCCAATCGACGAGGCATTGGCCAAGGAACTACTGGAGAAAATCTCCCAACTTGAACGCCCGCGGACAGCGGTGAAATACAGCAATGCCTGGCCGCATTTCAAACCGGGAACGCGAGAATTGGCGAAATAACTCCTCCTTCACCTTCAGCTTGATCTCATCCGACTTGAGGGCATTGGGCAGGGCCTGGCCATCAATTGCAACGCGCGGACGCGACCTCAATTGAGCATATGGTGTTTTCACGGGTAAAGCTCCTATTTCTTTTCTTTATCCCACGGCCATGCTTCACAGCGGTGAATCTCGGCCACAATCTTCTCGATGAGTGCGACGTTCTTCTCCTCTTCGGCCAGTGGCAGAGCCTGGCGAAATTCCCCCAGGGCCTCCGGAATCTTTCCTTGCTGTTTCAGGGCCAGGGCTAGATCGAAACGTATCTCCGCGCTGCCGGGCTTGATAGCAAGCGCCTTGCGAAAATAGCTCGCGCCTTCGTCATATTGCTGGCGGTCCAAGAATGCCTTGGCGAGATTGCGGAGGCCATCGACATAGCCGGGATTGATCTCCACGGCCCGCCGAAAATGTTCGAGGGCCTCGTCCTTTTTGCCTTTGCGGTCCAGGGCGATGCCCAGATCGGAATAGGCCCCCGCAAGATTCGGGTCGAGGCTCAATGCCTCTTCAAAATGCGAGATGGCCTCGTCCGTCCGCCCAAGCGAGGCCAAGACGACACCGAGCGCGTAGTGGTTCGGAGCACTCTGCGGATCGATATCCAGCGACTTCTGGAAATGATCGATGGCCTCGTCGAGCCGTCTCTCATCGAGCAGGGCCATGGCCAGCAAGGCATGCCCCTCGGCCTGTTGCGACTTCTGCCACTTCCAGGGAATCAGGTGCAGCCCGGATGATTTCCAACGCAAGGCTCCGGCGACGTTGGAGAAATCATCGGTCCAGACCGGCCCCGTATCACGCACAAGTGGCTGCCAGCGACGATCGCCGGCCAGCGGACCAAAATCCTCGGAACTGCGGGCCATCACGACCCAAACCGAGACGAACCTTCCTACTGACCCCGCCGCATCAACATCCCGCCACATGCGAGCCGTCAGCCCGGCAGCCGCGGCCAGATTGCCTAGGATTGGCTCCAGGTCGAGATAGCGGCTGGAAATATGGATCGCCAACAGTCCCCGCGGATTCAAATGGTCGAAGTAAATCTTGAGGGCCTCGCGGGTCGTAAGATGCACGGGCACGGAGTCGGAACTGAAGACGTCGACGATCAGTAGATCGAACTGCCGCTGCGGCCCATGTTCGAGTGAAAGCCGCGCATCGCCCAGGATGACCTCGGGCCGGCCGCGGCAATCGGCCAGATAGGTGAAGTAGTCTGGGTTCCGCGCAATCCGCTCCACGGCCGGGTCGATTTCATAGAACGTGAACCGCTCGCCGCACTGGGCATACGCGGCGATCGTGCCGACGCCCAGGCCCAGTACACCGACCTCGGTCAGCGGCCGGCGGGGTTGGAGTAATTCAAAGATCCGTCCCAACGGTCCCGTGCGGTGATAATATCCCTGCGGTTCGTGCCGTTGGCTTTCCACGAGACTCTGCTGACCGTGGTTCGTGGTGCCGTGCATTAACTGGCGAGTATTCCATACGGGGTCTTCCTCCACTCGCAGGATACCGTAGAAACTTCTCTCGGCGTCGAGCAAGCGGGTGCCCGTTTCCACCGACCACAGACTAATCGCCGCCAGCACGGCCACCGCAGTTCCGAACACTACCGGCCGACGCCGCAAGAGAAACGTGGCGAAGGCAGCCAGACCCACCGTCGCGATCCGCATCACAGGGCTATCGGTAAAGCGCATGCCAGAAAGGAAACTGTCCGAGCGCAGTCCCCAGGCCACGATGAGGCAGAGCAGCAGGGCCGTACTGGGAAACCCTTCGCGGCCAGAAAAGTAGCTTGCACTTTCCGAGTGCCGTCCGCCGGAAGCTGTCTGCTTCTGAAAAAAACGCATGAAAAAGCCTGCTGCTGGGGCTGTAGGGCGGACGGCACACGGAATATGCGCGCTACCTTGACGTGGGCGCAACATGCAGGCCGCGGCCATCATCAACGGATATTCCAGTACGCTGTTGAAAACAACCGGCGCCACCAGGGCACTGAACAATCCGCCGACGACCCCGCCTAGCGACATCCAGAGATAGAACTCGGTCAATTGGCTCGGTTCCGGGCGGTCGGCCGCGATCTGCCCATGACAGACCATCGCGGTCACGAAGAAGGTCGCTAGGTGCAACGACCCGAGCAAGAGGACTTCCCGCAGCCCGGTCCCATTGCACAAGAGCGTCGCGGCTGCCGCTACGATCAAGATGGGCTGTAGGCGGACCATCCATCGCAATGGCAGGATGGTTCGCGGGGCGAAGACCAGCACGAAGGTCAGCAGATACAAGGCCAGCGGCACGATCCAAATAAAAGGCATCGGCGCGACTTCGCTGGAAATGTGCGTCGTCACGCCCAAGAGCAGACTGGAAGGGACCGCCGACAGTGCCAGCCAGCGCAGCCGACGGTGCATGGTCGAGTGTTCAAACGCCCCTCGCTCTTCTTGCGAATTGTAGGACGGTAATGAGCGATCTCCCCTCGCCCCTTGGGGAAGAGGGGCAGGGAGCGGAAGGTTCAATGCTGGTGCGAGCTTCAACTCTGCCAGCCCCCTCCATAGCCTCACGGCACACGCCGCGATGAGTGCCATGAGCAATCCGTAGCCGATCGCCCAGGCACCGCTCTGTTGCGCCAGGGTGAGATTGGCCTCGAACACCAGCGGATAGGCCAATAAGGCCAGCAGGCTGCCGAGGTTGCTGGCCGCATAGAGAAAGTAAGGATCCCGCCTGATGGGCCTTCGTGTCTGGCCGAACGGAACCGTCTGGGCGAACCAGGCCTGGAGCATCGGCGCGCTGGCCGATATGGCGAGAAACGGCAAACCCAAGGAAACCGCCAGCAGCATCCACAGCCAAGGAGCCGGAAACGTCGTTGCCGGCGGCAGCCAGCCTTGAGCCACATGGATCGGCAGGGCGATCCACGCCAAGCCCAACAGCGACAGGTGCAGTACCGCTTGCCGCCGTGGACCAAGCCACTTCAGCGATAGGTGCGCATAGAGATAGCCGGCCAGGAGCGCCGCCTGATAGAAAACCAGGCAGGCGTTCCACACCGCCGGTGCTCCACCCAACAGCGGCAGTACCATTTTGGCGAACATCGGCTGTACGGTGAACAGCAGTGCCGCACTGAGAAAGAGTGTCAGCGAGAACAAGGCCGCTTCGCCACGGTCGTAGGACGCTGCGCCGCCCGTTTTTGCCCTGGACCGCTCGGCGGGGCCGTTGGCCATCTCACGAATCGCGGTACGTTTCGGTTTTCTGCCCATGAAGGATAGCCCGGATTATTCACGGAGGGTGGAGCATGGAAGTCCTGACGCTATGGTGCCTTGCGCGAAGTGCTCGTCTAAAAATAACTTGTGGTGCGGGCGTCTCGCCTGCACGTGCAACCGGGACGGCCGCACCACAAAAACACGGAGTTAATGTTGGACAGGTGCTAACATTGCGCCGTATTACGATCGAGGCCGAGCATTCCTGTGGTCGTTTTTTAAGCCCCAGGCGTTGCAATTGCCGGGATCAGCCGGCACGGGCGCGATGGTCAGTTCGGGCGCTGCGGAACCCGCATGGAGCATCGCTTCTTCGCCCTTGGCCAACCCAAGTTCATACACCCCGTTGCCCAATGCCTTGAAGGAGATCGGATTTCCTGAAGACACCACCTTCAGATCCCCCTCGATACCCGGCTTGATCCGGCACGGTTCGCCGGCCAGGCTCTTCACGCGCACCCACTGAGTCTTGCCCTCCTTGCGCTGGGCACTGACCAGGAAGGCGCCTTCGGCGCGCAAGTCGTGAAAGACAGCGGTATCCCAGCCCTTCGGCACCGCCGGGAAGACGTTGATCTTATTGCCCCAGCTTTGCAGGAGCATGTCCTGGAGCGATCGGTTGAGCACAATCGAGCACTCGATGACCGGGTCGCCTTCGATGTATTGAGTGTTGGGCCTAACGAAGCGTGCGTCGGCCATGTGCCGATGGATCTGGTCGATGGCATTCTCGCCATCGCCTAGCGTTGCATAGAGCGATGCGGCAGTAGCTCGCGACCAGCCAAATACCTCGCGGCTATGATCGACGGTCAGCCAGTGCTTGACCGATCGGGCGATGAGATCGCGGTTTTCGGGCTGCTCGTCGGACATGATATGCAGCGGGTGAATCATCAGCATGTGCGACCAGTGCCGGTGTGAATGGGTGAACGATACCTTCGCGCCGATGCGCAAACCGTTCACATCCACCGGATAGACAACAAGATTGTCGAGAGTGCTCTGCCAGACGGGAACCAGCGGATCGTTGAGTTGGTAACGCCGGTTCAGATCGATAAGCGTCTGACATCCCCAGCGCAGCAGCGCGAGGTTATAGTTGTTGTCGGCATCATTGCCATACTCCGGCGAGTGCAGGACGGGCAGGTGGAGTTTGTTGTCGGCGCCCTTTTTGAGCAGTTTGAGGTAGAGGTTGATGCTGCCGCGGAGGAGCGGATAGAAGGCGTGCGCCTTTTGGTCGGTGACCATCCGCTCGTCCATCGAGTAGCGGTAGTGCAGATAGTAGTTATGCAAGGCCCAGGTGAAATCGCCGGGATTGATGTAGCCGTCCGGTGCACAGGTTCCGTCACCGCGCAGACCTTCGTAGTCGGTGGTGTGCGAAACCGTGGCGCATTCGTCGAACTTCCATATCTGCTTGGCGTTGCGGGAGAAGTTGTCGCGTTTTTTGTCGAGGAAGTTGACGAAGGATTCGCCAAGCTCGAGATGGTTCCCGGTGTAGACCGGCAGGTAGAGGATCTCAATATTAAGGTTCCACCAGATGCGCGGCCAGCCGGTCGAACGATACCAGGGGCCGAGGAGATCCACAGGCACGCGGTCGGGACGCGAGGCACTGGCTAGCTTGTAGAACTGGATCCAGTAAAAACTCTCGGCCTTGGGATCGGGAATGGAGACGAAGCTCTTGGGATAGAATGCGTGCCACCATGCTCGGTGGGTATCCAGCAGGGTGGCAAAGCTCGCGGCCAGATTCTTCTTCACCGCGGCGACTGCTTCCTCGCCGGCAGTCTTGCCCGGGAACGTGTCGGCGATGCTGAGCACGATCCTTCGGCCTTTGTCGGTCTTCATCTCGCTCCAGGCCGTAGCAAATGCCCCGCCAGCAAAACGAGGCTGATCGCACAGCGCGATGCCATCGAGGGTCTCCCTGCGCGGTCCCGGATTGGCCTCAGCCGCGGGATAGTTGTTTGCTCGGTCGATTGCCGGCCTGGCCTCCCATGCGAACTTCGCACCCTTCTCGTCGCCCGTGGTTTCAATGTCGATGAAGATCGCCATCTCCTCCGTGTGGATAAAACCACGAAAGCCGATGGTTCCCTTGTCCGTTTTGATTTCGCCGCGGACTTCGGCGTTCCAGAGGTCCAACCTCAGCGTGCCGCCCTGAATCTTGCCGACTGTCGTTAGCACCAGACCGCCGATCGGAAGCCGGGCATTATCGCGGCGATGCTCGGTCACATCCGCGCGCCCCATCTCCCAGCGAAAACGGTTGTCGCCGTCGCGGTAGATCGTGGCACCCATCAGGCCGTTGCCCAAGAAGGCGCCGTCATCAAACTGTGCCGGCAACGCTTCCCAGATCAAGTCCTGACGCGCAAGGAAGCTCGGCCAGTCCACGCGCACATCGACCGCAGCCCTTGCCGTGGATTGGCAAACTGCCAGCGTACAGATTATCGCGAGCAGTCCCAAAATAAATAACCCCTGCAAAACTACAAACCATCGATTCATTTCCGCGGTGCCTCGCGACTTTTGTGCCACCATGGGCGTGCCAGACGATGTTGATTTTCTGAGTTTTTCGGCCATATTTGCCACCATTGGTTTAGACTGCATAGCTCACACGAGTTAATGACACCCACGAAAACACGAAGAATAACGAAGGGACAACTCCTTTAGCTATACTAAAATAATCTGTTTAGGGCGGCCCATTATCTGCACCATTCCGCACATTTCGGACCACTTCCTCCCGCTGCGTCTCCTACAACTATCCTCTCCCGTGGGAGATGTGGCAAGGGGCACCTTTCTCCCCTCTAACCTTTCGGGAGGGTGACAGAGGTTGCCTTTCTCCCCTCTCCCTTTGGGAGAGGGGCAGGGGGTGAGAGCTTTTCAGCACAGACCCATGCCCCTTCATCCCACCATTACATAATACGCCACCAACACACCACGCAGCTACTAATTCGGGGGAATTCGCTGGTTTCAGCACAGACCCAGGCCCCTTCATCCCACCATTACATAATACGCCACCTCCCGATCAGATTCGCCCAGGACGGCAAGCGGAAAAACGAACGCGAATTTGCCCCAGGTTTCCTTCCAGTGCTCAAAGCCAAGGCCGAGAATCACTTACGGCGGCGGACCGTACAAACTTACGGAACTGCTGGGCGGGCCGGGCAACAGGCAGCCGATCAAGGACGAAACCCGAGGCCGGCTGGGTTTTTGCCGAGCAACGCGGCCCGCGGGAGCATCGGGTGGCAGGCGTGATAGGGCACGCGTCACGCAGCCTTCAGCTTATTGGGCTCCTTTTCGGCGGAATGCTCCCGTCGTCCTGGCCACGCACAGTTGCGAGTGTTCAGCGAGGCTGGAACGCCGTCGAGGCTAACGCGGCTTCATCCGGCCCGCGTGTCTACACGAGTGCCAATATCCAAGAAACTGATAACGGAAACTACGTCTGCATTGAAACCAAAGCCCCGAGCGCCCTCACTCACGGTGAACTCTGCCATACGCGCCTGCTGCAACATCGCTGGCGGCAGCAGGCTGGACATCCGGAAGAGCATCTGCCCGAAGGCGTCAGGCAAACCGTGCTCGACGGACGAGAAAAGGGCTGGCCGAGCGCCACTCTCTGATACGTGTACGTTGAACAGGAGTACGTTGCCATCGGTCGATGCCAGGTTTCGTAGCGACATGGCGAATGGCTCTGGATTGCCATCGGTCGCTTCACCGTCAGTAATGTTGATGACAATCGGTGGGAAACAGTTTGGGTGCTGCTCGATAAACTCGCCAATCACTTGGTGTGCCGCCTGGAATGCCTGGCACATGGGCGTCTGTCCGTCAGCAAGCGGGTCGAACCACACGGGAAAGGCAACGGACTGCTCAACCAACCCACCAGCTCCATCATCCATCTTCTTGGTGCGGCACTCAATGCGAAGCGGTTTGGCTGCGACCTGACTGACCGGTTGCAGGACACTCCCTGCCAAATCGCCAAGGTACCCCAGGCCGACCTGGTCTCCGTAGCCGATCACGCCGATGTAGTAGCGGTCGAGGATATGGTCTCCTTTGGCACACCGAAAAACCAAAGTGTGGAGCAGACGATTTACCACGTCTGTCATTCCTTGGGCTTTGCTCCTGGCCGAGTCGGGGCCGAATGGCCTAGCCATCGAGCCCGATTGGTCGATGAGGAAGAGAAAGCACATGGGGTTTGCGCGGCCGATTTCAGCAGTATAAGGCATAGCAACGACTCCTTTGCCGCAGACGGATGGTCGTTATTGTCGTAACCCATACACGGTACGTCAAGTCCCCGCGCAGGTCCCCCCGCAGGTCGGGAATTGCGCGCAAGCCAAAACCGGCCGGGCAATATCGCTGTCGCTGACCCGCTTCGGTCAGAGACGGGCCGCTACACGATCTGCCGATCCGGCCGGAATAGGTGATGTGGGAGCAGATGGTAGAAGCGAAGCTTTGAGCTGCACCTCCTTCAACTTTTGTCGGAACTCTCCCTGGACGCGTTGCAAGGCATGAGCGATTTCACGATCCTCCGGCTGGTTTCGCGAATGCAGTGAAACTGCGCGCCCGAGCGATACCTCGGCCGCTTCTTGTCTTCCAAGCCCGAGTTCCGCAAATCCTTTGAAATACCAGAAGCGAGCGTCGTCTGAAAACGACTCGGTTGCTTGGTCAAACTCATCGAGAGCAGCCTGATACCTGCATTGCCAAAACAGACTGTAGCCTTTTGAGTAGTGCGCGATCGCCAGCCCAAAATTGGGCGGGGGCACGGCCTTTTGCTGCTTAAGGGAAACGAGTTGCACACTTGGGTGAGTCTTCCGCTCCTCAATCGGGGCGATGGGAACCATCGACGCCGACTGAAGAACGGTTTCGTCCCTCAATCTGACGTTGGCGAACAGGGTCTCGATTGCAAGATACCACGATTCACCACCCTGCGCGGATTGTAAGACCGCACCGCAAACCGAAGGTTGACAAATGCCGGGAGCGCCAGAGAAGCAATCCTTACAATAGCGCCCGCAGCTCCGGCAACCGCCGAATAAGCGATGACAGCACCTGTACGAACACGCGGGTTCGATGGCGGCAAAGGTGGTGTCATAACTAACCATGCAAAGCATCCGCGGTGGAGCGGCGGCATCCAGGGCCGCCCTCGCTCGCGCCGCAGCTACTGCGGCCCGTGCGCCGGCAGCGTCGGCAGCCTTAGCACGCCAAGCGGCATCGGCTGCGGCATTATCGGCGGCAGCCTCAGCGGCGGCAGCACGCCTGGCCGCATCCTCGGCACGCGCTACTGCACGATTGAGAGCGTCCTCGTTGCCGTCAGGTTGACGTGGCGGATTGCCGTCAGGTTGACGTGGCGGATTGCCGCCAGGTTGTGGGCTAGTATCTGCTGGTCTGTCTACTCTCGCATTCCTCCACAAAGTGTTCAAATCCTCGGCCTTGATCAACGGCTGAAGCGCATCTTTGAGGAAGTCTCTCACTTGCGTGTCAGTATTTTCACGCTGAGCATTTGCGACCTTAGCTTGCAACTTCCAAACCAATGGCCCAGCAGGAGGCGTATATTCCAATCCGTTGGCATCTAGGCCGTACTCCTTGCGATTCTCCGGGTTATCCTTCAGCCATTTCGCGACACACTCGCGAATCTCTGCCTGCGTGACCTCCGCGAGCGGCTTCTGAGAGTAGCCCGGAACGGCGGCCACTAGAACCAATCCGATTGCAGCGAAAACCCCGCGAGACCAGTTATTTCGCATTTTCGCACCCCGCTCATATTGACGCGACAAGTTTCCTTATATTTATCAAGCATAGGTAGAATAGCAAGCCCCCATGCACGTGTCAAGCACCCCATTCTTCCTGGCCGACGTAGTTTCTCGCCAGCGGAATTGCCATCTTGGCTGGGGAAAGCCGCTGCTATGATTTATATTTCCGGAAGGGTCTGAAATAACTTACCGCGTAAGGGCGTACCGACCGGTCCTGGGAGCAGGCAAACTACCCGGAACCCGCATGACTTTGAAGGCGGCGTTTTAGTACGGTAGGCATTACGTGCAGCGGACCCGCATCCGGCAGACCCGGCCGCCCAGCTACCTCCCCGTATCACGCGTGAAAAACCGGACTCGGGTCCCATCGGGTCACTTATGGCGTTCGCCGCGTAAGGGCCCTTCCAGTCAGCGCACCATTCGGCCACGTTCCCATGCATATCATAAAGACCGAATTTGTTTGGAAGCTTCTGCCCCACCGGATGGGTCCTGTCGTCGGAGTTCTCTTCATACCAAGCGTATTCGTGGAGTGGCTGCGTGTCGTCGCCGAATCCATACTTTGATGTGCTGCCCGCCCGGCAAGCGTATTCCCACTCGGCTTCCGAAGGCAGGCGGTAGATCCGGTTCGCGGTCCGTTCGACAGATAAGTCTGATAGACAGCGGCAGAATTCTTGTGCAGCATCCCAGGAAACTTGTTCGACAGGCGCGTCGTCGCCTGCATCTTTGAAATTGCTCGGATTGCTCCCCATGACCTTCGTATATTGCGCCTGCGTTACCTCGTACACCCCGAGAAAGAACGGTTTTGTGATGCGAACTAGGTGTTGTGGGTGCTCGTCCGACTTGCCATCGCCATCCGGGGATCCCATCATGAAGTCGCCAACCGGGACAGGCGTGAACTTCATTCCGATGGAGTTTGAAAATGGCTCGTACGGTTGCTGGGGCCTGTTGGGGACAGCACTTACGCTGCTGGATGACGAAGCAGAACGCGGAGGTTCACCGTGCGATTGCTGATGCTCGCCGGGGCCAAGGCGGGACCAGAGCAACAGCGTAATGGCCAGCAGAGCAACCGCTGCGGCGGCCAACCATCGACCGCGGTGTGGTACTGCGATCCGCGTCTCTGCTTTCAACGGATCAGGCTGTGGCGGCACCTTCGGCTGCGAGCTGGCCGGCTTAGGTCGAATAGTGACAGTGGGGATCAATGATTCGACCTCGCGCTGTTGAGCGGTCGTCAGACCAATGACTCCCGAGTCCGTCACGAGCTGCTCCAGGGTTGGTACGTCTTCCAGCCGACCCTTCAAGGAGAGCACTAAATGCCCTGCTATGGCTTCCGCATCCTCGTCAGGTAGTTCCCGAAGTTCCCGAAACACTCGCGACTGTTCGGGCTGTTCAAGATCCCGGCAGCCGAATAGCAGGTTGTCACCGTTGTTGAATCGGTCCCATAGCCCCTTACCGCCAAAGCGCAGGCAGTGGAGGGCGCAGTAGATCAATAGGACCGAGAAACGGTCGATCTCGGGGCCATATCCTCCCTCGCGCATTCGTTGCGGGTGCTGATAAGCAGCATGCCCCAATTCACCGGATGGGCGGCTGGCGAGCGGCGGTACGTATATGCCATCGTAGTCAATCAGGCGCAGATCAAGAGCCGCGCCTCCGGCCTTCGGCACGAGAAGCACGTTGTCGTGTGCCAAGTCGCCGTGCCCCACTTTCGCCTTTGGTAGCATCCTCGCCACCGTGACCCATGCAACGCAGAGTTGCGAAAGCGTGTCCTCGTAGTCCCACCCTTCTTCAAAGCACCTGGTAATGAACTCGTTCAGGCGCAGCCCTTCCACCCATTCCATCTTCAGCAAGGGATACCACTGCCCCCGGACCAATACACCCTCAGGCAAGTATTCAAAGTCCACCATGAATGGCAACCGGCAGCGGTGCAGGTGAGCGCCAATCTCGCGATAGCGTTCCTGTAGTCCGGGCACGTCGCGAGTGAAGCATTTTGCGGCCCACGCTCTCCTGCCCGCCGCATCCTGGATCTTGAACACGGCGGCAAAGTTGCCGGTCCAGGTCATTGGCAGCCCGGACGAGTTGAGCGCGGCTGTGCCCGCACAGATGTCTGGGTCACGGAACGATGTACGGAGGTTCTGGACGGCTTCCGCGTAATCGGCAGGCTGTGGCCAGGGCATAAGTCACCTATGCGTTAATTCTAAGCACGGTCACGTCATCATTGCGGAGTTGCTTCTTGTCGCGCAATTGCTCAATCCACGAAATAAACGCATTGGCCGGGGCCGTTGCTACTAGCAGGGGCTCCAACTCCTTCCAGGGATTCACGCCAGCCTCGTGCTGCTGAAGAAACCACATGGCCAGCGCGTCCGTCATCATCCACAAGCAGTCTCCGGAGTCGCAGCGTCTACACGCCGCAGACAGCCGAGTCGTTACTGCCTCTACCGAGTTGCGTGACCCGACCAATCGTGGCGACGTGCCGAACTGCTCGGCGTGGCTCAAGGGGAACGCGCATAGCATTTTGCTGTGACGAACGTGGAACAGGCAGGTGTCGCCGACGGCTATTGCGTTCCACGTCATACGTCCAGCATCGTTTGTTCGTAGCACGACGCCGAGGAACGTAGCATAAGCACCCTGGGCTAGTTGTTCTTGGCCGTACCAGGGCAACGACAGCCCCGTGAGGCCATCGTCCCATTGCCGTTGCACTGCGGGGAGGCGTGCGGGCCAGTCATTGAGGTGGCCGTCGGTGTCTTCCACGAAACTGTTCGCGAGCATCTGCGCCCACGGGCCAGACGGGTAGCCCTCCGTGGCCCCATCAGCGAGCGCAAAACGTCTGCTCGCGGTATTTATGGCGACGGCGTCTTCACATTCCTGCACCGTGTTTCCTCGCTTCGGAAGTGAACGCGTCTGGAAGTCCATAAAATCCACTCTTCCCGGGGCTTGCCACCATCTTGGGCATTTCAGCATATAGAGGCTATTGTAGCGATTTACGACTCTGACCCACAAGTCGGCGACGAGGCGCAGCCGGTCTGCGAACGCAGTCAGACAGATGACAGCATGCTTGCTGCCAACCCGCCCGGACCTCGGGCCGAACAGGCCAGCCAAGGGCATCGGTAAAGCCTTGTGCCGCTTTCAGGTACGCAGCAATGGCCACCCCTGCGAGCAGCGTCAGCCTGGTCGGTAGAGGCGAAGGTAGGGCGGCCAGCCAGAGGCGTGGGATAAATGGCCGTCGGCCAGGGCTCACGGAAATCGAAAGCCAAGGCTTGGTATCAAAGGCCGTGCTGCGGTTGCGTGCCGAGAGTGGCGTCGAGAGGCGGGCCGGAGGGCCGCTCAAAACGGCCCGTCGAACAGGATTCTTGGCGGCGGCCAACAATTCGCCCTACGGGCATTCGGCCGCCATGCCCGGCAAACTGCTGCCGGGCGGGAATTCCGGAATTCCGGGGACAGAATTCCGGGGACAAGAATTCCAGATACACATAACTAAATTATTGGCAAGATTTGAGGAATCTGCTATTTTGGGGGCATGGTAAATTTCTCCCGGAACGCGGCCCAAAACCGAAACAGAATACGAATTAAGTCATGTGTCCCTTCCCTGAATTTGCATTGTCCCCGGAATTTGCTGTAGGTTCACTGTCAGGCTGGAAAGCCTGACCTACAGCAGTTTTGACATCTTGGCGGGTGGTTGAAAAGAAAACCCACCCGGCCTTGCGACCGAGCGGGTTCTCGTTATCCTCTTCTCAGATTCCGTGAGCTTGGTATTAGCTCTGCTGAATCGGAATGTTCCTGACTACAGGCTTCTTCTCCTCGGGCAGTTCCAGCTTGAAGGTCAGCGTCAGGATGCCGTCCTTCAACTCCGCCACGGGATCGCCTTCGATGTTCTCAGGCAAGCGAAGCTGCCGCTTGAACGAGCCATAGGTCAGCTCACGAATGTGATACTGGTTCTCGCTCTTCTCGCCGTTGCTTTTGCTGGATCCCGAGATTTCGAGAACGCCTTCCGGCAGAACCTGGACATTGATCTGGTCGGACGCATAGCCCGCAACCGTGGTCTTCACCACCAAATGGCCGTCTTTCGTGGTGAAAGCGTCCAGCGGCGGGAAATTGGCCTTGTTCTTCATGCCCTCGGTGAAGTCTTGGCCGAACACGTCGTTGAGCATGCGGTCGAGTTGCCGCGAAACGGGACCGAACAATTCGTCCCGAGAAACAGGGCGCAGACGTAGAGTACCGAACATACGAACCTCCTTTTGACCTTTTGGGTCGGTTAGGCCGCTCCACAAGGGACACGGCGACTGTCCACCCCAAACGGGCGTGGACCCTAAAACTGCCAAACTGGCAGCTTTTCCATGAGAAGTAGGTAGGTGCAAGGTCCGTGCCAAATGGGCCGATATGGAACCACTTGTCCCGACCCATTTATGCATCTGTGATCCTTTTCAGGCACGAAGACGATGCGCGGCGTGTGATGGAGGCGCTGCCCAAGCGATTTGGCAAATTACGTATCGCGCTTATCGTCCGCCGTAATACGCTTCATTCCAGCGGAGATGGTTCTTGACACAGCTCGTACTGCTCTGGGCGTCGATCTTCAGACATTCAACACCGAGCATCTCGGCAAAGTCTTCGATTTGCTCCGCATCGACTGCCTGGCTGAGCACTGTATGATGCGGACCGCCGGCATGGATCCAACAAGCTGCCGCGGTCTTCAGGTCCGGCAGTGGCTTCCAGAAAGCGCGGGCCACCGGCAACCTGGGCAGTGGCTGTGGTGAAACAACCACTAAAACCTCGTTCACAAGGATGCGAAAACGGTCACCCAAGTCGATTGCGGCGACGTTGACCGCCGGGCCGACCGGGGCCGTAAATACGAGCCGTACGGGATCGGCCTTGCCGCCGATGCCCAGAGGATGGATTTCGCACGAGGGCTTCTCCGCCGCAAGCGACGGGCAAATCTCCAGCATGTGGGCGCCGAGGACGACCGTCCCATCCGGATCGAGATGATAGGTGTAATCCTCCATGAATGATGTGCCGCCTTGGAGTCCTTCGGCCATGACCTTCATGGCGCGGCCCAGGGCGGCGGTCTTCCAGTCGCCTTCGGCGCCGAAACCGTAACCGTCGGCCATCAACCGCTGCACGGCAAGCCCAGGCAGTTGCTGTAACCCGTGTAAATCCTCAAACGTATCGGTAAAGGCATTGAAACCGCCGTCATCGAGGAAGCGTCTAAGTCCCAGCTCCGTGCGGGCCGCATAGCGCAACGATGCCCGCATGTCGCCGCCTTGCCTCAGATCGGGGGCCATCACATAAAGCTTGTCATACTCGGCCACGAGGCGATCAGCGTCGGCATCGGAAACCTCGCTAATCCGCCGGGCAACTTCGCTGATGCCGTAGCCGTTGACCTCGATCCCAAACCGCATCTGGGCTTCCACCTTATCGCCCTCGGTGACTGCCACCTGCCGCATGTTGTCGCCGATGCGGGCAATCTTCAAATTGCGGATTTCCTGCAATCCAGCCGCCGAGCGCTGCCAGGAGGCCAATCGGTCAAGGACTTCCGGATCCTGCCAATGGCCGACAATCACCTTGCGAGGTTTCTTCATCCGCGTGCAGATGAAGCCGAACTCGCGGTCGCCGTGGGCGGCCTGGTTGAGGTTCATGAAGTCCATGTCGATCGTTGCCCAGGGCAGATCCCGATTGAACTGCGTGTGCAGGTGGACGAACGGCTTCTGCAAGGCGGTCAGCCCGGCGATCCACATTTTGGCTGGCGAGAAGGTGTGCATCCAAAAGATCAGTCCGGCGCATTTGGGGGCTGAATTCGCCTCGCGGCAGACGTCGAGGATCGATTGCGGCGTGGTCGCAATGGCCTTGCAGACCACACGAATCGGGAGCCGGCCGGAGGCGTTGAGCCCTTCCGCAACGCAACGGCTGTTCTCTGCGACTTTCCGCAGGGCGGCCTCGCCGTAGAGATGCTGCGAGCCGGTGACAAACCAGACTTCCAAAGACTTGAGTTCCATGTTCTTACTGCTCCATTTGCCCGTAGTACGCTGCCGGACCATGCTTGCGGTGATAGTGTTTTTCCAGTATGTAGTCTTCCAGGTGACAGGCTCGGTCGTCGAGGCGCCAGGTTCCCAGCGCCATTTGCGCCACGGCCTCCAGGGCAATGGCATTGTCCAGGCTCTTGGCGACGTTCGCGCCCCAGGCAAACGGGGCGTGACCGGCAACGAGCACGGCCGGCATGGCAAGCGGGTCAAGTTGGGCAAATCGCTCGACGATGACTCGGCCCGTATGTGCCTCGTAGTTCTCGTTCACCTCTTCTTCACTGAGCGGCCGGGTGACCGGCACCGAGCCGAAGAAGTGATCGGCATGTGTCGTGCCCAGGCAGGGGATCTCGCGGCGGGCCTGCGCGAACATCGTGGCATAGCGGCTGTGGGTATGGATGATACCGCCGATCTCCGCAAACGACCGGTAAAGAACCAGGTGGGTGGGTGTGTCGCTGGAAGGCTTGAGCCGACCTTCCACCACGCGGCCCTCAAAATCGACGACAACCATGCAATCGGGCAGCAACTGCTCGTAAGGCACACCGCTGGGCTTGATGACAATCAGTCCCGTTCGGCGGTCGATGCCGCTGATGTTGCCCCAGGTCAGGGTCACCAGGCCGCTGGCAATAAGGCTTCGGTTGGCGTCACAGACGCTTTGCTTCAGGTCTTCTAGCATGAGGCGACTCCCCGCCGCGCCTTGTCGCGAATGCAAATCAGATCCTTCATGACTCCGTGAAGCTGATGCTTGCCACCAGCCGTGCCGAAGGCGTCGTGCAGCGCGCGATAGATCCGATACAGCTCGGCATAGACGGTGGCTGCCGCCTTCGTCGGTTTGTAGATGTTCTTCACCCCAGTCATCTTTTTCTGAGCGGCTTCGACCGACTTATACGCTCTGCCGGCCACAGCGCCGAAGATGGCAGCCCCCAAGGCGCAGGTCTGGGCCGAGCGGCTGATCTTCATGGATCGGTTGCACACGTCGGCATAAATCTGCATCACCAGCGGATTCTTTTCAGCAATGCCGCCGCAGTTTATGACCTCCTTCACCTTAACGCCGTACTCTTCAAAGCGGTTGATGATCGTTAGCGCGCCGAAAGCCGTCGCTTCGATGAGTGTGCGATAGACCTCAGCAGCCGTCGTGTGCAGGGTCTGGCCAACCAGCAGGCCGGTCAAGAGCGGATCGACCAGAATAGTGCGATTGCCGTTGTTCCAATCGAGGGCCACCAAACCGCTGGCACCCGGGTGAAGTCTTTCGGCCTCGCGCGAGAGGGCGACGTGGGCGTCGCCCCGAGCCGAATACTGGGCCGGCGCGAGCGACTTGGCAAACCAATTGAAGATGTCGCCCACGGCCGACTGACCTGCTTCCAGGCCATACATGCCCGGCAGGGCCGAACCGGGAACAATGCCGCACAACCCGGGGATGTCGGGGAGGGGGCTGTCCATGGGGGCGGCCATCACGTCGCAGGCGCTGGTGCCGATGATCTTCACCAGCGTGCCCGCCTTGATGCCTGCGCCCACGGCGCCCATGTGCGCATCGAACGCGCCCACGGCGACCGCGATGCCGGGTGGCAGCCCCACGCGGTCCGCGACTTCGGCCGAGAGCGTGCCGGCCTTCTGATCGGAAGTCATGGCGTGAGCCGCATAGCGTCCGCGAAGGACCGCCAGCGCCGGATCGAGACTGGAGAGGAACTTGACGCTGGGCAATCCGCCCCAGGCCTCGTGAAACATGGCCTTGTGCCCGGCTGCGCAGATGCCGCGGGGCAGTGTATCGGGGTCGTGGTTGCCAGTAATGAAGGCCGGAATAAAATCGGCCAACTCGACCCAGGAATAGGCAGCGGCAAAGACTTTTGGCGCCGAACGCTTGCAATGCAGAATTTTCGACCAGTACCACTCGCTGCTGTACTTGCCGCCGCACTTGTTGAGATACTTCTCGCGGGCCTTCTTCGCCTTCTCGGTGATCTCGGCCGCTTCGGCGTAAGCCGTGTGGTCCTTCCAAAGCCAGGCGTGCGCGGCAAGCTCTTGGGAGAATTCGGACAGGAGGGCCAGCGGCTTACCGTTGCGATCGACGGGAATCGGCGTCGAACCGGTCGTATCGACGCCGATGCCGACGACGCGATCGGGGCGGAAGGTCGGATCCGACAAGGCCGCCTTCACCGCGCAGCCCACCGAGCGATAGAAACCGTCGATGTAATCGCCCGGATTCTGCCTCGCCGCAAGGGGGTTTTTGGGGTCGATCAGGACGCCCGCCTCGCCACTGGGATAATCAAAGACGTGGGTGGCGACTTCGCGGCCGTCGGCAAGATCGACAATCAGCGCCCGGACGCTGTTGGTGCCGTAGTCGACCCCGATGGAGAACTGCCTGGTTGATCGCATGAGAACCTCTCTAACGATTACGGTTGTTTGCGCGATACTTGATCGCCCGATACTTTGCCACCCCGTCGGAAAGCGGCGCATGGTCACCGCCCGCCAGACCAATTGCATTGTACCAACGACTGCGGTCGAATTCACCCGTTATACTCGGATTGCGGCGCAAGTCGCGGTACATCGTCCCGCCTGTCACAGACTTCCTCCCAAGAAAAGGCCTCGCTTCATGCGTGCTCATCGTGTTAAGACATTTCTGATTGAGGTCATTCCGGATAGCGCCTGGCGTGGCGGCGATTCCAAACCCGCGTAATGACCGTTAACCGCGTGGACACAGTCCGAAACTGCTAGAAACCTCTAAGCGCCGTGCTTTGCCGCCCGGGCAGACCTTCTTTTGGCGCCCGCTTCAAGACGCGGTATTCGATGCCGTGTGCTTCACAATACTTTCGTTTCTCCGACCGATCGCCGTCCTCGTTGACGGCGTAGATATCCGGCCTGAGGCGTTCGATCTCCGGCTCGGCGTCGAGCCATCCGTTGCCGGACGCAATCAGGGCTTGTGTGACGAAACGGATCGCCTGGCACATATAGCGCCGCTGCTCTTGCGGAAACATCGGGTGACCTTCGCCTTTCAGCAACCTGATGTTGGCGTCATGGCCGACGACCACGTACAAGTCGCCAAGCCCCGAGACCTCCTCGAAGAATCGCACGTGTCCTGAATGGAACCAATCGTAGCACCCGGTAACGATGACCCTCTTCCGGCCGGACGACATTGCCGCGGACGGGTTTCCGAGTTCGGGGAACCCGCGCAGATTGGCCGCAGTCAGCACACAATAACCCAAGCCGCGGCCGCGACAGTAGCTTTCCTGCTCCTGCGAAGCTTCGGTGGCCGGCACCACCCACGTGGCAGGGGATGCGTAATCAAATGCAGGCAGCGCGTGAGGCTCGTGCGTGCCTGGACAGACTGCCACGCGGTCCACGAAACAGATCGATTCCAGCAGGTACTTCCGTTCGGCCAGGGGAAACTTGGGCGGGCTGCCCGCGATCGCACGGGTCGCTTCGTCCGACCACACCACCGCGCAGAGCGGTCCCAACTCCGCGGCCCGGTGCAGGAACCGCACATTGCTGGCCCGCAGATCGTCGAAACTGCCACTGACGATAATCGTTCCGTTGCTCATCTGGCAAGTCCTCCGGCAATGCGAATTTGGACGTGGAGCGCGCCGGGCACTTCGTCCTCGGACACAACTAGCAGATACCCGCCGCCGCAGCCGGAATACATCGCTCCCGGGTAGTTGGCCTGATAGTGATCAAGGATTCCCAGCAGGTCGATCGCGATGGTCGGATGCCGGACCGTGTGTGGAAGCATGACCTGCCAGCACATCATGCATTCATTGAATGACGCTCCCAGGGCGGCGGCATCGCGGCGGAGAATAGCGTCGTAACAGTCCCTGCCCGACTGACCCAAGCGGCGAATCCACTCCGGGTCTAGATGCTTTTCACCCAATGGGCTATAGCCTTCCGCACGCTGATTGATCGGAAGCAGATGGAGCACGCGCTCGAGCCAGCGGGCCGTATCGGGATCGTTATTCGATTCGATACGGCAGGGAAAAACGCCGCCTTCGTGATGGATGTCGTAGTCCAGGCGATTGACGCCCGGATAGATCAGTCCGATCATATCTTGCGAGCCGGACGGATCGGCCTTACCTTCATTTTCGGCGGCGTACAACTCCTTGACCAAGTCGGCCGGTTTGCGGTCGGGCAGGCGACCGTTCCAGAGTTTTTTGGCCACGTAACGGGTACCGGTGGCAAAACCGGCCCGGTCCATGAAGGGGAACGTCGGCTCCAGCGCTACGACGACCATCGAACCGGGCGGCGTGGGATTATGGCGCGACACGAACGGTTGGTCGATCCAACCGCCCGCCAGCGCCACGCGATTGGGAATCGTGCCGATCACGTCGGTGATCCCTGCGGTGGTCCGAGGTTTCATGACAAACACCTCCGCTTGATGGGCCGGGCTCTTCACGGCCCAATTCGAGTAAGCTTGACGACTCGGACGTTGACGGCATGCCACCTGGCAGCATCTTTGGGACGGACTTCCAGCGTCACGACGCCAGGCTGCTTGACCTCGAACTGGCCGGCGTCGCTAGTCTGGTATGCCCCCCAGTCGCCCGTCCTGGGGATTGTGGCGGTGAGAGCCTGGCCGGCAACCTCAACAGCCGCTTGAATGCCGGCTTGAGTAGCGGCAACGTCAAGACTGACCTTGTAGACGCCCGGTTTGTCGATGTGCATCTTCCAAGAGACCCAATCTCCAGGCTTATCCCAGAAGCCGATATTGGCATGGCCATCTCGAGTCTCGACCGCAATCTGGTCACCGTGAAGTTCAGCAGCATCGGCGTCGAGCAGGATGTCGCTTTTGGAGTCGGGCCGAACGATTCCGGCTTGGTCCGCGATGGCCGCCGGCTTGAGGCCTGCGCCCCCAATTTTCAAAGCGCAGGTGTATTCGCTCACCTTCACCTTGGGAAGTGCAACGACGAGGCCGTCGCGGGTCTGTTGCCAATCCAGTTTGCCGTCGTAGCCCAGCAGGCTCACGTCGCGAATACTGCCGGCGGATTCGGCGAGGGATTTGATGACGAGCCGGTTATCCACAGGCCATCCCAAGGCAATGGCGTACAGTGTTGGACCCTTGGTGGTGAAACGGATTTCGTGCGCGTTGTACTTGTAGTCCTCGTTGAAGCCGCCCCCCTTGACCTTGACCGCGCTCTCGCCATACACCACCCAGGGTCGCGTGCCGAAGATGGCCTCGCCATGGATAGCGTTCCAGGCAGCGAGCTGCTCCAGCATCTGCTCGACCTCGGGATCGAGTGAACCGTCGGGACGCTGGACGACGTTGAGGAGGAGGTTGCCGTTCTTGCTGACGTTGTCCACGAGCATGTGGATCACCCAACTCACGGGACGGAACTTCCAGTTCCGGTTGTAGAACCAGTCTCCGATTGAGGTGTCGGTCTGCCACGGGTGCGGATCGATCTTGGGCATGATGCCGCGTTCGAGGTCTTCGATCCATCGACCGTCGGACTTCTGTTTGCAGTTGTACACCGCCTCGCACTGGCCGCCGTGACGGGCGGCGTCCTGGTTGTAGAGATGGGCAATCATGCTCAGCCCAACCTGGTTGCCGAAGGCGACGCCGCCGTCGCTGTAAAGCAGATCGGGATGATAGTTGTCCACCAGTTCCTTGATCTCGGCGTACCACTGCCGCTGCCATTGGAGATTGTTGCTGTACCATCCGCGGTCGTCCGACTGGGCGGGAAAGTGGTAAAGATCCTGCCATTTCGGATTGGCGCCGTCGTAGGGCACGCCGGCCAGGGGACCGGTCTTGTCAGCGCCATGGCTGCCCTGGAACCAGGTAAAGCTTGCGCCCAGGTGTTCCGAGACGCCGAACCGCAGGCCGCACTTCTGCGCCGCCTTCTGCCAGTCGCCCACGACGTCTCGCTTCGGGCCCATATTGGCCGCATTCCACCGGTGGAGTTTCGAGTTCCAGAGGAAGAAGTTGTCGTGGTGCGAGCCCATGCTCACGAAATACTTAGCCCCGGCCTTCCTGTAAAGCTGCATCAAGCGATCGGGATCCCACTTCTCGGCCTTCCATAAAGGAATGACATCCTTGTAGCCGAACTTGGATGGATGCCCGTAATGTGCCACATGATAGTTGTAATGCCCGCTACCCTGCTCATAAATGCCGCGGGCATACCAGTCGCCGTCCATGGGCACGGCCTGCGGTCCCCAGTGCGCCCAGATGCCGAACTTGGCATCGCGTAACCAGTCGGGGCATTTGTATTGCTTGAGCGAGTCCATATCGGGCTTGAATGGACCGGAGGCGATATCCAAGGGCGGCCCTTCCGCGGCCAGAGCGGGCACTGGCCCTGATGCCTGGACGATCCAAGCTAGGAGCGCCAACGCGGATAGTCTCTTGATCTTCATGGTGTGTTCCTGGGTAAGGGGATTCAATCGGGGTCAAATCGCATCTCGGACCGTCCGCTTGCCGGCCTTCCGATCGTGATACTGCTGCTCGATCCAGGCGTAGGTCTTCGCCAACCCGCCGCGGAAAGGCGTGGTCGGCTCCCAGCCCAAAACCCGCTCGATCATCGTGTTGTCACTGTTGCGGCCGGCCACGCCCTTGGGCGCGTCGAGGTTGTACTGCCGCTTCAGCTTCACGCCGCCGATCTCTTCGGCCATCGTCACGAGCGTGTCGATCGGAATCAATTCGCTGGAACCGAGGTTGATGGGCGTGGCTACAAGATCGTCGCAGTGCGCGATGCGGTCAATGCCGTCCAGACAGTCGTCGATGTACATGAAACTACGGGTCTGCGTGCCGTCGCCCCAGATCTCGATTTCGTGCTTACCCGTTTGCTTGGCTTCGATCACCTTGCGACAAATCGCCGCAGGGGCCTTTTCGCGGCCGCCGTCCCAGGTGCCATGCGGACCATAGACATTGTGGAAACGGGCGATGAAGGTCTTCATACCCCGCTCGGCCCAATACTCCTGGCAGAACATTTCCGAGATGAGCTTCTCCCAGCCGTAGCCGCGTTCCGACATGGCCGGGTAGGCGTCGCTTTCTTTCAATGCCCGGCAGTTGGGATCCTTTTGCAACTCGACATTATAGGCGCACGCCGAGGAGGAATAGAAGTACCGCTGGCAACCGGCCCGCCAGGCGGCCTCGATCATGTGCGTGTTGATTAAGACCGAGCGAAGGCACTGCACGCGGAAGCGTTCGATGAAGCCCATGCCGCCCATGTCGGCCGCAAGGTTGTAAACCTCGGCAGCCCCTTCGCAGACGCGATGGCAATTGGCCTCGTGGCTCACGTCGAGGCTCAGGTTCTCGGCGCCGTCAACAAGTTGATACCAATCGGGCAGCGGCTTCTTGTCGACCGCGCGAATCCGCGTGAAACCCTTTTCCTTGAAATACCGCACCAGGGCGCCGGCGATAAATCCGCCGGCCCCGGTCACCACGATGAGATCGCTCTTCTTCGTTTCGGACATGACTTGCTTCTCCAGTTAACTGTCAGCAATTGTCTTTGGCGTTCAGCCTCCGTATGATAGAATCGCACAAAAGGCGTAATCGAGCCATACCTAAAGTTGACGACTCCATGAATAATATTGACCTATCCCAGACCAAGGCGCGGAAACGGCCGGAGTTCTTTTCCGAGCAGGTTCGCAAAGCCCGCTGGTTCTGTCTCGATCTTGCCCCGCCAGCCGATGCGCCGCTTGCCGTGGTCTGCGGCGGCTGCGAATTTTGTCGGGCCGACTATGCCATGCAGCGCACGACATTCGCCTACACTGCGATCGAGTTCGTGGCCGACGGCTGCGGTTCTCTTGTACTCGCGGGACAGGCGTGCGAACTTCTGCCGGGCACGGTGTTTTCCTATGCCGGCGACGTGGCTCACCACATCGCGACCGACCCCAAGCAACCGCTCGTAAAATACTTCGTGAACTTCACCGGTTCGCGTGGCGCCGAGCTATTGCGGACGTACGGTCTTGCTCCCGGAAGTCGCGGCCGCGTCTTCGCCCCGGCCGAGACTCAGTCGGTGTTCGACGGTCTGATTCAGGACGGCGTGAAGGGCACTCGTTTCAGCGGGGCGCTGTGTGCTGCGCTGGTCGAGTACTTGATTGTCAAGATTGCCGAGTCGCTCGTACCGGGCGAAGCGATCCCCACGCCGGCCTTTGCCACCTATCAACGCTGTCGCCAGCATATTCAAAACCAACACGCCCACTTGAAATCTCTCGGCCAGATCGCCAGAGAGTGTCACGTCGATCCGGCCTATCTCTGTCGCTTGTTCGGCCGCTACGATCATCAATCGCCCTATCAGTTCCTCATGCGGCTGAAGATGAATCTGGCAGCCGAGCGATTGCAGGATCCGGCCCTGCTTGTGAAGCAGGTCGCGGCCGAGCTTGGCTTTGCCGACGCCTTTCATTTTTCCCGGACGTTCAAGAAGGTGCTTGGAGTGTCTCCCGCGGCATTTCGGCGCCTGCGATAACGACCGCGTCTACTCTTTGCTCTTCAGCTTAAAGATGACGTGTTATTCGTGGTTTTCTTCTTGCCCGTTCATGATTTGTGTTTGGTCTCTCAGGCCGTCGCCGTAAAGGCCAATGCTTGGGCAGAGCTACAGAGCATTGCCCGCTGGCTAATTCCTTTGGCAGCGGTTGTCGTGCGTATATGATCCACGGTTCTCGGTCGCATTATTCAGTTAGGACTTTAGCCCGGTGGTGGGGAATACCAGCCAGACCTTAATCTTGCAGTGCTCGGAAAAACTACGGGACTACAATTTCCCTCTCGCCATTAACCGGCAATAAATTGCTGGGCTATTCTCGGGTGCCCCACCGGGGCAAAGGCACCCTTCTCACCCTTCTCACCGTTCCCCCCTCCTCCACACGCCCAATCCGACCACCAAGCCCGCGAACAATAGGGCCAGGGTGCTCGGTTCCGGAACGGGCGAAGCCGCAAGCGAGGAGACCGGGGAGGCCGCGACCGGCGATCCACTGAACGACGGATCGAAGATCAAAGTCCCGCCCGCGCCGACGATCAAACTTTGATTGTCGGGGAGGGCGTGGCTGTCGGTCACGGCCAGGATGCCTTCATTCACGATCGTGCCGCCGGTATAGCTGTTCGTGCCGCTGAGCACCAAGGTTCCGCTGCCGAGCTTCGTCAGCGACTGGAGGAGCCCACTCTCGCCGACGTTGGCTTGAATCTTCAGTTCCGAGGCCGCACCCTGGATGACCATGTTGGTGCTGCTGGCCAAGGTCAAGACCGTCGAGCTTTCGATGGTCTGCGTGCCGCTGCTGACCGTTACGGTGGCCGTGCCGGTGGTGCCCTGCAAGGTCAGGCTGCCGCCCGAGAGCGTGTAGTTGGATGCGCTGAAGACCAACGATTTGAGGTCCACGGGAACGGACGTGTCCAGGGTGATGGCTTCCACCGTGGCCAAGCCGCCGCCGAAGGTGGCCGTGTCCTGGCCGAGGCTCGCGATATTAGTTCCCGGGACGGCCGAATCTTGCCAGTTGCCGGGAGTGTTCCAGGAACTGGTGCTGTGGGAAGCCCAGGTGGCATCTGTCACGGCCGACACGATGTCGAGTTCACCGAGGTTATAGGCCAAGGTGAATTGGCCGGGGAGGCCGGGGAGGCCAGTCACGTTGGCGATGTTGAACGTGCCGGTGGGCAAGCCTGAGTAGTACATCACGGGTTCCGCGCCGGTGGCGCCGCTAATATTGAGCTTGGCGCCAGTCTCGAAAGTGGCGAGGCCGCTCGTAAGGGGATGGAGCACCGATAAATCCAAGGTGCCATTCGCACCGATCGTGATCGAGTTGATCGTTTGCGCGTAGCCCGTCACGTCGAGCGTGCCGGCCGTGGCGCTGGTCCCAACGAAGACGTCGGAGGCTGTCGGGATCGCACCGAGCGCATTCGCCGTAAGCACGCCGCCGTTGACGGTCGTGGCGCCCGAGTAGCTGTTCGCGCCGGCGAGGGTCAGCGTTCCCGAGCCGGATTTTATCAAGCCACCAACGTCATAGAACACGTTGGTTTGCGTGAGCGAGGCCCCCGCCGCGACATCGATCTTGACGACGTCATCGAAGGCGATGGCTGTTGTGAAGGTGCTGTTACCGCCGAGCACGCGAAGCGCACCATTGCCGCCGACTCCCGAACCGGCGAGATGCATGTGTTCGTCGATGGTCAGGCTGCCGTCGATTTCCAGCGTCGCCCCGTCCCTGACGAAGGTCATCGTGCTTCCATTAAAGCCGCCGACGCCGAGGGCGCGGCTGTTCTGGATCCGCAGGGCGCCTTCGTTGATGTTGGTCACGCCGCTGTAGGTGTTATTGCCGGTCAAGGTCAGCGTGCCGCCGCCCACTTTGGTCAGCGAACCGCTTTGTCCGGGAGCGTCATACAAGGGATTATTGATCGTGACGTTGTGACCGCCGTCGTTGAAGATCAACCCGCCGTTGCCGATCAGCCCTCCGGCCGTGTAGGCGGCGCCGCGATTGAGGTGGACTTGCAGAAAGTCCGTGTTGTCTGCCGTGGCGACGACTCTGACGCCGTTGAAATAGACATGCGTTTGACCGGCAAAGTCGTTGCCGTAAATAAAAGGCGTGGAGAGCGTGCCGCCATTGAGGGCCAGATCGGTGGCAACGTAGCCGACGTTGAAGAAGTCGATCCCGCTGGCGACGGTGACCGAGGCGCTGTCCTGCATGATGAAGCCCGCCCAGTCGTTGCTGGCCAGCAACTGGCCGGCGATAGTCACGTTGCTGCCGCCTTGGACCTGCAGCGCGCCGCGGCCGACGTTGACATTCGCGCTGGTGGTCAGCGTAGCGTTGTTGAGCGTGGTCTTTTGATTGTACGCTTGAGCAATCGAGTCCACGTTGCCGCCATTCTGGCCCCAGACGGAGAGCGACTGATTTTGTAGGGCGATCGTGTTGCCGCTGAAGGTCAAGTTGTTGATGCCGGACTGCCAGCCCGCCGAATAGATGGTCAAGGTGCCGCTATTGCCGTCGCTCGTGATGTTTCCGGTCAGCGTGGGAGTCGTGGTATTGCCGGAACCGTTGGCGCTGCTGCCGACCCAGAGGATTTGATTGCCGCCGACCAGATTGATCGCATTGGGCGTCGTGCCGCTGTGGTTGAGGGTCAACTGGGCACCGTTGTTGATGTTGGCGCCGCCGCTGCCCAGCCCGGCCGGATCGCTCAAGACGAGCGCACCGGCGTTAATATACGTCTGGCCGCTGTAGGTATTAGTGCCAGGAAGCACCACCGTGCCGACGCCGTTCTTGACAACAGACTCAGATCCTTGGCTACCACCGTTGAAGGTTAACGTCCGGCCGGCGCCAACATCCCATGTCGCGGTACCCCAAAGTAGATAGGGAGCGTTGACGGTCAGGTCGGCGCTATCCGGGGCAATCGTGATCGTCGTGCCATTGTTGATCAACGGCGCGCCTACAGATCCATTGATGGTGATATTTTGGGTCAGGCCGCTGTTCAAGTTGATCGCGCCCGTCCCTTTCAGGTAATTGATATTTGCCGTGCCGTTGACGGTGTTGTTGTCAAAGATAACGTTTCCCCAATCGCCTGCAACCACGCCGCCGACCCAGTTGCCGACGTCGTTCCAATCGGCACTGGACCCGTTTCCGGTCCAAGTGCCCTGCTGGGCCTGCACGGTTCGCAGGGTGAGCAGCGATAGCAACCCGGCCAACATGCCGGCGAACAAAACGATACGACGAGCTTTCATGGTACCCTCCAGATGTTGCGAAAAGACGTGGTGGTGAAAAGTTTTCATGGTGGTGGACAGTGGTTAGTGGACAGTGGTTAATGGCGGGTGAACAAGCACAAGCCCGCACCCCCTGCCCCTCTCCCACCTGCCGGGTACGGCAGGTGGGAGAGGGGAGTTATTGTCCCCGTTGGGACGATGGAAATTCCAAGCTCGGGAGAGCATTTCCATCGCCCCGCAGGGGAAAGGTTTCAGTCGGTTAATAGTCTGTAGTTCGTTGTTTGCAGTCGATCGGCAGCACGAGCCGCCCTCGCCTTGACTCTCTCCCGGAGGGAAGGGAACCTGCCTAGGGTTTTCCTTTGTCATACATGGCTTTCACTTCCGCGGCAGTCAATCCGCGACGGAAGATTAACAGTTCGTCGATGCGACCTTGAAAATTTCGCACGGGAACGACAAGGTCTTTCCTGGGAGCCCAGTTACCAATCTCACAGGGGCCAAGCACAAGTGGCATGGCGACCGCAATTGAACTCATGCCGATCGGCTGGCCATCAACGTAAAAGGCAATCTGCTTTGCGGCTGAGTCATAAACCACCGCCAGGTGCCGCCAGCGGCCGAAACCGTCGGTCTCCAGCAGCGGTTTCGAGTAGTAAACGGTATCCACCGACGGCCCCAAGCAGACGCCGAAGTCCATGCGACGGCTTTGAGTCAATTGCCAGTGGCATTGACCGATATGCTCGAACCAGCCGTCACTGAGGAGCAGTCCGTTAAACTCGTTATCGAGTCCTCCGGGACTTACCCATGCCGCCAATGTAAGGGCGCGAAATTCGCCCGGCACGTCCAGCCGTACGTGATCGTCGCGGGCAGAGAATAGCAAAGCCTGCTTGCCGGGCCAGCGGCCTTCACAAGGGAGAGCGCCGTGGATCTCGCCCCTTGAGGCCGCCCCAGCGGATGCCAAGTTCCGCAAGAGCAACGCCGCCTTCCCATGACCCATTGTGCCACCGCCCGGAAGAGAGCTGTCGACCGCGCGGGTAACGGCGCGACTCGCGTCCCCGGATGTGTTCATCTTCAAACCACCTTCACCTGCGGTTCCTCTTCGCTCCTCCCGCTCGCGAGAGGCGGGAGGGGGAAGTTCTGGCTCGAACAAGTAATAACCGACAAGTTCCGGATCTTTGCGAATCGACTCGCTCCAGCATTTCCAGCGGAGATAACCTTTTTCGATTTCCTCGCGTTTTCGGGGGATGTGGACGAGAGTCCGGGGAACGATGATCTCATCCTGTCCTCTCCCTTCGAGAGAGGACGGGGTGGCAAAGAGGAAGTTCTTTGGCGCCAGGGCAACGTCGCAGATACGAACTTCGTCGATCAACCCCTGGAACCAGCGACCGACTTGCCCATTGTAGTACCCGCGGCCCACCGACCAAATATAGGGGTAACCGCTCGTGGAACGTGGATTGTTCGGCCAGGAGCCTCGGGCAAGGGCCGTTGAACCCGTGGCGGGCAACTTGGCGACTGCCCGCAGCAGGTAGCCGTTGCCGTCCAGGGCGTCGATATACAGTTTCAAGTTTTTGCCATCGCTGGTTGCCGCTAGATGAAACCAATGATTTTCCTCAATGTCGAAGCTGTCGGCGGTGGCAACGTGAGCGCGCTGATCGATATCGCAAAAAAGGATTTGGAAACGATTCTGCGGGGTGATCTCAAACGCCAAAGGCGGAAGCGCCGGATCGGTGAAAGAGACGGAAATGCCGTCACGGACGAGAAAGACCTGAGCCCCCCCGCGCAACTTGACTGGCTTGACCGAGGCCTCGATCGTCCAAGCGGCGGGCGTGATCATCCGCAGGTCAACCGGGGACGGCCGGCTCCAATCCGACATCGTGAAGAGATCGCGAGTCAAGCCTGCCGGTCGCTGGCTATTATCGAGGCTTGCTGCATTCGCCGTGCCGCTTTGGGGCACAAAGGGGGCAGGAACGTCGGCCGAAAAAGTTGGCTGCGTGCTTTCGTGCCAAGCGTACAAATCATTGCCGTTGAGACTAGAGTCGAGGCTGCCGCGCACAGGATCGTTGCCTTGCTTTGAATCGGGCACGAGCGTACCGACGGGATGGTCCTCGAATCGCCAATAAGCCACTACGTGTTGGTTCTTCTGGGCGTCGTCCAGCGAGCGGGCGAAGCGATCGCCGTTGTTGGCCACCAACTTCACGCCCTGTGTCTTGGGATTGACCTCGATCCCTTGTTTCTCCAAGAGTTGCTGCGGCGCCGTCGAGGGCCCCTTTACGGAAGATGCCTCAACCTCGACCTTGCCCTGAAAAACATGGACCTGTTCGATGCCGCTGGGCGAAGCTTCCAGGCCGAATTCCGTTCCCAGATCGATCGTCTTCATGCTGGGGGTGCGGATGGCAAACCCCTTGGCCTCGGCCTTCTCCGCCCGCACGGTGACTTTGCCCTCGGACATCGACGCGCTACGAGCCGATTCGAGCAACAATGACGCCGGCCCTTGCAGAATCACGCGAGCGCCGCAATCGAACCGTATTTCGGCCAGGCCCGAGCGAAGCTGAAGTTGCTGTCCGACTTGCAAACGGGCGCCATCGTTAAGCGGCTTGTCGGCTGCGGACCAAACGCAGTCGTAGGATCGCGACAGGCGGGCGATGGAGGAGGCGGGGAGCGGGGAGCGGAAAGCGGGAGGCGGGAAGTTGCCGAAGCGGGGAGTCGCAGAATCAGCCCCCGGCCCCTGCCCCTCTTCCGCAAGGAAAGGGGAGTCGGAAATCTGAGACTTGAGATCCGCGATCTCGGATTTTGCGGTCGCGTTCTGCCTTCCCAAACTGTTATTCCGCACGGCCAGCGTAACCAGCGCGGCCACGACGACGAGCACAACCAAGGAGGAGAACAACACGCCGTGACCGGAAACGAATCCCCATCCTTGCCGGCCCAGATCGCCGAGAAAGCCGAGCACGGGGGACTTGCCTGCCGGCGGGGCGAGGGGGGC
>Ga0118677_10002488_pt1 | contig 36986 bp, 22 predicted proteins | sample AliMusrvi5mmetaG_FD_86154 | JGI IMG/M metagenome (GOLD analysis project Ga0118677, IMG submission 86154)
AGGTGTGGGAGAGGGAGTGGGCGGCGCGGCCGCCCACTCCCTCTCCCACACACATTATCAAAGTCTATTGTCATTCCGATTGGAGCGCAGCGGAATGAGGAATCTCATTTTCAATTATCTTTCACCGTCATAAAACTTGGTGTTCTTGTTAGTATTAGGACTATCAATGACATATTTGCTCCCTGTCATTTTCACATTGTGCCCAAATTTTTGGGTGCTCCTCGCAATGACAATGTTTTTGTTTAAAGTTGAGGGACAGGGGGATTTGGCGGCTTTGCCGCCAAATCCCCCTGTCCCTCAAACTCATATAGAGAATACCGTCATTGCGTGGAGCCGTCAAAATTCATTTTGTCAAAATAAACTGCTAATATTTAAATGGCGACGAAGCAATCTTTCTAAATGTTTGTGTATCCCCTGGATCAAATGGCAAGATAATACAACCGGTTTGGAAGTTGTAAATTAAAGAAATATGACATTTTATGTTTATTTTCTTTCAAGGAGGTTTTTATCCGTGACGACACTGCCAACCCGGCTCCACCCTTTTGCGAATTGGATATCCTTCCGCCTTGATTCAGGAATTACTTTCAGACTGGTTAATACTCCGTTTTTTACAACACCTTCAAGGATTGTGTTTTTCATCGCGTGCAATTTGAAATCGATATCCCACGCTTTGGGCCAGGCCGGGAGGAGCAGGATTTTCCCGTTATCCTCCTGAATCAGCATCCGCTGCAAGGCAATAGCACCTGATCCGAACTGGTCAAAATCGGGACAGGAGTCGGGCCCCTCCCTTCCAAACATCGGGAAACGAACCATGGTTGAGGCGATCCGGAAACGGCGGACCAAACCCTTGGATGCCTCCGTGGCGTTGCCGGCATAAGCCCAGTCGATCTGATCCTGCGTCCAGCATCCGCCACCCATGGCATCCTTGAGGGAACGATGATTCATCGTATTGGTCACGATATCTTCCGTTCCGGAACTCAGACCAAAACACCGGAAGGGGAACACAGGATAGAGCTCCCCGTTTTCTGAATTCTGTCGCTTTTCCCATTTATCGGCAGGAGCTATGGCTTTAAGACCGTCAATAATCTGAAGGGGTACCTCCGGGATTTCACTCCTGAACCTGCGCCAGTTTGCCTGATCTTCTGCATTTCCGGCTTGCATGGCCAGCAGCTGGTCCATGCAAAACCGTAAACCGGCAATATCAGGAGAGGGGTTGACCGCAACCCACCAGGTCTCCACAACCTGGGCCGGTTCAAGACGGAGTTTACCATTCACTTCACGCGGATAATGCTTGATAAAAAACAGCAATACCTCACGCGCAAAAGGGACCAGCACGCTGTCCCGGAATTTCTGATCATCCGTGTAATTGACATTATCACACATCATTGCCAGGATCTCGAGTCCGCAGGTAAAGTAGTAGTCGTGGTACCAACCCTCATATTTTTCGCCGGCCTTTGTCCGGGGTGGACGTCCCTCATTCCCGCAGTCGTGTTCTGCACCGTCAGGTTCTATATTTTCGCGGAAATAGGCCCCGTCGTGTCCAAACCAGGCCCTGGTAATCGCCTTGCGCATTCCGAGCACATTCGAGTAATAACTGAAAAACGGTTTCATCAGATCATTGTCTCCGCTTGCCAGTAGCGGCCAGTAAAGGAGCCGTTGATTTTGAAAGGTATAGCGGCGTCCCCATAAGCGGTCGTCCTCATGGGTGAGCCACGAACCATCAGCCTGCTGTACCATATTTGTCCGATTTTTTTTGTCCTCCTTTTTAAATCTGAGCTGTTGTGTGAAGAGTCCGCCATTGAATTTGGTCTGGACACGTCCACGGCTCTGGCAGGCCATCAGGAAGCGGAAAACGTTATAGCTTTGCGAAGTTAAAGCGGCGCCATCCTCTTCGTCGCGACTACCCGTGCTGTTTGCCTCACCTTTCAGAATTTCACGTTTTGCATACGGAACGGTGTTATCGGAAGCTACGATCCAGCTCCGGTTCCAGAAGTCCGACCACCAACGGCAATGATCGTTCCAATTATCCTTCACATTCATCTGAATATCTGACTGTTTTATAATTTCAGAGATCCATTTTGAGTAGTCGGGTGTCTGCATGGTGAGGGCATGGATCCGGATATCGAAGGTTTTTCCTGCCCCCGTAAGAGCCTCACCCTTTAACTTTAAGTCCGGACTCTCCAGCAGATTCCCGAAGGTATTGAAACGGAAAGGATCCGGAAACGTTGTGGCCATCTGTTCCACGTTGTAATATTTAAGGTCGTCACCGTAGATGCTGCGGTCGCCGACCGGGTAATACCAGAGCAGTTTTCCGTCCTTTTCAAGACAGATATTCTGAGCCGGCTCAGCGATTACAGTTGAAGGGTAGAACTTTGTACCGTTGAATTCCGCCATATTGAACACTGTGTAATCGAGGCGTTTCCATAAATCAGGACGAACGGTCACCTGTACTTCCCGGGGAGAGGAAACTTCAACATGAAAAACCGGCCGGTTTGCATCTGCCCAAATCCGGATGGTCATCCCATCTGCCTCAATCCGGATCGATCCAATGGCAAGGTCGAGTGTCTGCCGGAAAGGTTTTCCTGTCTTGAAAGGATTGGGGTTTAATGAGATGCGCACTCTTCCGGTTTTGAAAATATCGCCCATATAATTATAGGCATCGTTCTTGGACAGGAGCAGATATAAATCCCCGTTTTCGATCGCATAAACTCCTGCCGCGATATCCCCGTTTCCGATGGGCATGACTCCCGTGGCATCCTTTGAGGGTGTTTCCCATACGACATTGTATCGGCTGATCCGATTGTTGGTTTCCACCGCCTTTGCGGAGAGATTCAAGATGACCAGGCAAATGATCAGGCTCGTTAAAATATGGAGAAGGAGATTTCTCATGGCTTGGAACTTTTATTTTTTGTAGACCTTCACCCAATCAACAATAAACACATCGGGGAAAATGGTTTTAACAAGATTCTCCGGTTTACCCGGAAGTTCCATGCTCAGGATCATATATTCCTCAATATTTGAGATTCCCCTTGTCTCTTCATGGAATTTATAGCCATCGATAAAAAATGAATATTTCTCGGGAGTCCATTCAAACCCATAGATATGAAAACCATTACTCAATCCCTTCAGATAACTTTTCATGGGTCCGATAGAGTGCATATTCGGCCCATAGGCCCAGTGGATGGCATGGGTGATGGTGTCATTTCCCATCTCTTTGAAGAACTCGAAGATATCCATTTCCGATCCGAATAGTGAAGGGTCTTCACCCTGGGCGATTTTTGAGGACTGGATCCAAAATGCCCCCCATACTCCGATTGATTTCTGCAGCTGGGCACGACATTCGAAATAGCCGTACCGGGTATTAAAATGACGGGCGGTGCCTACAGCCCCCGCTAAGATTGAATCTCCCTTCTTCAGGGCATAGAGTTTGAGAAAACCTTCATCAACTTTTACTGCCTCTGTTGAATTATAACCGACCCTTCTGGGACCAATGCCGCGAACATTCCATTTGGTGGTGTCCAGAGAATTTCCGTTAAACTGATCAATCCAGACCAGATGATAACCCAAGGTTCGGGGAGTTGTCTGCCTTTGTGACATCGCATTATTGGGTTTATTCGTCTGGGCAAATCCCAACGTGAACGTAAAGAGAGCGATAGACAGAATCGAGAATTTTTTCATTTATTGACTTTTACGGATAAAATTAGACTGATTACCGGTTTAGCTGTTCCAGCACATTTTTCAGATTGATATATTTTTCCAAAAGGTACTGGGGTACATAGTAATAATGGTTTGATGATTCAAAGGCAATGTAAGGATCTTTCTTCAATATTGGGATCATCCGTTTTACAAGCCTGATCTCTTCCCGGGTAATTCCCCGCATTTTGCCGATCCACTCTTGCTTCTCTTTTGGATCCTTTGAAGCATAAAAGCGGTCACGGGCCATGATAAACCGGGCCTGGTTTACCACTGAAGAAAAGTGGATTGCGACAGCTGTTGCACGATCCAGCTCCACCCTAAGTGCTTTTTGATCCCCGATCCCCGGTTGTTTAAGCCCATCTTTCAGAGTTCTGCACCCTTTTTCAAACCCTTCAGCCACTTTGGCCATTTGGTCGGCCCATATCTTTTCCGGATATACCGCCTTCCAATGACTTAAATCGTCGTAAGGAAAACCAACCATGGTTGAGATCATCCCGGTAGGCTGAATATAAAACGGGTTTGCCGGCCCCACTTGCTGCGGACCCTGATAGACTGTCGAGATGTGATATGGATATTCCCTGAACGCTTCAGAGAATTGGGTCCATGCTTTTCGTACAAATGGGGTGGCTTTCTCCCCGTAATATTTTTTGGAAAGAGCGTTTAGGTTCTCTTCCATTTTCCCCGTTTTCCACGACTGGAAAAGATCGATATTTGCCGAAGGATATCCGCCCAGACTCCAGCTAAGCATCACCCCTGTAACAGATTCCTTTGAGAGATTTTCGGCATGCTGCGCCACAAGATCCATGGTTGGGAGGGCTGGCACAATTGACATCTCCCAGGTACAATTGACTTGGACCTTAGCAACAGTTTTAAGCCCGGCCTCTCTGGCTGTTTTCCAGTGATCCAAAGCTCTAGGCCCAGGTCCAACGGAGGAGATTGAGTATTCGCCAACAGAGGATTGTATCCCTCCACGCACAATTGGCAACGACCATTCGCTCACCGACATGAGCCAGCACGATTTTGGAATTCCTTTGATAATGGTTTCCGCGAACCGATCATCCCAGCCCCAGTCCCACACGATCACGTTGGCTTTGGGATTCCCCGATTTCACCCCCTTCTCCATGGCCGAAATGAGTTCAACCATGATATCGGAATAGACCCGGTCTTTACACCTTCCGCACTCCTTTTGTTTGCCGTGCGAAATACAGCTCGTCAGATTTTCAGATCCGGTTATTGTAAATATCCCTGCCAGATTAGGAACGTCCTGAAAAACAGTTTTTAGTGAGTTCGTCAGCCATTCGCGGACTTCAGGCACGGTCGTGCAAAGTGCAGCATAATCAGTCTCTTTAACACCTTCAAGGCTTTTGCGCTTCTCAGAAGATTCAAAAAAACGGGTTTCCAGCCCGCGTGGTTCGTTCAAATAGAGGTAGATCCCAATTCCAAATTTTGAAGCCCTTTTCACCAGGTTCTTTAACCCCTCAATTCTCTTTGGGGCATCCGTTGATCCCGGGAAATCACCATCGGGCGCAACCAGGGTATTTAGAACGGTGTGCAGCCAGATTGAATTGACACCTACATTAGCGAGTTTAAACAGAAGCCCTTCCGGAAAGGACCCTAAATATTTGTCCATCAATGGATCGCCAAATTCGGCACAATAGGATGAGACCATTCGGAGTCTGAAGCCTGTGGAATCAGTTCCATTATTGAGTAACGGGTGGTCCGGAATCTCTTTTTCGCTGACCTGTTTGGGAAAATCATTTAAGAATGAGAACCTCGGTTTTTCGGGTGCAAAAGCCAGATTGCCAATCTCTTTTACCCATATTGCAATTTGTAAGGCCTTTGCACCTATCTCTTTGGTCGGCGCTTCGTAAATGAGAGGAGTGCAAAATGGTTTCAGGTTTCCTAATTTAACATACAGAAAATCATCCTCCTTAAGCCGCCATGCCAATTCGGGTCGGGTGATCCCTAACAGAGTAATTAACTGATCATAGTTCAATAAGTTCCAGTTTGAACGTAATACCGTGATATATCCTTTTGAGCTGTTCCACTGCGGCTCAATATTTCCCTGGGCGGGAAGCCCCATCGATGTGGCCATAGCTGATACATTCTCAACAGATGTTTCCAGAACTTTTGCCAGACGGTCAACGGGTACCAGTGTCCAGTTGCGGAATACAAAGGCGTGTTGCCGTGAAGGAAACCAGCTAGACTCTACTCCTGGCATATTCCCATTTTCACCTGGCAATTCCTGACCAACCGCGAACTGAATTACCGATAAAAACAGGAAAATTGAGAGATAAATCCTATATCTCATAGAAGATGCTTAAATTAGAATTGAAAAAATCCGGAGAGCCGCCAAGTTCACTAAAAGAGAGTTAAAAATAACTATTTTTGTTTACTTCGTAGATTAATCACCAAACAAATGGATAAAAGATACTTCATTTTCATCAACTGGAAAAAGATGGCCTTCGTGGTGGTGTCATCATTGCTCGCTTTGAACTTCACCTCCCTTAATGCTCAGGTTAAGTATAATTCGGCCAAAGAGCTTCAGGAAGCCAGAATGGGGGTAGAGCGGGTCGCCAGATATTACCTTCCGGCTTATTACAACAGAGCCATCAATAACAATGAGATACGATGGATCCAGATCGATCTTGGGCAGCAGAAGAAGATCGAGGCGATAAAACTGTTGCCCGGGGCACAGGGATGGGGAGCTGCTTCGGGGGGTTTTCCTGCACACTTTAAACTGGAGGTTTCGAACGATGAGGATTTCAGACATTCCGTTATGTATGAGGATTATACCTTAAAGGAAGAATTCCCAAATCCGAATGATGCCGTTTGTACCTTCGCTTCAAAAGAGGTTAACGGGCGATATGTCCGGCTCACAGCAACAACGCTTAGGGACAGTAAATTGGCAATGACTAAAATTATTGTCCTTTCGGACGGAAAAGATATTGCTGAGGGTTGCCGGGCTATGGAATCAAATCCAAATAAAGACTCTAATATTGAATTACTTACGCGCGCGCCTCGTCCTCAGGGAGAATATGTGGTTACGGATAATCCGGGTAATGTAATGCCGGTTGAGACCTGGAAACCTGTGGCTTATAAGGCCCAAACCCCACTGGGTGGTGTACAGCTGGGTGAAGGGTTGTTTAAAACCACGATGGAAAACAATATCAGCTACCTCATGAATTCGTTTACTTTCGATCAGCTGGTCCGTAATTTCCGGGTTAAGGGTGGATTTCCGGTGGAGCCGCTTGAGGAGCGTTTTAAGAATATGTGGTTCCAGATTCTCCCCGGATCTGAAGCTGCCCGCTTTTTAACCGGTGCCGGGAATACCCTGAGATGGATCGAGAATGGTGATTTGCGCAAGAGAATGGACGATATTGTGGATGTGATTGACCAGTGCAAAGAGCCTGACGGCTACCTGATGGCTTTCCCCAAACATACGATGTTCGATCATGAAAACGGGGCCTACACGAGGTCATGGGTATCGCAGGGGCTAATCGAAGCAGGATATGCCGGAAACAAAAAGGCGTTTCCATTACTTCGGGGATTCTACGACTGGTTCGATAACTGTGAATATCTGCCTGAGATGTTGCGTCGTGTGAGACAGGGTACACAAGGGATTATCCCGATTACTCGGACCTACTTTTCTCCGGTCGGGAAACCTAAAGATATCCAGGTTGTCCAACAGTATTTCCAGGAAAACTACTGGATGGAGGGTATGGACAGGCGCGATCCAAACTCGATCTGGAGATATCCCTACGATCGGCCTCATAATTACCTGGTTACGGGAATCGAGCCCTACCTCGATTTATACCGGGCAACGGGAGCCAAAAAATACCTGGATGCCGCATTGGGCGGGTGGGATCTGTATCATGACAATTGGGAGCATATCGGAGGTTCGCTGGCCATCAACGAAGGGACTTTCCTCTATGAGCCCAAATCGTACTACCTGCATCGTGAGACAGGCGAGCTTTGCGGAAATTCCTTCTGGATAAAGTTGAATCAACGCTTTCATCTGCTATACCCTGAGCAGGAAAAATATGTCACTGAAATTGAGAAATCGATCTATAATGTGGCGATTGCCAATCAGTATGGGCCGGAGGGAATACGCTATTTTGCCAAACTGGTCGACCGGAAATATGGCGACCATTCCCCTAATTCCTATCAATGTATGAATACCTGCTGCGAAGGTCAGGGGACCCGGATATTTGGATCCCTTCCCGAGTATATCTATTCGGTAGCCGATGACGGCATTTATGTCGATCTGTTTTCCGCCTCAGAAATTAAGTATTTGACGCTAAACCATTCGATGCAGCTTAAAATGAACACCCAATTCCCCAATGACCCAAAAGTTGAAATTGCGATCGGGAATGATCAGCCCGTCCAAAATAAAATCCGGATCCGGATCCCTTCCTGGGTTTCGGCCGACATGCCAATAAAAGTCAACGGAAGCGAAATCGGCAGCGGGAAGTCTGGCACTTATCTGGAGGTTGACCGGACCTGGAAAAACGGAGATGTGATTTCATTCACCCTTCCAATGGATTTTCGGGTAACCAAATATACGGGACTAGAGCCTGGATTTCAGGAAAATCACTATGCCGTCGAATACGGGCCAATCCTCATGGCGATGGTTGGGGTGAAGGGAAAGAAGTTTGATATCGGGGTAAAAACGACACCTGAAAATGTCAAAAAGCTTCTCAAATCAGTCCCTGGCAAACCGTTGCATTTCTCTGTTGAAGGAAACAGCGAGTTCGAGTACTGGCCATATTACGAAGTGCAGGAAGAGCCTTTCTCGTGTTTTCCGGGGTTTTTCAGGTAATTTTCGATTAGGTCAAAAACATAACGGCAGGTATAGCTGTAATGTTTTCTCCAAGCTTTTTAACTTTAGGATCATTTGATAACAAAAATGATCCTAGAAGGGGTTTGTCAAGTAATTCCGCCAACCCTTTAAGATGGCGCGCATCGGTGTTTCCGGCATTTATCGTCATCTTCACTTCAATGGCATAATACCCTTTGTCTGTCTCGATAAGCAGGTCAACCTCTTTTCCATCAACGGTTTGCAAATGATAAAAAGAAGAGCTGACCGGAAGATATTTTGCCTGTTTATAAATTTCAGCCACGACAGCACTCTCAAATTCATTTCCGGTGAGCCCACCTTGTTTCTGAAGAATGGCATGTTGCACTCCAACATCCAGATAATGGAGCTTAGGGGATTTTACCAGCCTTTTCTGATGATTCCTATACCAGGGCTGTAGAAGAATAATCTGGTAACTGGTTTCAAGATAGGAGAGAAACTGCTTTGCTGTTGCAGAGGTAATTCCGGCCTCTCTGCCCAGACTGGAATAATTTGTTGTTTGGGCTGTGTGAATTGCAGTCATCTGCTGAATAAGAACAAATGGCTCTAAATTTCTGAAATTTGCAACATCACGAATGTCTCTTTCGAGGTAGGTGCGCACATATCCTCTTAACCATTCGTAGCGTTCCTCCGGAGTGAGTTCATCCCCTATGATAGCCGGATAACCTCCAAATTTAAGATAATACTGATAAACGTTAAACCTTGAGGCATGGTCGGGGAGAAGCAGAAAATTCAGCCCAAGACTTTCAGTTGTAGCTTCGCCAGACAATAATTTCTGGAAGAACGACGGAGATGGATCCTCATCCCATCCTGAAGTTAACATTTCTGGTAAAGTTAAAGGATAAAGCTCGACAATCTGGCATCTTCCGGCAAGACTCTCTTTTACCTTTTCAAGTAGTAACAGCTGGCTTGATCCGGAGAGTATATAGCGCGGATTTTCGTAGGTATCGTAAATTGCCTTGACAGACTCGATCAATTGGGGCAGTTTCTGTATTTCGTCAAGTAACGCGCATGGATAGGTCTCCATCCACTGTTGGGCAGTCATTGAAGCATATTGATTTCGCAAAACAGGATCATCCAATAATATCCATGCATGATCCTTGAAGGTGTTCTTTAGTAATGTCGTTTTACCTGTTTGACGGGCTCCGGTCACAACCAAAATACGCCCCATACTGGAGGAGTGTTTCCGAATAAGTTGCTTTTTTAATATTCTATTCTTCATATTGACGTAAATATAGTAATTATATTTTAAAAAATACGCTAAAATATATATTAATTTTATCCTGCCTTACTTTATTATTGTCGGAAGCAACTAACGTTTCATTTTTATTTCTGTATTTTTGTTCTTGTTAATATTGAGTTCACCAAACCATTGATTATATCCGGATGTAGACTCGCCGAAGCAGATCTATCCATTTTTAACCGGAATATCCTAAAGTAAGACTATCTTATGAGACCAAAATATTATTCGTTTCGAGGTTTATTAGCTTTTTTATTATTTCAATCCATACTCACTCAGGGGCAAATTAGTTTTAATCTCAAAGTTGGCCCTCAGGCAGATGGCAGCGTACTGGTCCCATCCAACCAGATGTTACGACCTGCAGGTGTCCAGGTATCATTACCCGGCAGGCCGGTTGACCTTTCACTGATATCAAATGGGAATTTCATTCTGGTTAAAAACATCAAATCCCTTGATCTTATAAGGCTGAAAGATAAGACCTTAATGCAGTCCCTTCCTTATGAAAAGTGTAGTTCATCATTTACAGGAATCTGTTTGACCAGTGATAACCGGCATATTTACCTTTCGGAAGCAGCCAATAAGATTCTGATCGCCCGGTTTGATCAAAGTAACCGGTTAAGCTGGGAGACATGCATCGTTATTCCTGCTCCGGCAATCGGGGGTGATCCCGGACCCGGAGGGCTTGCCCTGAATGCCAGAGAAGACCGGTTGTTCGTGACCCTCAGCCGGAGTAATTCGCTGGCGGTCGTAAATCTGGAGGATAAATCGGTTAAGGAGATCCCGGTAGGAATTTGCCCCTATGGTGTCGTATTGGCTTCGGATACCAAAGCATATGTAACCAATTGGGGCGGAAGAAGACCTGTCACAGGGGAATCCACTTACAATTCCTCCGGTAGCCAGGTTCTGGTCGATCCTAATACAGGAATTGCCAATAACGGATCGGTTTCGGTAATTGATTTGAAACAAAACAAATCAATAAAGGAGATTAAGGTTGGATTGCACCCTTCCGGAATGGTCCTAAGTCCCAACAGGTCTTTATTGTATGTGGCTTGTGCCAACAGCGATGTTATTGACATAATTGATACGCGAAAAGATGAAAAAATCGGGGAAATCCCCGTTCACGCGACCAACGAAACCCTGTTTGGCAGCGCACCCAACGCCCTTGCCATCTCTCCAGACGGCAAATATCTTTATGTGGCAAATGGTACTGAAAACGCGATTTGTGTGATCGAAACCGGCTCTGAAAACCAGGTTGCCGGACGTATTCCGACCGGCTGGTACCCGGGTTCAGTGGTTATCAGCAAGACGGGAAATGAATTGTATGTTGCCAATGTCAAGGGGACCGGAGCAAGGAACAAAGGTGCAGGCAGGGGTGGGTTTAATTCCCATGACCACCTTGGAAGCGTCTCAATAATTCCCGTTCCGGATAAAGCGACATTACCGAAGATGACAGACATTGTAAGCCAGAACAATTCTCTGGCGAAGACATTGAAAGACCAATCTTTATCGGGGGGTAACCTGAAACAGGTGGCACTTCCTCAGTTCCCGGGTCAGCCATCTTTTTTAAAGCATGTCGTCTATATCATCAAGGAGAACAGAACGTATGACCAGGTTTTGGGTGATATGCAACAGGGAAACGGAGATACGAGTCTGGTCCAGTTCGGCCGCCATTTCACCCCTAATCACCATAAACTGGCGGAGAGTTTTGTTTTGATGGATAATTTCTACTGTAGCGGGACACTAAGCGCTGACGGACATCAATGGACCGATGAGGCATACGTAACCGATTATCTCGAAAAATCGTTTGGCGATTTCACACGCAGCTACCCCTATGACGGGAATGACGCTTTGGCTTATGCAATCTCCGGATTTATCTGGGATAACGTGCTTAGACACGGGCTGACTTTTCGGAATTACGGCGAGTTTGTGAATGCCGAGATTCTTCCGCTAACTTCAAAGTACCTCGATATTCTCAATGACTTCCGGAACGGGACAAAAAATGTATCAATCAGGGCCAAAGCCAATCTGGAGCAGATTATTCGCTATACCTGTCCAACATTTATCGGGTTCCCGATTAAAGTGCCCGATGTATACCGTGCTTCCGAGTTTATTAAGGAGCTTCATGAATATGAGAAAACCGGCAATTTTCCGAATTTTACGATTATGCTCCTTCCGGGCGATCATACCTCCGGGACAAGACCCGGTTTACCCACTCCGGGAGCCGCGGTGGCAGATAATGACTTTGCCCTTGGACAGATTGTTGAGGCGATTTCAGCCAGTAAATTCTGGAATGAAACGGCCATTTTTGTCACAGAGGATGATCCGCAGGCCGGACTGGACCATGTGGATGGCCACCGTACCGTTGGGTTTGTAATCAGCCCTTATGTCAAACGCAATGAGGTAGTTTCGACATATTACTCCCAGATCAATATGGTCCGTACCATGGAAAATATCCTGGGGATACCTCCGATGAATCAGCTGGATAACGCCGCAGAGCCGATGTCTGACTGTTTCACCGAAACTCCGGATTTCACGCCGTACCACGCAGTTCAGAGCAACATTCCCCCTGATGAGGTGAATCCTCCATTGAGTGGACTTTCAGGGAAACAACTTTCATGGGCCAAAAAATCACTTGAGCAGGATCTCGATGATTATGACCGGATTGATGAAGATACCTTTAACCGGATTATCTGGCATGCCATGAAAGGTTATGACCGGCCCTATCCGGATTTCTCGCTCAAATGATGATTTACTATGAATCAAAATGGATCCTTCAATTATTCTATTCGATTTATAGCCTGATCAGATTTAAAAGGAAAACGTCATTTTCCCGGATTTCAAGTTCTTTTGAAAATGTTTCATCTGGTTTGACCTCAATTATTTCTGTTGAAACAGGAGAACCGTCATTTTGTTTCTTTAGTTCCTCAACCTGTTGTTTGTTCAGTTGTTTTGGTTTACCCATTTCCAGATAAACAGAGTAAGGGTCATTGACATGATATCCTACTTTAAACATTTCCAGCGTGTATTTTCCTGTCGGAACATGAGTAAAATTTACTTTCAGCTTACCCTTTGATCTGGCAGGCTGATCTTTAGCATAATAAATCTGGTTATTTACTGAATCTCCCGGATGAGTGTTGGTGAAATCCCAACAGAGCAACTGGATTCCTCCATTATTACCTTTGCAGGCCCATGAACGTGTATCTGTATTGGCCAAACCGGTTTTCCCCAGTTTATTCATAAACTTATAGGCATAAAAGGCAGATTTACAAATGCCCTGGATAGTGAGCAACCCGAACCCGCCATGAAAAGGGGTAAAACGAGGTCCTGCTTCTTCAAAAATGTCGGTAAATGTCCAATACGACATCGAATTGGCCGCATTTCCTACCTGTTTGATTTTTTCCAATATGTATGCTGCCTCATGATAACTGTCGTGAATCGGATCGGCAGGAGTGTAGGACGAACTCCACTCGGTATAATGAAGTTCCAGGTTTGGCATGGAAGAGGTTGATATTTCCTTGCGTGAATTCAGGATGTCTCCACTGACAGCCATTGAATCTTTACTCAATACGGTACCTGCATTCCCAAATTCATCCAAAAAACCTTGTTTTACGCCGTAAGAGTGGGTGCTGACAAAGTTTATGGGAACCTTATTTTTCGTGCAGAAATCAATCATCTCAGGTAACCAGGCAGCCCCTGCAGTAGCCGGTCCGCCGACTTTATATTCCGGATTTACACTTTTGATTGCTTTCACCGTGTACTTGTAGAGTTTGAAATATTCCTCCTGTGTGCCGGTCCAAAAGCCAGGTGATAAATTTGGCTCGTTCCAAACTTCAAAATACCAGGTTTTTAGCTCGCCAGTACCGTACCGTTCTGTAAGGTGTTGCACCAGATTGCGTATGAGACCTTCCCATTTATCATAGTCTTTTGGCGGAGTAACATTTCCTCTCCACCAAAAGATCGTTTGACTTCCGCTTGCCAGCGCCGCGGGCATAAATCCAAGTTCCACAAAAGGTTTTATGCCAATGCTTTGCAAAAAATCAAACAATACATCAATATACATATAGTTGTACTGAGGAATTCCTTTGCTGTCTTCGGTGTAAACGGCCATATCGTCAGTAAGGAGTCCGTGCATACGGATGTATTTAAAATCGCAGGTTTTTTTAACGAAGGCCAGTTGTTGCTGCCAGTCAGCCCGAAGTCCTTCATTCGCCCTGCCGGCTCCAATGCATTGCTTAAACAGGGTATTCATTGTTCCATTCTCAACCTCATAATCAACGTCAATTATCCGTTGAGGATTTTCCGGATTTTTATCCGTTCTACTCTGTGCAAAAACAGAAGTCGTTGCCAACAGGGTAATTGCAACTAAAAGAGAGCAATTTAATTTCATTTTAAAGTTATTCATATCAATATGGATACGTTCCATTAGCTGCTCCGGTAACCAATGCTTTTAGACCTTGTTGATCGACTGGTACTCCGGTACTCCTGGTGAAGAGTCCTGTACCTTGATCGCCGGTAAAACCGGCATCCCAGTAGAATGGGGCCAAACCGTAATTCTTAGCCTGTGTCACTACATATTGCAGATAATAGGCCCTCGAAGCCAGGTGGTTGGTCAGATCACTTCCGGTTAGTGACAACCGGCGCATTGCTCCAAATTCGCCTAAGATAACAGGGTAACCGTTATCCACAAATTTGGCTTTTATTTTAGCAAATTCACTGATAAAATAACTTTCCTCTCCCCAGGATGCATTTCTGTCAACTCCATCGACAGGAGCCTGGTGAAAGGTTGCTCCCCAAAAATAGAACATATTGCCCCAGGATGCATCTGAATTCAATAAGCTAAACTGATAAGGATCGTAATCATGCACCTCAAACGCCAAACGGTGGGCGGTAACATCGGCAGGCAAAGTGGTCATGTATTTCACCGCATAATCAATATTCGTTGATGGAGCCTGACAAATCAAGGTACGGTAGCTATTCCGACCACCGGTTGAACGCACAGCATTGATAAAAGTTTGTTCATATGAAAGCAGCACTGCCATTCCGGTTGCATCCGATACATTAGGTTCGTTGCAGCCCGCGAAGAGCAGATGCTCATCATAATCACGGAAATACATGGCAATCTGCTCCCACAAGGCACGCTGCTTCAGGTTAACCGCATCCTGTTTTAATAACGTGCAGTTATTTTCGAGCCATCCGCCATCCCAATGGATGTTGATAATGACATACATATTGTCATTATAGCAATAATTTACAACCTGTTTTACGCGTGCCAGCCAGACCGGATCAATTGCACAGGATGTGGCATCTGCATGACTATCCCATGCACATGGCAAACGGATTGCATTGAAACCTGCGGCTTTTACAGAGTCAATTAACGTTTGTGTAGTCAGCGCATTTCCCCAACCGGTCTCTCCACCTGCACTTGCAGGCACCTCAAGTGTATTGCCTAAATTCCATCCCATTGAAATCTTGCTTACCAAAGTTCTTGCATCGCTGTTCATGTTAGATGGATCGGCAGGCACCGGAATACTGTAATTGGAGTAGACAATTTTGGCAATATCCTGCGTAATTTGGACGAGAACAGAGATCTTGTTATCCATGACCAGTGACAGGGTTGCAGTACGCACACTTCCGGTTGAATTGGCGGCAGCAGATACGATCAGTTTATCACTTGCCTTTACAGAAGAAAGGAAAGATAGTCCAACCCAGGTTTGGCTCGAAAAAGCTTCCCATTTTGTGCCATTCATATTGACAGTCAGGGTGTCATTTCCGCCTGTAACACTGAACTTTAAAGTGTCCGGCACAGCTGTAAAAACAGGATTTGGCTCTACAACCGGGGTGACAACCGGGTTGGATTTTCCACATGAGGCCATAAGTGTTATTACGTGAGCTGTTAACAGCAATAGGATGGTCCGTTTGTTCATTATTTTTAGGTACAAGGTGAAATCTGAAAGTTAAAAATATGGGAAGAGTTATTTGCCCTTCCCATAATGAATTATTGACTTCGAAAATTTTAATGCGAGTCGTAATAAGCCTTGCTTACAAAGTTAAAGGTCAGATAACAGGCACCCTGGCCGGAAATAACCGGATCACGAAGAACAGCAATCTGCATTTTGTCGGCTGTCAGAGAGAAGATCTTAAACGTCCCAGTCCAGGATTTGGTGGTGTTATTATCGTAATTAATTGGGTGTAATACCGAAACATTGTTCAGGGTGAGGGTGTGGTTGGCTTCACTGATCATATAAGTCCCGGTTTGTTGGCCACCCATGGTAATCCCATCCGTTGTTGAGGTGTGGTCAACCTGAGCATACGGTCCATTTTTCAGATTGAAAGTCATCGACCCGAAATTAACTGCTGCGCATAACCAGGTATTTCCGGACCAGGATGGACTCCAGTTCCAGGAGTCTACAGTGCCGGTAATGGCGCTTACGCCAGCTGGAAGACCTTGAGTTACATCAATCCAGCTATCTGAAGTTCCGTAATAAGAGATTGGGCCACCCCATATTTTGCTGACTCCAGCCGCATTAAGATCGAGATACCAGGTTTTTTGATTACCGTATCCACCTGAAAGATTTGTCCACATTGGTGTACTTACCGCATTCTGGTCGAGTGTATTGATCGTTATCAGCACTGAATCTGCCTGCACATAACCACCGGCGCTTTCAACGCCATATTTGAAGGTGTAAACTCCTGGGAAAGCAATATTTACAGTGTCCTTCACACGCAATGAACGACCGATCGGGGTTGTCCAAAGTGGGGTAACATTCGGAGTTAAACTGGTCAGAATGATATTGTTCGGATTCGAAGCTGAAGGAACAACGGTGAATTTCAAGTCGCCGGCACTCATTAAAGATCCCAGTTCATATTTGTTTGGAGAACATGCTGAAAACAGCAGGATTAAACCCAATATTGGATATAAGATTCTAAATTTATTTTTCATCTGTATCTTATTTTTTATAAATAACTATTACCAACCTGCATTTTGTTTCAATACGCCTGATGACAGGGTGATCTGATTCTCAGGTATTTGCTGGAATCCGCCTGTGGCCGTAATATTGGCCTGCAGTTGGGCAGCAGTTGGTGGAGTACCACCATCATTTAAGAATGAAAGTGTGGTATTATTTGCAATTGTCGAAGCTGCTGTTGCAACACCCTGTCGCAATAAATCGTAGTAACGGATTCCTTCGCCTACAAATTCCAGTTGACGTTCGTTCAAAATATCTGTTTTGGAAACCGAAGAGGCGGCAGTGGCAGATGGTATGGCACGCAGGTGAACCTGGTTATAATAATTTACGGCATTCGGGCTTCCTAACTCAGCTGCCATCAGCAATACATCGGAATAACGAATGGCGAAATAGTCCTGATACTGACCAATCTGAAAATTGGCTACAATGGAAGTCCCAGACTGATCACATATCGGACTGTATTTCTTCAAGAAGTACCCGGTGTATTCACGATTGTGAGAGGCAAGTGTGAAGAGGATATTTTCTTCTGAAATTGCAATGATTGAGGCGAACTGGCGTGAGTCAGCAGTGGCAAAGGTATGATACAGTTTTGGATCGACGGTACACGCTCCCCAGCCGTACTGATACGGATAATGAGACTCTTCGCGGATTCCTTCCATGACCATCCATTCGTTTCCGGTAACATTCCCGTTATAATCAGCGGTAGAGGAATATTTGATTGAGAATACCACTTCCTGATTTGCTTCTGTAGCATAGGTTACCCCTTTGGCGATCGAGGCTGCAGGCCATAAGGTGGTAAAATCACCTACCAGTCCGTGTCCGCTATGAGCAATCACATCTTCAACGGCAGCAAGGGCGGTGGCTGAAGTTTCAGAACCTAAAGCGGACTGTCCGTAATAGCCTGAATAAAACATATAAACACGTGCCAATAAAGATTCGGCAGCCCATTTGGTCACCCTTCCGCTTGTTGTATTGGAGTAAGTAGTCGCGGGGAGACTATCGGCAGCAAAACGGAGATCTTTCATGATCTGAGCATAAGTTAATGCAGGATCAGATTGTGCCACATTTGCAACTGTAGGAACAGTTAGCAGGGGAACTTTTTCCCACAAGCGAACCATGTCGAAATAGCAAAATGCCCTTATAAAACTTGCTTCGGCTTTGTACTGAGTTTTCAATGCGGTACTGTCACCCCAGGAAACCTGATTCAAATTTCCAAGTAGTGTGTTACAACGGTAGATAGCCTGGTAATAGCCAGTCCAGGTGGCACCAAACAATGAATTGTCAGATGGTGAAACTGTTTTATTGAATTCATCCATCATTTGATAGGAATATCCATCGGAAGCACCGGTACCTCCCAAACAGTTGTCGGAGAATACTTCGGCAGCAACAGGTAGCGCAACGCCGCCATTCCAGATCAGATCTAATCCGTTATAGCATCCTACCAAAGCGGTAAAGGCTTCAGATGGAGTTTTGTAATAGGAGGTATTGGTTTGCTGAGGATTGGTCAGTTGGGTGGTCAGAAACTTGTTGCACGAATTGAATGAAATCATCGCCATTAGTGCAAGCGTTAATATGGTATATTTTTTCATGATCATGTTTTCTTAAAGATTAGAATTTAATATTTACACCCATGAGGAATGTTTGCGGGCGGGGATAGAAACCTAAGTCAACACCCTGACCAAAAGAATATACTCCGCTGGCATCGGTTGCTGAATGGCCAACTTCAGGATCCATTCCACTGTATTTAGTGAATGTAATCAGATTCTCAGCAGCGATATAAACGCGTAGCTGACTCAGATTCTTCCATTTGATATCCTTTGAAAAGTCGTATCCAAAAGTAATATTCGAGACCCTTAAATAACTGCCATCATGAATATATATGTCTGAGATCTGAGCCCAGTTGGAATTGTCCTGGGTTACCCGGGGCATTGAATTCGACGTCCCGGCACCGTGCCAGCGACTCAGGATATCTGTAGTCCAGTTATCATATGAGCTTGCAACGCTTCGGTATGACTGAGCAATTTTATTCCCGGCAACTCCGTTTGTTGTTACTGCAAAATCGAAATTTTTATAGTTGGCCGAAAGCCTCAAACCAAAAACATGATGAGGATTTGGGTCACCGATATTGGTTTTATCGTTGGCAGTGATAGTGCCATCATGATTCACGTCAACATATTTAAGATCCCCCGGCTGAGCAGTTGGCTGAAGTACTTGTCCTTTACTTTTCCAGTTCTGGACATCGGCTTCAGACTGGAATACGCCGGCTGTTTTGTATCCCCAGAAGTAGCCGATTGGATTGCCAGCTGAAGCACGGAAAAATTCCCCGGCATTCGTATATAAACTGTTGCCACCTCCATGGATAATTCCATCCGCTGTAGGAATGTTATTCACTTCATTGTGATTAAAGGCATACGAACCCGAAACAGAATAACTAAAGTCGTTGCCAATTTTGTTATTGTAACTCAGCTGAAGTTCAATCCCTTTGTTGGTAACATCGCCTCCGTTAATATACGGATTTGTGGAAACCCCTGCCGTAGCCAATAAGGGAGCTGCAACTAACCAGTTCTTAGTTAATTTATTGTACAAATCGACGTTTACACTTAACTTATTGCCCATAAAACGGGCATCAAAGCCAAGATTGGTTTGATACGAAGATTCCCATTTGGTGTTATTTACCCCTATTGTTGCAGGATAAGAACCGGGAGTTAAGGTACTGTTACTAGTCCCAAAATTATACTGTGCATTTGATAATTGAATCAGTGACAGGTAGTTGAAGGCTGAGATGCCATCATTCCCGTTAGAGCCCCAACTCGCGCGCACTTTGAGGAAATCCATCCAGTTTTTTGCCGATTCCATAAATGACTCGTTGGTGGCTACCCAACCGGCTGAGAGTGATGGAAAGTATCCCCACTGGTGTCCGGGAGCAAACATGGTGGAACCGTCAGCGCGGAAAATAGCAGATGCCAAATAAGTCTCTTTGTAATTGTAGTTTACACGACCAAAAAAAGAGGATTGAGCATAAACAGCGTTTGCATTTCCTGTCAGGGATACAGAATGGGTGACAGTTTGCATATCAGCCGGAAGCGAGCTAGGACTCATGCTGATTGTTGTAACATTTGAAGTGCTTAAATAGCCTTGATTGAAATTGCCAAACAGCGTGGACCCCGTATTTGACCCGCTTATCCACGAACCCTGGTATTTACGAAGTGAGCTGCCCGCCAAAACATCAAATTCATGTTCCTTGATTTTAAACAGGTAGTTGATCGTATTATCCCAGTTCCAGGTATATCCCGTTGATGAACTCTGGCTGATATTTTCGTAATTGTTGTAGGCGTAGATTGAAAGATTCGAATAAGCAGGGGTATAGCTGTGATATGCCGATGAGGAATAATTCAATCCGAACGTCGATTTAATTTTCAGATTTTTTATGGGCTCAAGTTCTGCGTACACATCCCCCAGCAATTTTTGGGTCTTGTTATCGTTTTGATTGTTGTATTTCATTAAGGCATAGGGGTTGGCTTCACCGTTATCCCATGAGCCACCGTTATAAACCTTGGAATTCATGCTATTCAGGTAGTTGCCGTTTGCATCGTACATGGCTAGTAACGGACTCGTTTCAAAAGCTCCGCGAAGGGTGTTATTGTATATGCCGCCATCCTGGATACCCTTTTGATCAATGAACGAATAAGTCAGATGTTCTCCGATTTTCAATTTTCCATCATACATTTTACGTTCGGTATTTGAACGAAAGTTATAGCGATCGTAATTGGAAAGGCTCGGGCCACCGACAATACCTCCCTGTTGAATATAGGAAAGACCTAATGAATAGGTTGAAAGCTCATTCCCGCCATTGGCGGCCAGATTATAATTCTGAGTTGGCACATCCGAAGAAAGCATTTGGTTTAACCAATTGGTCCCGTTTCCCAAAGTGTTTATCTGAGACTGGGTAAAAAGTGGCGCTTTTCCTGAGTTTATCGCTGCTTCATTTTGAATAGTAGCATATTGTTCCGAATTCAAAAGATCAGCTTTGCGACCGATATTCTGGTGACCGTAAAATGCATCAAAGGTTATCTGTCCCCCTTTTTTACTGACCGAGCTCCCGTTTCTGGTTGTAATTAAAACAACCCCGTTTGCGCCATTGATCCCATAAATTGCGCACGATGCTGCATCCTTTAAGATATCTACGGCAGCAATATCCGAATTATTCAAATAGGTAATATCCCCGGTAATAACGCCATCTACAACGTAGAGCGGATTTGCATTTCCAATAGTACCTACTCCACGGATATTTACCTTGAAACCACCGCCCGGTTGTCCTGAGGTTGATGTGATATTTACACCTGCTGCTTGTCCTTCCAGAGCCAGCAATGGATTTGTTGTGTTAAGTTTTTCCAGGTCGTCACCTTTAACCGAAACCGTAGCACCGGTTACTAATTTTTTCTTTTGAATGCCATAACCCACAACAATAACCTCTTCTATATTTTTATTATCCTCTTCAAGGACAATGTTAAAGCTTGTCTGATTGCCGGCATTTACTTCCTGGGAAACCATTCCCACAAATGAAAAAACCAGCACATTTTTGTCCGAACCAGGGAGGACTAACTGAAAATGGCCATCGTTCCCCGTGGTAATTCCAATCGAAGTCCCTTTGACAATTACTGCGGCACCCGGAATGGGTAGTCCGGCTTTGTCTTTTACTACCCCTGAAATGCTCCTTGACGGTTGTTGCTCGCCCATTGAGGTTGGAGCCAGTACAATCTTGCGGTCAATTACAGTCACTTCAACGTCTTTTCCTTCAAAGATATTGGTGAGTATATCACTGATCTTTTCATTTTTGACGGATAGATCAATTTTCCGGTCAACATCAATCAGTTCGTTGTTGTAGATAAAGAAGAATTCGCTCGTGTTTTCTATTGCCTTGAGTGCTTCTTTAACCGAAACACTCTTTAAATCAAGTGATACCCGCGTATTTTGCGAATAACTCCCTACTGCTAATAAGCTTAGTGTTGAGGTGATTAGAAAAATTAGGGTTAGTCTCATAATAAAAAACATTTTTTTTAGGAAATTCCGGGACGGAATTTCTCTGTCTTTGAATTTTTTTTTCATAAATTTGATCGATTTTTATTAATAATTAATTTTTGTTAGCCTGAATTTCAGGCATTACGGAAATTTAAACAGGGGAGTGCTTCCAACACTTTCCTGTTTTTTTATTAAAAATGTTACGCCATAGGCATGCAGATTTAAAGGTTTACCAGTTGTTTATCTCGATTTTAAAATAATCTTTCGCTTTGAATAGGAATTGTCTGCCAGCTTTCGTGCCGGAATCACTTTGTATTCCATTTTTGAGGTTAGGTTGAGAATGTTTAAAACCTGTTCGAGAGGTTCGTCAATAAATGTTCCTGTAAAACGATATTTATTTAGTTTGGTGTCAGTAGTCACGATATCAACATTATACCAATTGCCCAGCTTCCGGGTTACAACATTTACCGGATCATTCGAGAACACAATCTTCCCTTCAGTCCAGGCTGTATATTTATTTATATCATTTTCGGTTTTAATGCTCAGTGAGTTTTCAGTTTGCTGGTAAGTTGCAACCTGGTTTGGCTTCATCTCCAAAAGCTCTTTTACCTCATTTCCTGAATTCTGCTGCAATTTGATACTCCCTTCAACCAGCGCAATGGTAAAATCAGAATTATTGGGATAAGCATCAACATCGAATGTTGTTCCTACCACCCTGATCTGCATTTTTCGGATATCCACGATAAAAGGTTGATTGCTGTTTTTCGTAACCGAGAAATGACCTTCGCCCGAAAGTTCTACCTTCCTGGTTTTCATTCCATTGAAGGAGGTGGGAAACCGAAGTGTGCTTCCGGAATTGAGATATACTACCGATCCGTCAGCCAGCTCAACACGCGACTGCATCCCGAAACTTGCTTTTACCTGCTGATAGGTGAGAGCTTCTGTTTTTTGTCCCGATTTTGGGGCAAGATACAAGTTGTATATCGATGAGAAAAGAATTGCAAGAACCAAAACAGCAGCAACCCGAACAAACATGGTAAACCACCTGACCTGTCCCCTGTCAATTCCCGCTATTTTGCGGGTCGTATTTAGTGAACCGGGAAGATCAAATGGCGATGGCATTGCCAAACGGTTGGAATGATTCCAAATGTCCAGAAAATCATTGTATTCTGAAAGGTTTGACCTGTCAGAACTCTTCCAGGCATTTAACTGTGCCAATTCTTCCCCTGTTAATTCACCGGAGAATGATTTTGCAATCAGACTGTAAATTTCGTCGTTAGTAAGATTCATTGTTAATTAGTTTCAATAGATTGACAAATGGAGGCTGCCATTGCCCTACATTACGAGGTGAAAAAAAGTAAAAATAATCTGTATTGACCAATAAACCCCGATTTTAAAGTTTGACATGAATATGTTTTCCGGTGTACTGAACTGATTTATCAATAGTTGCAGTTATTCCCACACCTGTTCCGTTTTCCGGATTAACCAATACGATGTTGAATTTTCTTTCTTTCAGCATTCCGTTAAAGGACCCATTCTGATCCGAAATATCCAGTGTCCTGGTTTTGTCGCTCCAGGTGAACCGGATAGTTGCATATTTCCCCTGTTCATAATTGTAATTATCGTTCTCGTCTTCATACAGTACAAATTCACCGTCAGCCCCGGGGTAGATCCTCAATTCGATCACGTCGGCAGGCTTTTCGGTGGCATATTGCAGAAACCCTCCCATAGGAACGATTGAGCCGGCCCTGACATACAGCGGAATTGTCTCTATCGGAGCCTGAGCTTCAACAGTTTGTCCCCCTTCAATAGTTTGCCCGGTCCAGAAATCGACCCATGCCGTTGATTTTGGGAGATACACTTTACGGGTTTTTTCCGCCGGAATATTGGCTGTCAAACTGTACATCCGCTCCGTTACCGGATTTACCAGGAATGCTGATCCAAACATATACTGGTCAGGAATGGAATGTACCTTTTCATCATTTTTGAAATCAAAGGCGAGCGACCGCATCATCGTATAACCCTCATGGGTGACCTTCCACGAAAGTGAATAGATATAAGGGAGTAACCGGTAGCGTAAATTGTCATAATTCAGCAGGATAGCCTTGGTTTGTGCGTCCCAGTTATCCGAAAACAGGGCACGTTCGCCTTTCCCGTGGATTCTGAAAATCGGGCAAAAGGTCCCGAATTGAAACCAGCGTGTAAAGAGCTCTTTCTGGATAGGGGTTTTCCAGTCGGGGGCTGTCCAGTTCAGGTGATATCCGCCGATATCGGATGTCCAGTAGGGAATACCGGATGCACAGGCATTGATTCCCTGGGGAACCTGGCTTTTAAAGGCCCTCCAGGTACAGGTTATATCCGAAGACCATAAAGTTGCGGCATTGCGCTGCGCACCTGCAAACGACTGACGGATCAGGAAAAATGCCCTCTTTCCTTTGATATCGGTTCTCCAGTGTTTGTATAAACCTTCGGAGTGCATCAGGGAATAGGTATTAAAATAGTCGATCCCTTTTCCAACGGAGAAATTACTCTGTCTTCTCAAATCAAGTAAGGATCCGTTGTCGGGTTCGCATTGGTCAACCCACCAGGCATCCCAGCCATAACGGCCTATCAGACTGTCTTTTGCCTGTTTCCAGTAAAGATCTCTTGCCTTTGGACTATGTGCATCATAGTAATTATCAAAAGTATGGGTCATCACATTGTCCCAGGTGATGTCGGTCAGGCAACCGGCCTTGTCCATTGCCTTATAGGCTGGCGTCCCCTTGGCAAACACCGGCCAGATGGAGATCATCGCATGGACATTGGCTTTATGCAGTTCATCCACCATTTTCTTTGGGTTGGGATACCGTTCCGGCCACATCACATGTGAACCAATCACATTGGGTTCCCAGTAGAACCAGTCCTGAACGATGCAGTCTACCGGAATTTTGGCACTCCGGTATTTATCTTTTACAGACAAAACCTCTGCCTGACTTTTATACCGGTCTTCAGACTGAAACAACCCGAATGCCCATTTGGCAAACATCGGGGCAGCCCCTGTGGCGTTACGATATCCGGCAATGACCTGATCCAGACCGGGACCATAGATAAAATAGTAATCGACCATCTTTCCGCTTTCGGATACATATTTGTAGCGCGTATTGGAGCCTTCGGCACCGTAAAAGTTCGAGGCGGAATAATTATCCCAGATCAAACCATACCCTTTGTTTGACACAAGAACAGGAATTGCCCCGGTCATATATTTGATAGCCAGATCCTGGTTTCTCCCCTTATAATTGATTGAAAGGGTGTCCTCCGGATGACATCCCAGGCCGAAAAGAGCTTCGTCGGCCGGAGAGTTAAACCGGGTCCCGCAGTTGTAGGTGGCAATTCCGGCGATGGTAGCCGGAACCATATTTTTACCTGTTTCCTGATCTTCGGAAAGAATAGCCTTATCATTCAGGTCAGTATAGCGGATTGAATTATTGCTTTTAGTGACGATTACCTTCACTTTGGCGGTCGAAAGGGTTATCTCTCCATTTGCTTCGGAGACTTTAAATTCTGGTACTGACTTCCACGGATTATTAATGACCAGCGATTTTTTCAACGGCATTGCATCGAGAACCGTGTATTGCACCTCTACAATATTATCCTTGCATATTTTAATTTTCATCGCCCCTTTGTCGAGCAGAAAAGTAACCCCATTGTTCTCTTTCTTAAAGGATTGAACCGAGGCCTGCACAGAAGCATTAGCTGCCAGGATCATTAAAGCCAGGATCAGAATAATTGCCTGAAATTTGAATTTCAACATTGTAATGGATTATTGGATGAAGTTTATTTGTTGTTTAGTCTCGCTGTATAGACAATTGAAAGGGTGTGTGACCCTACACCGGAAGAGCGTAAAATTGATTTTTTGATCTATATGTAAAGAGATTAGATAAATGTAGTTTCAGAGCCATCGGCTCAATATATTTTTTAACAGCGGATTTTAATCCGTTGCCATAAAATCAGTAACTACAAGGGAGTACCATCGGTACGATACATCAGACATATATATGTCCCCAACCCAAGGTTCTGGGGATGGGATTATTATCATCTCACCGGATTAAAATCCGTTGTTTCAATATGGGTCGAGGCTTTGCCTCTGCAATCCCCGGGTTTAAAAGGGAAATTCTTCGATTTTCATTTTTGGGGTTTTCCGGTTAGCCTGAACAGGGTAAAAAGAATCGTATCCTTGATTTTTCTACTTCTCACGGCAGGCAGATATTCGAGAAGTGAAATGCGCAATGATTTTAACGATCTTCCAATCAATGCTTCAACTCCCTTGACCGAAATTTCCATCTTTTGAGCGATCTCTTTATTGGTCAGATTTTCAAACCTGCTGTATTCAAAGGCCATCTTACATCGTTCAGGCAGCGATGCGAGGGCAATCATCAGTTGTTCTTCAAAATCGTGTATATCAATCTGTTTTTCAGTGGTATTTTCGCTGTAGGAATTGGCGGGTAAATCGGAGAGTTTGGTATTTCTTTTTTCGCGCTTCACGAAATTCAGACACTGATTACGAACCATTACCGTGAAATACGGAGCCAGCTTCTCTACATGCTCCAAAGATTGGCGGGATTCCCATAAATTGATAAACACCTGCTGAACAAGGCTATGGGCATTGTCTTCATCATGAACAATGGAGTGGGCCAAACGACAGAGGTTCTGATAATGATCATTGAAAATCTTATCAAAAGCCCGGGAGTTGCCGTTTTTAAACTCCTCAAAGAGAAAGCTATCCATCTGGTCCTTTTCAGTCATTCAAAATTGGTGTGGTTAGAATCAAAGGACAAATTTAGTCATTTGCAGGGAACGGCAAAGACTGGGGAATTTATGCCAAAAAAAGTGTTTGGATTACTGTGAATGATGGATCTGATCAATTGTTTTTATAAAACCGGTCATGAAACAAATAGCGCTCATCCTTATCCCCCTTTACTGCTTTTGATTCAACATTAAGAATCATAACCGGCGGATTCGGATCATTGGGTGCTGCACCGGGCCATTCGGGTAGTCCGGTATCGTTAGGATTCCCGGTTTTAATGAAATTGGCAAAGAAGCTCAGCATCGTCTCCGAAACCTTGTAATCCTCTGCAGTCCAGGCATACTCTTTGATCAATCCCAGGTTTCCCATGCAGTATTCTATTTCACAGGCATGTGGTGCACCAATCGGTTCAGGCATCTTAGGTTGGTTATTCTCTTTTTTAACAGTTCCGCCAGCCAGACCGGATGCCAGAGACTGATCAACCAGAGGTGGTCTCAGTTTGCTGAACAAATAGCGGTAAACCGGTTGCTTGCTGTTTTTCCGTTGCAGGTCAAACCATTTCCAGGTACTGTAAGCGATGAACCGGTCGGAAGCCAAGGCAGTAGCCGATAGTTCAACCTCCTTCTCCGAACTGTGGGAATAAATCCGGAGAACCTCCTCAAAATCATTCGGATAGGTCTCTTTTACCCTGTTCACGAAATTCTCTTCGGTGTACGGTTTCCCATACATGAAGGCCATTCCGGGAATCTCGGAAGAGTTCCATCCAACTAAAACCGGGATTTGTGCCTGCTCGTGAGCCTTGAAAATTTCGGGAATAGATTTCGGGAAGAAATAGCCGTCAATAACCGTTGGAAATCCAAAACGTTTTGATTCGTTATAAAGCTCGAATATTTCGCGCGTACTCATTGCCCGCAATTGTTTCAATGTATAATTACCCGCTTTTGCAGCAAACTCCAGACCTTGCTTTTCTGCCTCGGCTAAAGGAACCGGGGCCATAGTGGGATTGATGGCTGCACCGCTTTCGCCAATCGCACCGGCAATAAATCCTTTCGAAAGAGGAGAGGCCATCAGAGAACTGACTGCTATTGAACCTGCCGATTCACCGGCAATTGTTACCTTATTAGGATCTCCGCCAAATGCTGTAATGTTTTTACTGACCCAGTTGAGGGCGGCAGCCTGATCGAGAAGACCATAATTACCCGAGGCTTTGTAGGAAGCTTCCGCACTCAGTTCAGGGAGTGCAAGGAAACCGAAGATGTTCAGCCTGTAATTGACCGTGACAGCCACGATCCCTTTTTTTGCCATACTCGCCCCATCATACCTGGGTTCCGAGCCATCTCCGGCCACAAAACCGCCGCCAAAAAAATAGACCAGAACCGGCAAACCCGAAGTGTTTCGCTTTGCAGAAGTCCAGACATTCAGATAGAGACAGTCTTCGCTTATCCCGTTTGAACGGGCATTCATATCCCCAAAAACGATCCCCTGAACTGCCCTGGGTCCGAATTTTTTGGTCTCTCTCACCCCATTCCAGTTTTCAGCAGGTTGTGGCGCCTTCCACCTGAGTTCGCCTAACGGAGGTTGGGCAAAAGGGATTCCAAGATATAATTGCAGTGATGTTTTCGTATCGTAAAGCCCTTCAATGATCCCATTTGCAATTTTGGTCTGAACAGGAAAACAGTTATTGGTCTGTCCTTTCGATGAATTGGGAGTAATGCAAGCCATTCCGCACAAAACACTTAATGTGAAGATTTTAAATATTGTGTTCATAATTGACAGATTTAGATAACTACCGTAATTATGGAATGTGGCAGACTGACAATGGGGGCGGCCTTGCCTGATATCGAAAGGCTGAATGGTAATTTGTCGTCTGAGGTGTTCAGAACCACCACGACAATCTTTCCGTCCGGATTTATGAAGGCTGTGGCCTGCAGTTTATCGCGGTTGGTGGAGCAGCTGATCCGTTTGGCGCCGGGCTGAATGAATTTTGAAAAATGGCCGATATAATAATAGCTGTTGGTATAAATCAACTTTCCGGTTTGGGTATCTGCGTGAACAGGTGCAAAGCAGAAATTCCCGACATGGTTTGGACCTCCGTTTTCATCCAGCAAAATATTCCAGTCGGTCCAGGCTACGGTGCCACAGTTAAAATCATTAACCATCGAATATCCGTATTTTTCTCCAAGTGACCAGTCGTTAATATGCTCCATACTGAATCTTTCAACACACCCTTCCGTAAAAATCAGGTTTTTAGCGGGGTAAGCCTCATTCACCCGTTTCAAATTTTCAAATTGCATGGCACTGCCGGTCCAGGTTTCATACCAGTGAAATCCTATGCCCCAGATAAATTTTGCTGATTCCGGATCATTCAGTAACGTGCTGGCTCTTTGATAAATCAAATCGCGGTTGTGGTCCCATGCAATTAGTTTTTTGGTACTGAATCCATTTTTTTTCAACGTTGGACCCAAATAATTTTTTATAAAATCACGCTCTTCAATGGCTGTAAATATGCATGATTCCCACTTCTGGTTGGCCATTGGCTCGTTCTGGACAGAAAGGCCCCAGACAGGAATCCCCTGTGCTTCATAGGCTTTGATGAATTTCACATAGTGATTTGCCCATGCCTGATCACACTGGCGGAGTAATTTACCGCCGTGGATCAGGCTGTTGTTATCCTTCATCCAGGCCGGAGGGCTCCATGGACTGGCAAAAAGGGGCAAACTTCCACCTGCAGCAGCGATTGCCTTTTTGATCAGGGGTATGCGGAATTTTTGATCATGGGAAATGTTGAACGTTTTCAGGGAGGTATCGTTTTCTGCCACATATCCGTAGGAGTCGCTCGAGAAATCGCAACTCGCAATATTGGTCCGGGCAAATTTGTACCCGATTCCTGTTTTTGTATCGTAGTAAGCGGTAAGGAGCTCTTTTTGTGATGTTTCCGGCAATTTGGCAAAGACTTCAGCAGAGGCATCGGTCAAAGCACCGCCAATACCGGTCAGGGTTTGGAATGTACGTAAAGGATTGACAAAAATACAAACCTGGGTTTCGAAGGGCTGACCAAAATTCTCAAAAACAGCATCTGAAGTTTGGGTTAATCGCAACCTGGTGTCTTTTGCAGTAGTAAATACCTGAGCTTTAGCGGGTATTGGAGATTTGGCTGGTTTAGCCGGGAGGTTAGTGGCTGATAATTCAGGAATGCACCACAACGCTAAGAGGAATAATCCCAAAAAGGTTTTAACAAGATTCATAACTGTGCGTATAATGAGGGTTAAAGATTATCTTTTTGGCAGACATTTCTTTTTAAAGAAGACATTATGATGTAGTTGGGAGTTACGTGGAAATAAGGCGACTTGCTTCTTGCAGCTGGCAAAAAGTCCTTAGTTAACAGCGAAAAACCTGGAATAAAAAACATAAACTTCCTTTAAAAGAATATATAAAGAAGAAGCAAATTATCCAAAATGTCAAATCATAAGCCAGATACCAGCTTCTAATTGCCAGCCTCTTAGAATTATTCTCTGGAAAAGGGATAATTTCTTTACGCAAACATTTCTTTATAGATTAATGCAAAGATATCTATTCCTCTTTTGTATTCACCATCCAGAATGAAAAGGTATTCAGATAATTCCAAAAAGATTCAATTACCTGCTCCGGCAGCTCCAGTTTGGAGAGTACTTCGATGTAACATTGCAGCCAAACAACACGGGCGTGCTGATTGATGGCAAAAGGGGTATGCCGCGCGGCAAGCATAGGTTTTCCCCGACTCTTGTTGTAATAGGGATGTCCTCCGCAAATCTGAATAAAAAAATCGGAGGAACGCTGTTTTGCCTTATCCAAAGCTTCTTCAATACGGGGGAAAAGATGTTTCACTTCACTCCTGGCCAGTAAATCATAATGATCACTCACCAGCTTCCTGATTCCTTCCTCTGTGAGCAGTTTAAGAAATTCAGGTGTTGGAATTGTAACCGAAGGTCTTTGGCCAAATTCATATTGGCTGATTGTGAAGTTCATGTTGAAGTCAAAAATTTTTGACAAATATTTGGTTATGCAGGTATGTTATTATCCAAATCAGTTTTCCGCCACTAAGTCACAAAGAATCAAAGATTCACGAAGGTTGGGAAAGTACATTTCTTTGTGAAAACTTAGTGTCTTCGTTCCTTTGTGACAATCGAATTATTTTATTTTTTATGGTTTAATTGTCATTTGAGGACATTAAATCTCAAGCGTCATCCGTTCAGAGGCGGTCATGTAATATCTGGCAAACTTTTCTTCCTTCATATAATCATGCAGCCTGGTTTGCCATTTTTTAGCCCGTTCAGAGAGGAGAACGAGATTTCTATTATTTTCGATATTTTCCGGGTCAACCTTTTGAATTTTAATAACTTCGATGAACTCATCCATCCATTTCCCGTAATGGGTCATAAATTCCTTTTGATCTGGAGTGATGCTCATATCCAGATTTGATTCCACGATATTTGCCGAAATCACGGAGGATGCTGTCAAAGTTGCACCAAGGGTGAAACCCAATTTGCGCAAAAAGTCTCTTCTTTTATCTTCGTAACCGTCCATGTTGTCTTAAGATTTTTTACTAATAACAACGATTTTCAGATTTTGTTTGATTTACCGGAAATATAAATCTTTCAGGATTTCAATTCACGGGTTTTTTATGCAACGAACCGAATGACCATCCCGCATGGCCACGTAGCTGTTTACCGCGCCGTGCCCGTACCCAAGAAAACGGCCCCATACGCTGCACTGATTCCACTCGGCCGAAGCCCACCAATGACAAAAACTTCCCGGTTTACTGAACGAACCATCATAGTTGCGCGACCCTCCTGAAAGGGACATAAATCCGCTTTTATTAAATGTCCCGTCAGGATTGATCCATGATGCCGTTCCATCGGCTTCTGCTCTTCCGCCAGGATCAATCGAGTTTGATCTTTGGGCAATGCCCATTAAGGTTGTTATTTTCCCGAATTCCGAATCGGCCGGGACGTGCCACCCTTCCGGGCATAATTTGCCGGTGCTTATGGTATACCAGTTATATATCGCACCAAGTTTTTCCCGGTAGGTCGCTTCATTATTATTATACCAGCAATAACCTGGGGTATACAAGGAATTCCACTCTTTTGGACCGGTAACCAGTGGAATCGGCGTCCCATCATTATACCTGGTGGATTTTAGGTTTTCGGTCATCCAGACCTGGGTTCCAATGATGACGGAATGGTAAAGATTTCCATCCACATCCTTAACTGTTAGCTCTTTGCCGGCAGATTTACCCTCCTGGGCAGATAGCCCCAGGCTAAATAAAATCAAAGCAATTAAATTTATGGTTATGAGTCGCATTTATTTCTGCTTATTTAATTGGTGGAAAAATGTCATTATTAAATCTGAAAGCTAAATTGTTCTCCTTCAAGGGTTATCTCACGTAAGGAACTGTAAAAATATAGTGGCCTGAGCCGATCCCGAAAACAGCATCTTTCCCATGGATTTCTGAGGAAATAACTCCTTTGGCCTTTGCAGATAGATGACCATTCACTTTTACCGTCGGGCAATTACCTGAGGGAACTTGTACGGTGGCTTTGGTATTTGCCGGAATGGTGATCTCGAGGGTAAGGGCGTTATTTTTCACACGCCATGCCGATAATACCTGGCCCCGGATCGTATTGATACCTGCCGAAGCCCAATCGAGACCTTTGGGTATGTATGGATTAATCAGGATATTTTCGTAGGCCGGTTTGGTTTCGTCAATTTGTATTCCCGCCAGTGAGGTATAAAACCATGAATCAATAGCAGCAGTAAGTACGATGTGGTTGAATGACCCGCCGCTCCAACCTTCGGGGACCGTTGTACGTCCCCTCAGCAGGTCACTCCATGACGGAAATCCGTCAAGTTGTGTGAGCTGCCAGACCACATCGGATCTCCCCTGACCGGCAAGTGCATCGATGAGTGACTTTGTTCCCGGGTATCCGGTAGTCAGGTGGCCGTCATGTTTTCCATTCATGTCGTTAAGCAACGTTTTCAACACCCCTTCTTCATGCCCCTCAGGGACAAGCCCGAGGCAAAGTGCATAGGCCTGCGGCGCCTGAGTCCCGTTGTCGTAGCTGTCTGCTGAACCATCGAAGAATCTTTTGTTAAACGCCTCCTTTATTCGAATGGCGGTTTCGCTGAATTTTCTGAGGTCCTCCTTATGATCCAATACTCTGGCTATTTTGGCCATTATGCAGGCATCATAATAATAGAATGCAGTATTGATTGAGAGCGGAAGATTCCTGTTTCCCTTGAAACCTTCGGCAAGAGAGAGGTGATCTCCCCACACCGATGTCTGGAGATATCCCGGATTAAGAGGCTTCTTACGCGGAAAATCCAGGAACGGGGCCGTGATTAACCGGGGAGCCACATCGCTTTCACCCTGGTCTGCAAGATATTCCATGTAATGTACGAGCGATGAATAGTGATCCTTGAGGATCCGCTGATCACCATACTGCAAATATTGATACCAGGGGACCAGAATATAGGCTGCACTCCAGATCAGATCTTCCTCGACTCCTGATCGGGGAGCGATCATGCCGATAAGACCGGATGGTAACTGTGTATCCTGAAAATCACTGACCCACTTTGCATAAAATCGGGACATATCCAGATTTAGCATGGCTTCCTGGGCTGAAAGCCAGCCATCGGCACCCCATCCCTGACGTTCTGCGCGTTGGGGACAGTCTGTCGGAACTCCCATTTGAAGGTTGCACCGCTGTGACTGGACCGTACAGAAATGAATTCGGTTTATAATATCGTTTCCACACTCAAAGAATCCTGCCGGTTTGATCCCGTTATAAATAAACTGCCCTTCCAGATCATCGGGTGTCGGAATACCGGGATATCCCGTTACTTCGACGTACTGAAAACCGTGGTATGTGAAGTGAGGTTCATAGGTTTCGATCCCATTCCCTTTGAGAATAAAATTATCTTCTGTCCGTGTTGGTCCCAGAGAGTTACGGTTAAGGGTACCATCGGGCATCACCGTTTCTGCAAACCTTAATTTAATCGTTGTTCCTTCGGGTCCCCTGGCGCGGATACGGACCCATCCTGAAAAGTTGCGACCCATATCGAAAACATAGACTGCGGGTTTTGGCTCCGCAACGGTGAGTGGATGGATGATTTCATTGGAGACTTCAGGCTGCAATGAATTGGAAATCAGTGTCCCTCCCGGAGATGGGACCAGGTTGGCCGGGTCCCAGTGGCTGTCATTGAATCCCTGCATATCCCAACCTGACTGTTCCAGCCTGGCATCATAATCCTCACCATCATAAATACAGCTGAATGTGACTGGCCCAAGAGACGAACGCCAGCTTTCGTCAGAGATAATCCTCGCGGATGAGCCATCCGAATAGGTAATCTCCAGCTGAAGGATCAGGCGTGGCAGGCCATACCACTGCATCCGCCAGCCCCACCATTTCCCGGGAGTATTGAACCAACCGTTTCCAAGCATCACCCCAATGGCATTCTGACCGCTCCGGAGCTCCTTGCTCACATCATAGGTATCGTAGAATATCCGTTTTTGATAGTCAGTTTTTGCAGGGGAGAGTACCCGGTTGCCAATCCGTCCTCCATTCAGGTGAGCTTCATAAAGACCCAAACCAGCGACAAATAGTCTGGCACGGCGCATGGGCCGGTCTATTGTGAATTCTTTCCGGAAAAGGGGGGACCTGAGATCGGCTTCAGTTTGTTTGGTATTTGGGGGAATTCTCAAATCCACTTTTGGGGTGATCTCGTCAGAACTTCCCCGCCCGATCCATTTTGCCTTCCAATCAGAGCCATCCAGAAAGGCGGTACTAAATTTCTCACCTTTATTATAAGGATGCAGTTTACCTGTCTCATCCCGCACCCTGACCCGCCAGAAATAATCCGAATTGGACTGCAGCGGATGACCATTGTAGGTAATCTGTGTGGATTCTTCAGAGGAGACAATGCCGGAGTCCCATAGGTCGGGCTGACCAGAATTCAATAATTCAGGTGAAGAGGCGACCTGAATCTGATAGGCAGTTTGCATCCGTCCTAGTCCGCCGAGCCTGACCACCCACGAAAAGCGCGGATCTTTTATACCGATCGCATTGGCAGCGGGATCGAATTCCACGAGAAAATCATGGTTTTCCTGGTTGGCGATCCACTTCCGGTAATCCACCTTCATCTGCTCAAGCTGGGTATCTCGATTATCTGACCGGGCAGTGGCAATCCCTAAACTTAGAACAGGAAGCAACAGGATTAAAATTTTAAGGAGGCTATAATTATTCATAAGGCAAGGTTCGTTTGAAAGAAATAGTTTTTCGGGTCTTTTTTTGCAGATTAGTACTTCTGAAAGAGATGTGGGACAAATATATTCAGAATTTTAAGATTGAAATTTATTGCTGGTAGGTCACATTGAAAGCTCAAGAATCCTGGTTTTTAAAAGTTTAATCCGCTCTTCCCGTTTTTCGGACCAGGTTCTATCCTCCTTCTCGAGGAATTCAAGCAGGGTCAATGACTTTTCATAACAAATCAGACTGTATTGCCTCTTGCCCTGGGCCTCGGTAAGGGTGGCTTCTGCAAAGAATAATTCAGCCAGAACAGTAAGGTGACCGTGCTCATAATGATGCTCCCTGATCAAGGTATCAGTCAGCTTTTCTTTGGGAATGAATTGGAAAAAAGCCGCATCGCGCCTGAGCAGTTCCATATAACCCCTTTCGAGCATCTTTTCTGCCTGCTCGAGATCCCCCTTTTTGATGAGTCCCAACAAGGCGGCAATCAAATCACCGATCATCTCAATCATCCTTAAAATATAGTCCTTCTGAAACATACAAATATTTTAAAAAATTTCGTGATACCCTCTAGAGACGCACAGCGGTGCGTCTCTAGAGGATTTCGCCTGATATAATCAATAATTAATCTGCAGTATTCCATATCGATTTCATCTCAAATAGCTCCATATGATTAATATATGGGCCATACCTTTCCGAATTAAACCATAGACCGTCATCATTTCTGACTTTTCGTAAACTCTTGACGATGTAATGCATTCCATTATTGACAAATATTTCAGCTACAGACTTGTCAATAAGAATCTCGAGCTTATTGTCCCCTTTGTCAAGATCTTCAGGAGACAGATTTAAAAATTCTTCCCCCCGGTAGCTTATTCTCAATGAATTGCCCTTCTCCAGTGTGAAATTAAGTTTTACGTGAATCGGCCCCGGCTTTATCTTCTCAAGCTCTGGATTGATATTTCTTACCGTTTCAGACCTCCATTCATAGGACTTTTCATGCAATTGGGTGATCTCCTGAACCGGATTTGCAACAAGTCTAATGCCATTTTTGGTAGTCTTTAATAGAAATTCTGTCGGGAATAACATCATTTGAGTAAATGGCATCCCTGGGTGGTTAATCCTTCCCCAAGCCATTTGAACACGCCTGTTGTCAGGCATATTGGCAAAGGATTGTGCCGCGTACAGCAGATCACCCTGATCCTCCTTCCCTTCATCACAATAGCGAAGTCTTTCCGATTCGGGAGTGAATTTCTTTCCGTCAAAACTTCCTAAAAAATATTCGGCTGAACCTCCATGCAAAACCCATTTTTTGTTTTGTTCATTTCCATCAACAGCGAGCTCAAAAAAGTCGGGACATTCCCAAAGTCCTTTGAAATGGCTCTGTTTTGCCCATTTCTTCATATCCGTAGAGTTATAAAACGACAAGCCATCTTTCTCGAGCAGCACCATGATCCAGTGTTTTGATGGTTCATGCCAGAAAACATGAGGGTCGCGGGTATCTGTGGTTTGCATCTCCCAATTGCTGTCTATCACAGGATTTCCGGCAAACCTTTTAAAAGTGGCACAATTATCGTTTGAGTAGGCAATGCATTGAACCTGCTTGCCTGAAACCCGGTCAAAAGCCGTATAATAGAGAACCATGGCATCTTTTCCCCAGCCTCCGTCGTTGTTCTTGTCAATAACTGCTGATCCTGACCATGGTGACCCCAGGCTGTCCGGCATCAGGGCCGGGGATAACTCCTTCCAATGGAGCAAATCTTTGCTGATTGCTTGTCCCCAATACATAAACGCGGTATTCCAGGAAAGGCCGAACGGGAAAGCCTGCCAAAACAGGTGATATTGATTATTGTAATAAACAGGTCCGTTCACATCGTTACTCCATCCCCGTTTTACCGTAAAATGGTACTGCGGTCGGTTGTTCTCCCTGTATAAGCTATCATATCCATTGATCTGTTCATCCTGGTAGATGCGACATAATGAATTGGCGGAAGCAGGAGAAGAGAGGTAAATTGTTTTTCCCTTAAATTCGGTCACATCAATGTAAATCCAGTAATTGACAGAATCTTCAGCCAGCTGGACCGGGATTTCCCGTACCATTTTGCCATTCACTTTAATTTCCATTAATTTCATTCTTGCC
>Ga0118677_10002490_pt1 | contig 36967 bp, 34 predicted proteins | sample AliMusrvi5mmetaG_FD_86154 | JGI IMG/M metagenome (GOLD analysis project Ga0118677, IMG submission 86154)
ACATCGACACGATCATCATGGCCTACTCGAGCAAGTTCGCCTCGGCCTTCATGGGCCCATTCCGCGAAGCGGCCGGGTCGGCGCCTAAGTTCGGCGATCGCAGCACCTACCAGATGGATCCGGCGAACGGTGAAGAGGCGGTGCGTGAGGCATTGCTCGACATTGAAGAGGGCGCCGACATCATCATGGTCAAACCGGCGCTGCCCTATCTCGACGTCATCAAGGCGGTCAAAACCGAGACGAAGTTCCCTCTGGCCGCCTACAGCGTCAGCGGCGAGTACGCGATGATCAAGGCTGCTGCCGAGAAGGGCTGGCTCGACGAGGAGCGTTGCGTGCTTGAAGCGCTAACCGGCATTAAACGGGCCGGCGCCGACCTGATCATCACCTATCACGCCAAAGATGTCTGCCGCTGGCTCGTCTGAGGCGCCGTTTGCCTAGTCATCGCCGCTGCCATCCGACCTGAAGTTGATCTGTATGCAGCCCAGTAATAACGAATCGACGCCGGCCGCCGGCTCGTCAATCGGGCCGCATCTCGGCACGAATTCCGGCCAGCACGCCGGGTGGCTGGCCGAGTCTCCGCCACGCGTCATCGCCTGGGAAGTCACGCGTAGCTGCAACCTCGCCTGCGTGCACTGTCGGGCTGCGGCCGTGCACGGTCCCTACGAGGGCGAGTTGAGCACCGATGAGTGCCTGAATCTGGTCGACCAGATCGCCGACTTCGCCAGCCCGATTCTAATACTCACCGGCGGCGACCCTATAATGCGCGCCGATATCTTCACCATAGCCGCACACGCCAAGCAGCGCGGGCTGCGTGTTGTCATGTCGCCCAACGGCACGCTCATCACGGCCGAGGTCGCGGCGCGCATGCACGAGATCGGCATCGGCCGCATCAGCGTCAGTATCGACTTCCCGAACGCCGTTGAGCACGACGAGTTTCGCGGCGTGCCCGGTGCCTTTGACGGCGCCGTACGGGGCATCAAGAACGCTCTCACCGCTGGTGTCGAGGTGCAGATAAACAGCACCATCACCAAGTTGAACGTGCGGCATCTGCCGGCGCTGCTCGAGCTCGCCACCAGGCTCGGCGCCGTGAGCTTTCATCCCTTCATGCTCGTGCCGACTGGTCGCGGCAAAGACCTCGCGGAGCAGGAGTTGCCGGCGGACGAGTACGAAGAAGCTCTCAACTGGATGTACGACGCGCAGCAGACCTCCGAACTCTTCTTCAAGCCGACCGACGTGCCGCACTACTGGCGTGTGATGCGCCAGCGCGCCAAGGCTGAGGGTAGGCAGCTTGAGGTGCACGCCCATTCGCACGGCGGCATGAACACGCTCAGCCGCGGCTGCCTCGCCGGCATCGGCTTCTGCTTCATCAGCCACATCGGCGAAGTGCAGGGCTGCGGCTACTTCGACAAGGTCGCCGGCGACGTGCGCAAGCAGACCTTCGCCGAGGTCTGGCGCGACTCGCCGCTGTTCAACGAGCTGCGCGACTTCGACGGCCTCAAGGGCAAGTGCGGCGTCTGCGAGTACAAGAAGGTCTGCGGCGGCTGCCGCGCGCGGGCTTACGAGGCGACCGGCGACTACATGGCCGAGGAGCCCTACTGCGCGTACGTGCCGCGCGGCTGGTGCGCGCCCGCCGCCGGCTGACGCGCGTCCGCCCTACTTCTCGATGTGCTTCTCGAGGTAGACCGACGCATCGGTGAGACCGGCGTCGAGGTAGAGCTTCTGGGCCGCCTCGTTGTCGGCCTCGACGCTGATCGAGATCTCGGCGCAGCCGGCCTCTTCAAGCTTGCGCACGCCCGCCGTGAGGAGCTGGCGGCCGATGCCTTCGCTGCGCCGTCCTTCGGCCACGACCAGCGCTTCGATGATGCCGGAGTCGGCGGCGTGGAACAGTCCCGGGACGATCGCGTAGCTGAGTAGTCCCACGGGGGCGCCCTCGTCCACGGCGAGGAGCAGGTCGCTCACCGGCGAGGCGAGGTAGTGACGCACGTAGTGCTCGTCGATCGGCGTGGGGTAGTCCGCGACGACGGCGAGCTCCTGGACGAGCTCGACGACGGCCGGCTCGTCGCCGGGTCCCGCGTGGCGGATGGTCACGGGCATGGATCACGCTCCTGGCTCGGCGCCTTCAGGTCCTGCAGCCTTCGCCGGAGGGAGAACCGTTCCTTGTGAGCCGCCGGGGCGTGCGCCTCACCGTCATGGCTGCGACACGGGCTTTTCGGGTACATCGTGCAGCGATGCACATGCGGCGCGGTCGCGTAGTATAGTGCGGCCCTTGACGCAGGCTTGGATCCCCGTGGGAGGAACGCGTGTGAACACCGAGACCTCTGCCCGCCTCTTCACGGAGGCACAGAAGTACATCCCCGGAGGGGTCAACTCGCCGGTGCGCGCCATGAAGGGTGTCGGCATGCCGCATCCTCTGTTCATCGACCACGCCAGGGGCGCGCACATCTGGGACGCCGACGGCAACGAGTTCGTCGACTTCGTCTCGTCCTGGGGCCCCATGATCCTGGGGTGGGGACACCCGGACGTGGTCGGCAGCCTGCACGCTCAAGTCGATCGCGGCACGAGCTATGGCGCGCCGACCGAGCTCGAGGTAGAGCTGGCGCGCCTCATCTGCGAGGCCATGCCGTCCATCGAGCTCGTGCGCATGGTCAACTCCGGTACGGAGGCGACGATGAGCGCTGTGCGCGTCGCCCGCGGGTTCACCGGGCGGGAGAAGATAGTCAAGTTCATCGGCTGCTACCACGGCCACTCGGACGGGTTCCTGGCCGCAGCCGGCAGCGGCGTGCTCACGCTCGCGCTGCCGGACAGCCCGGGCGTCACCAAAGGCACCACGGCCGACACGCTGCTCGTCGAGTACAACGATGTCGAGTCGCTGACCGCTCTCTTTGACGAGCGCGGCGACGAGATCGCCGCCCTGATCGTGGAGCCCGTCGCCGGCAACATGGGCGTCGTCCCGCCGGCGCCCGGCTTCCTCGATGCCTGTCGTGAGCTGTGCACGAAGTCGGGCGCGGTGCTGATCTTCGACGAGGTCATCACCGGTTTCCGCGTCGCATGGGGTGGCGCGCAGGAGAGGTTCGGAGTGTTGCCCGACCTGACAACGCTGGGCAAGATCATCGGCGGCGGACTGCCCGTGGGCGCCTTCGGCGGCCGCCGCGAGATCATGGAGACGGTGGCGCCGCTCGGCTCGACCTACCAGGCGGGCACGCTCTCCGGTAACCCGCTGGCGATGGCGGCCGGCGCCGCTGCGCTGCGCGCCCTCTCCGAGCCGGGCGTCTACGAACGGCTCGAGACGCTGGCGCGGGCGGTCGCCGACGGCCTGACGGCGGCGGCGTCGAAGGGAGATCACCCCTTCACGCTCAACCGGGTCGGCCCGATGATGACGCTGTTCTTCTGCGAGGGTCCCGTGCGGAGCTTCGCCGACGCCAAACAGGCGGACACGGCGTACTACGCCAAGTACTGGCGCCACATGCTGGAGAGCGGCGTCTACCTCGCCCCGTCCCAGTTCGAGGCGGCGATGGTATCGCTGGCGTTGAGCGACGACGACATCACCCGGGCGGCCGCCGCGGCGGCCGCGTTCTTCGCCGGCTGACGAGAGGAGGGGCCATGCGCAACGTCGACAAGCAGGACGTACCGGCCGTGACCGTTCCGCGGCTGGCGCTCTACCTGCGCAAACTCCGTGAGCTGCGCTCGCGAGGCGTGGATCGCGTGTCCAGCAAGGACCTCGCCGAGATGATCGGCCTCAACGCGGCCCAGATCCGCAAGGACTTCTCCTACTTCGGCGAGTTCGGGACGCGCGGGGTCGGCTACGAGGTCGCGCGTCTCGTCGACGAGATCACGCACTGCCTCGGGTTGGATCACTCGTGGAACGTGATCATCGTCGGGGCCGGGCTCATGGGCACGGCACTGGCGCGCTACCGCGGCTTTGCCGAGCAGGGCTTCCGCCTCGTCGGCATGTTCGACAGCTCCGCGACGGTGATCGGAGCCAGCTACGGCGCCGGCCGCGTGCGCGGCATCGCCGAACTCGAGGCTTTCTGCCGCGAGGAGCAGGTCGATATCGCCATGATCACGGTGCCGGCGGGCGAGGCCGAGGCGACGATCGGCCGCCTCGCGGCGGCCGGCGTGCACGCGGTGCTCAACTTCGCGCCGGTCAAGGTGCAGGCTCCGGACGGCGTGCTCGTGCGCCAGGTGGACCTCTCCAGCGAGCTCATGTCGCTGACCTTCTACCTCGACCGGGAACTGGACTGACGTGTCTGCGGGGGCGTGACGTGGTGGACGCGCAGGCTGTGAGCGCGAGTCTTGGCGCCGCGGCGGAGGCCTTCGGTGCTTCCGCGGCGCCGGTGTCGCTGCGCTGGGGGGTCCTGTTCGAGGAACTCGACGGCCGCGGCGACACGGAGTACGCGAGCGCCGTCGAGCTCATCTACGAGGGCTACCTCCTTCACTATCGTGAGAGCCGCGCCTGTCTTCCCGGCGCGGAACGCGAACACTCGCTGCTCGCCGGGGACTTCTTCTACGCGCGCGGCCTGCGGCTCATCGCCGCGCGCGGCGACGCCGCCGCTGTCGGTCTTCTGGCGCGGCTGATGGCTTCGTGCTCGTATCTCCGCAGCGTCGGCGCCTCGTTCGCCGACGATGACGCGCTGTGGGCGACGGCGATGGGCGGACTCGCGGCGCTCCGCGCCGGGGCGTCCGCCGACACCGTCGAATACGTCTTCGACGAGCTGGACGCCGCGCTCGTCCGCGGAGACGCCGTCGATGTCCGCGCGACTGCTCGTGCCGGGGCGCCGCGCCTCGGTCTGCGCCATCCCGCGCGGCTGGTCGCCGCGCTCGACGCAGCGGACGCGGCTGCTGCCGGCGCGGCGGTCCCGCGGTCCGGCCTGGGGAGGTAGACGTGGATCTGAGGTCGTTCATCGCACTGCTCGAGCGTGAGGGAGAGCTGGTGCGCGTGCGCCCCGAAGTCGATCCCTACCTCGAGATGGCCGAGATCGCCGACCGCGCCAGCAAGGCTCGTGGACCGGCGCTGCTGTTCGAGCAGCCGAAGCGGGGCGCGGGGGCAGCCGGTACGGCCGTACCCGTCCTCATGAACCAGTTCGGCTCGTACCGGCGGCTGGAGCTGGCGCTGGGCGCGCCGCTCGACGATATCGCCCAGCGCATCGGCGGCCTTCTCGAGCTGCAGGTGCCGAGCGGCCTCGTCGGCAAGGTCAAGGCGCTCGGCCAGCTCAAGGAGCTCGCCTCCTACGGACCCAGGATCGTCAAGAAGGCCGCCTTCCGCGAGGTCGTGGTCGACCCGCCGGACCTGGCCAGGCTGCCGGTGCTCACCACCTGGCCCGGCGACGGTGGCCCGTTCGTCACGCTGCCGGTCGTGGTCACCAAGGACCGGCAGGGCCGCCAGAACGCCGGCATGTACCGGCTCCAGGTCTATGACGGCCAGACGACCGGCATGCACATCCACATCCACCACGACGGCGCCGCGAACTTCCGCGAAGCAGGCGACCGGATGGAAGTCGCGGTCGCCCTCGGCACCGATCCGGCGGTCACCTACGCCGCCACCGCGCCGCTTCCGCCGGGCGTCAGCGAGTTCATGTTCGCCGGGTTCCTGCGCGGCGAGCCGGTCGAGCTGGCGCAGTGCGCCACCGTCGATCTCGCCGTGCCTGCCGACTCCGAGATCGTCCTCGAGGGCTACGTCGAGAGGGGCGAGACGCGGCTCGAGGGCCCCTTCGGCGACCACACCGGCTACTACTCGCTCGCCGACCAGTATCCCGTGTTCCACCTCACGGCGATGAGCCATCGTCGTGACCCGATCTACCCGGCGACCATCGTCGGCAAGCCGCCGATGGAAGACGCCTATCTGGGCAAGGCCACCGAGCGTCTCTTCCTGCCGCTGCTGCAGCTGGTGCAGCCCGAGATCGTCGACATGGACCTGCCGATCGAGGGCGTCTTCCACGATTGCGCCATCATCAGCATCCGCAAGGAGTACCCGGGGCAGGCGCGCAAGATCATGAACGCGGTATGGGGGATGGGGCAGATGATGTTCACCAAGTTCGTCGTCGTGGTCGACGAGCACGTCGACGTGCACGACTACAGCGAGGTCACCTGGCGCGTGTTCAACAACGTCGACCCGGCCCGCGACACGGTCATCGCGTCAGGTCCGCTCGACGTGCTCGATCACTCCAGTCCGCTCGCCCGCTACGGGTCGAAGATGGGGATCGACGCCACGAAGTCGTGGCCCGAGGAGGGACACGGACGCGAGTGGCCCGAAGAGCTGGTGATGGACCCCGAGGTGTCGCGGCGCGTCACCTCGCGGTGGAGCGAGCTGGGCTTGCCCTTCGTCTGAGGGGCGATGCCGGCGCCTGACTTTACGCCGGCGCCGAGCGCTTCTACACTGGGCGTGACCGCGGCGCGACGCAGTCAAGGAGGCCGCAGTGCTGCACGGCAACATACATCGTCATCTTCTGACGCTCTCGCTGATCAACTGGGGCATCGCCATCGTGTGCTGGGCCATCAGCGCCTGGCTCGGTACCTCCCAGCCGGCGAGCATCTTCATCTACACGATCCTCTTCGTCGTCGGGTTGTTCGCGGCGATCGTCGCCGTGCTCTCGTTCGTCCTGGCGGACTTCGGTTCCGAGCCCGGCGTCGCGGCCGCCGAGACCGCGGCTCCGCCTGCCGGCGACGCCTCCGGGCCCGTCGCCGATCCCGGCACCTGAGCCGCCGCCGCCGTGGCTTCGACCGGTGAAGCCGGCGCGTCGAGGCCGGCGCTCTTCGCGCGGCTCATCAAGATCGAGCACAGCGTCTACGCGCTGCCGTTCGCGTACGCCGGCGCGTTCCTCGCCGCCCAGGGCCTGCCCTCCTGGAGCGATCTCCTGTGGATCACGGTCGCGATGGTCGGGGCGCGCAGCGCGGCGATGGCGCTCAATCGCCTGATCGACGCGGAGCTGGACGCCCGGAACCCGCGGACGGCCGCTCGCGAGCTTCCGGCCGGCCGTCTCGGGCGACGCGAGGTCTGGGCGTTCACTGTCGTCTCGGTCGCCCTGCTCGTCCTCGCGGCGTTCAATCTCTCCGCGCCGTGCCGCTATCTCTGGCCCATCCCGCTCGCGGCCTTCGTGCTCTACCCCTACACCAAGCGCTTCACCTGGCTGTGTCACTACGCCCTCGGTCTCACGCTCGGGCTCGCGCCGGCGGCGGCCTGGGTGGCCGTGACCGGTACGCTCTCGGCTCAGGCCTGGCTGCTGTTCTTCGCCGTCGGCCTCTGGGTCGGCGGGTTCGACGTGATCTACGCCATCTTCGACCTCGACTTCGACCGCGCCCAGGGGGTGCACTCCGTGCCGGTCGCGCTCGGGGAGCGCCGCGCCCTCCGGGTGGCCGCTCTCTCGCATGTGCTCACCGTCGTCCTGCTCGTCGCCGTCGGCGTCCTTTCGCACCTCGGCTGGGAGTACTGGGCCGGCATGGTGGCGGTGACGGCCCTGCTCGCCTGGCCTCACGTCGACATCGCGCGCCGCGGGCTTCGCGAGGTGGGCATGAGCTTCATGAGCGTCAACGGCGCCGTCGGGCTGCTGTACGGCGCGGTGGTCGTCGTCGCGACGATCACCAAGTAGGGCCGCGCCGGTAGCGGAAGTCGCTGCTCCAGGACGGCGTTGCGAGGGGCGTCGGGCGGGATCGTCGACGCCCATGTCATGTTCGCCGCAAAATACCCGGGATGGTACAATGGCCGCGTTCGCCGTGAGGGTCAGGGCGCGTGGGGCGTCCCGGGCGGACTGCTTGCCAGTGAACGCCGCCCAAGGGGTCCATCCGTTTTGGCCGATCGCAGCACCAGATACCGGCCCAAGCCTCGAGCGTGGTACCGCTCACCCTGGGTGGCTGCCCTCGTCGTCGTGGGCTTCGTCGCCGTCGTCGCCGTCATCCTCGTGATCCCCGTCTGGGCGACCAACACGCCCGCGTACTGCATGAGCTGCAAGGCCACCCGAGTGGCAGGCGAACAGTGGAAGAAGTCCTCTCACTCAAACGTCTCCTGCACGACGTGCCACGTGCCCGCCGGTCTCGGCAACGCGATCAAGTGGCGCAGCCGCGAGTGGCTCAACGTCTGGGCCGACTACCTCAACGTGCCGCGTTCGCCGAGCATCGGGCGGAGGCCCGGCAACGGCAGCTGTCTCAAGTGCCACACCCTCAAGGGGATCCCGGACCACATCGGCGACATCCGCATGCCGCACCAGGTGCACGTGAACCTGCGCAACCTCTCCTGCGCCGATTGCCACGACAAGGTGGCGCACCCCTCGCCGGGCGAGAAGACGACCGTCTCCATGGCCGTGTGCAGCATGTGCCACAACACCGAGGGAGCCCCGAGCAACTGCAGCTTCTGCCACATCACGCCGCCGGCTCCGAACGCGCACCCCAAGGACTACCTCCACACTCACGGGGTCCAGGCGCTCGCGAACGGGCAGGCCTGCCTCCGCTGCCACCACAACAAGGCGCAGTTCTGCGATGCCTGCCACTCCAAGCCGCCACCGGACCATTTCTCGGGGACGTGGCGCTACACGCACGCGGCGACAGCCAAGGCGAAGCCGCTCTCCTGCACCGGCTGTCACGACGCCAAGACGTTCTGCGCGCAGTGCCACCTCGTGAATCATCCGAGCGACTGGGTCACGACGCACGGCCCGATCGCGGCGCGCAGCGGCGGGGCCTGCCTCGTCTGCCATCCGCAGGCCATGTGCGACGCCTGCCACAAGCAGAGAGGCGTCACCCCGTGACGCGCCGCCTGCTGCCGGTGGTGCTCGCCCTCGCCGCGCTGGCCGCGCTCGGCCTCGCCGGCCCGGCCGGCGCCAGCTCCGCGCCGGCCGTCTCGACCGCTCAGTCGGCGCTCAACGGCGCGACGAACGACAGCTGCTTCAGCTGCCACGGCGTGCGCGGCAAGACGCCGTCGATCACGGTCGGAAGCCAGCAGAAGAGCACCTACGTGGACCGTGCCAGGTACGAGCGCTCCCGGCACGGCAAGCTTGCCTGCAACAGCTGCCATCTGGGCTTCAAGCCGGGGATCCACGACGCCGGCCAGACCGCCGGCTGGCTGATGACGGCGAAGCTCACGGCGTGCGGCGACTGCCACGCCGACCAGTTCGCCATGTACCGGGGCTCCTTCCACGGGAATCTGGTGTTCGGGCACTCGAACGGCAAGGCGCCGGTCTGCGCCGACTGCCACACGCCGCACAACATCCTCACTCCGGGCACCGTCGCCTTTCGCCAGAGCGAGCGCGTGCTGTGCGCGCGCTGCCACGCGCAGGCCGAGAAGACCTACCTCAACAGCTACCACGGCAAGGCCTTCTATCTGGGCCGCCTCAACGCCGCCGTCTGCCCCGACTGCCACGGCGGCCACAAGATCCTTCCGCCCTCCAACCCGGCGAGTACCGTCTCCTACCAGAACATCGTGGGCACGTGCTCCAAGTGCCACCCGGGCGCGAACCGCAACTTCGCCGGGTTCCTGGTGCACGTGGATCCCAGCAGCCCCAAGTCCTCGGTATGGGTGTGGAGCTTCAACCTCCTCTATCTGATCCTCATCACCGTCGTCTTCACGTTCGGCTTCGCGCATTCGGGCCTGTACATCTACAGAGGATTCAAAGATGGCCTCTACTCCCGACGCCATACCGGTTAAGGCCGCGACATCCGAGAAGCAGGTGCGCACGCGCATCGAGTACCGGCGGTTCAACGTCTTCCACCGCTGGATGCACTTCCTCGTGTTCACGAGCTTCACCGTGCTCGTGTTCACGGGCATGCCGCTCAAGTACAAGGAGACGGCCTGGGCACGCTGGTTCATGGACCTGTTCGGGGGCGTCACGGCGGCCGGCGTGTACCACCGCATCGCCGCCATCGTCACCGTCTTCTACTGGTCGGCCGAGATGATCTTCATGATCACGATGGTGCTGCGCAGCCGGGGCAAGGCCATCAGCGGCCCCGGCTCCCTGATGTTCAAGAAGAAGGACCTCGAGGACATGATCGGCATGTTCGCGTGGTTCTTCGGCAAAGGCCCCAAGCCGCAGTTCGACCGCTATGCGTACTGGGAGAAGTTCGACTACATGTCCCTGGTGGCAGGGACCATGATCATCGGCATCACCGGCTTCATGATGTGGTTCCCGATCAAGACCACGCAGTTGCTCCCGGGGCAGTTTCTCAACGTCGCGCTCATCATCCACTCCAACGAGGCGCTGCTCGCGATGGGCGTGATCTTCATCTTCGTGCACTTCTTCAGCGCGCACCTCAAGCCAGAGAACTTCCCGCTCGACAAGGTGATCTTCACCGGGTCAGTGCCGGTCGAGCACTACAAGGACGAGCGGCCGCTTGAGTACGCGCGCCGGGTCCGCGAGGGCACACTGGACGACGTCCTCGTCGAGAAGACGATCTCCTGGAAGACCTACGTCGCCGACACGATCTGGTGGATCATCACCCTGGTCGCCGGTTTCTGCGCTATCCTGATGACCGCGTTCATCATCTGGTCGATCCTCACGTGAGTGCGGCCGGCCAGTCCGTCTTCGCTGCCTGCGGGGCGGTAGGGATGTGAGGACCATGCGAAGGGCTTCTGTCAAGGCTGTGACGGGTCTGGTCATCGTGCTGGTGCTGTGCGCCGGCGCGGCGGCCGCGCTCGCGGTCGCCGCCGCGCCGGCGCACGCGTTCCCGGCTTGGGCGCACGACGGCGCCACCGGCTGCGTGTGCCACCACGGCGGCACGCCGACCGACTCCACTTGCACGTCGTGTCACGCCGGCTTCCAGAGCGTGCCGGGCAACAACTGCTGGTCCTGTCACAAGCCCGGCGCGTCCACCGCCGGCCTCTCGTCGCCGAGCTCCGCATGCAGCCAGATGTGTCACCTCTACAGCAGCTACACGCGGGACTACACCACGGCCTTCACGCATGGATCCAATCCGCACCTCGGCTCCTCGCCCGACTGCCTCGGCTGCCACAGCACGAGCAGCGGCATCGCCGACCCCGGCCAGAGTCCCCATCACAATCCGTCTCAGCAGGGCTTCACCGACTGCAGCTTCTGCCACATCGGTCTCGCCCAGCACGCCGGGAGCGTGGCCTGCACGACCTGCCACCCCACGGCTGCGGCGTTCCACCAGTACCAGGCCAAGACGCCGGGCTTCAAGGGCTGCACCAGCTGCCACTCGATGAAGCACCAGGGCAAGAAGGTGCCGCAGAGCAAGTGCGCCACCTGCCACAAGGGCACCGGCACGGGCGGCGGCGCCCAGGCGCAGCACTCCGCCACGGTCACCAGGAGCAGGGTCTGCAGCTCCTGCCACTCGCAGAAGCTGCACGCGACGGCCGTCGGCTCCGGTATCACCAGTTGCGGGAAGTGCCACACGAGCGCGTACCACGCCAAGCAGAGGCTTCCGGGCAACTCCATCTGCCAGAGCTGCCACCACATGGCCCATCGCCACACCGACGGCTACCAGTGCTCACTCTGCCACTCGGGCCAGATCCACAAGGTGCGTCCTTTGCTCCCCAAGATACGCGGCTAAGTGAGATTCAGGCTCACAACGGTCAGCCTCACGGTCTCCGCGATCGTGCTCACGGTCGTCGTCGTCCTGATCGGCGCGTCGCTGGCCGCTACCTCGACGCCGCGCTTCTGCAGCTCCTGCAAGAGCCACGTCCCCTACGTGCAGGCCTACGAGAAGTCGGCCCATGCCGGCGTCAACTGCGAGCAGTGCCACACGCAGCCGGGCCCGTTCTTCTTCCTCACGTCGAAGATGGAGGCTCTGCAGCAGCCCATCGCCCAGCTCACCGGTGACTACCAGAAGCCTATTGTCGGCTTCGTGCTCAACCAGTCCTGCCGCCGCTGCCACACCAACGATCAAATGTTCCGCGTCATCGTCAAGAACGGTATCCGCGTGCAGCACGAGCACCTCATCGCTGCCGGGTTCCTGTGCATGAGGTGTCACTCCACGACCGCGCACGGCACCGCTGTGCCGCCGGGGTCGCGGACGTACCCGAGCATGGACCAGTGCCTCGTGTGCCACAACAACCACTACACCGACGCGGCCGGGCAGGTCGCCACCGCACGATGTGATCTGTGCCATGCCACGCCTCCCCAGGGAGCCCAGCCGCTCAGCCACAAGGGCTCGTCGTGGCCCACGCGTCACGGGTCGCTCGGCATCCTCTCGACTTGTTCTGCCTGCCACACCGGCAAGAACGCCTGCTCCAAGTGCCACAGCGGCGTCGAGATGCCGCACGCCGCCACCTGGATCGCCCAGCACGGCGCCACCGTCAAGGCCGACGGCCGCAAAGTCTGCTCCCAGTGTCACGACACCAGGCGGTACTGCGACACCTGCCACCAGGTGAAGATGCCGCACCCGTCCGGTTGGATCGGCAAGCATCCGGCAACGGCGACGCGCAAGGGCACCGACACGTGCTTCAACTGCCACGTCGTGGCGAACTGCCAGGCCTGTCACGCCGTCCACGCGGCCGGCGATCCGCCCGCCCACAAGCTCCTCAAGGGCGCGCCGTATCTGCTGCCCGCCTCGGCGTCGCCATCCTCGTCCGCGCTTTCGGGGCCGTGAGCGGTGGCTGACCGCAGACAGACAAGAGGCCGCGTCCTCCTCGACGTCCACATCCCGGGGGGATGGTTCCTGGGCGTCCTTGCCGGCCTGGTGCTGCTGATCGTCATCGTCGCGGCGGTGTTTTCGTCGCTCAACAAGATCGCCACGTGCGACGTCTGCCACGTGATCAAGCCCGAGGTCGTGGCGTACAAGCAGTCGGCGCACTACAAGGCCGGCGTCGGGTGCCAGAAGTGCCACACCAAGCCGGGCGTCTTCAACTACTTCATCCGGAACCTGCAGGGCGTCACCAACGTCATCCTGTACGTGTCCAACACCTACCAGCGACCGATCACCAGCTATGTGGGCGACGCCAGTTGTACCCAGTGTCACCCCAACTCGCAGATCGAGAAGGACATCGTGGTCGGCAACATACGCGTCAACCACAAGGGCCTGCGGCAGGCTGGGTACCAGTGCCTCACGTGCCACGCCAACATCAGCCACCCCGGGACCCGGCCCGCCATTTCCAGGACCTCACAGAACAAGATGTCGATCTGCGCGCGCTGCCACGACGGCGTCCAGCTGCCGGACACATGCGGCACCTGCCACATCAACGGCGTGCCGGCCAACAGCCCCAAGATGGCGATGACACTCAAGCTGACCGCGTCCCAGTGCCGCGAGTGCCATCAGCAGAAGGAATTCTGCACCAAGTGCCATCAGGGTCTCGAGATGCCGCACCCGGCGGGCTGGACCAAGTCTCACGGGCCGATCGCGGTCGAGCGTGGCAAGGGCGTCTGCGCCTCCTGCCACACCGACAAGGACCCCAGGTTCTGCATCCGCTGCCATGGGCTGCAGATGCCGCACCCGGCCTCCTGGCGGGCGGGGCACAGCAGGGTCGGGCTCAAGGATCCCGCCCTCTGCGTCAAGTGCCACGGCCGGGACAGCTGCACCAAGTGCCACGGCCTGCAGATGCCACACCCGGCCGGCTGGCTGGGGGCGCATCCGTCGACGGCTCTGTCTTCGCCCGGCCTCTGCACGAAGTGCCACAGCAGCTCCTTCTGCACGGCATGCCACGGCATCGCGCTGCCGCACAGTAGCAGCTTCAGGACGACGACCCACCCGGACGCCGTGTACGCCAACGGCGGCGTGTGCGTGAAGTGCCACGGCAACAACGGCACCGGCCCGAACGGCTGCTATGGTGGCCAATGCCACTCGGGCTCCATCACGCCCCCGAAGTGAAGTGAGCGGCGGCGGCCGCAGCGAGGAGTCCCCATGACCGGCATGCCACCCCGGCGCGTCTTCGTCGGCATCAGCGGCGCGAGCGGAGCGCCCTACGCCGTCCGGCTCGTCCAGTCGCTGGCCGCCGCGAGCTGCGAGCTGCAGCTCAGCATCTCGGAGAGCGGTGTGCTCGTCCTGCGGCACGAGCTCGAGTTGCCGGCCGAGAGCCGAGCCGAGGTGACGGCCGCGTTCCTCGAACTCGCCGGGGCGACCGCCGAGGTCTATGCCCCGGACGACCTCGCCGCCCCGCCGGCGAGCGGCAGCAGTTTCCCGGACGCGGCCGTCGTCTGCCCGTGCTCCGTCGGCACGGCCGCGCACATCGCGCTCGGCACCACGCGCACGCTCATCCATCGCGTGGGCGACGTCGCGCTCAAGGAGCGCCGTCCGCTGGTCCTCGTCCCTCGCGAGACGCCGCTCACGCAGATCCACTTGCGCCGGCTCCTCGAGCTCGCCGAAGCCGGCGCGATCGTGCTGCCGGCCATGCCGGGGTTCTACACGCGCCCTCAGACGCTCCAGGACGCGGTCGACCACGTGGTGGGCAAGGTGCTCTCCGCACTCGGCTTCGAGCAGAAGCTGTTCCCGCCGTGGGACGGGGGACGGCGCTGACGCCTCCGGCGCAGACCAGCGGAGGCGGGTCCGGCGCGCGCGACCTGCCCATCGACCGCGACCCGCTGCGCATCCAGGCCATGTTCAGCGGCATCTCCTCCCGCTACGACGTGATGAACCATCTGATGACCGCCGGCCTGGACCGTCGCTGGCGGCGCATCGCGGCCGCGCAGACCGCGCTCGCTCCCGGCGCGCCCGTCCTCGACGCCTGCTGCGGTACCGGCGACCTCACCATCGCGTTGGCCGCGATGTTCCCCTCGTCGGAGGTGACCGGTCTCGACTTCACGGAGGCGATGCTCGCGTGCGCCCGCAGCAAAGCCGCGCGGTGCGAGGCCCGGGGGCTGCCGGCGCCGCAGTTCGTCAAGGGCGATCTGCTCGCACTTCCGTTCGCCGACGACGAGTTCGCCGCGGTCACCGTCGGCTGGGGCGTGCGCAACGTGCCCGATGTGCCGCGCGCCTTCTCGGAGATGAAGCGCGTCACGCGGCCCGGCGGCCGCGTCGTCTGCCTGGAGTCCACGCAACCGCCGCCCGGCCTGGGCGGGCGCTTCCACCTCGTCTGGATGGGCCGCGTCGTGCCGCTGCTGGGTCGGCTCGTCTCGGGCGACCCGGGCGCGTATGCCTATCTGCCGGCCTCCGTGGAGGCCTTCCCGCGGGCGCAGGAACTGGCGGCGATCATGAGCGGCGCCGGGCTCGTGCGCGTGCGCTACCGGCGCTTCGGCTTCGGCGCGGTGGCGATGCACGTCGGCGAGGTGCCGGAAGTCGGCGGGATGACGGGATGACGCTCCTCCCGGCGGCACCGTGAGCGGGCGCCAGGTGCTGAGCTGGCGCTCGGCCGGGCAGAAGCGTCGCTACTCGCGCGGCATGGACCTCGTGGAAGCACGGCTCCAAGCCGCCGCGGCGGGCTACCCCGGCGCACTCGGTGACGCGTGCCGCGCCACCCTGGCCGCCGGCGGCAAGCGCGTGCGGCCGCTGCTCGCGTTGCTGTGCTCGCGTCGCGACGCGGAGCTGACGGAGCCGGTGCTCCGCGCCGCCGCATCGGTCGAGCTCCTGCACATGGCGACGCTCGTGCACGACGACATCCTCGACCGCGCCGAACTGCGCCGCGGGCGCGCCACCGTGGCTCACGAGTTCGGCGCCGACATCGCGGTGTCGTCGGGCAACTTCCTGCTCGCGCGCGCGTTCACGGAACTTGTGGGCGCCGGCGACGCGGGCGCCGTCGCGCTGCTCAGCGCCGCCGCCGTCGGGCTGTCCGAGGGTGAGGTGTTGCAACGCGACGATGCGCACCGCGTCACGGTCACGGCCGCCGACTACGAAAGGCGCTGCGAGCGCAAGACGGCGGACCTCTTCGCCGCCGCCTGCGGTCTGGGCGCGACGCTCTCCGGCGCCGGCGACCAGGTGGCCGCCGCCGTCACCGAGTTCGGGCGCCTGATCGGCCTCGCCTTCCAGGTCTTCGACGACATCCTCGACCTCAGCGGCGACGAGCAGGCCATCGGCAAGCGCCCGGGTGCGGACGTGCGGGACGGCACCATCACCTTGCCGCTGATCCTCGCCTTGGAGTGCCGACCGGGACTCGGCGCGCTCCTCGCGCGCGCCGCGATCGACGACTCAGACGTCGACGTGGTCCTCGCCGAGGTAGGGCGGTGCGGCGCCCTCGAAGGTGCCCGCGCCGTCGCATTGGGGTACATTGAGCAGGCCCGCATGGTCCTGGATGCGTGCCCCGACCTCGTGGAGCGCGAGCTGCTCAACGAGGTCGCCGCTCGCGTTGTGGACCGCTACAGCTGATACGTCTGGAGTCGCATCCTTGAACCCCAGTGACATCTCCGCCCTCGCCGCGCGCGCCGGGCTGGACCGGGTCTGGCAGACCGTCGCCGCCGGAGGCCGCCTGGACGAGTCCCAGGCGCGCGTCCTGCTCGAATCGTCCGACATCCTCGCGATCGGCGCCATGGCCGATTTCGCCCGCGCCCGCGACGTCGGCGACGAGGTCTACTTCATCCGCAACCGCCACATCAACCACACCAACGTCTGCCGCAACCGCTGCCTCTTCTGCGCATTCAGTCACGACGAGGGCGACGCCGACGCCTATACGCTGACGGTCGACGAGGTCGTCGACAAGGCGCGCGAGACGCTGGCGGAGGGCGGCATCAGCGAGATCCACATCGTCGGCGGCGAGCACCCCGACCTGCCGTTCGACTACTATCTCGAGATGATGCGGGCGTTGCGCGAGCTCGCGCCCGACGTCCACATCCAGGCCTTCACGGCGAGCGAGATCTCGCACTTCGCGAAGATCAGCGGCAAACCGGTGACGGAGGTGCTCGCCGAGCTCAAGGAGGCGGGTCTCGGCTCGTTGCCCGGCGGCGGCGCCGAGGTCTTCAGCGGCCGCGTGCGCGACCTCATCTGCGAGCGCAAGATCAGCGGCCGGCAGTGGCTGGACGTGATGCGCGCCGCCCACGAGGCCGGCCTCAAGTCGAACGCGACGATGCTCTACGGGCACGTCGAGCAGCCGGGTGAGCTCGCGGACCACATGGTCCGGCTGCGCGAGCTCCAGGACGACACCGGCGGCTTCAACGCCTTCATCCCGCTCTCGTTCCAGCCGGCCAACACCGGGCTCAGCGAGCTGCCCGGCCCGACCGGCTTCGACGACCTCAAGATGCTGGCCGTGGGCCGCCTGGTGCTGGACAACTTCCGCCACGTCAAGGCGTTCTGGATCAACGTCGGCCTCAAGCTGGCGCAGGTCTCGCTCGTCTTCGGGGTCAACGATCTCGACGGCACCGTGGTGGAGGAGAAGATCAGCCACGCCGCCGGCGTCGACACCGCGCAGGAGCTCAGCAAGGCTGAGCTGGTGCGCGTCATCCGCGCCGCCGGCCGCGTCCCGGTGGAGCGTGACACGCTGTACAACGTCGTGCGGCGCTTCGATGATGCCGGCAGCGACGCCTAGCGGCGCCGGCGCCGGCGACGCGGCGGAGGGCGCGGGCGCGTCCGCCGCGCCGGTCGTCTCGGCCCCGGGCGTCGCCGGTCGCGAGGCCGCGGGCGCTGCGCCCGCTCGCGTCGGCCGCATCGAGTTCGTCAACTGCTTCCCGCTCTACCACCACTTTGAAGACGAACTCGAGGCGCGCGGCGTGCGCGCCACCATCGTGGAAGGGCCGCCAACGACGCTCAACGGCATGCTCGTGCGTGGCGAGATCGACGTGGCGCTGCCCTCCTCGATCGCCTTCGCGCGCGACGCCGCGGAGCTCACGCTGCTCCCGCAGGTCTCGATCAGTTCGTTCGGAGCGGTCGACTCGATCCAGCTGTTCGCGCGCCGGCCGCTGCCCGACATCCGGCGCGTGGCGCTCACGGAGAAGAGCGCCACCTCGATCTGCCTCCTCAAGGTCCTGTGCGCGGAGTGGGGCGTCGCCCCCGAGTTCGCGCCGCGCCGCGGTCCGCTCAGCGAGATCCTCGACGACTTCGACGCGCTCCTGCTGATCGGCGACGAGGCGCTGCACCTGCTGCGCGTCGAGGCCTATCCGCACCACTACGACCTCGGCGCCGAGTGGAAGCGCGTGACCGGCCTGCCGATGGTGTATGCCGTCTGCGCCGCACGGCGCGAGTTCGCGGCGGCGCGGCCGGCGGCCGCAGCCGCCGTGGGCGCCGCCCTGCTCGCCTCGCGCGACCGCTGCGCTGCTGATCCGGCCGGGACGGCCGCCGCCGCGGCGCAGCGCTACGACTTCAGCCAGCGCTACCTGATGGAGTACTTCGACAAGCTCAAGTTCGGGTTCACAGCCGAGTATCGCTCCGGCCTCGAGGAGTTCTACCGGCGTGCCGTCGCCATCGGAGAGCTCGACGCCGTCCCGGATCTCACCGAGGCCAGCTTCGGCGTCGCGACGCCGGCCCCCACGACGCCGTCCGCCTCCGCGCCGCCCCTTTCCGCGCCGTCCGCCTCCGCGCCGCCCGCCTCCGCGCCGAGTTCCGCCTGAGGCCGCGCCGTGTCCTGCACCACCATCACGTTCCGCCGCCCGATCGCGGACGACCACGAACGCGTGATGGCCGTCATGGTCGGCTGGTGGGGAGGGCGCGACCTGCGGTCCATGCTGCCGCGGATCTTCTTCGAGCACTTCCGCGGCACCTCGCTGATCGCCGAGCACGAGGACGAGCTCATCGGCTTCCTCGTCGGCTTCCCGTGCCCGGATCACGCGGAGGAGGCCTACATCCACTTCGTCGGCGTGCATCCCGCCTGGCGCGCCGCCGGGCTGGGCCGTGACCTTTACCAGCGCTTCTTCCGCCTCGCCCGCGCGCAGGGGCGCACCGTCGTGCGCTCCGTCACCGCCCCCGTCAACAGGGGCTCCATCGCGTTTCACACGGCGCTCGGCTTCGCCATCCTCCCCGGCGACGACGAGATCGATGGCTTCCCGGTCACGTTCGACCCCGGACCTCAAGGCGACCACGTGGTGCGCTTCCAGCTGGACCTCGACCCGGAGGTCGTCACTTGACCGCCCAAGACCTCGTCTGGCGATCCGCCGAGGCCTCGGACGCCCCCGCGGTCATCGCCGCCATCACCGACTGGTGGCCGGGCGTGCACATGGTGCACGCCGTGTGCCCGCAGCTGTTCGAGCACTTCGGCGACACCTGCGTCATCGTCGAGGACGATGACCGCCTCGTCGGGTTCCTCGTGGGCTTCATGTCGCAGCGCATGGCGGACGCCGGATACGTCCACTACGCCGGCGTCCACCCCGACCACCGCGGCAAGGGTCTGGGGCGTGAGATGTACGCGCGCTTCGCGCAGATGACGCGCGAGCACGCGCGCCCGGTCGTCTTCGCGGAGACGGGCGCCTGGAACACGAAGTCCATCGCCTTCCACGAGCGCGTCGGCTTCGTGCTGCAGCCGGGCGACGAGCTCGTGGACGGCATCCCCGTGCACCGCGACACCACCGGGCACGGCTTCGACTACGTCGAGATGGTCTGGCGCCTCGACGCGGAGGCCGGGGCGTGAGCGGCGCGTCCGGATCCGCCCCGCCGCCCCGCGGGCTTTCTGCCCCCGCGCCCGGCGCCGCGCCTGCCGGCCGCATCGGCGACGCCGAGGCGCTCGCCCTCCTGGAGGCCGGCGACCTGCTCGAGGTCGGTGCGCGCGCCGACCAGGTCCGTCGCCGGCTCCACCCCGGCGACGAGGTGACCTTCATCGTCGACCGCAACATCAACTACACCGACTACTGCATCTCCGGCTGCCGCTTCTGCGCCTTCTACAAGAAGCCGGGGAGCGGGGAAGGGTACCTCCTCTCTGAGGAGGACATCCATCGCAAGATCGAGGAGACGCTCGCGCTCGGCGGCACGGCGATCATGATGCAGGGCGGCCTGCACCCGGACCTCGACATCTGCTGGTTCGAGCGGGTCTTCGGCGGCATCAAGGCGCGCTACCCGATCCACATCCACTCGCTGTCGCCGCCGGAGATCGTGCACATCGCCAGGCTGAGCGACCTGACGATAGAAGAGACGCTGACGCGCCTGCGGGCCGCCGGGCTGGATTCTCTCCCCGGCGGCGGCGCCGAGGTGCTGGTCGACCGCGTGCGCCAGGAGATCAGCCCGCACAAGATCCCCACGGACACGTGGCTCGAGGTGATGCGCGTCGCCCACGGGCTCGGCATGAGCACCACGGCCACGATGATGTTCGGGTCGCTCGACACGCCGGCCGAGCGCGTCGAGCACCTGCGGCGCATCCGCGACCTGCAGGACGAGACCGGCGGCTTCACGGCGTTCATCCCGTGGACCTTCCAGGCCGGCAACACGGACCTGCAGGCCGGCCACGTCGCGGCGACCGGCTTCGACTACCTGCGCATGCTCGCCGTCAGCCGCATCTACCTCGACAACGTGCCCGGCATCCAGGCCTCCTGGGTCACCCAGGGCCTGCGCATGGGGCAGGTCGCGCTGGCCTTCGGCGCCAACGACATGGGCTCGACGATGATCGAGGAGAACGTCGTCGCCGCCGCCGGCGTGCGCAACCAGTGCGACGTCGGCGAGATGGTGCGGCTCATCCGCGCTGCCGGCCGTACCCCCGTGCAGCGCGACACGCTCTACGGCGAGGTCAAGCGCTACTAGCCAAGGCGCCGGGTCGGTGGGCAGCCCTGGCGGCTGCGGTTTGGCCCCGGTCCTGTTGGGAATCAGTCACCAACCATCCACCGCGGCGACGGAGGGCAGCGCACATGGCGTTCAAGATCGTGGTCGGGTACGACGGATCGGACGGTGCGAAGGTGGCCCTCGACGAGGCGGTCGGTCTCGCCAAGCAGCTCTCCGGCAAGGTGCTCGTCACCTATGCGTTCGGAGGCCCAAAGCAGTATTCGGGAGCGCCCCTCACGCCTCGCAAGACGCTGCAGGAGATGGGCGCCCAGGTGCTCGAGGAGGCCGTGGAGCGCGTGGGACGAAGCGGCGTCGCGGTCGAGCCGATCCTGGTCGACGACAACTCGTACAAGGGCCTCCTGAGCGTCGCGAGCCAGCATCGGGCCGACATGATCGTGGTCGGCACGCACGGCGAGTCGCTCATCGGCGGCGTGCTCCTGGGGTCGACGGCCTACAGGCTTGTGCACAGCTCGACGAGGCCGGTGCTCGTCGTACCCACCCGCAAGTCGAAGAAGCGCGCCGACTGACATCACGGCGGGTCGTCAGGCCCTTCGCGCCCGGCCCGCCCGCACGTTTCGGGCGTTGTCCAAGTGGTTAGACTGCGCGTTATCACCGTCCTTAGGGTGTTTACTCGTGGAGGGGACTATGGCGACGATCGATCCTTCTGTTCCATTGCACGGGGGTGACCCGAGGGGTACGGGAGGATCGGGCGGGGTAGTCCCGATCGAGGTCGACAAGGGGCTCAAGCAGAACGCCGTGGGCATGCTCTCGAGCATCGTCATCGGCATAGCCTCCACGGCGCCGGCGTACAGCTTGGCGGTCACGCTCGGCCTCGTCACCGCGGTCGCCGGCATGGGCCTCAAGTCGCCGGCGATCATGATCGTCTCGTTCATCCCGATGCTCCTGATCGCCGGTTCCTACTACTACCTCAACAAGGCCGACCCCGACTGCGGCACCACGTTCAGTTGGGTGACGAGGGCGATCGGGCCGCGCACCGGCTGGGTCACCGGCTGGGTGATGGTGGCCGCCGACGTCATCGTGATGGCCAGCCTGGCGCAGCTCACCGGCGCCTACTTCTTCCTGCTCTTCGGCGCCCACAACCTGGCGAACTCGCTGCTCTGGGTCACCGTCGTAGGCGTCATCTTCCTGATCCTCATGTGCGTGATCACCGCCGTCGGCGTCGAGATCTCGGCCCGATTGCAGTGGTTCCTGCTCGGGTTCGAGTACCTCATGCTGCTGATCTTCTCCATCGTTGCCCTGGTCAAGGTGTACACCTCGCACCCGGCGGGATCGATCCACCCGTCACTCTCGTGGTTCGTGCCCAACATGAACCTCGGGGCGCTCTCCGGTGGCATCCTCCTCGCCCTGTTCATCTACTGGGGCTGGGACACTGCGGTGTCGGTCAACGAGGAGACCGAGAACAAGTCGATCGTCCCCGGCATCGCCGCGGTGCTCAGCACCTTCGGGCTCGTCTTCATCTACCTCATCACCACGACCGCAGCCCAGGCGTACCACGGGACGGCCTACTTGACGAACAACTCGGGCGACATCCTCAGCGCGCTCGGCTCGGACGTGCTGGGCTCCACGCTCGACAAACTCCTCATCGCCGTCGTGCTCACCTCGGCGACCGCCTCGACGATGACCACGATCCTGCCCGGCGCCCGCACGACGCTCTCGATGGCCTCGCACGGCGCCATCCCCAGGATCTTCGCCAAGGTGCACCCGCGCTTCCAGACCCCCGTGTGGGGCACGGTGATCTACGGCATCGTCTCTCTCGTCTGGTACGTGGGGCTGACGCTGCTCAGCCAGAACGTGCTGGCCGACTCGATCGCGGCTCTGGGGCTCACGATCGCCTTCTACTACGGCATCAACGGCTTCGCGGTGCCGCTGTTCTACCGCCACCAGGTGTTCAAGAGCCTCAAGAAGTTCTTCATGCTGGGCGTCTTCCCGCTGCTCGGCGGGCTCATCCTGCTGTGGGTCCTCGGCGCCTCCTTCGACTCGCTCTGGTACCCTGCCAACTCGGCCTCAGGCTCATCGTGGTTCGGGGTCGGCCCGCCGTTCGTCCTCGGCGCCGGCTTCATCCTCGCCGGGGTCGTGGCGATGTTCCTGGCCGCGTGGTTCCTGAAGCGCTCAAAGCCGTTCTTCGCGCGCAAGATGGAGACGGTCGAGGCGATGGTCCCCTACGACGACCCAGACGACGTCTTTGGCGGGTCGACGGATGACGCCGCCGGACCGAAGACGACTACGGCGTAGCATCCGCGAGTCCGCAGGTCCACCGGTGGGGCCGAGCGCCGCAGGCGCTCGGCCCCGGCCTCGTCATTCCGGCCCGCGCGGCGGTTCGCTCGCGAACGCCGGCCGCGCGTCGTCCGCCAGCCTCTCGAGCTCGGCTTGGCGCGGCATGTCGCCGGCCGTCCGCAGCTTCGTCCAGGTGCCGTGGAGCACCGGCGCCGCAACGGCCAGGCCGATGAGCATCAGTCCGCCGGCGAAGGCGAGCACATAGCCCGAGATCCAGCCGTACAGGATCGGCGCCGTCAGCGAGCCGAGCAGGCCCGCGAGCTGCATCGATGTCGCTTCGATGCCCGTCACCGTGCCGATCCACCGGCGCGGGCTCACCTGCACGAGGAAGGCCTGTTTGGCGGGGTAGGAGAAGGCGATCGCCACGCCCTCCAGCACATTCACCGTGAGGAAGAGGGTGAGGTTGGTCGTCGCGCCGTACATGATCCACGCGACGCCCGAGAGCGAGTAGCCGATCATCATCATCCAGAAGCGGCTGTATCGATCGGCCGCCATCCCGCCGAGGAACGAAAGCAGCATCGGCACGCTGAAGGCGACCCAGGTCATCGAGATGAAGGCCATAGAGGCGCCGAGGTGCAGGAGCCAGAGGCTCCAGACGACGTCGAAGGCGCCCATCGCGAAATGGCTGGTGAAGGCGACGAGGACAAACGCAAGGACGGCCGGCGTCAGGATCGCGCGGTAAGGCGGCCGGCCGGCGTGTGTGGCGCCGCCGGCAACGTCGCGGCTCCGCTGCGCCCGCCGCTTCTTCAACGCAGCCGGCTCGCGCACGAGCACGATCACGGCGACCAGGGAGATCGCGGACAGGGCAGCGCCGAAGTAGAAGATCGCGTAGAAGCCGCTCTTGCCGCCACCCGCGAGCTGGTACAGCGGCGCCGCCAGCGCAGGGCCGAAGATCAACCCGCCAAACTGCGCCGTCGTGAGGAACCCGTAGGCCTTGCTTCGGTTCTTCTCCGTCGTGATGTCGGCGACGAATGCCTGCGCAGCCGGGCCGAAGGCGGCGGTGCCGATCCCCTCGAACAGGCGGAAGACGATGAACCAGTGGGGGTCTGTGGTGGTGGTGAAGAGCAGGACGGCGACGGTGTACACGATGCCGCCGGCGATCATGACTGGCTTGCGGCCGATGGTGTCGCTGAGCCAGCCGAGCGGCGACGAGAACAGCAGCGTGCCCACGTAGAACATGGAAGCGATGACCGCCCACAACGTGAGCGAGCTGTGGGCTTGTTCCTTCAGGAAGATCGGCAGGAAGGGGATGATCGCGCCGAATCCCATCCACACCACGAACTCGCTCACGGAGACGACGCCGAGCTGAAGCCAGCTTGTACGCTCGGCGTCGGGGTGCGTGCGGGTCTTCCGGTCGTTCGGCGAGTCCATGGTCCTTCCGGGTGCGCGAGCGGCGGGCGCGGCCCCGTGCGCCTCGGCGGCTCTTGAGCACAGGCTATCACCCCACCGCAAAGCGTCGTAGCTAACGGGCGGCCATCGCGCGCTTCGCGCGAAGGGCGCATGCCTCTCGGTCCGATGTTGCGGGAAGGAGCGCCCCGAACCCGGCGGCACGGCCTGCTATCCGTCCGGGCCTACGACCTCGGTCCGGCCGGGCTTATGCTTCGCGAATGTCGCGAACGAACAGCCCGGCGATGGCCGGCACCGCGACCAGCACGCCGGCCATGACGAACAGCACCCTCACGTCGAAGACTCCCGCGAGCGCACCGCCGATCAGTACTGAAAGTGCGTAGGTGCCTTGGGCCAACGTGAATCGGACGCCGAACACGCGGCCCCTGAGTTCCTGCGGCACTGACTCCTGCAAATACGTGTCGACTGAAATGAGCGCAAAGGAGTTGGCAATGCCCAGGACGGCGAACGGGATGCATGCCTGCCAAACTCCTCCCGCGAGCGCGACGACAGCAAGGCTGAAACCCATCACAACAAGGCCCAGCGTCATCGCATAGCCCTTGGACACGCGGGTCGCTGCTACTGCGACTGCGATGGACCCCACGAGGTAGCCGACGGCAATGACCGCCTCAAAAGCGCCAAACGCCTTCGTCCCCCCATCCAGGACCTTGATGGCAAAGAAGAACGTCAGCGGGTAGGACGCGCCGATGCCAGCCATTGCGGCGACAATCATGATCGTGTTCACGAGGAGACCGCGGTGGTGTCGTAGGAATGCGAGGCCTTCGCGGAGCTCTCGCCAAAATGACGCCGCGGCTCCGACAGACGCCTTCATGACGGGCGCGCGATACCTCATCAGAACGAGGGCGGCCGCAGATACGAGGAAAGAGGCGCTGTCAATACGGAACGCGGTCGTCGTGGACACATAGGCCAGCATCAGGCCGGCGAGCGCGTAGCCAAGGATCTCCGTTAGGTTCTCACCGGTGGCCATGAGCGAATTCGCACGCATGAGACTGCCGGTGGAGACGATATCGGGAAGGATCGCGAGCTTGCTGGGCTCGAAGAACACCGCCGCGGTCGCCATGGCGAAGCTCAGGACGAACACGAGCGGCATTGAGTGCGCGGCAGCCAGAGGAACAACGACCACGAGGAGCGCTCGAACTACGTCAGCCGCGACCATCACCGTGCGCTTGTTGACGCGGTCGATGAAGACGCCGGCAAGCGTGCCAAACAGGATGTACGGCAGGGTATAGAGGGCGAACACCAAGCCAGTGCTGAGCGTAGACCCCGTGCTTCGCCACACGAGGACGGGGAAGGCGACCATCGCGAGTCGATCACCCATCTGAGACACGAACTGGCCCGTCAAGAGCAGCATGAAGCTGCTATTGCGGGTCAGGGGGGGAGGCGTGGCAGAGGCGGCGACCTTGCGTGCGTCTATCGGAGCCCTCCGTGTCGGCAACTCATCTGGGTCCAGGCAGCATATCGCGACTCACCCGTTCGGACCTAGGCTGCCTGGTCGTGCGACTGGACCCAGTCGGAGGCTGGAAAGAAGTGTTGTCCATTTTGGCGATGCAACGAGCCAGAATTGCCAACAATGTCCAACTTCACAGGGGTATCCGTCAGTGGGCGAGCCTGCGTAGAGTGCGGTCACGGCATCGTCAACTCATAAGCATCGGCACTTCGCACGAATGCTTTAGCTCTGCGAAAGGAGGAGTCATGGTGGTCAGCGGCCTCAAGATGCACTGAACTCGCAATTCTCTTTGAACTGAGGAACCAGCATGAGCAAGAAGATCGAAAGAACGCTTACCTCCCTTCTCCTCGCCATTGTCACCAGTGGCGGCAGCAGCAAGATGCACTAGTCGCTTGAGCCAAGGCCCTAAAGTCTGACCTCATCGTGCCGATAGACAAGGCACTTCTGGAAGTAGTGGGGTGCCGTGTCAGTTCGTGAGCGCAACTACCGCGTCCTAACAGTCTGCCTTGCCGCTTCGGCGGCATTGGCTATTGTTACGTCGATTGTTCGACCGGGTCCCGTCCCCATTTCGGCCAATCCGTTCCGTGACGCCCTCCTCTTGGCTGTGCTCGCAATTGTTGCGGAGGAGCTGGCGGTCGAAATCTCAGACCGCTTGACCATCACTGCTGGTGGGCTCCCCATACTTCTCGCAGTCATGTACGCGGGTCGGCTCCCTGCACTGATCGTGGCGCTGTTGGTCGGTTTCTGGGGCTGCTGGCGGGAAAGCAGCGCGACCGTCGCTGTGTACAACGGTGCCAACCATGTCCTCTCGGTGTTTCTCGCGGTGGTGACATTCGAGGCGGTCTCAAACGCACTTCGAGTGTCGCCGAACGGGCTGTCATTCGGGCTGCTTGTCGCAGGTGCCGCGGCTGCGCTCGTCTTCGAGGCAACTCTGAGCGTTGTGGTCAGCGCTGGCATGCAAGTCAAGTACGGGAAGCGAATTGGGGCTTTCTTCCGCGAAGAACTCAAGCCCTTCCTCCAATCCGTCGCTGTGCTTGTCTTGTTGGGCCTTGCGATTGCCGCTTTGTACGTTACGGCTGGCCCTGTCGCCGTGGCTCTGCTTTTCGTCCCGCTCTTCGCGAGCCAATACATGTTCAAGCTGTTGGTACGCGAACGAGAGCACCTTGCTATGCAGAAGGAACTCAGCGACCGGTACCTCGAGATGAACATCGGTCTGGCAGCGGCGATGGTCGTCCTCCTCGACAGCAAAGACGAGTACACGGCCCAGCACTCCGCGGCCGTCGCAATGTACTGCCGCGACATTGCTATTGCACTGGGCTTGCCGGATGAGGAGGCGGAGGCGCTTCATCTTGCCGGCCTCTTGCACGATCTTGGCAAGGTCGGAGTCCCGGATGCGGTCCTGCGCAAGACGGCGAGCCTGGACGAGGACGAGTGGGGCTTCATCCGTGAACATCCCGAGAAGGGCGCCGAGGTGCTGTCGCACCTCGCCAACTACCAAGACGTCGCGGACATCGTCCGCTATCACCACGAGCGGCTCGACGGCAGCGGGTACCCGAGCGGCATCGGCGGCGAAAGCATCCCTGAACTGAGCAAGATCCTTGCGGTGGCCGACTCCTACCACGCCATGACGTCCGACCGTCCCTATCGCTCGGCGCGCAGCTCCTTCGAGGCTCTGAAGGAGCTTCGGGCCCTGGCCGGCACCACGCTCGACGCGGCCTACATCGAGGCGTTGGCGCGCGTCCTTCGCGACAAGGACCTGGCCTACCGCGACGGCAGCTCCACCGACTTCATGGGCGAGTACGAACGCGGGCGCATCAACCTGCGCCTGCGCGGCCATGCTCTCGCAGACGTCAGCGGCCTCGTTGAGGCCAAGGAAGGCCCAGCGGCAGGCTGACCAGGCTCCGCGCGATCAAGCCTGCTCCGATCGCCTTGAGCACGTCTGTCCACACGAACGGCACCACGCCCACCGCGAGCGCTGCACCCAGCGTGATGTGCGCCTGCAGTGCCAGCCAAACCGCGCCGAGCGCGTAGATCGGTGTGATCCCGGCGAGGCCGGCTACCATCACTGCCCACAAGGTGCGGGGCCGCAGCGAGGCGATCGCTCCGGTCAGCACAGCTGCGAGCACGAAACCCCAGAGGAATCCCCCGGTCGGGCCGAAAAGCACGCCGATGCCTGACGACCCGCCTGCATACACCGGTGCGATCAGGCCGAGGACCAGGTAAGCGGCGACGCTCACGGCGCCCAGTCGCGGGCCCAGCATCATGCTCGCAAGCAGTACGAACAGCACCTGGAGGGTGAAAGGGACCGCCCCAACGGGGACGGAGACGAAGGCGCCGACCGCGATGAGCGCGGCGAAGAGCGCCACATAGGTGAGCTCGCGCGTCGTGGTGTGGGGCAATTGTCAACCTTCCGCGCCTGCAGGAAGGTGACAATGTAGAGGGTGCCCGGGCGGCTGTCAATCGAGGCTGACAGCCGCCCGGGCACCCTCTCGGCGGCAAGTGAGGTCAGGGGTGCAGCGTTACGTCGCCGGAGTGGAAGCGGCGCACTTGCCGGTGCGGTAGCTCCACGAGGAGGGCGCCGCGATCGTCAACCCCCGAAGCCGAGCCGGAGATCGGTCCCTCACGGGTCTCGACGCTGATGCTCTTGTGCAGGAGGTAGTCGCGGTTGCGGAACGAGGCGAGAGCGCGATCGAAGCCGTTGGCGACGGCCTCCTTGTAGTGCGTCTCGAGCGACAGAAGGAGGGTGGCAAGGAGCTCGCTGCGATCCACAGGCTCTCCTTTGACCATCTTCACCGACGTGGCGGTACGCCGCAGAGCGACGGGGAGTTCGCTGTACTCCGTATTGACGTTGATGCCTATGCCGACGACGACCCATTCGACTTCGTCCTGCTCTCCGGATACCTCCATGAGAATGCCGCCGGCTTTGCGATCGCCGAGGAAGAGGTCGTTGGGCCACTTGATGTACACGGGCGTGCCAGCGATGACTTCGATGGCCTCGGCCGCCGCCGCCGCCGCGACGAGGGTGAGCAGATGTGCGTCGTTCATGGGAAGTCGGGGCCGCAGCAGCACGGAGAACAGTAGTCCCTTGCCGGCAGGGGACGTCCAGCGGCGGCCGAGGCGCCCACGACCAGCGCTCTGCGCCTCCGCGATCACGACCGTGCCCTCCGGGGCGCCGCTGTTCGCGAGCGACTTGGCCTCGGCGTTTGTCGACTCGATCTCGTCGTAGTAGCGGAACGAGCGGCCGAACGCGCTCTTCTCGGTGCGGTCGGTGATGTAGCCCATCGAGAGCCGGCACGGCTCCTCTTCCAGCTTGTAGCCGCGCCGCGAGACGCCGAGGATCCGGTAGCCGCGGCCGCGCAGCGACTTGACGTGCTTGTGCACGGCGTTGCGCGAGATCCCGAGCTTGGCGCTCATGGCTTCTCCGGAGACGAAGTCCGGGCTGTCGCGCAGGATGTCGATGACGGTCTTCTTGCGTTTGCTCATGCGATTGGACTCGATGTAGATGACAGAGACTGACGACTCCATGTGACCTCCTGCCCGCGCTGTGGTTTACGGATGCAGGCTAGCGAGGTGAGTCGCACGGGGAATCATACCCAAGGTGGATTTTTCGCCGGACGAGGGTTGAGTCGCTGTCGGCTCTGGACCGCTGATCCTCAGGCACCGACGCTGTCGTTGTACACGCGGACGGCCTTGATCCGGTTCGCCACGCCCAGCTTGGTGTAGATGTGATTGACGTGCGTCTTGACGGTGGGTAGCGAGATGAACAGCTCGCTTGCCATCTCATCATTGCGCTTTCCATCAGCCATCAGGGCCAGGACCTGCTTCTCGCGACGAGTCAGGTCCGCGAGCGGGCCGAGGAGTTCTGCACCGGACAACGCTCTTTCGCGATAGGCGCTCTCGACGGCGTCGGACAGCTTCCCGGAGTGAAGTCCACGGACTGCATCGATCGCCCGGCGAAGGTCCTCGTCGCTCGAATGACGTGTCGCGGCTCCGATGGCGGCGGGTGCGAGGTGCGACGCTTCGGCGGCAAGCACACGGACCACATCAGAGAAACGCCAGTGTCTGGCGAGTGCGTCTAGCAGTCGGTCGACTTCGTTGGCTTGTACACAGCGTCCAGCAACTCCGCTCGCGATCACGGGACGCGAGCTGAGCTCTTGTGCCAAGAGGTGAACATGCCCCAGCCGCAGCTGTTCGGATACGCACTGACCAAGCCTACGGATGGCAGAATCCGTTGCTCCACGAACATGATCGGAAATGGCGCAGAACAACTGCGCCTTCAATTCGACAAAAAGCAGGCCAGCTTCGCTCGCCATGGTGCCAACCTGCTGAAGGCGCTGACCTTCGTCTGCGCCCAAGAGCGCCATCGTGAACAGCAGATTGGCTTGGCAGTTCAAGGACGCGTAGGCGTCGCGTCCGTGATCCACCGTCTCCAACGCCGCCTCATACAACGGTGTCGCGTCGCTCAGGTTTCCCCCTCGGCGGAGCAGCGTCGCTTCGTGACAAAGCGCGAACGCGGCCAATGCTGAGTCACTCAATAGCACCTCAACGCGCTGCGCGGCCCTGACGTCCTTCAATCCAAGCGCGAAATCTCCAAGCGCGCCACGGGTCAAGCCCATGTTGTCCAGGACCATGCCTACGGCCATGGCCAGACCGTTCCTCCGCGCTTCGGTGAGCGCGTCCTGGAATCGGTCCATGGCCAAGTCGTAGTCTCCAAGCCCCATGTCGAGCAGGCCGTGAACATTGGCCAATGCAACGCCAAAGGCATTTGGCTCCATGCCCTGGCTGTGGCCAACGGAAGCCTCGATGCGGTCGCGCGCCTGCCGAAACTGGCCTCGGAAATACAGCGAATGCCCGCGCAATGCGGCAGCTCGAACGTGCTCAAGAGTGTTGCTCGATTCGGACAGGACCTCGGCCGCGAGGAAAGCCTCGTCGGCCTCTTCCCAACGGCGCATTTCGGCAGAGGCCGAGGCTAGGCTCAGCAAGGAGTGCAAGCGCTGAAGTGGATTGTTGGAACACTCAACCGCGCGTTTGCATACGAGCAGCGCACTGTCCAAGTCGCCCTTCCAGAAGAGCGTCGACTCCTTCAGCGACAGGGCGTGATAGACACCCCATCCGTCGTCGGCGTTCTCGAAGTCGAGGAGCGCCCGTTCGATCTCGTCGAGGGCGCGGTCATAGTCTCCGGACCTGGCCAGCAGCTGGCTCTCCGTCAGCCGCGCCCAAGGGTGGCCGGCGGCAGGCCCAGGCTGAAGTCGTTCGAGCCAGGATTCCAGACGGTCCGTCTCACAACGTTCCAGCAGCGTCTCCCCGCCGCGGGCGATCGCCGCGATAGCGTCGGCGGGCTCGTTCGCGCTCAGCAGGAGCTCCACAGCGCGTTCGATCTGGCCCGCATTCTCGAGCACGGTGGCGGTCTGGCTCTGGAGATCGCGGAACGACGTGATGCCGTGGTCCTGTACGAACCTGTGCATGAGGAAGTCCCGGAACAGGTTGTGATAGCGATAGGCGCCGACGCTTGCGTCGACGAACGTGAACACCCGGTTGACTGCCAGATGGTCCAGGAAGCGGCCTGAGTTGTCGATGCCCACGAGCGGGTCGGCGAGTTCGGCCGTGAGGAAATCCAGACAGCAGGTCCTCAGAAGAAAGCGCCGACTGGCCTCGGGCTCGCGCGCGTAGACCTGTTCCGCGAGGTAGGAGTAGACGTCCACTCGCAGGCGAGGATCGTTGAGGGCTGTCTCGAGTGACCCGAGATCCAGCCACTCGATGGCCTGCCCGGCAAGCACGATGCTGGCCGGCCAGCCTTCCGTCAGCCGTACCAGTCTCTCGAGCTGACCTTGGGGAGCCGGCCGCTGATGACGCTGGGCGAGAACGGCTCCCGCTTGTGGGGCGTCGAATCTGAGGTCGTCAACGCCGATGACCTCCACGGTGCCGTCGAGCTTCATGCGTGACATGGAGATCGCCGGCTCGTAGCGTGACAGCACGACGACGTGGAGCCGGTCGGGCAGATTGCCGAGCAGGTAGTCGAGAGCGCGTCGCACGCCCGCCGAGCCGGCTGCCTCGTGCACGTCGTCTAGGATCAGGTGGATCGTGCCGGAGACGTGCTCCTCACACTCCGCAACCAGCGCGGCCGCGACCTCCTCGACCGGGAAGGGGACCTGAGTCGTCGTGCGGAGACGCTCGAGGATCGCCTCGCCGAGACCGGGAACCTGCCGGCGCAGGGCATGGGTGATGCCGCCGAGGAAGGTGGCCGGGTCGTGGTCGAGGACATCGAGCTTGTACCAGGCGGCCGTGAGGCTCAGCGCCGCTGCCGCGGCTGCGGTGACCGTCGACTTCCCGTAGCCAGCCGGGGCGCACACCAGCGTCAGCCGGCCCTGCACTGCATGCCGCAAGCGAGCCAGGGTCTCCGGGCGCACGACGGCCGGGGCCACTTGGGGTGTGGCCAGCTTGGCCTCGCTGGGCCTCGATGTCTGTCTGTCGGTGCTCACATTGATCCTCGGGCGCGCGTCCCTACCGGCGGCGAGGGGTCAGTACTATAGCAACGATACAGACGCCTGACCCGGGGTCATTCGTCCAGACAGGTTGACATTGAGGCTCCGCCATTCCTGCCGAGCCATGAGGCTTCGGGGCACGCCTGAGCGGCAGCCGTGGGGCGGGCGAGCCGATGTACGTCGGACCAAAGCCGACGGGGATACGGCGTGCCCGGCCGGATCAGTCGAGCGTGAAAGCGAGCTCGACGGCCTCGGCGGGCGAAGCCGCCCGCAGCACGCCGTCGAGCTCGCCGCCTTGGGGCGGCGTCATCACCCAGGTGTCGAGCAGGATCACCGGCTTGCCGACGCTGCGCGCCAGGCCGATCTCGCTGAGCGTGCCCCAGGCGCCGCCCACGGCGATCACGACGTCGCCGCTGGCGACCACACCGAGGTTGCGCGCGTGGCCGACCGCGCTGCAGACGCTGTAGGTGAGTTCCGGGGCGGCGCGGAGGCGATCGGCCTCCGGAAGGATGCCGATCGTGACGCCGCCCATCCGCTTGACGCCGCGCGCAACGGCGGCCATGACGCCGTCGCGGCCGCCGCAGACTACGACGCACCCGCGCTCCGCGAGCAGCTCGCCGAGCCGTTCGGCCTTCGCCGCGAGCTCCGGTGTGGCCTGGCTTGCACCGATGACGCTGACGTAGCGCGGCAGGGAGGAAGTGCGGTCGCTGCTCACGGCAGCTCCGTCACTTGGCGCCGACGTCGGGCGGGGCACCTGCAGCGGAAGTGGCGTCGGCTGTCGGCACGGCGCCGGCCGCGGGCGGTGCGAAGCGGCCGCGCCCGGCCCTGCGGTCGTCATCTTCCCGCCGCAGGCAGGCCCAGGGCTCGCGTCCGGGCGAGCCGTAGAAGATGCGGAAGTCGGCGCGGTAGCCGCGGCTCTCGTACAGTCGCGCCGCCGCGTCGTTGCCGGTGTCGACGCCGATCTCCATGTCTTCGACGCCGCGCCGCTCGAGCTCGGCGTCCACCGCGTCGAGGAGCGCGGAGCCGACGCCGTTGCCGCGCTCCCGTTCCGCGACCACGAGGTGCGCCAGTTCCGCGCACGAGTCACCCGTGTACCAGACCGGGTCGGGCCCGTCGATCGTCACGAACGCGTACCCGACGGGTTCGGCGCCGCGCCGGGCCACCAGCACGAAGGCGTCGTCCGCGAGCGCTTCCAGCATGACGCCGCGCTCCAGCAGCCAGGATTCCTCGGATGGCCGCACCGGGACGAGCGCGTCCGGCAGCGCGGCGACGTGGTCCATGAGCGCCTTCCACAGCGGACCCACGACGTCGAGCTCGGCGGCGTCCAGCGGAGCGATCGTGATCGTGTCGGTCATCGAGACCCCCTCGAGTCCGCATCTGCCCGCGATGCGGCGGCCGGAGTCTGTGAGATCGCATCCAGCAGCGCCACGGCTCCGGCCTTGCTCAGCGGCTCGTTGAGATTACCGCACTTGGGACTCTGCACGCAGCTTGGGCAGCCGCTCTCGCATGGGCACTCGGCGATGAGCGCCCGGGCGTCGGCAGCCAGGCTCTCGAAGGCGTCGAAGCCGCGCCTGGCGAGGCCGATGCCGCCGGGGTAGCCGTCGTAGACGAAGATGCTCGCCGCGTCGGTCTGCCAGTGCCACGGCGTGCTGAGGCCGCCGATGTCCCAGCGGTCGCACATCGCATACAGCGGCAGCAGCGCGATGAGCGCGTGCTCGGCGGCGTGGAGCGAGCCGGGCGTGGCCGATTCGTCGGACGCGCCCGGGGCGACCGGCTGCGCCGCTGGGGCGGCGGAAGCAGCGGTCTCGGCCGGCGGGCCGGCGGAGGCTGGGGTCCCGGCTGGCGAACCGGCCGCCGAAGGCGGGCCGACTTTCGCAAGCGCGGCGAGCGCCGCCTCGATCGTCTGCCCGGGGATCGCCAGCCAGAAGGCTTGCGTCGTGAAGGTCTGCTCGGGCAGGTCGAGTGTGGTGGTGTCGATGATGTGCTGGTCGGTGAGGTCGCGCTTCTGGTAGGCGATGACCTGCTCCGTCACCTCGAGCTCGCCGAAGAAGAGGGTGGCGCCGGGCAGCGGGCGCATGCCTGCCTGCCCGGCGACCAGGACGTTCTTGTCGGTCTTCACCTGCGTGTAGTAATTGCCGCCGAAGTCCTCGACGAGGACGGTGTGGCCGTCGAGGTCGAGGTGCTTGATGAGGTAGCTGCGGCCGAGATGAAGGTACACGGCGCCGGGGTGCGCGAACCGGAAGACGCGCTCGCGCTCGACCGTGCCGATGATCTCGCCGCCGCGCGTCTCGACGATCACGAACTGCTCGTTGCTCGCCGTGCGCAGGCTCACGTCAGCGGCCGGGGAGTAGGGCCTGTTCCAGACCAGGCCGTCGCCGCGCCGCCGCAGGCGGCCGGCCTGCTCGAGCCGCTCTGCCGCGAGCAGGCCCTCCTCGCCGAAGTAGGCCGTGTCGGCCGGCGTGAGCGGCCGCTCGTACGCCGCCGCCTCGAGGTGCCGGGCGGAGATGTGCGGGTTGTGCAGATCGATGATCGCCTCCTCGACGCGGCGGCTGAGGAGGCGCTCCGGCTCGCGCATGAAGTACTGGTCGAGCGCGTCCTGGCCGGCCACCAGCACGGCCCAGCCGTGTCCAGCCCGGCCGGCCCGCCCCCAGCGCTGGCGAAGGCTCGTGACGGTGCCGGGGAAGCCCGTGACGAGCGACACGTCGAGGGACCCGACATCGATGCCGAGCTCCAGCGCCTGGGTGGCGATGACGGCGTCGAGCTCGTGTTCGAACAGGCGGCGCTCTATGTCGCGGCGCTGCTGCGGCGTGTAGCCGGCGCGGTAGGGCTGCACGCGCGCCGCGGCGTCCCGGTCGCGGTCCTCGAGGCGGCGGCGGACGTGCCCGTAGATGAGCTCCGCCGCCTTGCGCGTCGGCGCGAAGGCGATCACGCGTGCTCCCGCGAGGACGCTCTCCGCCGTCACGTAGCTCGCCTCGGCGAGGGCGCTGCGCCGCTCGCCCCTGGCCGGGTCGACGAGCGGCGGGTTCCAGAAGACGATGCTGCGCTCCGGGCGGGGAGCCTCGTCTTCGTCGACGGTCGCGAACGGTACGCCCACAAGCCGTTCCGCGAATCCTCCGGGGTCGGCGATCGTCGCCGAGGTGAGGACGAACGTGGGATCGCCACCGTACTGCGCGCAGAGTCGTCGCAGGCGGCGGATGACCTGAGCGACGTGGCTGCCGAAGACGCCGCGATAGACGTGCGCCTCGTCAAGCACGACGAAGCGGAGGTGATGCAGGTACTCGGCCCAGCGCTCGTGGCTCGGCAGGATACCGATGTGGAGCATGTCGGGGTTGGTGAGGAGGACGGTGGCGGTGCGCCTCAGCAGAGCGCGGGTGTCGTTGGGTGTGTCGCCGTCGTAGATCGCCGGTACCGCGCCCTTGATCTTGAGCGCCGCGAGCTTGCGCGCCTGATCCTGGGCGAGTGCCTTGGTGGGGAAGACGAGGAGCGCGCGGCTCTGCGGGTCGCGCGCGAAGTCGTCGAGCACGGCGAGCTGGTAGCAGAGGCTCTTGCCGCTCGCCGTGCCGGTGCTGACCACGACGTCGTTCCCGGCGCGCAGCAGGTCGTAGGCCGCGCGCTGGTGACCGTACAGCTGCTCGACGCCGGCCGCGAGAAGCGCTTCGCGCAGCGCGGCCGGCACCTCGTCCGGGAGATCTGCCGCGCGGCCCGCGCGCGCCGCTTCGTTGGCGCGCGCCACGACCTGCTCGTGCCCTCCCTGGCGAAAGAGCGCGCGCAGTCGGGCCTCGCCGGCCGGGTCGTCGCGGCCTCGTGCACTGCGCGGTCCCATGCCGTCATCCTACTCGACCGCCGCTACGCCCCTGGTCGCTGCGGCCGGCGCCGGATGGGGTCACGGCCCGCGCCCCGTACGCAAGAAGGGCGCCTCGCGGCGCCCTCCGCTCAACTGCCGCTGCGTGCCGCTACTTCGTGCGCACGCCCACATCCAGCGTGAAGAACCAGACCGGGCCAGACGCCTGCCCGCCGCCGTCGGGCGCCTGTACGGCGCCGACGCCGATGTCGCGGAATCCCTTCGTGAGGATGACCGCGCGGTGGGCCGCCGACTGCATCCACGCATCCACTGCGGCGACAGGACTGGACATGAGGTTCGCGCCCCAGTAGATGTTCTCCCCCGCCTTCCAGACCTTGTAGCCGCGGACCGTGTAACCGGAGCGGATGACGCGCGCCTGCCACGTCTCTCCGCCGGGCACGTTGTGGTCGAAGTACTTGCGCTGACCCATGTCGGCCGAGTGCGTGCGCGCCGAGCTGACGAGGGCGGAATTGACGTGCAGCTGCGCGAGGCCGTGCTGCGCACGTTCGAGGTTGATGCACGCGACGAGCTGCTGCTCGTAGGAGTTGAGGGCGGGGCCCGCAGACGCGATCGCCGGCAGAGCCGAGGTCAGGAGCGTAAGCAGCGCCGCCAGCAACACGACGAGCTCGATGTGCTTCCTCATGGTCCACCTCCCGTCCCTTTGTCAGCCTCCGCATGCATGCGTGCGTGCGGTACATCTGTCTAGGGGTATCGGTAGCTCGAGGCGTGAGATGAAGGTTCGGGCGGGGGTTCTATAGTCAGTCGAGACAACGCATCCGCGGTGCTGAGGCTGCCTCCGCGACCGCGTGCCCGTGATGCCGGGCGAGGCCCGCCCGGCTGGCCTGCCGCGCGAGCGGCCGGGGTCAGCCCTTGGGGCCCGGCGTGCCTGTATTGCCGGGCATCGGCTTCGGCTTCGGGGTCGGCTTCGGCTTCGGGGTCGGCGTCGGCTTCGCGGTCGGCGTCGGCTTCGCGGTCGGCGTGGGCTTCGCGGTCGGCGTCGGCTTGGGCGTCGGCGTCGGCTTGGGC
>Ga0118677_10002491_pt1 | contig 36937 bp, 27 predicted proteins | sample AliMusrvi5mmetaG_FD_86154 | JGI IMG/M metagenome (GOLD analysis project Ga0118677, IMG submission 86154)
CCCCACGGGTCCGAAGAAAAACCCGACCCCGTCACGACGATAGAACCCACCCTGTTCATAAAGCTGAAAGGGCTTAGCTATATCCTGGAGGGATGAGAGTACCGACGTCCGGGCGTTGAGCCCGGTGATCAGCCAGTCGGCTGGATTGCCGGTTACGTGGAGCGACCAACGCGGCCCACGCTCATCCATTTCCAACGGGGCAACCGACATCAGGTTAACCGGGCCATCCCCAGTGTTCCTGATCCCCGTCTGGAGCATTACCACGGGCACACCCGGGATCTGGTCGAGGCGGAATAGCAGGTCAACCTGTTCCCGCTCGAAGCGGATTGTGGAGAGAGAGACGGAGGCGGGCCCGTATGGCGTTGTCTCCGCCGTGTAGGAGTCAACCCCGACCAGCGTGCCGGACTCCGAGGACAGCACTTTGGTGGCGCTCTCGGCCATCACGATTGCGGAGAAGCCGCCCCGGAATTCAGCCAAGCCCGGCGCCGTGAGGGTCATTGCACGCCCATCGGTCTCCAGCCTGGCCGCCACCTTCCCAGCCGGTTCAGACTGGCCCATAACCGGCACGACAGCCCAAACCAGGATCAGGGCGAACTTGTAAGCAAGTCGGTAAAACTCAGGGAGCAACCTCATGGTTACAGAACGTACCACAGAAAAGGCGGCCTTCTCTATCACAAAGAAGTCTGCCCATTACCGATGGGCGTTGATCCGGAAAAAGAAATTGGTTGGCGCATCGCCAATGTGGATGACTGAATTGGTGACTGTGGTCGTTGGAGGGGCGTTGGTGAATATGGAGGCCCATTGGTTCGACGCAAGGGTTGGAGTATATTCGAGAACCTGCCAGGCGCCTGTACCCCCGGTCCATGAGACATTAACCACGCTTGAACTGGCAGTGATGCCAATGATCGCCAGGCGGGATAGTGGATTCGTGGGATTAAGGTCCGCCAGATAGGACTGCAGCGTGGTAAAGCCGTTGGCGTTCGTGAGAGTACCGAAACCGGTGATCGTGGGATCGAAGCCATATTTGATGGCCCAGCCGTCAGGGATGCCGTTGGTGAGGGATGACCAGACGGCCGGGTTGAGGCCATATTGGTATTCTTGGATGTCCGTCAAACCGTTGGAGGAATAATCGCTATTGCTGGTGACGGCGGAGAGACACCCGAAGTGGGTCCTCACCCAGATATCAGGCAGGCCAAGACCGACGGTATCGGTGGCGGCGTCTGAATAGGTCTCTATGGTACCGCGTGGAGTGAGATCCTTTCCGACAAGTCCTGGGTAGTTGGTTGGATACCGGTAAACCCGGAACACGGCATTCATGAACTGGTCGGTCCGCGCCCCGTCGGAGGGGATTGAACTGCCTTGCGCCAGCACAGTGGCGGCGACCGGGCAAATATACTGCCAGACGATCTGCCCTGACGACGTGACTTCGAACAGTTTTCCCTTGATCCCCTCGCAGATGAGGGTGTTGCCATTGGGCTGGCGCTGGCATCCGGAGATTTCCGAGGAATAGAAACTATTCGAGGGTGTTGCCACATAGAGCCACGTGTTGGACGCCGGACCATAGGCCGCCCCCGCCGCGTTGGTGTAGTTCCCGGAGACTGTCATCGGCGGCGTAATCTCGTTGATGGTCGAATATCCCCGGCCGATGCCGTTGTTGAAGATCAGGATATTCCCGGCGCCGGGACAGTTCGTCGCGATCCAGTGAGTATGGTGCTGCTGGTAGAGCATCCGGTCGGAGGCAGTGCCCCGATTATATTGCTGCGGATCCCCCCACCGATAAAGGATGTCGCCGCCCTTTCCGTATCGGCCTCCCGTATGGCCGGACGCCTGCGCCGTGGTGTTGCTGTGGTCAATCACAAACAATTCGTTATTGTTTCGGACACTGAGCATGACCTGATCCAACTGGGCGTTGTAATCAATACCGTTCACATGATTCCAGAACTGCTGGATCATGATTCCGGGGCCGTTGACATCGATAAGTTCAGGATGGAGTGCAACGCCGCCAATACCGTAATAATTGCTCTTCGATGCACTGTAGTCCTGGATCATGTGGTCCCACATATGCCATTCCCAGACAACCGTGCCTCCATACGGCCGAGTCGGCATGACCTCGACAAGACAATCAGGCAGCATATAGCCCTGGCTGGAGATGCTCGAGTCGAGCAAGGCCGGATTGAAACCTGCCGCAATCACCTCGTCGTAGCTCTTCTTCTCCGCCACCAGCATCAGGACATTACCGTTGGGCAACACTTTGAAATCGTGGTGATGAATGTAATTCGTGCTGTAGTAATCAATCGCCCAGACCCTATTGCCGTACCAGTCGTATTCCTCGATTCGGCCCCCTTCCCCGCCGCCTGTCGAGGGCCCCCCGCTCATAACCATGCAGGCGCGGAAGAGATGTCCGTCTTCCGTCAAGTACGCCGCACGGCCCGGCTCGTAGGTGCTGGTCCACATATGAACATATTGCCCCGCATTATTGAGGAGGTAGGTGTTGGTCTGATGCATGGGCGCCATCAAGGTATAACCAGGATAGGCATTGGCAGTGTTAATGAACAGGCCGACAGTCTGGGTGATCTTTTCGGGCCGCATCACCCGGAACCCCGTTTGGAACCAGAGTGAATTTGTATTGGCGTCGGGTAAAGGACCCAGCGACCATGAAGGATCACGATTCGAGACCCGGCTGAACCCATAGAAAGCCTGCCCGCCGCCGTTATACCAAGTTCCGCCTCGTAGATTGCGGTACGCCATGTTGCCGTAGGCGCTGAACAGAGTGCCGGTGACTGGGCCGGGCGGATTGGTCACGATATTGTTGTTGGTGCAATAGGCATAATAATCACTTGCATACCAGTCGTTGACCCATTGCCAGACGTTGCCTGCCATGTCGTACAAGCCATAGGGGTTGGATCCATCACTTGTCTGGTAGGTGGTCTGGCTACCGGGCCAGTTGTAATCGGTTTTTGTGCGCAGCGCGCCGTTGTAGAACCCGACCGGGGTTGTGTACGGATAGGAACCGGTCTCAAACGGATCCCCGGATCCTTCCCAATTCGCATAGGAACCGTCGGTGTTACTGTTGGTCCCCCAAGGGAACATGCAGTAGGGATTGGTCAAACCGCCACGACCGGCATATTCCCACTCCGCTTCCGTCGGCAGGCGGTAGCCGTTCTTGGTAAAATCAACGTCTCCCGTATCGAGGTTATAGCAGGGTTTAAACTTGCCACGCTGGCTCAGCCAATTGCAGTAGGCCATGGCGCCAAACCACCTCACGCTGGTGACCGGATGCAACCCACGGTTGTCCCTGACGACAAAGCTCTTGTTGGTGTACTGGATGCGGCTGTAGACGGAGGCATCGTAGGTATAGAAGTAGTCATTGGTCCCGCCAACAGCATAGACGGTGTTCGACCGAACCTCGATGAGCCCCTGGTATAATGCCGCATTAAGATAGTCGCAGTACTCACTTACTGTGGCCAACGTAGTGGCCATGTAGAGGGGTGAGATGTAGACGTTATGAAGCGGAAGTTCATCATTGGGATGCTCGGGATCAACATACCCGAACGGATCACCCATGATGTAGCGGCCACCCGGAATCCGCACAAGCTTGGCGCTAAAAGAACTGGAGATGTTCGTGATCCCACCGCGGACACAACGCACCCACAGGTTGGTCGTCTTGTCGGCATAACTGGTGACGCCGTACTGGCAGTCCATGAACCATGCCTCGTTTGTCGTGCCGTGCATGCTGGTACTGGACCAGTAGCGCGAGGAGGTCGCGCCGGGAAAATAGTTCGTGTCCACGGATGGCGCGACCAGCGTCTCATCGTTGATGGATTGCAGCTCCTTGATGTTCGGGAGACGCCAGTCGGAATTGCTTCCAAGCGATAGGCCGACGGCATAGGCAAGCGCCCCTTCCCAATTGGTCGTCGCTGTAATTTCAGCCCGTTGCCACATCAGGCCGGTGTCGCTGTCGGTCACGGTACCGTTGCCGTTGTTGGTGAGATGATGGATCGGGCTGGCGACGGCCGGGGCGGATGCGCCACGGACACAGCGAACATGGATACGCCGGGATCCCCCGGCGCTCAAGGTTTCGCTCTTGGGATGGTTGCCGATCCCCCCGCCCGCATTGGATACCCAGATGTTGCTCGTATTCCCGACCTGTTGATCCCGGGACCACCAGTATTCCGCGGTGGTCACTGTGAAGTAGTTGGTATTGAGAGCCGGATTCAAGGCACCCTGGCATGAGATGCTGTAGAGTTCATGGGCTGTTGGCAAACGCCAATCACCATACCCGCCCAGCGTCAGAGTCGAGGGATAATTAGTGGCACTATCCCAGGTCATCTCCCCGCCGTCGGTCTGCTGCCACATCAGTCCCGTGACCTTGTCACTGATGGTGCCATCGCCATTTTTGACATAGGCCGGCGGATGGATGGCATAGTCTGAATCCTCGCCAAAGGTGCCGGTATAGTTGGTCGTCTGACCTGTGTCGGGAAGGGCAAGCATGCTCCAGACGCTCGTCGAACTCGTTGTCGAAGCAACGACGGTATAGGAGTAGGTCCCACTCACCGGCGCGCCCGACGGACTGCTGGTGGAGGCACCCACCCCATCCGTAGCAGTGATGTAGTAGTTCACGGTAGTGCCCACGGACTTTGCCGGTATGGAGGCTCCATAGAGACCATCGCCTGCCACACTGTCACTGTGCAGGCCATCGTCAAACATGACCACGTTAGTCCAACTACCCGCCCCGCTGGCCACCTTCACAGAGATTGTATCGAGGAAGATCCGGTTCCCCACATTCCCCTCGCTGAACTGGAACCTCATTAGTAAATTGCTGACCAGATCGCCCGGAAGCAGGCTGCAACTGTAGAGCTGGTAGCCGTGGTTGGTCGCTGTGACCTCGCTCAGCCGCGTCGTATAACCACTCCCAGGGTTTAGCTGCATGGTCCAGCCGACATTGTTACTCACGATGCTTGCCAGGATATAGAACGACACCGTCCCGCTGTTTCCCCGCGCATCGATCCCCTTCACCGTCGTGATCATGCTGTCGGTAAGGTTGGTTGTGCCGTTCTTGAACGTCAGTCCGCAACTGTTGCCGCTGTTGTTGGCGTTGGTGGCTTGCTCGAACGTATTGATATTGATATAGTTCAAGGTCCAAGGGTTGTCGCACCCCAGCCCGGTCGTCCAGGGCTTCACCGCATTCGTCGCCATGGTCTCCGAAAAGACGGTATTCGTCGTACTGCTCCCGCTACCGGAACCATACGTGAGCAGGACGGATGCCACGCTGACATCATCGGTGACGGTCGCGGAAACCCAAACGGTATCGTTGCTGGTCGGGACTGCAGGAGAGATGGCAGGGCTAAGAATTACCGGCGGGTTGGTTGTCGCCGTCCCACCGGTCGCACCCTGGAGCCGCATCCGAATTGAGTACAATGAGCCCTGATCTGTCGTGATGAAGAGCGTCTTACGGTCACTGCCGCCGAATTCAAGGTTGGTTGGCCGTTCCGAATTGGGCACGCTGATCTGTTCGAGTAGTGCGCCACTTGCGTCATAAACCAAAACGGCAGATCCGGGGCCTGTCAGGTAGATACTTCCCTCGCTATCCATTGTCATCCCATCACACGCCACAGAGACGAAGGCCGTCTTGTTCGAGAGCGTACCATCGCCATTGACTGCATAGCGGTAGACAACACCGGCACCCCAGTCGGCAATATACAGAGTCTGCCCATCCGTTGTCCCGACCAGCCCGTTGGGCCGAACCATGTCGGAGACAACCCGGCTGACATTGCTGTTGGCTGGATTGTGGTAATAGACGCATTCGCCACCCTGGATATTGGTATGGCCGAAGAAGATAGGATCGGTGAAATACACGCCGCCGGACGGGGCGATCCACAAGTCATTGGGTTCATTGAACGGATGTCCACCGTAGGAACCGGCCTTTACGGTGACATTCGTCTGTGGACTAATGGAGGTGATCCGCCCATTACTTCCCTCGCAAACTATCATGGTGCCGGAGGCGTCGAAGGCGAGGCCGTTGGCCCCGCCTGAATTGGTGCGAAAGGTGGTAAGCTGGTTCGCCAGAGACCATTTATAGATGGTGTTCGACGGGATATCCGAGAAGAAGATGTTTCCCGCCGCATCAGCCGCCGGGCTCTCGGTGAAATGGAGGCCGGATACCACCTGCGTCATGGAAGATCCCGAAGCAATGACACTAAGATGAACCGTGTAGGATAAGGTATTGGTCGGTGCTCCAGACGGATTGCTGGCGGCATTGTCAAACTCGTCCCGGGCGGAGAGGTAGTAATTCACAACCGTCCCTGCGGCAAATGCCGGGATCGTCGCACCATAAAGCAAGCCCGTCTTGGACATCGAGATGCTGTTGGTGCTGCCCCCGACAATGGTCGTGAGCGTCACGGATGCCACCGTACTGTTTGTGGTGACTGACGCCGTGACCCAGACAGTATTAGTTGCGGTGGGCGCCGACGGCGTGAGGGTGATGCCGCTGATGGCAGGAGCCGAAACATAAAGGGGCGCCCCTCCGGCTATCGTGGTTGTTCCTGTCAAGGCACGTCCGGACAAGGCCGGATGGTTGGTGCTGTAGCGAGTGGCTCGGTAAACCGGATTATAGAGAGGCCAGTTGTCACGCTTGTAGGTGACAATCCCGTTGGTCGTAACGGGGTTGATGTATTCCCACACCACGTTGCTACCCGGCGTGATTTCAAAGAGGTGGCCCTCGGAGGCAGCACAGACGAACAAGTTGGAGTTCGGCAAACGTTGTACACTTCCGCCATGCGGACTGAAGAACGCCTGGTTGGCCATCGAATAGTTCATCGCGACGATCTGCTTGGACATGTTCTTCTTCTGCTTGTCGGTATCATGTCCGGGAGCCGACCAGATCGTGTACCCGGCGCTCGGCGGCCCCACATAGGCGCCGGTATCGCTGCCCCCCGCATTCAGGTATCCGTTAACTTCGAAAATGTACGATTGCGGGGTGGTCTCGAATAGGTCCTGGCCGTTATTGAAGACCAGGAAATGGCCAGCCCCAGGGACTCCCGGCGGAATCCAGGTGGTCTGGCCGACACCACCAATCTGCTTGTTCCCTGTCGAAGAAACAGACCAGTTCTGCTGGATCGAGGGAGGGGTACCCTGCCCGTAGCGCGCCGGATCCCCGAACCGGTAAAGAAAATCGCCATTGGTGCTGGCCGCCAGCGCAATGCTTCCCGAAGGATTGTTGGAGAGGAACGTATTACCATGATCAATCACATAGAACTCGCCGCCTTCCGCTGTGATCACGATCTGGTCAAGGTTCGTGTTGTAGTCGAGGGAAGTGCAGTGCAACCAGTCATTGGTCAGAGGGCGCCCCGGCAGGTTCAGGTTCAATCGCCCTGAAAAATTCGTAATGGAACTGACGTAGTTGGATTTGCCGGCATCGAAATCCTGGACTCCGTGATCGAAGAAACACCATTCCCAAACCACCGTGCCGGCAGCAGTGACTTCCACAATGGCGTCCACTGTGACGTTGGTGTAAGTGCTATTCGCAGGATTGCATCCCGCCGCGAGGCATTGGCTGGCCGAGATTGCCTTGTTTGCGAGGTAGAGCGTGGTGTTCGCACCAAGCTTCTTGTTATAGATCCGCAGGAAGTCCTGGTGGGGGAAATAGTTCGTGCGCGTTTCCATATAGGACCACACGTTACTCCCGCTCCAATCAACCTCCGTCAGTCCCGTAAACCCGTTGATACCGCCATTAACGGCATCGAGCACGTCGCCGTTGTCGAGAAGCCGGGGATTAATGCCCACCGGCCACGTGTGGACCACACAGCCCTGCATATCGAGCAGGTAAGTGGTGCCCTGAGCGCCAAAGAACGTGTGGCCACTGTACGCTTGAGTCTTATCCCAATAAAGTAACTGGGTTGGCCCTTGCAACCGCTCGTAGGCATAGCTGGTCATGCAGATCACGACCAAACAAAAACGCGTTAGGAGTTGTTTCATGATACACCTCATGGGTTACGGAGAATAATATGACGGCGTTCGGCCTGTAATCGTGTTGGTGGACGTCAGTGTGCGCCCCGCCAGCGGTGGATCGGTGGCTAGATATCGGAAAGCGCGGAAGATGGAGTTGTACATCGGCCAGTTGTCGCGCTTGAACTTCAGGATCCCGTCCGAGGTCACCGGGTTAATGTACTCCCACACCACCTCACCGGACGGCGTGACTTCAATGATATGCCCCTCGGTGTCGGAACAAACAAGCGTATTGGTATTGGCCAAACGCTGGACACCGCCGCCGATGTGGCTGAACATCCCGTGGCTCGCTTTGGAACACCAGAACCATACAAGCTGGTTTGACAACTGACGGGTCGGCTTGTCGGTATTGTTGCCTGGTTGCCATGGATAGTAACCCGCATCCGGTGGATTGACATAGGCACCCGTGTGGACGCCATTCGTATTGAGATACCCGTTAACCTCCATGGCATAGGACTGCTGGGTATGTTCGAAAAGGTTCTGGGCGTTGTTAAAAGTCAGGAAGTTGCCTGCTCCCGGATAGCCGGATGGGATCCAGCTCGTATGGTGGGCTCCGCCGAGTTGCTTGTTACCGCTGGTGGACTCCGTCCAGTTGGTCAGGATGGAGGGCGGGCTACCCTGACTGTAGCGCGCCGGGTCCCCGAACCGGTAGAGGAAATCGCCATTGGTGCTGGCTGCCAGCACAATGCTGCCCGCAGGATTGCCGGCAAGGAACGTTTTGACGTGGTCAATGACGTAGAACTCGCCGCGGACCGAGTTGATGACAATCTGGTCGAGGTTCGTGTTGTAATCGATCGAGTTGCAGTGCAACCAATCCCGCTGGACCGGCAGGCCGGGAATATTCGCATTCAGGCGTCCCGGATAGCTCGCAATGTTGCTGACATAGTTGGACTTGGCGATGTCATTAGTCTGCACCAGATGGTCGTAGAACCACCACTCCCACACGATGTTGCTGGACATATCCACCTCCACAATCGCATCCATCTGGGCGTTGGTATAATTGATGGCAAACTGCGGGTTACAGCCTGCGGCGATGCACTGGTTGGACGTCACCGTCTTGTTGGCAATATAGAGCGTGGTGTTCGTGCCGAGCTTGGGATTAAAGATGCGGATAAAATCGTGGTGCGGCAGATAATTGGCGCGTGTCTCGGTATAGGCCCAAACCGTCGAGCCATTCCAATCCACCTCCTTGAATCCACCGAATCCGCTCGGATCATCATTTGAAGCATCCAGGACATGACCATTATCAAGCAGGTGTGGATTGGTCCCCACCGGCCAGGTGTGCGCCACCCGCCCTTCCATATCGACAAGATACGAGGTTCCGCGTACACCGAAGAACGTGTAGCCTTCGCAGGCCTTGGTCTTATCCCAGTACAATAATTCGGTGGCTCCTTGGAACGATTCATAGGCCCGTGAGGTGCACACGATCTGCGCGACCAGGACCAGCAGGAAACGCATGAGGAGACGCCGCGTTGCGCGGTCAGAGTAAGAATCCATTACTTGTCGTGTCATGACATAACCCTTCCTATTGATTGCTTGCCATACTACACCGCATGAATTACAGCACCCATACACCAGCATTACAAATCCGTAATCCTAGCTCAGCCGTAACCAGTGTTACCTATGGGAGTTGATCCGAAAAAAAAGATTGGTGAAGGCAGTGACGCCATTGTTGACAATACTGTTCGTAACCGGCGCAGGCCGGATATTCGTATAGACAGCGACCCAGTTGCTGCTCATGAGAGACGGCGATGTTTCCAGGTATTGCCATGCGTTGGACCCGCCAATCCAGGTGAGATGGATATCCTGGTTTGAAGAGGCAATCGCAATGATCGCCAGCCGCGAAGCAGGATTCGTGGGATCCAAGTCGGCCAGGAACTTGGCCAGGTTGTTCTGCCCGGTGCCGTCGGCATCACAGGTGGCGCAGGACCGGGCATTGGTTGATGTACCGTCGCCACCAAAATACAGCGCCCGCCACCAGTCTGGAATGCCATCACCAACGCTGTCCACCGACGCGGAAGCGATGTGGTTGGAAATGGTGTAGGAATACGCGACCATGCGGTTGGTCTTGCCTGATCCCTCATCAGACGGACGGTAGGACCGGACATAATCGACAGTGGCATTGGTCGGCGTCACCGTGACGCGCAAGTGGCCGGAACTCCCGAGGAAAACGCCGCTCTGGTAGTTGTAATCGGTGTTGGTTCCAGTGGCATAACCGGTTGCATCATAAGGGTAATGACTGGGTTGCGGGACCTCCTGGTAGACCAGGTCGGGCGGGCCGCTGGTGACGCCACTCGCGCGGTAATCCTGTTTCACATACAGATGGTCATGCCCGTGAAAAAAGGCATTCACGTTGTTTGAAAGCAGGAGGGTGTGGAGTGGCATCGGCCACCCCGGACGTTTGTCGGTAAATCCCCATGTTCCATTGGTGTTGTACCCGCCCCACTCGAAATACGGCGAGAATTCCAACCCGCCCCGCGCCGCAGTGTCGAAGCTCCCGCCCACCAAGTGATGGCAGAAGACGAACTTGAATGGCGCCGTGCTGTGCTCGAGCGTCGACTTCAACCAGTAGTACTGGGCCGAGCCAAGTGACCAGGCCCACGGGTCTTTCGATTTGTTGACCCCCTGGTTGCTGTACCAGAAGGGATCAAGCATCACGAATAAGGCATTGCCCCACTCGAAGGAATAGCAGCCATCACGCGGCGACTGCTGATAATAATCAGTGTTGGTCGCGCCCGAATAGAACCCGCCGGGGACAGGGCATGGATAATACAGCTCACGCGCCGATGCGCCCCACACGGGGGGATTGGTGTGAGGCGAACCGTTGTCCAGCCACCAGCCCAATTCCGGATCATGATTGCCATCCACAAGGAAAAGCGGCACGGAATGGCCCGCGATATCGAAGAACTGGGTACGGCAGGCGGCACACGCGGAGAGGATACCCGCTTGCGTCATTGCATTGGTATCTCCATAACTGCTGTACCGCTTCTCCCCCATGAACGTGTCCCCGAGATCGATGAGGAAATCCGGCTGATCGGCGAGGATATTCGTGAGCGTCTGCTGCCAGACCGAAGGGAGCCAACCGCCAGCCGTATCATTGTAATGCGGATCAGCCTCGATATCGAACGTGAACGTGCTCCTGCGGGCGCGCTGAGTGTGGAACATGCGCATGTCACCGGCTTTGAAGGGCTCGCCCCCGGATTGTGAAAAACGGATCCGATAGTAATACTGCCGGTCAGCCTGGAGCGGCATGAGGTTTATGACCGAGGGCACACCAGTCGTCACGGCATTGGTTGACGTCTGAGCGTTGAAAACGCCCGGCTGCGCGCCATACTCGACATAGGCTTGGAGGTCGCTGCTGGCAAGTATACTCACGGCGATCGACGTATCGGTCGGACGGCCCAGCATCACATCGTAGAAGGCGGCATTGGATACGGAAGACGCAAGCGCGTAGGAATAGTCAACCATCCCGTTGGTTTTCCCCGCTCCCTCGTCCGCGGGCAGGAAGGTGCGGACATAATCAACCTTCACGTTATCAGGCGAAACGGTGACCCGGACGTAACCGGTGTTGTTCGTTTTGTAGATAAAGTTGGTGAAGGCGTCCGAATTGAACAAGGAGTAATTGGGGTCGGCCGGATTGGGCAGTGTCTGGTAGGTCACTCCATCGAGTTGTTGGCGGACAAGGATATGGTCGTGCCCCTGAAAAAAGATCGTGACATTGTTGGAGGCCATCAGTTGATGAATCGGCAGCGCCCAGCCCGGCCGGTTGGTCGCAAACCCCCAGGTTCCGTTGACATTCTGTCCGCCCCATTCATAGGCGCCCGCTTCCTCGACACCGCCGCGCCCCGTGCCCATCACATGGTGGGCAAAGACGAATTTGTATTTCGCGGTGCTCTGCTCAAGCGTCGCCTTGAGCCATTGATATTGGACATCCCCATGGGTAACATCCCACAAGTTAGTCCTCTTGGGACCGCCCCAATAGGGATCATCGACGCAGACGGATGACGCCCAATAAGGATCAATGGTAACAAACAGGGCGTCACCCCATGTCCAGGCATAGAAATTCCTCAGCAAACCGATGTAAGGCACCACGTTCGTATTGCCCGAGTAGAAACCGTCAGGAGCTGGCTCGGAGTAATACCGGTTACGGGCATTTTGCGCCCAGACAGCGATATTGCTGGGTGTTCCATCCAACAGATAGGCGGCGGCCTGTTCGTGGTTTCCATTGACAAGGAAAAGGGGCGCGTCGCTTCCGATTAAACCGAGATAGGGGCGCTGAATCGTGTATCGCTCAGTAACGAGAGCGGCGTTGATGCTATTGGTTGGGATATTGTCGACGCTGAAATCGTCGCCGATTGTCATATAGAAATCAGGCCGGTCGGCGGCTGCCGTGAGCAGGGTCCGCGTGTATAGCGCGGCGTCAAACATGATGCCAACCCGTTCGGGATGCGAATCGCCCTGGATGCAAAACGTAAAGGTTTCGCCCGGCGGACGTTGCGTCATGAAGCTGTGCTCTATATCGGCGAGGTAATTCGTTCCGCCATCCGTGCTGAATCGCAAGCGGTAATAATACCGGGTATTGGCAAGTAATGACCCGAACAGCATCTCAACCGGCTGGCCTGCCGGGAGATTCGTCACATCGGTCTGGCAGGAATACACGCCCGACTGCAGACCATATTCGAAATATGCCGCCAAATCTGAATTCGCCAACGTATTCACAGTGACCGAGTTTGCAGTGGGGCGCCCCAGAACAAGGGTGCCGCCAAACGAGCCCATTCCCGCCACGACATTCAGGGTAATGACATCGAGGTTGATCTTGTTTGAAGAGATTCCTCCCGCGAACTCGAACCGGAGGATCACGTTGCTGGTCAGTTCACCGGGCTGGAGATCATAGTGGTAGAGTTGCCAATTATGATTTGTTCCAGTCAGTTCGGAGAGGCGCGTGACGAAACCAGTCCCAGTGTTGAGTTGGAATGTCCAGCCGGTGTCGGTGGTTAGGCCACTGGTCTTGATGTGGAATTCAGCGTAAGCGGCAGCTCCAGTGGCCACTAGGCCCTGCGCCACGGTGATCATGTTGCTGGCCAGGCTGGCATTGCCCTGCTTGAATTGCATGCCACAGGAGTTCCCCCCGTAGTTCCAGTTGGTCGCTTGAGCAAAAGGATTGTTCCCGCGGAAGGTAACGTTCCACACGTTGTCGCAATCCGCACCCGTCCACAAGGTGGAAGCGTTCGTTGCCATCGTCTCGGAGAACACCAGGTTGGTCGCCGTGCCAGCGCAACAGTTAGAGGCTGTGCCACATAACAGCAGAGCGAGTCCGAAGGCAAAGGCTCTTTGTTCTCTCATCATGGCGCGAACTTGTCGAATAGCTTCAACGTGTATACGGTTGATCTGGTGATCCGGATTGTACGGTGGCACCCACCGGCCGGGAGTAAACCACTTTCATTTCCGCCGAAGCAAGGATTTGATCCTTCACGGCCGTCAATAGCATATCACGGTTAACCTGATCAGGAACCACGCTGATCTTGGGAACTTCAGACAAGGCGTAGACGGTATAGATGTAGGTCTTGGGTCCAGGCCCCTTTGAATGGGGAGGCGCGTACCCGACCCGGCCGTTGACACTGTTATTACCCAGAACTCCCACATCCCTGACGTTTTCCGGAAGACTCCGGGTCTCCGGCGGGATGTTGTAAAGGATCCAATACCACTTGATTTTCCCCTGGGGATCAATGTGATGCATGATCACAGCCAGGCTTTTTGTCCCCACGGGCACCCCACTCCATTCCAAAGGCAGGGTCGCACTTGCCCCGTCCCCGGTGAACTCCTTCGGGAGCTGACCGCCATCGGTCACTGCGGAACTTCGCAGTACGAATCCAGTTTTGGCGTCAACCGATTCGACCGCGGCCGATCCAGGCATGGGTTGTGTTGTGGCTGAGGCTCCAAACAGAAAATCCGTATTCGGGATTTCCGGCGGTGTTTGCATGGGCGCTGAGTAGAGATAAGCGGGTGCGCTCTGATAAGCGTCCAGGTTGCGGAGTTTTTTCATGGCCGTCCTCTGTCCTGTCGTAAGTGTCCGGTTCACCTTGGCGAATGCCATGGCATACATCCAGGAGATTTCCCCGTCCAGTTCGCCATAACGACGACCCAGCGCCAGGACCTTCGGTTTGTCCGCCTGCCCGCCACCGAGGAACTTGCGCAATTCATTGGACATGGCCGTCCGCACCTCGATCATTTCAGCGAGTGGCTTCTTTTGAAGGTCAGTGATGGAGGTAATGTTCGCGCGTTGTTCGAGGTTCAGGAGCTGGAGGAAACTCTCCCCGCTGTCCCCGGTGACCGCCGTACTGATGTCGTAATTCCGCTTGCCCATCGCAGGCATGTCTTTCATGAAGAATCCGCCGAAATAGGTGCCGTGCCGTTCGGGACAGAAATAGACGTCCGCCGTGACGGAGCCGGCGGTCCAACTGAAGAATTCGCTGGCATAGGTCATATAGGCCACGTTATAGAACTTTGAGACACCTGCGGCAGGACGCTTGAGCACACTTCGCTCGTCCAAGGCTGGCCAGGTATTGAAATCGCCAAATTTCATCTTTCCGAGGTAGGCCTTCTGATCGGGGGTGAGGGATGCCACCACCTTGCCGAACACTTCAGCCCGCCGGTAGCTGAGTTCGGCATCGTAGGCATAGAAGTCGCCGACATAGCGGATGACCGCCTCACGGCTCAATCCCGTCGTTCCGTGGGGAATGTCCCCGTCCCGCTCCCGGTGGAAAGCCTTGATCAGCGGCATGCGTTTCAGCGCCAGCTGCTCGAATTGACCGGCCTGTTCGGTGGCCAGATCCTCAAACATTTTGCGCTGGCCCTCATTCAGGATGTGCATGACATTTGCGGCCACACGGCTGAGAAACATAGGATTATGCCCCTTCCCGGCGGCATCAATGTCGCGCATATACTGGAACCCGAAATAGTCACACACTTTGCCAGGCGGCATGAAGGTGGCACCACCAAAGTCGCCCGTGAGGAACGCCAGCCCGCTGAAGGCAATCGTGCTCAACTGGGCACGATCGGAAATGGCCTGGTCAAGGGAATACTTCCCTTGACCGCGCCCCGGATTTTCGGTACTGGCACTGCCATCCGGGCGGGCTGGAGGCTCCTCACCGTCCTGCTGTGGACGCTGATCATCACCCCCACCTCGCTCAGGACCCATTTCGCCCTGTCCTGATCCGGATGAACGACGATCCGGCCTGCTCCCCCGTCCCGGCGGAGGCGCCAGATCCCGCAATTTATCAGGATCGAAACCCGCCGCCTTGATAGCATCGCCCATGGCAGGGCCGCCCCTTAGTCCTGCCTCGCGGAAAGCCTTATGGATGGCTTTCGCCTGGTCAGCCGTAAGGGTATTGGCATCATATTTAGACAGGATCGCCTTGACACGGGCCGTCTGTTCAGCCGTTAACGTTTCATTCCGCCCCTGTTCTCCGCGGCGAGGTGGGCGCCGGTCACCTTGCTGCGGCTCCTCAGACTCCTGCGCGAACGCCTGCATTGCCGCCACCAACGCCATTCCCATCACCAAGCATGCCAACCTTTTCATTGTCTTGCTCCTTCCTGTGTTGGAGGCTCCTTCTTGCCTCTTGATACCCCACGATACAAAACCCGCATTACCATTCATGCCCCGATTGGATTACAAAACCGTAATCAAGCCCTACTTGGCCTCTAGCGAGCATCCGTGGTATTTTATCACTCATGAATATCCTTGTAGTGGAGGACGAGAAGAAGTTGGCCAGGTTCATCCGCAAGGGGCTTGAGGAAAACGGCTTTGCGGTAACCGTCAGCCATGACGGCAATGACGCCTACGCGCTTGCGACCACGGGGTCCTACGACCTGATTGTTCTCGACATCATGTTGCCGGGACGAGACGGCCTGAGCATACTCAAGAATCTGCGCGACCGGAAAAACACCGTCCCGGTCATCCTGGTAACCGCCCGCTCGGAAACAAATGAACGAGTCCAGGGATTGACCCTGGGCGCTGACGACTACATTCCCAAACCATTCTATATGGATGAACTGCTCGCCAGGATCCAGGCTGTCCTGCGGCGCACATCAGGAGAACAGCTGAGCATCCTGCGGGCGGGCAATTTGACGGTAAACCTTATCACCCGTGAGGTTAGGCAGGACAAGGAGGATATCGTCCTGCCTCCCCGCGAATTCAGCCTGCTTGAATACCTGATGCGGTCGCCTGGCCGGGTTTTCACCCGGTCACAGATTCTTGAGCACGTCTGGGGTTACGGATTCGACCCCCAGACGAATCTCGTAGATGTCTGCGTCCAGCGGCTGCGTTCCAAGATCGAGCCGGTCAAGGATGAGCCGCTCATTGAAACGATACGGGGGGTTGGCTACAGGTTCCGGAAAACGGAGGCACCATGATGCTGCACTCGTTTCGACTCAAGATCGGATTGATGAGCATGGTTCTATCAGGATTGCTTCTTATCGGATTCGGCATCTTTTCCGTATCCGCACTCAACCGGGTGGGGCTCGAACGCGTTGACCGTGAATTGAGGGCTTTGGCAGATGCCCAAGTCCGCAAGATTCAACCCAGGGACCATTGGCAGCGATTTGACGATTCACTGCGATCCATCTATGGTGACAGTTCATCACAACAGTTCGTCGTGACCGCTACCAGTTCGGATGGTGACAGGTTATACGCCACCTCGAACTGGCCTAAAGAAATACCTCTCAACTCGTTGCCCCTTTCCCTCGACAACGCCCCGGCCAGCGCGCCGGAGGGGCCACCCCGGGAACATCCATCGCGACCTGAGGAGGATCTGGGCAGAAACCACCCCCGCCCGTTTGATGGCCCCCCTCCACATCCCGAGCCTCCGCGCCGGATGCCTGTCCGCGGCCCTGTCTATGCAACCTTGGGTGGGATTGCCGGTGAATGGCGCGCCATGACACTTGCCAACGAGGATATAACGCTCAGTATTGCCATGAACCTCTCCTCTTTGCACGCCGAGACCCGTCGTTTTCAAAAGGCCCTTCTTGTCACCATCCCGCTGGGTTTGCTCGTGATCATCACGGGAAGCTGGCTCATCGGCCACATGGCTCTGCGTCCCGTCAACCTGATCGCACGGACAGCTGAAATAATCACCACCCGGCGGCTCGACGAGAGGATCCCTGCTAAAGGTGTCGATGTGGAGTTTGAGCGCCTGATCGAACTATTCAATGGAATGTTAGAGAGGATTGAAAAAGGATTCCAGCAGGCCACGCGGTTCAGTGCCGATGCTGCCCATGAGCTGAAGACACCCCTGGCCATTCTCCAGGCCCAGATTGAACGGTCCCTGCACATGGCGTCAGACGGAACCCCCGAACAACGCGATTATGCCGAGCAACTCGACGAGGTGCAACGACTCAAGGCGATTCTGCGCAAGCTGCTACTGCTGTCCCAAGCCGATGCCGGCGAGTTGCCCCTCAGTATCGAGCGTATCAATCTGGCGGATATGGCCCGGGCCGCAGCCGATGACGTGCAAATGCTCGCCCCAGGAAGGCAGACCACCGTCAACGCCCCCCGTGAACTGTTTGTCCCGGCAGACCCTCATCTCCTGAACCAGGTGATTGAGAACCTGATTACAAACGCCATCAAGTTCGGGGACAGGGACGGCTCAATCGAAATAACACTCGGCGAACAAGCGGACAAGGCGGTCTTCACGATCTCGAACAGCGGCAACCCGATCCCGAAATCAGACCACAGCAGAGTGTTCGACCGGTTCTATCGTTCAAACAAGTCACATAGCCGTGAAATCGAAGGCACTGGCCTGGGCTTGAGCCTGGCCCGCGAAATCGCCCGGGCGCACGGCGGCGATCTGATTTTGGTACGAAGTGAAGAACATTTGACATCATTTGCCATGTCTATTCCCTTGGCGAGGCAAGCATAGTGCAATTTCAGGAACGACGCTGTTTGCGGGCTCTTCTGAATTATTCAACTATCGGTATTATGACATTAGAACTCACCATGCGGCGGCAGCACCCCATTCTCGTTCAGGTACTCAAGAACCTCTGCAGGGATCGCCCCCTTACCGCTCCACTTATATTTCCTGACGAACGCACGGGCCGTTTCACTGTTCCCGATCCGGAATACTGTGGGTACTGCGGGCAGGATGATACAGGGCGGCAACTCCCCGCCGTGAAGCTTGATGTATTTCTCCAGTTTCACGGGACGCGGCCCTGTACCGCCATACTGGATATATTCTCCGCAAACCAGGTATAGGTGCTCCTCGGGGCCGACTTCGACTTCCGTAACCGGCAGGGGATCACCCTTCCGTTTCGCCTCCACCGTCATCTCAGCCTGGCCCTGCCTGTACACCGACCAGCGAAAACCGAGCGCGGTGAGTTGGCGAACCCGTTCATCCGACAACGAGCCCTGTTTATTGCGGTGCCGCTGGTTCACCACCCAGTTGGCCAGCCGTGGGTCGGCGGGATGGGATGACGGCACATCACAGTCCCCATGCTTCCCCTTGTACTTGGCCAGCCGCAGATACAGCTCATCCCAGACCCTGTCCGCAGGCGCCCACACAAACCCGATCCGGTTAAGCCGGTCAACATAGGGCGTCTGGAGTTCACCGATCTTGTGGCGATAGCGCTGCACGGCCACCCACCGGCCCAGCGCCGGATTCTTTTCCCATGCAGTTGGGACATGGCAATGCCCCTGCTCCTTCTTGAAGGCCTCAAGGGCTCGAAACATCTTTTCCCAATCCAAACTTTTCCGCGGCATGCCAAATCCCTTTCGTACCGTCACCATCATTCGAGATGCCGCCATTCTGTCACGCTCGATTCGATTCCGACAACTTCTTTTCATCAACGGTGCCTACGGATTGGATGTCACCGGTGTTTTCAGGAATTGCCGCTCAATCCATCGGCACACATAATCCGGCACGGAATGGGCGAGCGGGATCTCAGAATTATCAGTGGGGCCAGCAGGCTCAAAGCGAAAGTATTTGAACTTCTCAATAAGCGTTTCAAGCGGCAGACCCATTTGCAGACATAGGGAAAAGCACGTCGCCCAGCAACGCGCAAGCCCGGCCAGAGCCTCACCGGATTTCGCCAGTACCAGGAACAGTTCAGCCGGAGTGCCGTCCTCATAAAGCCCCACGGTGATGTACCCATCAATCGTCCCGCTTGCGGCAAGAATCGCAAAACGGTGCGTAACGGAATGGCGGGTTGCTGGAGGGCGGCGTCTCATGGCGATCAATCCTGACGGCGGCCGTCTTGTCGTCTTGTTTCCTGGAGATCACGCTTCTGCTCACTGGATCGGCGGATCTGTTTTTCGATCTTTTGGGACAGATCCCCGTAAAATCGAGACTGACGTACCCGCTGGAAGCCCATCCAGAGAAGCAGAAAAAGAATTGAGATGGCAACAGCCTCGTACCCAAGAAGAATCTGGCCGATGAGCCCGCCTGGACGATACCTCAGGCCGATGAACGTAAGAACTCCCACCACGACATGAATCACCGGATTGTCCAAAACTGGGTTTCCCTTCAAAACACGCCAGGATACAGTTGTCATCATAATGCCGAACAGGCCTGCCACAATTGTCGCAACGGAGCAGAGATTGTTCATGGTCATTGCCTCTTATCAATATTATGATCCTTGGGAGGATTGGTCCGAGATGAAGTGCCCGATCTAGGAAGATTCGGTCGTGACGGCCCAGGAAATCTGTGAAACCCATCCCCCATAAGCGACATTACGATATGAAGAAATGCGATGACAATAATGACACCCCACCCGGCAGATTCGGGCTGTTTATGAGGAATGAGCTGACACACTGACGTCATAAACACGACCAGCAGCCATAATATCGTCGTCCACATGCATCTGTCAGCAGGTGTACTCCAGCGTTTTTCGATATAGTTGTAAGCAACTTCAAAAAGGGCGGCAAGGGCGATGCACAACACAAGCACGATAAAGGGGAATATAGTCATGGTCAGGTTCCTTTCAGGTGGTTGTTGACAAAAGATTCATAAACAGCACGAAGCGCCGACGGAATGTTCTTCACGATTTCCATCGGCGAGATAACCTCTTCTTTCACTCCAGCTAGACTGATATGCCCGGCTGCGATGCAGAATATTATTGCCATTTGGACCAGACCCGCGGCACCTGTGCTGGCAAACGAAACCACACCCAATGCCGCCCACCAGAACCAACACCAATGATACTTCTGGGAACTCCCGTGATAATCCGGTTTCAAGGCCTTGTAACCTGCCTCGAACACATACGAAACGCATAGCCAACACAGAGTTGAAAGAATCAAGATTGGAATAATCATGGAACACGTCCTGTCTTCAATAATGAGCGTAACGTGACACCACATCGAGTTAGTGCAATAGGCGCATAATAGGCCACGTCTTGCACAGTGATGGTTCGCGCTAAGGATCTTGCCAGGTAATAGTGGCTTATCCCGACAACTGCTATCGCTGGCATATACAGGCAGATGGCTAATAATCCGTTCGGTAAAGCCGACAGGACAACGACTATCCACCAGATACCGCATGACACCCCCTTGGAGAAACGGGCACGGGAATGAGCCGAGAGCGCACCATAGATCGCCTCAAAGAGGACGACTGAAAGAACGCAAATGACCAGCGCAAAAATGGGAGCAAAGATAATCATGATATATTCCTATCTGGTTAAATGAAGAATTGACGCACAACCGTGAATGACGAGAATTCCGCCCACGATAAAGATCAGGGCGATAGCCAACTTGGGGACTCCGTTGACTTCCATGGTAATGGCCGCATCTTTCAACCCGTTGATCACTCCTTTGAAGAAATCAGCTATCGTCGAGAAGAAGTCTCCCAAGGATCCGGGAAAGCCGAATGCAGGCGTGCTGGGAACATATTGGGGTTGGGGCACAGGCACAGGGCGTGGTGGCTGAGACTTGGGTGCCGCCGGGCGGTAACTTCCATGGGAAGGTGTCCCGGTGCCTAGTATCGCCTTCGCCTCTTGAAGCAGGCGTAGCATTCCAGCCGCGCGGATTCGATCTACAGGTTTGAAAGCCGTAATGAGTTTGCGGCTCCATCCTGCAAATTCGCGTTTATAGGCTTCTTCCAACACCTTCCCGGAATGCTTCTGCCCCTTGGGCAACCCCATGATGACGCACGCCTCGTCATAGGAAATGGGTCTGGCCGTCTGTGTCTTCATCGCACCCTCGACAATCCTGTGGCCAGTGATTCGAAATGAGCGGTCAGATCCGTGGCATTGGTAATAAACCTGTACCGCAGCGCGCCACCCACTTTGGAACACACGAGTTTCAGGCAGTCCTCATCCACGTCGCAGGGCGTCCGGCCCACCCCGATGCAGTTAATAATCGTGCCGTTCCGCTTGATCCGGTGAGCGACCTGATAAGGTTCACCCCCGTGCCCGTCACTGAGGACGACCAGGACACGATCATGAGTGGAAGGCGATGCCGAGAGGCACGCCTCAGCGTCAACCAGACCCGAGGCAATATCCGTGCCTCCACCGGTATCAACACGCCTGAGTGGAGCGATAACGCACCGTGTCGCATCCTGGATCGGGATAAGCCGACTGATGATCGTCCCTGCATCGTCAAACACAACGGCCGCGACAAGGTCGGGCGCCCCCATCTGCCGCCTGGCCGCAGAATAGGCCTCAGCAGCACGGATGGCGGCTTCAAAACGGTTGGGCTGGATGTCGTCATCCGCCATGCTACCCGACTTGTCTAGGCAGAATACGACACACAGCGGGCGGGCAGACGGCATCTCAAATGCCGTCTGCTGATGGACCGCCTGCTGGCGGGGGTGTCTCGCCAGCAGGCGATCGAAATATTGATTCAGATTTGTTGTCATGGTCAGTTCCCTTCTTTCGGTCATCACACATTCCCCATATCGTGGGTAATGTTGGATGAAACGGTCTTTTTTGAGATCTTGTCAGTGATGGTCACTTCCACGATCCCAGACCGGTTGTAGGAATACTGAACGATGATCCGCATATCATCGGTGTTGCCCGGAGGGATACCTTCAAGCCTGACAGTAGCGACAGGGACACACTGCTCGATGGGCATGCCATCTTCGCCCTGAAATACTTCCACATCGGCCACGGTCTGGGACGCACTGACAAGACCAAAGACATCCGATTTGAGCACCGGCAGGGGAGCCCCGGAGGGAATAATGGCCGCAAACACCGGCTTCGCCTTGTTCCCGTTCAGTAGGCACTTGAGCCCCAAGCCATGGGTCGCCACCGCGCGCACCGTGGCAATGGAATCGAGTGCGTGCACGGGTTTCCCCACATTGGAAAGGGCCTGCTTGCCATCCTGCTGCACATACTTGGCACCCATGAGTGCTGCCCCCTGGGCAACAGCCGTGATCGGGTTGGTATCCCGGCGAATGGGCACACCCGGGAACAATTCGTCCAACAAAGCCAGAATCATCGGCATCAAGCAACTCGGTCCGTTCAGCAGGATCCCCTTGAATTCCGGCGCGGTAAGCTTGGCCGCATCAAGGGTCTCCCGCACAAGATCCTTAATCTCAGCCAATATCGGCGCACATGCCGCCTCGAAATCCTTCCGGGGAAGGTCTGTCTTCAATATCTTGCCCTCGAAATTCATGTAGAACAGGGCCTTTTCAGACTGGGTCAGCGTGATTTTCGCACGCTCCACCTTCTCATGAAACTCGTGCAAAGTCGCCGTATCCTGGACTGCGGCGATATCGATGCCTTTGTCTTTGCCATTCCGGGAGATGACCTCGATCAGAGCCATGTCACACCGCCGGCCCCCGAGCGACCCGCGCCCCTTTGCCACATGAATGCGGGGATTGGAGTTCGCGATCTCCAGGACGGCCAGATCTGTGGTACCCGACCCCATGTCGAACTCCAGGTAATTGCCATCCGGCGGCTTCACGGTGTTGATGAATGTGCAAGCAGCCGCCACAGGCTCCTCAATCAAGGCAAGGATATGGCAACCGAGCTGCGGTTCGATCCCCAAGAGCGCCTTGCGTTCGCGGTCGCCGTAATTGGCGGGAACCGTGATCACGAGATCCGTAATCGGGCGGGGAATCTGGGCATTGGCATCCTCGATCAATTTCCTAGCCACAATCCCCTGGACCTGGGCCGCCGTCTTAGGCTTACCGTCCGAATCCATCACCATGGCCACATCATTCCCCTGGCTATCCTGCTCGCCGATATGCAGTTTCATCTCACGGGCAAGGCTGTCAGGGAAAAGCAAGGCTGTATTCAGAGCTTCCTGCCCGATAACGGGCGATGCACCCGGCGGAAAAGCCACCGCACTGCGCGTCGCCTCCTGCCCCTCCTTGTTCTTCATGGCCACCGCGATACCATTCTCATCGAGCATGGCCAGCGTTGACGAGTATGTCCCCAGATCCAATCCCGCGATCACACTACTGTTTCCGTTGCTATTCATGGCTTTCTACCTTTTTTTTGATGCTTGTATTTATCCCACCTTCCGCACGGCAACTTCCTGGGACCGGAGCACCTGGCCGTCCCATTCGTAACCGGCACGTTCCACTGATATAACCTCCCCATCCTTGAGGACAGGGGTACGTTCAACCCTGATAATCTTCTGGCGGCGTAAATCCAGACTGGCAATCCCATCCGGCATCCGGGTGACACCCTGACGGGCTAGGATATCGGTTAGCGAGGCGGACACGGCATCAGACAGGGAGACCGCTTCCGCCGGAACCCCATCGCCACATCCCGCAAGAATGGTGTGCAGATCCGCGAGGGAATCTTGCAACGTGATCAACTCGCGTAGCATCGGCTTCACAAGGGTTTCCTTGAACGCCTTGTCTTCCAGTGCCCTGACCGTCTCGGTCAGGCGAAGGATGGAGGTGTGGCTTTCCGAAAGGGCCTGCCTGTAACTGGCTTCCATCCTCTCCATTTGCTGAACAAGGGTTTGCTGGCTTTTCTCAACAACATGAAACCGGGCAGGAAGTGATTCCCGAACCTGATCCAGGGACTCCAGGATGTATCCAAGAATCTCATTCTCGCGCCCAGTTCCGGCGGACTGGATAGGCGGAACCGGCGCAGGCAATGGGGCCACAGGCACCAATGTCATGCGCGGTTCTACTGAATCCACTAATTTGGGCTTATTGCTGGGCTCAGGAGCTGGTTTGGACAAGACTATCGGCGTCTCTACCGGAATGCCAGTATTGACAACCGGTTCCGGGACGGCACGCGACCGGCCCCCAAATCCATACGCGTGTGCCACATTTATAAGAGCCTGCCCGAGAACATTAACCACGCATGCATTCTTCCTGTCATTATTGGTATTCATAATCTGGGTTCCTTCTCCATCATGGTTTCGACATACCCCTCATCAAACTGGTCAACAACAACCACCATCACGTGCGCCCGGATTTCCGGCAGCATCAAGGCGACCTGCCTGCACGCCGCGGACGCGATTATTTCCGTCAAGGCCACAACCACCACACCGGATGCGCCGGACGCTTGGTCTTTCTCAACATTGCGCACCACCCACTTTGCACTTCGCTCACACTCGATGCACCAAATGCGGCCTAGCCCCGGCCTGAACGCCACCACGTCGGCATTCTTCGCCTCAAAACGCACCACCCATCCCCGCCGTTGCAAGACACCGGCAACATGATGTTTCATGGCACGGTGCGATGTCGTCTCATGTCCTCGGTTCATGGCGATTAAATTCCCCCAGGCTTGTTATTCCCGATGTCGTAAGACTGATCCGCTCCCAGGGCCGGCCTGTCGTTTTGATCCTTTCCACGGCAATAAGTCCGGCCGCCAGGAGTTCCCGCTTCAACTTGGTCCCCCGGTGACCGCTGAGACCGAGGGTGGCGTAAAGTTTTGCGGTACCGCAATCGGGATGAGCCTCAATGCCATTCAGGAAGATCACCCAATCGGCAACAAGCGGCACTGCTGGTTCCGGCGCAGGTGCCACGGGAGTGGTGACGGGAGGCTGCGGAGTCGCAACTGTGACCGGCACCGCTGAATAACCCAGCAATGCCGAATAATCAATATCGGTGAATTTCGCGCTGTCCCGACTCGGAGCCATGATGGAATTCGCCCGCATCCAGTTGATTTCCGGATCCATGGCAAGTTTGATCTCGGCATCGGATGCGTACGGTCCGAGTTCCCTGTAAGGAACCTTCAGCTTGACAGCGGGCGTGAAGGTTGGCGTTTTCACATATCCGCTTAAGGGCGGACAATTCTGGAGGTCCGCCGCCGATTCCACGGGAATATTCAAGGCACCGGATACCGCCCTGGCACCCGCCTGATCCGATACTGGCAACGCAATGATCGAGGCCGAGTTGGCAAGGACACTGGAATCCCCCTGGTCAACAAATTGGAACGTCACAATGCGACCGAGGCCAAAGGAACGTCCCTGCGACGTCACGATATCCTGGAAGGAAACATGGCCGGAACCAGCCTGGGTTCCAAACATATGCCCAAAGACATTAAGCCCCTCATCGCACACCAACAGGGTATCGAGATCATTCCTATGTCCCTTCGCCGTGCACAACTGCATGAAGGAATACAGGTACTGGGCATCCGTAACGTGACGGACCCGATTTGATACGCCGGTATAATCCATTCCGAGGGCTGAATAGCGGGAACGCAGGTCCGGCCCCCTTCTGACCCACGCGGCATCGCCGTAAGCGATCGCCAACACATGGAACTTGGCTGCCGCCGTATTGAATTTTGTTTTCTTGCGGCGTTCTCCGACCTCCTTCAGCAAGGCCGGTAGTTCTCCAAGCGCCAGCATGGGCTTGTCCTTGGGCAGGGCCAGACGGATTTCAATCAACAAGCTGGCCACTTCAGGCCAGGTCGCATCGTCCAGATCCAACGGCCGCGACCATATATCAAGGAGTCCGGTATAGTAGGAAACAGGGTCCATATCAGGCGAGGGCAAGTCCAGAACATTGATATACCTCTCATTAGGACGCACGTATAGAAACCGGCGGCGTAGATTTTTGAAGATACGCCACACTTCCCGCTTGGCATCGGGGGCATAGAGGAAAACGTCATCAGGAATCCCGCAAAGCAACCCCGAAAGGGTAACTGTCTTCCCGCTGCCTGCCCCGCCGATGATGCATAGCCCGCGGCACAGTTCGGAGAGAAGCATGAAAATATTCTCGCCTGTGACCGCATCCACCCCGATCACGACATAGCGCTGATTGGCGGGCGGAATCCGTTTGGCCGGGACAGGAGGCATCAATTGCCTGGCCATCGTTTCCTTGAAACAGATTGTCGCGGCAGTCTCCACGGCCTTGTCGGCCGCAGGCAACCCGGAATTCGCGACCATTTCAAAAAGGTCAAGATGGGGGCTATTGACCAAGCCGCTCATCTGGCGGAGCAGCTTCAGCTCTTCCATCTTCTTGTGGTGCTCAATGATCTGTTCCATCTTCGTTTTCATGAATGGATCCTTTGGTCGAAAAGAGCTTGGCGGCCGCCACCGGGGGTTTTGGAAACCGGTATCCGGGATCTGCAGACCACGTATTCCAACTCTCGACAGCGATCCGGCGGCAATCATCGCAGAGGCAAAGCATGCCTTGCGGAGTTTCCACTCCCGACGCATGCCGGAAACAGACTGACTTGCTGCAACGGTCGCAGTGGACGATGAATTCAGAATAACCACCGCATACCTCACAGCGGGACGCGATATGGCCCGGACGTACAACGTGACTATTGGCTGTGACCACTCGTTGCTGCTGGTGGTTGATCTCCAATGTTGCGCCATCATACGAAGTCGTGTCGACGGTGTTGTCAACCTGGTCATTCTGGATTTCTGAGAAAATGTAACCATTCACCTGGCGATGACGTGGCGCACCGCCGCAGCCGGCAGTTGGCACCGCCGTTGACGACACGGGAACAGGCGGTGACTTGGCCCATGTGCCACTGGCATGGCGGCCAAAGAGATTCTTCAGAAACTGTATGGGTTTTGCGAACATGTTAGAACACTTTTGTAAGCTGACAGATAGACAGGACGGTTATCGTCACGTAGATCACAAGCGTTACGGTATGTTGCTTGCCAAGGGCGGGGCATGTCAGGTAACTAAGGAGCGGCGGAAGAAAGATGACCGCCAATGCCGAAACCACAGACAACCAGAGTCGCGCAACGGCACTTTCCAGCGCCCAGTTTTCGACGGGAATTGACATTGCGGTCAACATCCCGATTATTGCCAATACTATTTGCAGAGGCACAAATCGCCACCCCCTTCCGAACGCCAAAGCGCAGAAGGCAATGGGAATGGCGAGAAGCAGGGCCATCTGGATGCAGAACTGGACAATGACCGGATTGATGCTGTAGACCGCCTGCTCAAGACCTACATAGATTGCGCGAATTGTGTTCATGATTATGATTACTCCTTCTCTGTTCTTTGATGTACTATGGTTGCACCATTAACTTTCCTGGAATAGTGGCTTAAATGGGCTGGCCCTGGCCCACCCCAGCATTTGCCGGGACAAGCTGGGACGACCGCGAATGCTCCAGTGTTAAAGGTGAGGCGATGCGTAAGCAGTAGGCCGTGTATGCTTCAGGAATCCATATCTCAAGGAAACCGCTACACGGTTGAACAAAAAGCATCTGACTGCGCTTGATACCAACGGCTAACATCAGACCATCCGGAAGAGTGATCCTTCCTCGAAGTTCAAAAGAAGTTTTGACGGGGACATCACCCGAAGGCAAAGAAGCGTTGTCGTCTTTCTGACATTTCCGCCACTGCGCAAGATCATCATCGAATAACCTCTTTGCTATTTCGGGTGCAAAGCGACAACACAATTTGTTACCAGGAACCCAGCCATACCATTGCTGACTGGCAAATTGCTGAATGAGACTCACCCTGTTTCCGTACAACTGGACGCGGTTACCCTCGGCCTGGACAAAAATACCTCCCAGTTCGCACACTGGGCGCATCGCGTTGATCCACGTATCAAACCCGACGCTGTATGAGCCGTCAAACCGCCGAACATCCTTCTTGTTATTGTTTTTCATCGAACACCTCCTTGCATTTCCTTACAAAAACAGTTACTTAACGTCCCTTGAAGAGTGAGTTGGCTATCGTTATGACTCGCACATAGGTGAATGGAGGGTTGCGTACCGTGCCTGTTTCCACATGTCCCCGTCTGGCACTCACCAAGACTTCTTTTTTTATTTCGTTTCGTACTCATCTCTGCCGTCCTCTGTTCCAACTGTTGTTTAACAATAGAATACAACTCAAACACCACATATCAATAGCAAGCTGTTCTACAGCAACGTTTTATGACACACAACACGAACAGATCACGAACAGATCGCGAACATAATTCCGGGCCGCCTCCCGCCGGAATGAAACTGGTCGTTCCAAAGTCTAACCAGCAAGACCCGAACGTCCTTCTGCCGAGCATTCGACACATGCTTGAGTACCTAATGACTGTGGATTTTGGTTTAGCGCAGCGAGGTGGGACACAAGTGAAGCAGGACGTTGTGTTCAGGGCGATCTGCCGCCTGGCATCGGTGAGGTGCGAGGGCGGTTCACCGGGTACATTCCAAATCGACCCCTCGGGAACAACCGTACATATAAAAATCTTCTGGACGAATTTTCTCAGGGAACTTGTGAAGCAAGATCAGATTCCCGCTCTATCCGATCAATCCGATCAGGCCTTCAGTTCCTTAGTAGAACAACGACGAAGGGGTCTCCAACGGCACTTCGAGCGGATTAATCGTATACTCGCAGAACATGACATCACCATCACATCGAAGGGTAATCTGGTGGTGCTATCGGTTCCGTTTGCAGGGCCAACAGACCGTTCTGACGGCCATGAGCCGCCTGACGAACCCACCACTTCCATAATTCCGCCATGTGACAAGCTAACGCCGGTGCATGCAAAAGAAGTAGCCAAGCCACTGCTCTCGTATTTGAGATCTCTGGACAGCCATCTTAAGCGGTCGCCGTTGCTGGACACCCTGAACGTACGTCTCGATCGCATCCGCATACCACTTAGAGTCGTCCCGTTCGAGCCGACGCATGATATTGAAATGATCAAGGCACGGGAGCACTTTCGTAGCAGCGCCTTCTTTATAGACGAGGAACAGGAACCCGCTTACCGTCGCATTTGGGCGTTTAGAGGCAACCGCGAGGGCTGGTCCCATGACGAACCCATGGCTTTGGCGCGTTTGGAACCCACCTTGCGGAGGGCGGTTTTGCTCGGAGACCCTGGTAGCGGAAAAACGGAATGGCTGAAACACGCGGCAAGACGAGTAGTCAGGAAGGCAATTTCCCAAATCAAGCCTGCAGCCAGGAACGATTCACGGTTTGTTTTCCCTGTATATATGCGATTTACACAACTCGTCGGCCCGATGAGTGACGAACCTGCTCTCCGCGAATTTCTTCACGCAAACCACTGCACGCCATCTGTGTGGGATGCCGACCTGCTGGTAGCGGGAATCATGATGGCCATCACGCGGCAATACGGAACCAGCGGAGACATACTGCGTTTCATATGGCGATGTCTACGCGACAACGACGAGGACGGGGAACCATGTTGTTCTCTGTTTTTGGATGGATGGGATGAGGTTCGCACAAATAGCGACCGACTGGCCGCCTGCATCTCTGCATACGCCGACTGCTACAAGGGCCGAGTGTGGGTAAGTTCACGCATAGTCGGCTACCGCAGTGACCTGCTACGGTTCAACGCAACGACAGGAAGCAAACCCCCGGAGTTACAGATTTGTCCTTTCACGGAGGAAGATACGCAGAGGTTCATCCGCACCTATTATCGCCCTGACGTGTCGCGATCCACCAGCATGCTTGCCGAACTTAGAAACAAAGCCTCGGTCGCCGGCATGGCACAGAACCCACTGCTCGTCACACTCCTCTGCAAAGCATTCGTGCCATCCAGAAGCGTATCATCCCGGCCCCTCCCACTGAGAAGAGCGGACGTTTATGAACGTATTCTGCGCGGCCTGGTCGGCGAGTGGAAAGCGCTCGACAAGAACGAGACCGTCGACGAAGAAGGACTTGAGTCACGCATCACCCTTCTCCAGTCCATAGCCCACCGTTTTTTTCCCCACGAGGAACTGGACACAAGGGAACTGGATGAATTCCTTTGGGACCCCAAAACCGGATACGTATCAAATCTCGTGGACGTGCATCCCATAAGGCGGATGCTCAACTCTGGCAAGGGTGACAATCTCCTCAAGGAACTGTGCCGTGACGGAGCGCTTGTGCCGACCGGGGCCGAGCACGGCAGTTACATGTTCTTGCACCTCACATTTCAGGAATATCTGACGGCGCGGGCAATTTCCCGACGCGACGATTGGGGGGCAACCATCGTCGATCATGTTTACGATCCCGTGTGGGTTGAACCATTGAGTCTGTGCGGCGGAATTCTTCGCGAACGCGCGCCTCTCTTCATTGCCCAACTTTTCAACAAGAATGCCGAAGATATCGCATTCCGACCTTTCCAGATCGGCGTCCGAGCTGTCGTCGAATGCCAATCGGAATACCTTCCCTCGAAGTTCGATGAGGACCTCTTTACCATGGTGGTCGACTTCTGCGCCCATCCGGTGGACTGGCTGGAACCGAAAGCGTTCCACCGGCTGATGCTCGAATGGGGATCGCGCGCCTTTCCTTTTTACCTGACCGAATTACATGGCAATGATGCCACCCGCGTCAAACTGGCAATCATCGGACTGACAGACGTAGGACTTGAGGCCGTCCCCCATCTGTTGCCTTTTCTCAAGAGTTCCGAGATCGAAACAAAAAGACTAGCCGTCAAGACGCTCGCCACATTTGGTGGAGACGATGTGTTCGCACACCTCTTAAACATGCTTGATGATGAGAATGAAGTCAAAGAAGCCGTTGTGCCTGCACTGAGCAAATTTGGCCCGAGGATCTGTCGACAGCTTGAACCTGCACTTAAGTCGCAGGACACAGCGTTACGCCGATCTGCAGCAGGCATCTTGGCGCTGATGAAATCACCCAAAACAATCATGTACCTGGCGCCGGCACTCACGGACCCTGATCAACATGTTGTTACAAATGCAATCCTTGGCATCGGGTGGTCCGGTTCATTGGAAGCGAACTCGCTTTTACGACCCTGCCTGTGTCACAGCAACCCAACAATCAGATGCGCCGCTGTGACTGCTCTGGCAGATATCAAGGGACAGGAAGCAACGGCCCTACTGATCGCTTCATTGGATGATGATGACCACGACATCCAAGCCTTAGCCGCTGAACTCCTAGGTAAACGGGACTCAAAGGAAGCCATCCCTGTACTAATCAAGGCGATTGATGACAGTTCGGTAAAGCTGCGCGCTGCAGCAATGGTAGCACTCGCGCGCCTGGGCTACCAAGCGCTGCGCCCAAATATGTATAAAGCCCTGGGTAGCAAAAAACCAGAAATGAGACAAGCGGGACTGACATCACTTCACATCATGAAGGTTCCGGACCTTTTTGATCACGCCAGCCGACTCGTCAGCGACTCCGAACCCAGCGTCCAGGCCGTCGCCATCAACATCGTGTCGCTGGCGGGTTCTGCGGCAACCACAACGCTGCAGCAGGCACTGAAAGTGAAGAACAGTGACATCCAGCGGAGAGTTCTTTTGGCAATGGGAAATGTAGGTACGGCAGAGACCATCTCTATCCTGGGCAAACTCCTGTCCCGCAACTGGGATACAAGGGTGCTTGCGGGTATGGCCGCTGTGAATATCAGTCTTCGCCTCAAGCGAGCACTTCCGCCAAATTTCCTGCCCGATAAACTTGAAGTGCACTTCAATACCTTGCAGCAGCAGGTTAAGGCGATTGCCGCAAGACTGGGCAAAAACGCGAATAGCTGAGATAGTCGGCCCCCAAATACAAATCGCTCATCCTGTTCATCACCCGCAGATTCGGGGGTCATTGCGGACGACAACCCGATCTCCATTATTCCGGTGTTTCTTGAACCTGAGGATTAATGCTCCTGCCGGGCAGAGAACCTCAGGTTCAGGAAACACCGGAAACTATATAAACTACCCTCCCCTTTCCCTGTCATGAAAAGCCAAACTTTGAGGGGGGAAATCCATGATTACGAGCACCAGCTTGAAGGTGCGCTCAGGCGGATCAGGACCAGCCCAAAACTACCGTCAAAAAACCGGAAACGCATTCTTGAATTCTATGAATCGTTGCAGGCCGAAGGTCTAAGCAAACCGCGGATAATCTATTATCTCAATAGACTAATTAGGATATCTGACTGGATCGTGACGCCTTTCGATACCGCCACCAGGAAGGATATTGAAAATGTCATGCGCCAAATCAATGGAACGGACTATACCGAATGGACCCGAAAAGACTTCAAAGTCACTCTCAAGAAATTCTTCCGGTGGCTCCGAAAATGCGAGGAGCCTGGGGTATACCCACCGGAGGTCAACTGGATCACCACTCACGTGGCACAGGACCGGCAGGAATTGCCGCATAACCTCCCTGACGAGAACGATGCGCAACGGATGATCGAAACTGCCGAACACCCCCGGGACAAGGCGTTTATTGCCTCCCTTTACGAATCCGGGTGCAGAGTCGGTGAAATCGCCTCCCTTCGGCTGGAAGATGTTCATTTTGACGACTTCGGCGCCTCCATGGTTGTGCATGGGAAAACCGGAAGCCGCCGTGTCCGATTGGTGTTTAGCGCCCCGATCCTGGCCTCATGGATCAACGTGCATCCGGACCGGCACGATCCCACAGCCGCACTATGGATTGTCATTGGGAACACCAAACAGTGCGCCAAACTTAACAAAAGCACCTACACCAACGATTGGAACTACGAACTCAAGTACCCGGCAATCAAGAAGATGCTGAAAACTGTCGCCCGAAAGGCTGGGATCACGAAAAAGGTCAATCCCCATGCCTGGCGTCATGCGCGCGCCACTTTTCTGGCCAACAAACTCACCGAGCAGCAGCTTAAACACCTTTTCGGGTGGACCCAGAGCTCACGTATGGCCGCGACCTATGTCCATCTGTCGGGCCGTGACGTGGATGATGCCTTGCTCGCCATCTACGGCAAGAAAAAAACCGACGTTCCCGAGGAGAAAAGCGCTCTGGCACCCTCGTCGTGCCCACGATGCAAGGAAACCAACGAATTCAGCAACGTGTACTGCAAGAAATGCGGGTGGACACTCGACCACAAGGCCGCCGTCGCTCTGGAGGAGAAACGGAGGGGTGCAGACGAGGTTTTGAATGCCCTGACACGGGATCCGGCGACACTCAAGGTGCTGGCACAAGCTCTGGCTAAACTCGGGCTTACGGATGACTTGAAACGGCTTTGACGCCTCCCCGCCCGGCGAAGGGATCGAAAGGTTTAAATACTTCCGTAACTACTTTACTGTGACAGCACCATGGACAGCCGATATATAGACAGAATTGAACGAGACGACGAGAAATATCACGCTCGAATAAGCTCGGCAAAAAATGATCAACACCTCCCGGAATGGATTGAAAACCTGAGACGATATTTCAGATTCTACGATTACCACGCTCCCCATCGGCAATAGATGTGGGTGGATCATGCGAAAGCTTTATAAAGAGGGATTCACATGAAATGGCATGAAAAACAAAACATCCGAAAAAGAGATGGCAACCAGACTGCAAGAGCAGATCATACGTTTCAAAGCGGCCATGGAATTTACCGCCCTGAAGCATATGGAAGTCCAGTCGATGAATTATATTTCATTACTGAATTTCGAGCGGGCGCAGAAAGAGCTGGCCATGGAACGTTCGTTCTTGGTCGGCAGACTCTGGGAGATCCGGGAAGAGATTGGCACAGATCGCGCTCGCCTTGATCCTGAGACCCAAACCACCATGCGCGAGGCTGAACAACTCCTGCAAAATAGAGCATAGGGCCTTTGTTCACAAATGAACGGCCATGAGGAATCCGCACCGGCATAGCAACCGCTCATTTCTTAAATACATTGATCTCCATTGGTCATGCGGTCTGCTTCCCATCATGTTCATTCTCAAGATATCGTTTCCCAGATTCGCTGAGGCGCACTATTTTCACCCGTCCCCTTGACGTAATTTCTTCAATTTCCTCAATCAGCCCCAGTCCCATCAATGATCGCTTGGTCTTGTCTCCCTGCCGTCCGGAAAGCTTGCACCGAGTGTATCGCGCAACCACGCCCGACTCCGGCATGATCGCCACATCGACAAGGAATGCCATCTCTGATTCAGAAAGTTTCGGCTGGTCTGCTGGTTGAGTACCCATTTTGAGTTGTTCGGTTGACCGGATAATTGGCGCCATGGCCACCCTGATACTCTCATCAGTGACCAAAGCGGCCGGGATTTTGATTTCCGGGACCCTGATCATGAATGGTTCCTTGATTCTACCCTGCAATTTGACAATCGCCTTGCCGATCTCCATGGTGCCCAGGGCAAGAGGCTGGTCCTCCTGCAAGAGCATAGCCGAGCTGATAGTTGTCACGTCCTGTTTGCCCTTCAAATTCATGGATATGGTTGTGTAGGTATTAGCCAGCGCTGTCTTGCTGATTTCTGAAGGCATCTGGTCAAGAAAGACGATTCCCTCCGACATTTCACGAATTTCACGGAAGATTATTTCTACAATCGAGGCTGGTTGGCCGGATCTTTGAGAAAGGCGCGATAACAGATGATGGGCCTCTTCAATGATGAGAATATGTTTAAGCTGATTCCTCTCGTTCTTAACCATCCGATGGGAATAGATCTGGAGCATAAGCATTTCAGAAAAGAAGAGTTTGTCGGCATGGCTGAGGGATTCAAGCTCAAGCACTGTTGGCCGTGAAAGCAATTCCTCCATGGTCACGTTGGACTCGGAATTGACGATACTGTCCATGGATCCGAAACATAGGGAATGCACTGCCCTGATGGCCGATGATAACCATAAACTGACCCTGCCCGTCGCTGGGATGGTCTTCAAAACGGCCATCACATCCCGAAACGTCGGGTAGCTCTTGACAGTGCCGTCATATATGCCGTGCTTCTGGTAAAGCTCATCAAAAATTGAGGTCAGCAAATATTCGACGCCCGCCCCGCAGAAATATGCCGCATTGATAACTTGCACCAATGCTTTCAAATGCTGGCGTGGATCTATCCCGGCGGGTGGAATCAGGGGATTGATCCGCAGGGGAGCCACGTCACGACCGATGGTATAGACGCGCAGATCCGCATGTTCCGGCAGGTTTCGGAGTCTTCGCCAAGACTGCTTCCAGTCAAGGCATAGCCAGGGGATCCCCGCTTTGGTCAGATTCATGGCCAGAAGGTAGCCCGCGTTCGATTTTCCACTGCCAGTTCTGCCCACCAGCGATGTGTGTTGAACAAGTTCCATGGGGCGCAGACCAAATGGACAGATGTCCTTGCCGTTATAATGGACCCAGCCCATGACAACATCGCCCTGGGCATCCTGCTGACTGGGCGGGTGGAATATCGGCGTGGTGTTCTGGATGTCGGTATTGAGGTTCGCGTTGACAATCAGAGTCAACTGCTCCTCAAGCTCTGCCCGGCCCTCTTCATCCTGAAAGAGATAGGCCTGCCAGAAACTATCAGCCTGCCCGCCTATGATTGGTCGTAGCGCTAAACATTTACTCTGGAATGCCTGTGTCTGTTTGTCCTTTACTGTCATCAAGAGATGGCATGGAACTCATAAGCCCCTGCCTGAATTGACTGCCTGCATATTTCTTGCTGGCCACGATAAGCTCACGTCTGATTTCAAGGGTATCCCGCCAAAGCGTCACATCCTCGTCACGTAGTTGTTTTTCAAGATCCATCTTGGTCCGTTCAAGACCCTGCCTGCGCTTCTCCCCATCGGGAGTTTTGAGCACATAAGCCCCATAGATATCGCCAGAGACATCGGTAAGTCGTCTTTGAATAGCGGAGCGGTTCCGGTCACGGATTATCACACGCTCATTGAGGAGTTGTTTGAGGACATCCTCGGAGAAATAATCGAATTTCAATTGCTGTCCGGTAAGGTTCTTTAACAGATCACCCGATGCGCCTGTTGCCGACACGGCATCAGAAGTCTCACTATTCGTATACGGCACTGTTGAATAGGCGGATTTCCGCTCATCTTTAAATCCCGGCGTATGCAAAACCGCATAGCTCGGGCTGAATGGGCGGTATTCCGTAACCCGCCATCCCTGATCTGTTGTAAATGAATAGTTTGCCATGTTGTCCTTCCTGAGTGGTACTGACATAAAGAACAGCCCCTATATAAATGTATCGGTCTTATGCAATCCGGCGGGTCAGAAACGGAACAACTGCTGCCTGGAGAATGATGCGATTTCCCTCAGTAGGCGCTGGTCATCAGCAGAAATGGTAATTTTCTCGCGTGCGATTGTTTCCTGCACCAGATGGGCATGCCCCGCCAGCAATGAATGCTCCTGAAACAATTGTTCGCGACACTGGTGAAACCCGAAGAATGAGACTTCGTCGCCAAGGCGGAGTTCCGATTGTTTGAGCCGAAAGAACTCGGTTTTCTCCTGAACGCTCCCGTAATGAGTACGCAGTTCCATGATCAATTCCGGGATGTCAGTTTTACTTGTCACCATCTGGCACTGAAACGTTGGGATTTATCCGCACCCGCCACAACTGGCGAATGAAGGGCACACACGATGTATGCCCGTCTTCACTTCTACCAGATATCGCTTACCGCACGCACAGCACTTTCTATCCTTGGCTTTCCCGTGGGCTCTATACTTGAACCCCTTTGAAATACTCTTGGCAGATTTGCCGCAATGCGGACACTTCGACGGTCTTCCTTTTCCCATTGGTCTCACCTCGGGATAAAGAAGATGGCGGGGTATATAAACTTTGCCATGCCGGCGCCAACCGCGGTGTCACCGGCGGGTGGGATCATCACGCGGCCATCGGCACCATTTGTGTGATGTGTCGGGATGGCATGATCCTTCCTCGGCTGCAACTTTCCTATTTTTGCCCGACGGTAGCTGCAATGGGGTGTCGCCAGAAAAGAA
>Ga0118677_10002494_pt1 | contig 36911 bp, 14 predicted proteins | sample AliMusrvi5mmetaG_FD_86154 | JGI IMG/M metagenome (GOLD analysis project Ga0118677, IMG submission 86154)
GCTTTTAAAATTCGGGTAATGAAATCTTAGAAGTTAAGATTCCATTACCCGAATTTTTTACATTATGCCACAAATCACCTATTAAACCTTGCAACCATTCCTTATAAATCTGACTTTGATCTGACAATGTACTTCCTGCTCATGCAAGATTTGTAAATACTTTATCAACAAGTTTACAGACTAAGATCGATCTTATACATAACGAATTAGTTGAAATATATGCAATCATCATAAAAACTGAAGTTTAATGTTCATATAATTAAAATTTGAAATAACTTTGCAATCATTATGATTATTTGAATATTGTTGATAAATATTTTACTTTTGCTGTTTGGGTATGAATAACCTCAAAATGGTTAGATAATTTTAACCTTCTTTGATTCAATAACTATTAAATAAAAACTATCAACAGATTGTCAATAGTTTGGAGAATTAAAAGAATAAAAAGCATGTCTCTGAACAACAATTTTATGAAAAGTCAATCTGCACACACCCTCCTACAACACGATAATCCAATCCAAACCGGACAAGCAATGATAAGTTTATTTAAACCTGTTAAAGGACAACGGGTAGAACACTCCAAGAGCCCTTCTGCTAAATTAGTTTTAATTTTTCTGTTTTTAGCTCTGGCTGGTTTAGTCCAGCAGGTGAAGGGTCAAAACTGTTCAGTTAACGCGGGAATTCCACAAACAATTTGTGCCAACCAGCCATTAATTCTGCAAGGAGCCTATACTGCACCTTTAAAGAACGGTGCACAGGTGACCTGGAGCCAGATAGGTGGTCCGGCGGCTACGATTGTTGATCCGACTAATTTAAATACACAAGTAACTAACCTGATCGGGGGAAATACATATACTTTCAGAATTTCCACGACCTGTCTGGATGGTACTCTGATTTACCAGGATGTTATACATACTGTTCAGTTAATCACCACAGCCAACGCCGGACCAGACGCAACTTACTGTCCGGGCGCACTGGCCAGCCTGGCTGCTAATGCTCCCGGCACCAATGAAACCGGCTTTTGGACCGGAAGTGGCGGCGGAGTAACTGTCAATAATCCGACCAGTCCTACATCCTCTCTTACCATTACGGGGGGATCTTCAGGACCTGTAACCTTGCGTTGGACCATCACCAATTCATTAACGGGATGTTCCACATATGACGAGGCTATTATTACAAACAGAGGGGGAATTACACCCGTCAGCGCCGGAACCAACCAAACTTTGGGACATTGTTATTCGTCAACCGAATCAGCAACACTGAACGGTTCATATGCCGGATCAGGTATCGATGGTCAGATTGGTACATGGAGTGTTGTAAGCGGACCAAATGTTCCTACGATAGCAAATCCAAATGCAAATAATACCTCCGTTACAAACCTGATCCAGGGAACCTATGTTTTCAGGTGGACGGTAGCTGGGCCATGCGATTCAGGAACTTCAACAGTTCAGGTTATTGTTCCGGCACCCACAGCCAATATTACGAATGCGAGTATTATCGGCGGGAATCAGGTTTTTTGTGATCCAACAATTACCTCGACTGTTTTAAGTGGTGCTGTGCCATTATATATCAATGAAAATATTCTTTGGGCTCAGACTGCCGGCCCAACCCTTCCTGCCGGGAGTATTGTAAATCCCACAAGTCAGGTTACAACTGTAAATAACCTGGTTAGTCCAAATAGTTACACCTTTTCATATACGATCAATAATCCCGTTACAGTTTGTTCAAGCTCAGCAAATGTCTCAGTTTCATACAATCCAAATCCCCCCACACTTGCAATTACCACGACAAATCCAATCACCCTGACCTGTGGTGCAAATTCGGCGACCATTTACTTTACAGACGGAGGTTCCGGAACAACCCAATACCAACTGTTAAGCGGCCCCACAACCTCAGGTATTCCAAATTTTCCAACTTCGTGGATCAACGCCGGGGCATCTCCTTTAACTATTAGTGGATTAACAGGTAGTGGAACCTATCAGGTACAGATGCGACGTATCACCACTACAGGTGGGTCTTGTTCAACCCCTTTTGTTGGAATCTCTGTGGTAACCTCTGATTTTATTAATGCTGCAAATGCCGGTACAGACCAGATCCTAAACTGTAACGTAACTTCTACTGATCTGATTGGGAATGATCCAACTTTCGGAGGAGGAATCGGCCAGGGAACATGGTCACAGGTAAGCGGTCCCTCCGTAATTATTCTTACTAACCCCCATCTCCCTACTTTGGGAATTTCAGGCCTGCAGCCAAATTCTTTGTATGTTTTCCGTTGGGTTATATCCGGAGGTCCCTTATGTCCCACCACCCAGGATGATGTGCAGGTTTTCACTGCAACATCAATTCCTACTGATAGTTATGCAGGGCCAAATCAGACAGGTATTTGTTTTAACTCATCACTTTACCTCAACGCTACACCACCGCTTTATAGCTTTGAACAAGGGACATGGACGGTAAGTCCAAATACCACAGGTCTGACAATTTCAGATATCCATTCACCCAAGGCAATCGTCACAGGCCTGCAGTCCACCACCCTTTACACATTTACCTGGACCGTAACCAATGGTTGTGGTTCAGCAACCAGCTCAATGACTGCAGATGTGATCAATGTTATTGGGTCCATTGCAGCAAATGCCGGCACTGACCAATGTTTAGGATCTGGCATTACCTCTATTCAATTGCAGGGGAATAATCCTTCACCAGGTACAGGACTCTGGACAAAAATAAGCGGACCCCCGGCTACAATATCAAGTCCATCTGTTTACAATACTTCGTTATCGGGATTAACCAACGGTGTCTATAAGTTTCAATGGGCCATAACAAGTAACGGATGTAGTCCTTCGCTGGATACGGTACTTGTTACTATTGACCCTCCTTTGCAGTCATTCAATGCAGGCCCGGATCAGCAGATTTGCGGAAGCACAGCCACCCTGACCTCTTCATTAGGTGCAGAGCCAGGCCCAGGTACAGGAGTCTGGACGCAAGTTGCAGGAAGCGCTGCAACCATTGTTTCCCCAATGACCTATACGACCTCCGTCACTGGGATGGTTTCCGGGGTTTATGTTTTTAGATATACAGTTACAAATGGTGCCTGTACAGCTAGTGATGACATCTCCCTATTCATTTCAGGCCCTCCCCCCTCAATTGCGGATGGAGGGACATCCCCTATCGGAGTTTGTGGGACATCTTCTGTTACGATGAATGCTGCAGCCCCAATCACCGGGACCGGCCTATGGACAATTGTCAGCGGTCCAAATACCCCGACAATTGTAAATCCCACATCTCCGACAACCAGTATCACAGGATTAATTACCGGTTCTTATGTTTTCAAGTGGACAGTTTCGGGTGGAATATATTGTCCTTCCACCTCAGCCAACGTTACAGTCAATGTAACTCTAAGCGCTGACGCAGGAAGTGATCAAAGCTACTGCGATGCAGTTACGGCTGTAAACCTGACAGGCACCCTTGCCAGTTCGGGAACCTGGACACAGGTTGGAACGACGCCGAATATAGCATCAATTAACCCAACATCTGCGAATACAGCGATTGCATCGGGACTAATTCCTGGTATATATACATTTCAATATGCGATTTCGGCGGCCGGATGTAGCACCACAGATCAGATGACAGTTACCCTTTATTCTCCACCCAGTATCGCAGCTGCCGGCCCTGATCAGACGTTATGTAATGCACCATCTTTTACAATGGCTGCAACTGCACCAACCACTGGTACCGGAACATGGAGTGTCCTTTCGGGACCTGCAGGATATGCAGGATCGTTTGACAACGCTTCATCAAATACTGCAATATATACTCCAACTGCAGGAAAATATGGCGTTTATATTTTTCAGTGGACAGTATCCAACTCTACCTGCAACAATGCCGATCAGGTGCGCATTACCAATTATGCACCCCCATCTCCGGCAATTGCAGGATCGAACCAAAATGTGACTTGCGCAACCACAACAACCATGACTGCAACAAATCCGGCAGTCGGCCTGGGCACCTGGTCGGTCGTTTCACATAGTGGTACCGGACCCTATCCACCAACCATTACCAATCCATTGCTCTACAATTCTACGATCACCGGATTGGGCCCTAATGCAGATGAAACTCCTGATACGTATACATTTGGCTGGACAGTTTCAAATGGCAATTGCACAAGCAATTACCAGACCATGACGATCACAGTTCATCAAACCCCGACACAAGCAAATGCCGGACCCGATCAGTCATTATGCAACGAGACCTCGGTTGTCCTTGCAGCAACTCCGGTAGCCGTTGGAACAGGAACCTGGACCTCATCGCCAGGTACAGGCATTACTTATGCAGACGCTCATGATCCCGGGACTGTTGCCAGTGGACTTTCACCTGGTACAACCTATGTATTCCATTGGACTTCAGCCACGGCATTTTGTTCTTCGACTGATGACGTTACAATAGTTAATTCGGCTCTGCCGACAGTTGCAAGTGTCTCTGGGACAGCAACTTCATATTGTACACTCGTACCTATTGTCCTGTCGGGCAATACTCCATTAGTTGGCACAGGAACCTGGACACAGATTTCTGGTACCACCTTAACAATCCTTTCTCCACATAGTCCGGTTACTTCTGCAATTGGCGGAACAGCAGGGAATTCCTATGGATTCCGATGGACGATTGGCAATGGAGCCTGTCCTGCCACTTCAGACGATGTAACAGTCACTTTAAACACTTTGCCATCGCAGGCTTTGGCTGGTCCTGACCAAACGCTTTGTTCTCCGACAACAACAGCAACCATGGCAGGCAATACAGCTAATTTACCCGAAACGGGGTTATGGAGCTGGGTAAGCGGACCAGTTACTTATACCATAACAACGCCAACTTCAGAATCAACTACAATCACGGGCCTTGTACCCGGAACTTACGTATTCCGATGGACACATGTGAATGGAAGTTGTACGACTTCTGATGACATGCAAATAGTGGTTTATCCATCAATCACGATTGCGAATGCTGGTCCGGACCAGACACTTTGTAATGCCACATCATTTACAATGGCTGCAAATGGCGTCGCTGCAGGGGAAACCGGTACATGGGTTCGGATAAGTGGGCCTAACAGTCCAACCATTACTTCGCCTAACTCTGCTACTACTTCTATTACCGGAACAATACCGGGAACATATGTTTTCCGCTGGAGAATCACAGATACTACATGTCCATACACAGAAGATCTCGTGACGGTTACCAACCGCACTCCTATTTCACTGACCGGACTGGCCAATTCATCGGTTTGTATCGGAGGGACGCAAGCAATGAGTGTCACACCTTCAGGAGGAACTGGTTTATACAACTATCAGTGGCAGAATAATAATGGAACATGGAACAATGTTGGCACAAATTCCAACAGTTATACTACTCCAGTTCTAAGCACAATTGCTTCGTACCAGTACCGTGTCATTGTAACCGATCAGGTTGCCGCTGATAATGGAGGTTGTTCAACCACCGGCACATCAACTGTTACCGTTGTTGCTGATCCGGCAATTACAGTGCAGCCCACCAACCCTGCAAATATTTGTACCGGAGGAACAGCCAGCATGTCATTAACCGCAACCGGAGGTACACCAACACTGATTTACCAATGGCAATACGATACCGATCCGGGAGTTGGAGTATCCTGGTCAAATGTGGTTAACGGAACACCAACAGGCGCCACTTATACAGGTGGAACCGCTTCAAGCATGTCAGTGTCAAATATCAGCGGTGCGGGCTCTTATGATTACCGATGCATCGTGTCAGCTTCAGGAACAGACTGTGCCACAGTAATCTCAAATACAGCAACAGCAGTAGTGCTTGCTGACCCAACCCTCGCTGATCCGGTGTTCACGATTAACACAATTTGCGCCGGTGGAACTACTGTTGTAAGCAGCTCTATTACCGGAGGAACAGGGACACCAACCTACAATTGGCAATATTATAATGGTTCCTCCTGGAATAATGTAGTAAACAGCACTCCTGCAGGAACTATCTATACAAATTCAACTACTGCAAGCATGACAATTGCAGGAACTTCTGCAGCAGGAACCTATCAATACCGGCTTAGTACGACAAACTCATCGGGCTGTGATTTTAATAGTAATGGTGTGTCTTACATTGTTGTAACCGACCCAACCATAAATACTCAGCCAGCAACTCCCGCCGCAATCTGTGTTGGTGGAACTTCAGCAAATATGGTAATTGCCGCATCAGGTGGGACACCATCCTTAAACTATCAATGGCAATACAACAGCGGAACATGGAACGCAGTAGTAGATGGAGTTCCTGCCGGAGCAATTTACTCCGGAGCTACCGGTACTACATTTTCTGTTAGCGGAATCAGCGTGGCTGGCCCATTTCAGTACAGGTGTCTGGTGTCTGCAACAGGTTCTGATTGTGCTACGGCAACTTCTACGGTAAGAACTTTGACAGTTGTTCCTGATCCGGCAATTAATTCACAGCCAGGAAACATCACGATTTGTTCAGGAAGTGCAACTATCCTGAGTGTTACTGCAACAGGAGGAACTCCCACACTGGTTTATCAATGGCAAAGTTCAGCCGTTAGTGCAAATTCATGGACAAATGTAGTAGGAGGTAGTGGTGCAAACACTGCAAGTTATACGACTGCTGCATTAAACGCCGACCTCGATTACCATGTCGTTATTACTGCTACAGGAAGCGATTGTAATTCAGTCACCTCTGCCACTGCAACGGTTACGGTAAACAACCTCATTTCAGGAAATATTGCTGCAGCGCAGAACATTTGTTCCGGAGCTGTTCCTGCTGCTTTCACCTCAACAACACCGGCATCCGGTGACGGAGCAATTTCCTACCAATGGGAATCAAGCACAACAAGCGACGTGGCAGGATTTAGCCCCATTAGCGCTGCAACATTGGAAACATTTGCATCCGGAGCTTTAACTCAGGATACCTGGTTTCGAAGGGTGGCAACTTCAACATTGAACTCATTCCCATGTACAGCAACTACAACTGCTGTAAAAGTCACGATATACCCAATTCCAACCGTTACCAGCGCCTCCTCTTTAAGTATTTGCAGCGGTCTTGGAATTAATTATACACCAACCTCAGCAGTAACGGGGACAACTTTTACATGGACTGCAGTAAATACCATTGGGACAGTCATTGGCTATTCACCGGGTGGCAACGGACCAATCAACAATACACTCACCAATACAGGAACTGGTAACGGGCAGGTCACCTATACGATTATTCCTACCGGCCCTACTCCAACCTTTTGTCCCGGTCCAGCATTTCAATTGAAGGTGGATGTAATTAACTGCGCTTCAAAGATTGGTGTAGCCAAGCAATTAGTTAGCCTTACGAATAATGGAGACGGTACATTTAACGCCTTATTTAATATCCGGGTTCAGAATTACGGGAATGTAGTATTGAATAATATTCAGGTAACTGAAGATTTAACAACAGCCTTTGGCGCTCTCAATTATGCTGTTTTAGGTATTTCCAGCACCTCATTTTCAGTAAATACCGCCTTTACAGGCATAGGAAATTTACTCGATAGTTCACCTAACAATATCCTTGCTGTCGGTGCATCAACAGATATCCGGCTGACTGTAAAAATACTCAGCGGGGGAAGCTACACAAATACTGTAACTGCAAGTTCGAGTACGGGCTCAGTAACTGATACATCTCAAAATGGAAGTAATCCTGATCCTGACGGAAACGGCAACCCAAATGACAATAGTGTAGTAACACCAGTGGTTACAGCCTGTTCTCCGGTTATGAACGTTTCGCTCAACAATGCAGCGATCTGTTATCCAACTTCAACAACTTATTCACCTGTACCATTGGTGACCGGAGTCCCCTCCACTTATTTGTGGACAACCGACGGAACCGGTACCTTCGACCATAATAATATTGTTAACCCTGTTTATACCCCCAGCGCCTCGGATATTCAGGACGGACAGGTTGTGCTGACTTTAACCGCTTACAGTGGAGGAGTATGCCCGAATTCTGTTGCTTCGATGGTCCTGACCATCTGGACTCCGCCAACTGTCGGTGTTACCAATGCCACAATTTGTGCTGGAAGTTCGTATGCAGTCACTGGTGCCACGGCTACAAAATTCTCAGGTTTGACATGGTCAATCGTTCCGGGATTTGGCACAGGTACTTTTAACAGCACAAATACCCTTAATCCCACATACACTCCAAGCGCAGCAGATATTTCTGCAGGACTGGTTAAGCTTAGGTTGACAGCTTACAGGAATCCTTCACCTGCAAATACATGCAGCGACGCAAGTATGGATATGACGCTGACCATTACCCCAGCTCCAACAGTAAATGCAGGCGCTGATGCTACAATCTGCTCGACAGGTACGCATCTTTTGGCGGGAACTGCTTCAAACTATTCATCTGTCTTATGGACTACCAGCGGAACGGGAAGTTTCGGAGGCGGTGCTGGTACCCTTACGCCAACTTATACCCCGAGTGCAGCTGATATTGCAACCGGATAGGTACAGTTAACACTTAGTGCTACAGGAACCTGCGGAATGATCAGTGACTTTATGGTATTGAATATCTGGCCGGCTCCCTCAGCGGATGCCGGTCCTGCCACAGCGACTATCTGTGCCGGAAGTCCCTACACCCTGACAGGCGCTATCGCTTCCAATTATGCAAGCCTGGCCTGGACCTCTTCAGGATCCGGCACGTTTAATTACAGCTATGCTTTAAATCCTGTATATACACCAAGTGCCCAGGATATTACCAATGGTACCGTCAGACTTACCTTGACCGCTACAGGATTAGGCTCAGGCACTTGCACAAATGCTACAGATTATATTGATCTGACCATCCATGCAACCCCAACCTTAACTGTTGGAACCACCGCTAATACAACCTGCAATAATTCAGTTGGTTCAGTTGCATTTACAAGCAGTGAACCAGGAACGGTTACACTCAACGGGTTGTCCCATACTACCCCTTATACTTTTACAGGCCTGGCTGCAGGATACTTTACCGCAACCTTCATCGCTAATGCTACCGGATGCACCACAACGGCCAACTTCCAGATCACCAATTCAAACAGCAATCTGGCCGGTTCGGCAGCAGTTACCAATGTCAGCTGTAATGGGGGAACAGGGTCAGTTGTGGTTACGGCCACCGGAGGTACGAGTCCATACACCTACAACATTGACAATGGATCATTTGGAGCGACAAATTCATTCTCTGGCTTATCGGTTGGAAGTCATATCGTAATTATTAAGGACAACAACGCCTGTGTGTTCTCTGTTAATTTCATGGTTGACCAACCTTCAGCTTTATCAGCAGTGCTGGTCAGTCAGTCGAACGTACTGTGCAACGGAGGCTCAACCGGCGCAATCGTAATGGGTGCTACCGGAGGTACTGCTCCCTATTCGTTCAGCTCCTCTCCGTCCTTAACATTTGTTGGAAATTCCGCCACTGGTATTACAGCAAATACTTATACCATTACAGCAACCGATGCAAAAGGTTGTACTGCAACCATGATTGTAAACATCACTCAGCCAATTACAGCGTTGGGTGCATCCATCACATCAAGTACCAATGTACTTTGTTACGGTTCTGCAACGGGTAGTGCAACTGTTACGCCAACCAACGGAACAGCACCATACACTTACCTCTGGAGCAACGGCTCAACAGATAAGACAGCTGCAGGATTGATAGCAGGCACCTATTCTGTGACTGTAACAGATAGAAACGGATGTACAATAGTCCTTACTAACGCTGTCACCATTACCCAGCCTGCCGGGGCAATTACTGCCAATGCCGGTTCAGATGCTACAATCTGTAGTACATCGTCGACCTACACATTAAATGGGGCAGCAACAAATTATGGATCATTATTATGGACCACCAATGGTACAGGTAATTTTACCGGTGCAACCACACTTGGTGCCGTTTATACCCCCAGCCCTGCGGATATTGCAACTGGTCAGGTTCAGTTAACGCTGACTGCAACCGGAAATGGAAGTTGTCCGGATGTCAGTGACTTTATGGTATTGAACATCTGGCCGGCTCCCTCTGCGGATGCCGGTCCTGCCACATCGACCATCTGTGCAGGAAGTCCCTACACCCTGACAGGCGCTATCGCTTCCAATTATGCAAGCCTGGCCTGGACCTCTTCAGGATCCGGCACGTTTAATTACAGCTATGCTTTAAATCCTGTATATACACCAAGTGCCCAGGATATTACCAATGGTACCGTCAGACTTACCTTGACCGCTACAGGATTAGGCTCAGGCACTTGCACAAATGCTACAGATTATATTGATCTGACCATCCATGCAACCCCAACCTTAACTGTTGGAACCATCGCTAATACAACCTGCAATAATTCAGTTGGTTCAGTTGCATTATCAGGAAGTGAAAGCGGGACAATTACCCTAAACGGCATTTCCCATACTACTCCTTACACCTTTACAGGACTGGCAGCAGGGTACTTTACTGCAACCTTTATCGCTAATGCTACCGGATGCACCACAACAGCCAACTTCCAGATCACCAATACGAACAGTGATCTAACCGGTACTGCTGTTGTTACCGATGTAGTTTGCAACGGAGGCACAGGGTCAGCCATTGTTACGGCCTTTGGCGGTACGGCCAACTATCAGTACAACATTGATAATGGCGGATATGGTACGGCCACTGCATCTCCGGTTAACTTCGCAGGATTAGCTGTCGGCAGCCATAATGTCAAAATTAAAGATGCAAACGGTTGTACCTATACCGTCGCTTTTGATATCGACCAGCCAACACCTCTCGTTCTGTCGTTGGCCAGCCAGACCAATGTATCCTGTAAAGGATTGTCAGATGGTTCGGTTACTGTTCAGGCTACCGGAGGAACAACGCCTTATGTTTACAGCATTACCCTCGGAACAGCTTCAGTTTCCGGAAATCTATTCACTGGGATGAAAGCTGGTAATTACACCATTAAGGTTGTTGATGCAAATCTTTGCGCCACAACGCTTAATGTCATCATTACCGAATCAACCTGTAAACCGGTTACCGTTAATGATAATCCTACAACTCCGGAAGACACCCCGGCAACAGGAAGTGTATTAAGTAACGATTCCGATCCAAATTCACCGGCGCTAACTTTGTCCGTTACCCAGTTTGAGATTAACGGAATAACTTACCCTGCAGGTACTACTGCCGCAATCCCCGGGGTTGGCACCCTGGTGGTGAACGCCAATGGGACTTATACCTTTACCCCGGTTGCCAACTACAGCGGACCTGTTCCGCCAGTCACTTATACAGCAACGAACGGAACAAATACCAGTACTGCTGAATTGACCATCACCGTTAACCCGGTGAACGATGCCCCGGTGGCTGGTGTTTCAACTATGACCACCCAGTTCAACCCGGGAGGAACAAACAGCCTGGCTGTACCAGCGACTCAGTTCAGTGGAACCGACGTGGACGGAACAATCGCTTCGATCCTGATACCATCTATGCCAACTAATGCCACCAGCATTACTGTCGGCGGGACAACCTATACAGCGGTTACCTTCCCGGCAGGTGGAATATTGGTCCCGACCAATACTACCGGACAGCCTCTTTTACCCATCTCCATCGACCCAATCAATGGGGCAGTTACTTCTGTACTATCCTACAACGTAATTGACAATAATGGACTAGCTTCCGTTACGACCGGCTCGGTATCCGTTCCATTTGCTGTACTATCGTTGTCAGGAACCATTTTTAATGACACGAACGGATTGACAAACAATACGGTAGATGGCACCGGAACCAATGGGGGCGGTACACTTTACATGAACCTGGTCAATTCACTCAATCAGGTTGTCGCTTCAATCCCTGTTGCCGCTAACGGAACTTACCAGTTCACCGGGGCCAACGGATTGGCTGTAAATACTTCATATAACCTGATCCTCACCAACGGCTTACAATCTGCCGGAGCCACATTATCGGCTGCAACTTATCCCGCAGGATGGGTGTCAACGGGCGAAAATATCGGAACCGGACCTGGCAGTGATGGCACAATCAACGGTATCCTGGCTGTTAATACCAACTCCGGAAATCTTACAAATGCCAACTTCGGGGTTGAACAGTTGCCAACGGCCACCACATCAACGGTAGCCTCACAGCCCAATCCGGGCAATAGCAACCTGCTGATCATCGACCCGACTGCCTTTACAGGGACAGATCCTGATGGAGGAACAATAGCCAGCATTCATTTTACGGGCTTCCCAACAGGCGCCACCTCGGTGACCATCGGCGGCACCAATTATACGCTGACGACATGGCCATCGGGCGGATTGACCGTACCGGCAGGGACTACCGTGAGTGTTGATCCGACTGACGGAACAGGCAGCGTCGATCTACCTTTCAGGGTGATTGACAATGCAGGTAAAGAGAGTACCAATACCGCCACGATAACCCTTCCAATCGCCGACCTGACCATCACAGGAACAGTGTTCCACGACAGCAATGGCGGAGTGATCGACGGTACAGGGACCGGAACAGCTGGCACAGCACAGCTCTATGCCAACCTGGTCAGTACTGCTACAGGTAAAATCGTTGGCGTGATAAGTGTGAACAGTAACGGTACTTATTCTTTAGGCACTGCACAGGGTGTGAAGAACGGTACAAACTATACGGTAGTTTTATCTACCACCCAGGGACTTACTGGTGGCGTTGCCTCTGCATTGTTGCCATCAGGATGGGTCAATACGGCTGACGGCCTTATAGCCGCAGGTGATGGATTGGCAGACGGCATAATTGCAGTATCTGTTACAACATCATCGGTTGTCAATGCCAACTTCGGTATTGAACAGTTGCCCGTAGCCACCTCAGGGGTCAACACACAGCAAAATCCGGGCGGCATAAACCTTCTGACCATCAACCCGGTACTCTTTACCGGTACCGATGCGGACGGAACAATCGCACAGATCCATTATACCACATTCCCAACCGGTATTACCTCAATTACCATTGGCGGGACAAACTACACAGCATCAACATGGCCCGCCCAGGGATTAACCGTGGCGGCAGGAACTGCAGTTAGTATTGATCCTATTGACGGAACAGGCGATGTGGCGGTACCGTTTAAGGTAATCGACAACGCAGGAAAAGAGAGCTCCAATGAAGCCAGCCTCACCCTATCACTGACAGAACTATCCATCTCGGGTACAGTTTATGATGACGGTAACGGATTGCTGGGTCTGCCGGTTAACACGGTGGACGGGACGCCAACCAATGCGGGAGGAACCATTTACGCCAACCTGATTACCAGCTCTGACAATAAAGTAGCCGCCTCTGTCGCGGTAGCCGCCGACGGTACTTATCTGTTCACTACAGCCAATGGTGTGACCAGGTCAGTGGTCTATAACCTGATACTGACCAACAGTGCGCAGGTTGTGGGCTCGACCCTGACAACGGCCAACTACCCAACGGGATGGGTCTCTACGGGCGAAAACCTTGGTGCAGGCGCAGGAAGCGACGGAGCTGTAAACGGAGTACTTGCAGTACCTGCTGTTGCAGGCAATGTGGTCAATGCCAACTTCGGTATCGAACAGTTGCCGGTTACCTCTGCAATCACGGTCGCCACCCAGCAAAACCCGGGAGGCACAAATCTGCTCTCCATCAACCCGGCATCCTTCACAGGTACCGACGCCGACGGGACAATAGCTCAAATCCATTATACCACCTTCCCAACGGGAGTTACCACCATAACCATTGGCGGGACCAGTTACGCTTCGGCAGGATGGCCTGTGGGAGGCGTAACAGCAGATTCAGGAACAGCGGTCAGTGTTGATCCTTTAGACGGCACGGGCAACGTGGTGATCGCCTTTAAGGTGATTGACAATGCAGGGAAAGAGAGCACCAATACAGCTACCCTCACCCTGCCGCTGTCAGATCTGATCGTATCGGGTACCGTTTATAACGATGCAAACGGCCTTCTGGGTCTGCCGGCCAACACGGTCGACGGAACAGTGACCAACGCAGGTGGTGCCGTATATGCCAATATTGTCGACGGGACAAACCACGTGGTCAAATCGGTGGCAGTAGCCGCTGACGGAACTTACTCGTTCACCACAGCCGACGGAGTTAAAACAGCTACTGCCTATACCATCATACTGACCAGCGCCCTGCAGACAACAGGGGCCACCCTTACTACGGCCTCCTATCCTTTGAACTGGGTATCCACAGGCGAAAACATCGGAGCAGGTGCCGGCAGTGATGCTACCGTTGATGGAAAATTAGCGGTCACTACTACCTCAGGCAGTGTGGCCAATGCCAACTTTGGTATCGACCAGTTACCAACAGCCATTGGAGCCACCGCAGCAACTCAGCCTAATCCTGGCGGAACAACCAACTTACCGGTGGCCACAACCCTGTTCACTGGTACTGATCCTGCTCCGGGAAACATCTCATTTATCAAAATCACTGCTTTCCCGACTTTTGCCACCAGTATTACCGTTGGCGGAACAACTTATACCTCAGGATCTTTCCCGGTCACAGGTGTTACCATCGCAGCCAATACCGATGGCAATCCCACATCAGCCATTGCCATTGACCCTATTGACGGCAGCGTGAGCCCGGTAATCTCGTTTAAGGTTATCGACAACGCCGGTAAAGAGTCTGCCAACACGGCTTCTGTAATCATGCCGTTTGGTACCCTTACCCTGACAGGTAACGTATTCAACGACGTGAACGGTCTGTCAAACGGTATCGTTGACGGAACCGGCACCAATGCAGGTACACTTTATATGAACCTGGTCAATTCACTCAATCAGGTCGTTGCTTCAAAACCGGTCGCTGCAGGCGGAACCTATTCGTTCAGCGAGACCGACGGACTGACAGTGAGCACCAACTATAACCTGATCCTCACCAACGGCTTACAATCTGCCGGAGCCACATTATCTTCAGCAACCTATCCCGCAGGATGGGTGTCAACAGGCGAAAATATCGGAACCGGACCTGGCAGTGATGGCACAATCAACGGTATCCTGGAGGTTAATACCAACTCCGGAAATCTTACAAATGCCAACTTCGGGGTTGAATCAGCAATGACGGCAAGTGCTGGTCTGGATGATTCAACGTGCAGTTCATCAATTGCCTATACCATAATTGGTGCAGTAGCGACCAATTATAGTTCGCTGTTATGGACTACCAATGGAACAGGATTATTCTCAGATGCAACCATCCAAAATCCGAATTATAAACCAAGTGAAGCAGATATCGCAACAGGAGAGGTTCAGTTGATCCTGACAGCATATGGGGTTGGTAGCGTTGGAACAATTAGCGACCAAATGACACTCGTTATCTGGAAAGCTGCCACTGCTTTTGCAGGACCCGATGCCAGCATTTGTGAAGGAAAGTCCTTCGTGCTTACCGGAGCCACCGCTTCAAATTACACAACGATTTCCTGGACAAGTTCCGGCGGAACTTTTGACAATGCCCACGCATTGAACCCAACATTTACCCCGACGACAACAGGTCCAATTACTATTACTTTAACAGCAAACGGTTTAGGATCTGGCACTTGTTCAAATGCAGTCTCTTCAATGACACTGACTGTAACAAATTCGATCGTGCTGGCTACACCGGTGATAACCAATGCTAATTGTCAGGGTGGCCTTACCGGCAGTGTACAACTGGGTGTTAGTTCCGGCGGGGCAGGTTCATTTAGCTACAACCTGAGTATTGGAACAACAAACTCAACAGGTTTATTTACCGGACTCTCTTCAGGCGGGTATACCTACACCGTGACTGATGCTAACGGCTGTATGGCCTCCGGGTCATTCCAGGTGACAGATCCGAATCTGCTCACCCTGGCCATAACCACTGAGGTTGATGCAACCTGTAATGGACTCAGTAACGGCATTGCCAGCGTAACTGCATCAGGAGGAACAGCTCCTTACACTTTCGTATGGTCAGGAACTGTTACCCAGACTGACAAACATGTTAATCCTAATGTAGCCACTGGTTTGGCTGCCAATACATACCTGATAACAGTAACTGATTCCAAGGGTTGTACTGCAATCCAGACCATTAAGATTACCCAACCTGCTGCATTGAATGTGGTGCTTGTCAGCCGGATCAACGTAACCTGCAAAGGTGGTTCAAATGGGATGGTAGTTGTGGATGCCACGGGTGGTGTCGCTCCATATAAATTCACATCACCAGCAGGATTAGTTTCCGGGAATACGATATCTGGTCTGGTTGCTTCACCGACACCTTACACAATCACCGTTACCGATGCAAACTTATGTACCGCAACGATGAACGTTATCATTACTGAACCTGCCAACGCACTGACTGCTTCAATTACTTCAAGTACAAATGTGCTTTGTTATGGCGCACCTACTGGCAGCGCAACAGTAACGGCAAATAACGGAACTCCACCATACACTTATCTGTGGAGCAACGGATCAACAGATCAGACTGCTGCGAATCTGATTGCAGGCACCTATTCAGTAACGGTAACCGACAAAAATGGATGTTTTGTCAACCTTATCAATGCGGTGACCATTACACAGCCGGCAGGAAATATAACTGTGTATGCAGGACCAGATCAGACAATCTGTTCAACAACTGTTGTCACTTCATTGACAGGAACAAGTGCTTCAAATGCAATCAGTTATAAATGGACAACTTCAGGGACAGGTATTTTTACCAATCAGACATCACTTAATAATGCAACTTACACCCCCAGCGCTGCTGATATTGCCACGGGACAAGTTCAGCTAACGCTGACAGCCAAAGGCAATGGACCCTGTGCCGTTGTAAGTGACTTTATGGTTCTGAACATCTGGCCACCTCCAACAGCCGATGCCGGCCCATCAGCTGCAGCAATTTGTGCCGGAAGCACTTATGTTCTTACAGGTGCAACAGCCACAAATTACAGCACATTAACGTGGAGCTCCAATGCAGGTGGATCTTTCAATAACCCAAATGCCCTTAACCCAACATTTACCCCTGCATCAGGGTTTAGCGGGATCGCCAGACTTACCTTAACTGCCAACAGATTAGGTAGTTCCTGTTCAAATGCGACGAGTTATATTGATTTGACGGTCAATGCTGCTCCAACTTTAACCGTCAGTTCTATTATCAGTACCACCTGTAGCAATTCGCTTGGGTCAGTTGTGTTAACCGGAAGTGTCGCCGGTAGCATTACGTTGAATGGCGTATCAAAACCTTCACCAGCAACCTTTACCGGATTATCTGCAGGGTACTTTACAGCCACCTTTACAGCCGGGGCAACCGGATGCACCGCAATAACTAATTTCCAGATTACCAATTCAAACAGTGATCTTGCAGGAACAGTTATTGTCACAGATGCCTCATGTAATACGGCTACGGGTTCAGTTACGGTGAATGCAACCGGAGGGACTACAACCGGAGGCAGTATAACCTCAACCGATGGGTATCGCTTTAGGCTTGACGGAGGAGTGACTCAGAGTGGCAATTCATTTACCGGCATCTCTTCCGGAAACCATACGGTCAAAATAACCGACGACAATGGATGTGCTTATTCTATTGAATTCTATGTTAATAAGCCTACATTACTGATACTGGAACTGGCCAGTAAAACGAATGTATTGTGCTATGGTTCTGCTACAGGTAGTGTGATTGTGAATGCAGCAGGAGGAACAACAGCGTATATTTATTCTGTATTGTCCGGGCCGAATACCCCCGTAGTTACCGGAAATTTGATTACCGGAATGTCGGCAGGAACTTATCTAATTCAGGTAGAAGATGCCAATCATTGTACTGCAACCCTGCCTGTTGTCATATCACAACCGATCAATAGTCTGAGTATCACCGGAACGTCGGCAGTTATTACCAATCCGTTATGTAACGGCGCTGCTACGGGAAGCATCAAAACCACAGTTACTGGTGGTACCTCTCCCTACTCTTACAGTTGGAGTAACGGGACAAATTCAGCGAATCCGGCAATGTTGGCGGCAGGTTCTTATTCTGTGGTTGTAACTGATGCAAACGGCTGCTCAGTCAGTGGTGGTCCTTATGTATTAATCAATCCAACCGCAGTTACGTTGACAGCCAGCTCAATTGTCAGTACTACATGTGGCGCTTCCACAGGATCCGTGGTTTTAACCTCCAGCGACGGAAGTATGGTAACATTAAGCGGTGTAACCAAGCCGTCAGGTTCAGTCTTTACAGGTTTGATTGCCGGATACTATACCCCGGTTTCAACAGGAGCCTGTCCGGTTACTACCACGGTCCGTATTGACAACACTTCCAGTTCCCTTTCAGCAAGTATAATTAGCCTCACCTCACCATCATGCCACAATGGAACGGGTTCGGTAGTCGTCACCGGCTCAGGTGGAACCGGAAAACTTGCCTATTCACTCGATGGAACAACGCCTCAATCAACGGGTTCTTTCTTAAATGTTTCGGCAGGTAATCATAACATAATGGTAAATGATGCCAACTCATGTGTGTACACGGTGAGCTTTAGCATCTTTAATCCGCCGATACTCTCACTTGCGCTGACCAGTCAAACCAATGTTTTGTGCAGCGGTTCCTCAACCGGAAGTGTAATTGTGGCTGCTTCGGGTGGAACTCCTGATTACACTTACTCCATAGTTTCACAACCTGTTTCAGGTACTTCGGCAGTGGTAATCGGCAATATGATCTCCAATATGAAAGCAGGTAATTATACTATCCACGTAACCGATGCTAATGGGTGTACTGCTGAATTGCCTGTGGTTATAAGTCAGCCGGCTTCTGTCATAGTTTCAGCAGGACCTGATGGTACCATCTGTGAATCAAATTTTTATTCCCTTAGCGGAAGTTCAGTAACCAATTCGTTGTCGGTAAACTGGGTTTCAAATGGTACGGGTTACTTCAATAATGCCAATACCCTGAACCCGGTTTATACCCCAGGTGCAGATGATATTGCAAATGGTTCTGTGACCCTTACCTTAAACGCGTACCAGGGAGCTTCATGCCCACCTGCGACCGATGCAATGATATTGAATATTACGCACAAGGCTGTTCCAAATGCTGGTTCGGATGCAACTATCAAATCAGATTCGTCGTTCACAGTCACAACAGCTACTGTTCAATATGCCAATTCAATTTTTTGGACACATAATGGGTTAGGTAGCCTTACCAACTCCAACACCCTAACTCCAACTTATAAACCGGCTCCACGTGAATCTGGAATGGTAACCCTTACAATGGCTGCATTATCAGCCAACCAATGCGGTAGTGTGACAGACCAAATGATCCTGACAATAAGATATGTAAATCATCCTCCGGTTGCAGTTACTGATAGCTACAAAGGCAAAGAGAATCAAAAACTTGAAGGGAATGTGCTTCCAAACGATTACGACAAAGATGGAGACCATTTAATTGTGGAGACCAATGCTGTTCAACTTCCTGAGCACGGTAAATTGAATCTTCTCTCAAATGGTGATTTTACTTATCAGCCGGTCATTGATTTCATTGGAACGGATACATTTATTTACCGGATTTGTGATGATGGTTCACCATCATTATGCGATACCGCCATTGTAAAAATTATAATTGAAAAGGATACAACCTGTCCGGTTTATGTCCCTAACTCCTTCTCGCCCAATGGCGACGGAATTCATGAAACCTTCAAAATCAGATGCTTATATAACTATGAGAATCCTATCATCGAAATTTACAATCGTTGGGGGAATCTGGTCTACAAAAAAGATCATTATGGAAATGTTGACTTTTGGGGAAGTGAAACAGCTGCCTGGTGGGACGGACATTCCGACAATAAATTGACCATTGGCAGCCTATCCCTGCCTGTCGGAACATATTATTATGTGCTCAAATTGGATAAGGGCAAAGCATTAAGCGGGTTTTTGTTTTTAAACAAATAAACAGGAAAAGGGGCGGGATCATTAACCCGCCCAATTTAAAGTGAACGATAACAGAAAGAAAGGGATAAGAGAATGATGAAAATGCTGAAAAAAGTATCATTAGCCATACTAATGATAATGGGGGCACTCGTTTCAAAAGGACAGCAAGATCCGATGTATACCCAATATATGTTCAATCTGCAGACCATCAATCCGGCATATGCTGGTACATGGCAATCTGTTGGAATCATGGCTTTATCCCGTCTTCAATGGGTCGATTTTAAAGGTCACCCAAGTACCCAGACGTTCTCTTTTCAGACCCCGCTAAGATCCGAAAATGTGGGGTTGGGCCTAAATGTTATAGCAGATCAACTTGGACTCGAAAAAAGACTCTCTGTTAATATCGATTACTCCTATAAAGTTTTGTTATCTGAACACACTTCATTAAGGTTCGGAATTAAGGGGGGATTCACAAATTACAGTAACAACCTTTCAGCATATGAGCAATATCCCGATGATATACAGGATCCGATATTTCAGGATAATATTCAAAATAAATTTATGCCTAATTTTGGATTCGGTCTTTACCTCTCTTCTCAAACATATTATCTAAGTCTTTCGTTACCAAAGATTATTGACAACAATTACCAGTCAAATTCAACCAATTTCACCACGAAATCTGAAATACGACAACTCTATTTTGCAGGAGGAATAGTGTTTCCTATTTCTGAAAATGTTCAGTTCAAACCTACTTTTATGACTAAATCTGTTACAGGGACACCCTTTCAGTATGACCTTTCGGCCAATTTTTTACTTGCTGAAAAATTCTGGATTGGAGGGATGTATCGATCTGGAGATTCCTTTGGAGTGATTGCCCAATGGATTTTAAATAGAAATCTACGCCTCGGTTATGCCTATGATTTCACCACTACTGACCTCCAAAATTTTCATAATGGGGTTCATGAGGTAATGGTCTCTTATGAGTTCACTTATTCGAAACGCAGATTTGTTTCCCCAAGATTCTTTTAGTGTAGATGGCACTAACAATATTTAAACAGTTTATTACCTAAGGATTAAAAATTATTATAATGAACTCATTCTCTTTGACACATAATCTTTTTTTATTGACACTGTTGTTATTCCCCCCATTTTTGTATTGTCAAAACAATGACAATCGGATTTTCAACGATTCAATAATAAAAATGTCTCCTATAGGATTAAATTCGACCCATAGTGACTTTGGGCCGTTTGTCATTAATGATACTTTATTTTTCACTACATTCAACGATAAACTTCGGGAAAAGAGCGATTGGACATTAAAGAATAAGGAGTTTTATGATCTGTATAGTGCGGCAATTGATAAGAAGGGAGATGTAATCGGAAAACGTGAAGCTGTTGAAGAATTTATCACCCAATTTAATGACGGTCCAGTGTCATACAGTCCAAAAACGGGTGAACTTTTTGTTACACAAAATTATAATGATCAATCAAAAAAATCAAAACTTTTCCATGTTGAAATCAACCGGCTTAAAATCATCATTGCAAAACGGGTAAATGGGAAATGGAGATATTCCAGTGATTTTCCTTACAATAATCCTGATTATTCTGTTGGGCATCCTGCTGTAACTTTATCGGGCGATACATTGGTCTTTTCAAGTGACAGGCCAGGTGGATTTGGAGAAACCGACCTGTATTATTCAGTCAGATCGAATGGCAAATGGGGAGTTCCGGTTAATCTTGGGCCCAAAATTAATTCATCCGGAAAGGAAGAATTCGCCTTTATTTCTGACAATCATCTTAATGGTCAATTCCTTATATTTTCTTCAAAGGGACGATTTGGAAATGGTGGATTTGATATATATTATACACGGTTTCCATCGGAATATAGTGAAATCGGTCATTTTGATGCGCCAATAAACACCAAATATGATGATTTTGCAATGACTATTCCTCCGGATGCTGAATTCGGATACCTGACTTCTGACCGACCTGGTACAGGTAATGATGACATCTATAAATTTACGTTCAAACGGATTATAAGTCCAATAGCAAAATTAATTCCAAAGTGCAGATCTCTGTATGTGTTTGATCAGACCAGCCAGCGACCGATTCCGGGAGTCAGAATTGTCTCATGTGATAAACAATTTTATATCACTGACGGAAGTGGTAAAGTGGCTTGCTTACCTTGTATCGGAAACAATTGTGAAGTAGTAGCAAGTACCTTTGGTTATCCCGATAAATCAAAAATATTATCTGAATGTAAGATGAACAGCAAAGGTGTTGTCAACGACACAATATGGATGGATATTCTTGTAAATCAAAAAATTGCATTAAAAAATATTTATTACGACTTTGATAAGTGGAATATTTTACCGGATGCTTCCCAGGAACTTGACCGGCTTGTTTCATTGATGAAGGAAAATCCGGGTATGAAAGTCGAATTAGGGTCACATACCGATGACAGAGGTACTGAGGCTTACAATCTAAAACTATCTCAATTGCGTGCAAAGTCGGCCGTTGATTATATCGTTTCAAAGGGAATCGGTCCGTCGCGAATCAAAGGGAAAGGCTATGGAAAAACGCAGCTCATACACAAAGGTTTCGGAGGCAAGAAATGCACACCTGAGGAGAACAGGGAAAATAGGAGAACCGAAATTTTTATTCCGGGATTTTTAAGGGGCGAGCAAGTTAAACAGGATAAGGGGGACTATTCCAACGGAAGACTTAATGCCCAAAAAGATTATAGTTCTTTTAAGGAACACGGTTCACTGGATGAGAATATTCCAAAGGCTGGAGAAGTAATTGCAGTTGAAAAAAGGGTAAAGGTTGAAGAAGCTGTCAAAAGTGACAAGGGGATAAAGAGCAGGAAAGTTAATCTTACAGGCACCGATTCCGCAAAATGCTTCCTTATTTTGGGATCATTCCAGAGTGAGAGTAAAGCACAGAAATTTGTTAAGCAGCTAATGTCTGAAGGAATTGAAGCTGTAATTTGCAATGAATCTATACCATTAAGGGTTGGAATTGGATATGCACATTCCAGTCAGGCCAGGGAGGCTTTGAACAATATGAAGGGTAAATACAAGGGGGCATGGATTTTAACTAAATAAAGTTTAGACACATAACACTTTATCATATAAACTCTCCGTAAAATCTTCTTTTATGGAGAGTTTATATCAGGAGAATGGTCTGACAAACCTTTTGACTTCAACTGAAAATGCATTAATTTCAGAAGGTTTATTGTACTTTTACTTCGTAGCATGGCTATATATTTTATTTAGAGCCTTATGTTGCTGAAAAGCTGTACGATATACCAATTTTAATGGTGCTGTCTTATCATAAAGCCAATCCTTTTTTTTACATATTACATGTTTTCTAATGTGAAACTTCCGTTACCCGATAGTCATGATCAAAGCTCCTGTTTTTAACACGATTCTGTTTATTTTCTTGTTTACTGTTTTGAAAGCATTTTCGTGCGAAAACGCTTTTCCGGCAATTACAAATGAGCGGCTCTTATTGCCTGAAAAGAAGACGATCTTAAAAAAGAAGAGCCAAACGCAAGCGCCTTATGTGAGACTTTTTCCAAACGATGGCAACTGTGTTTATCCGGATAAAGGGCTTCTGCGTCAATGGCCGAAGGGTGGCCCGCACGAACTTTGGAGAATAAAGATTGGTGAGGGGAAGGCTGCTGTAATTGAATCAGGGGGCAAAGCCTTTACTGGTTACCAGGCCGAAGGAAAGCAGTGGGCGGTCTGCCTTGATCCTGCTACCGGCAGTATAATATGGAAGCAGATGCTGATTGCCACGGAAAACCATCATGTTGTGAATGGTACAGTTTCGACTCCGATCGTAGATGGTGACCGGGTATACTTCTTTCCCTACGACAGCAACAAAGGGAACCTGTGGGACCCACAATGCCCGATCTTCTGTTTGGAGGTAAGCGACGGAATAAAAATCTGGGAGGAGCATGAACAATTCAATGCGTCTGAAGGTGGTCTGCCGCTTATCCTTGGGAATGTATTGTATATCGGTTCCAGTGGAAAAGAAAAGGTTCTTGTAGCAGTAGACAAGCTAAGTGGAAAGATGCTCTGGAAGATAGGTGACGACACAGGGGCAAATTATTGTTTCCAGACTGGTAGTTCGCTAAGCTACGCTGAATTCTGTGGAGTGCCTCAGATCGTAAGTTCCATCTATAAAAATGATTATATCGGTGTTAATGCCACAACGGGAGAGATTCTCTGGCATTGGAGCTTTCCAACACCACCTTCATCTGGTCCGGTTCCTACACCGGTTGTGCTGGGAAACCGGATGTTTGTCTCAACTTTTCAGGGCAGCGCTTCGTGGGGAGCTTTACTGGAGTTCAGCATGAAGAACGGGAAGTTCGCAACGGACACTGTTTATATCAGCAATAGGTTGATGTGCAATGGTTTTCATACGCCTTCGGTAATGGAGGGAGCAGTTTATGGCTTCGGAAGAGGGAGCAGTAACGACGCTTTGCAATGCATGGACCTTCAGAGTGGAAAACTGTTGTGGCAACAGGAAAATATGGAGTGGAGCCGCAACGGGAACATGATAGTTGCCGATGGATTGATTTTTGCCTTGACGAAGCATGACGAACTTGTACTGGCTGAAGCAAGTAAAAACGGATACAAGGAGTTAGGTCGGGTCAATCCGGGAATAAGACTGGGTATTCAACAACAGCCCACGATCTTTAATGGCCGACTCTATTTAAAGGGCAATGACACCATCGTATGCTATCAGGTGGGACCCCAAACTGTTGGTAATTAGTATTTATTAAATAAATCCAATTGTAGCCCGGGGCTTTTTGACCATCCTTTGCGGCGAAGTTTTATTTACTATTTATAAGCGCTTCCCCGGTTTTCATAGAGCATTCATAATATTCTCCATTCTTACGGATATCATTTCGATTCCACTTGGCAGGTCTGCCATCAAACGGATCTTTTAGAATCAGCGTGTTGCCGACAACAGCCGTAATTTGCACAGATAAGGTTTTGCCTGCTTTACGTGTTGCACTGATTACAAAGCCACCTTCTGCCCTAAGATTTCTGAAACTTACATCCTGCCATTTGGATGGGACGGCGGGGAAAATTCTGACTTTACCACCCCAGCTTTGGAGCAACATCTCATGAACAGCCTGGCTGGCTGCAAAATTAGCCTCCAGGGAGAATGGGCGATAGGTGAAACCGGAGTATCCTTTACCAGACTGATCTCCGTTTAGATTAAATCCATTCGGAGAAGTGAAGGCATTAACATAAATGTCAAGATACGAGAATGCTTCGTCTGCGCGGCCGGCCCGTGCCTCAAGGCATGATGCCCATGGAAAGCTAAATCCAACCCAGTTTTTCGTGCCTAATTTTTTGAGATTATCGAGTGAGGCAATTACCACCTCTTTCTCCTGAAGGCTCCCCTCAGTGTTCAGGATCCCAAGGGGATAGATTGACATTAGATGGGCATGATGACGGTGTGACTCCTTCAATGACTCGGTCGGCGAAAGGCGCAATACTTTATTTTCGTCAACGGCAAGATCCCCGAGCCTCGATCGGAACTTGATCCAGTGCATTACATCCTTTTTCAGATTAAGCGCTTCCGCCATCTCTGCCATTATCTCTGCCATCCAGATCAGCAACGCCTCATCGTTATTAGAGTTTGGTGTCAGCCAGGCCTGTGGTGAATCGTTATGGATCTCAGGAGAACTTGAAAGTGGTAATTTCAATCTTCCATTTTCATCTTCCTTCAGTAAATCTTCAATAGCCAATGCCATTTCCTTGCAATAAGGATAACATTTTTCCCTGAGGAACTTTTCATCCATGGTATAACGCCAGTGCCAGTAGATATTCTGAAGCAGCCATACACCATTCACAGGGGAGAGCGCATATTGCACCCAGCCAGAAAGCGACTGTCCTTTCAGACCGATCACCCCGGGAACCATAAGACCGTCGACTCCGAAAAATTCTTTTGCGAAACGACGGTGAACCGGCGCAAGGTTAAAAAGGAAATCAGTCAAACTTTCTCCACACTCAAAGCGGCCACTGGCCAGATACGCCCAATAGCTCATTTGAAAATTCAGATCAAATGCAAATTCCCCCTTCCAGGGCGGCAACTCTCCATCATCTGCAGTCCACGGACCTTGAAGCGGCATTGGCAAATAACCTTTACGTGAAGCAGAGCCATAGTAGTATTGCATCAGATTATAGTACCGCTGATGTTTTAGATCAGGCAGGTTAATTTCAGAAGTAGCCCAGAAGTTGCTCCACCACTTTTCGTGCAAGACCATTGAATTGTCGAAACCCATCTGCAAAGCCGCAACAGCCTGCTTTTTAGCCAGAGACATAAAATCTTCGGCATCCTCGTTTGAAGTAAATGAGATTGCAATTAAACATCCATCTTTAACTTTTTTGACAGCCATATAGGCTCCATATTCCAACTTTTCAACTGTTTTTTGCTTCCACCAGAGATTGTCCCCCTCACTGCCAGACTGAGTTTCAGGGTAGCCAAGTTTTTTTACAGAAGTTGGAACTTTCAGAGATGCCTTAACGTATTGAGGTGCCCGAATGATTGTTACCAGCTTTGTTGCACTTGTAAATACGAAAAGTGATTTACCCGATACAGGTTCGACAGTGCACAACGCCTTGATCATATCCAGCGTAAATGATTTTGCCTCAAAATCTGGTTTCATCTCCAATTCCAGGCGGACACCGGGAAGTTTTGTCGGATAAGGATAACTAAATGGCTTCATGCTCAGCCGCGAGATTTCGGCTCTGTTTTTTTCATGTACAAGCTTTTGAATATTGGCATAGGTAAATCCGGGATCTTTTATTTCATCGGGCATCCTGTTATCCCAGAGGTCACCCCGGTCGAATGAAAAGCGCAGCTGATTTTTTTCACCCCAGACAAGACATCCAGTCTGTCCATTACCAAGCGGAATTGCTTCATCCCACCTTTTTACAGGCGCCTTAATCTTTAATTTAAAAGCTTCGGTAACTTTCCCATAAACCGGAAACTGAAAGAGAATAACAGCGATTACTCCGGTTGCCACCACACCTGTAAATTTAATTTTACTCATCAGGTTTCGTTTCATCTTCCTTATCTTCTGAAAATTGTCAGCTATTAATTAAAAGGCGGTATACAAATATCAGTAAAAAGAAATAAAAATTAAGTTGTCTTAAAGAATTTATTTGTCTGCGAATGAAATAAATGCGTATTTAAATATTCTAAAATGCCCGTTTTGTTACCCAATTTTAATATAATATCAGATTCACTTTCAACGAAATGGCTTAATGGATAAATTACAAAACTTTAAATTTCGGAATTTCAGTTCAAAATACGAGTTTTAACGTTTATGGGGAAGATATGGGGAATATCACCCAAACAAAAATCCGATAGCCTTGAAAATCAGTGCTATCGGATTTATTATTGAGGTCGGTGGCGGATTCGAACCGCCGTAGACGGTTTTGCAGACCGTTGCCTAACCACTCGGCTAACCGACCGTAAATGTGGCGGCAAAGATAATTAAAAATCTGTCTCAAAAACAACCTTCGTTTAATTTGATTACAGATTATAAAGTAAGAAAAATACTACCGTTCCAGTGTTACACTCACTCGCTCTATCTGTCCTCCCATTGGAGGATTGAGCTTCGAAATTTTCACCCTTGCCTTTTCAATTGATGAGCTGCTTGCAAAAATCCGGTCGAGAATGCGGCCAGCCACATGTTCAAGCAGATGCGATTTGATCTGCATCTCCTCTTTTATAATCATGTAAGCCACCTGGTAATCCAGTGCATCGGCCAGGTCATCGCTTTTTGCGGCAGCATCACAATCGGTAATTAATGTGAGATGAACGATAAAACGATTCCCAACAACCTGTTCTTCTGCAAAATGGCCATGATAAGCATAAAACTCCATCCCTTCAATCTCTATCTTTCCCATCTTGTAACTGTTTTTTTATTTCAATTCCAAAATTAATCTATTTTTAAATTTTCAATTAACAATTGGAACTATACCCCAATTTGTTCAACTCTTATTACTTTTACACGATGTTTTCAAACGGAAACAATCTGGTTTTTGGGGATACATTAGTATAGTTTAAGATAATTAAATTGTTATGGCAGAAATAGACAACAATGGTATTAACCAGGAGGAAATACTTCCAAAGAATTTTATACAGCAACAAATTATAGACGATCTGGCCGAAGGGAAAAATGGCCGAAGAGTCCATACCCGATTCCCTCCTGAACCAAATGGTTATCTGCACATCGGGCATGCCAAGTCGATCTGTCTGAATTTCGGAACGGCCCGAAAATTCGGGGGTTTGACTAATCTTCGGTTCGATGATACCAATCCCACAAAAGAGGAGACCGAATATGTTGATTCGATCATGGAGGATGTGCGCTGGCTCGGTTTCGACTGGGATGACCGGCTTTATTATGCCTCCGATTATTTTGATAAACTCTACGATTTTGCTGTAAAGCTCATTAGAGGTGGAAAAGCTTATGTCGATTTTCAGAGTCAGGAGGTCATCAGCGAGCAAAAGGGGGTTCCAACACGACCCGGTATTGACAGTCCTTACCGAAATACCTCACCTGAAGAAAATCTTGAAATTTTTGCCAGGATGAAGGCCGGTTTCTATAACGAAGGAGACTGTGTTCTAAGGGCTAAAATTGACATGTCATCACCCAATATGCACATGCGTGATCCATTGATGTACAGGATATTAAAACAATCGCATCATCGTACGGGCGATGCGTGGTGCATCTATCCGATGTACGATTATGCCCATGGTCAGTGTGACTATTGGGAAGGGATTACCCATTCGATCTGTACCCTTGAATTTGAGGTTCACCGTCCGCTATACGATTGGTTTGTTGACGAACTGAAGGACAGCGATTACCGTCCGAGACAGATTGAGTTTTCAAGGCTCAATATCACCTACACCGTTATGTCCAAACGTTTGTTACTGCAATTGGTAAAAGAGGGATATGTAAAGGGGTGGGATGATCCCCGGATGCCGACAATATGCGGTTTGCGCCGTCGCGGATATACGCCCGAATCGATGCGGACGTTTTCGGATATGGTGGGGGTGACAAAAGTTGATGGAGTTACTGATGTTGCTGTACTGGAATATTGTATTCGCGAAGATCTGAATAAAAGGGCTCAGCGTGTAATGGGCGTTCTTGATCCGGTTAAGGTGGTCATCACCAACTATCCTGAAGGGGTAGTCGAAGAGGTAGATGCCATAAACAATCCGGAAGACGAGCGTATGGGCAAGCGCAAAGTGCCATTTTCCAAGGAATTATATATTGAGCGGGAAGATTTTATGGAAAATCCCACCAATAAATTCTACCGTCTTTCACCAGGTCGCGAGGTGAGACTGCGTTATTCGTATTTTATAAAATGTACCGATGTTGTTAAAAACGATTCCGGTGAAGTAGTAGAACTGCTTTGCACTTACGATCCTGAAACAAAAGGGGGGAATGCTCCTGACGGGAGAAAAGTGAAAGCGACGCTGCATTGGGTGGCGGTTGCACAGGCAGTTAAGGCAGAGGTACGGTTATACGACCGGTTATTTACCGATTCCGATCCGGTAGGTCATAAGGAGAAAGATTTTCTCGAATTTCTAAATCCCGATTCATTAAGGATTATTACGGAATGTTATATTGAACCATATGTAAAAAGCGGGAAACCATTGGATAGTTTTCAGTTTGAACGACTGGGATATTTTAATATCGATCCCGATACAACTGCTGATCATTTGGTCTTTAACCGGATTGTCTCATTAAAAGACGGGTTTAAAAAATTGTAGTGTATTCTGAGGTCCGGGCCATAGGAGACCCTTGAATCAGTTCCCGAGGGGTTTAGACAGTTCTGCATAGTGTTTAGAAATGGTTTTGCAGTGTTTAGACGTGTCTGTTCAATTAGCGGATAAAACATTCCGGATCTTTCTGCGCGTGTAAAAAAAGGTAAAGATGGCGGCACTCCAATTGGCCATAAAGATACCCCACCAGATCCCTTTAGGTCCCCATCCGAAATAGACCGCTAACAGCAGAAATAGGGGGAGAGGCATTAAAAACTGGCGGTATACGCCGACAAAAATTGCATAGAGTGGTTTTTTCATCCCCTGTAAAGTAGAAACAGAAATGTTCAGAAAGACATAAGCGAAGAAAAAGAGAATGGCGATATGCAAATATTCCGCGCCAATTTCAATCACCTTCATATCAGCAGTAAAGGCTGCAATAAGGTGGTTGGCCATTAGCCCGACAGCAATGACACCAATCGAGATGACCATCAAGCCATACCTTATATTTAGGCTCCACGATTCATATACTCTTTGAGGGATATTTGCACCCATGTTTTGTCCGGCTAAGGTGAGGGCTGCAATATTAAGTCCAATTGTTGGCAAAAGGGCAATTTGCTCAATTCGGGTAGCAATTCCATAGGCGGCAACAGCTTCCTTTCCGAACTGACTGGCAAAATAGGTAATCACAAAGATCCCGATAGCCACCGTAAGCATATTCAGACTTGCAGGAAATCCCTGGCCAAACAATGCTGCATAATATTTTCGACGTGGAATAAAATCATTAAAACGGGCATTTTCGAATATCTTGTATTTTTGTGTAATCGTAATCATATAAATAGCGCCGATGAACTGAATAAGTACGGTCGAAAATCCAATACCGCGAATCCCCAACGCCGGAAATCCCAATCCCCCGTAAATAAACCACGGATCCAGAATAAGATTTAGAAAGAAACCGACAATCAGGTAATTACGGTAGGTCTTTGTGTCACCCCGTGCAGTAAGTAAGGCGTTCAGGATACTGTTAATCAGAAAAAAAACAGTACCATACAGGATGGTATCCATGTACTTGACAGAAATAGCCAAATATTCGTCGGCAGCACCAAGAATCCGAAAGAGAAAAGGGGCAGCACCCAATCCGACGATGGTGAGCAGGACTGAATTGATAATCGAAAATGAAACTGCCTGAAAGCCATATTTTTTGGCTTCTTCGTTCTTTCCCGATCCTAAGGATTGTGATATTAGAACCGTTGTGCCGGTACCCATGCCCATGCCCAATGCCAGAATAATAAAAAAGACAGGGAATGTTAGTGACATTGCCGCCAGAGCAGAGGTTGATATTCTACCTCCGAAGTAGGTATCCACCACATTGAAAAGTGTATTAAAAATAAATCCGACACTTGCAGGAACAGCTAATTTACGGATAAGGACCGGAATTGGGGTGGTCGTGAAATCATGTGATTTGAGCATTTTTTAAACAAAATAAATTCGATAATATTACAACGTGTAATCAATCCTAAAGGTTTAACATTTGGGAAAAGATCTTTTTAGCAGTATCTTTAGGTGAATAATCAAATCAGCATGTTTTATCTGTTTAAAAATGGAGTCACTAATGACTCATAGAAAGGAGAAAAAATGAAAACATCATTTAAAATTGATTATCAGACGTTGTGGGGCCAGGTTCTGTTTATTACCGGATCTGCCATCGAATTCGGCGAGTGGGACCCCAATCACGCTTTGCCAATGAAAACCCATGTCTCAGGAGAATGGGAGTTTGAGTGCGATTTTCCTTCAGGTAAAAGGCTTGAATATAAATATCTGATTAAGGATGATCATGGAAATGTCATCTGGGAAGGTGGGAAAAACAGGGTACTTGAAACCGGCAACAATGCACTGGATGAGGTGAGGTGCCGCGATTTCTGGAGAGTGAAACGCGAATCGGACATCCCTTTATCCTCCGCTGCATTCACAAAAGTTTTGATGGCACGGAAAATTAAAAAAGGAGATGTTGTGGATGATCTCCCTTTCGCGAAGACACTTAGGATTCAGATTCATGTTCCGGGTGTGAATCCAAACTGTGCCATTGGGATACTCGGAGACCAGCCATTACTTGGAAACTGGATGGAAGATTATTCGTTACTGATGGATGATGCTCAATTTCCTGTATGGCGGATCAATATCGATGCGTCGAAGCTTAAGTTTCCTTTCCAGTTTAAATATGTAGTCTATAATACAGTTACCAAACATATCGTTATCTGGGAGCAGGGGAGCAACCGAATGATCCGGGATTTTGTCTGTAAGTCGCCGAGAAGTCTGAAAATTCATACCGATGAAAGTTTCCGTTTTCCTGCTGCCCACTGGAGAGGTGCAGGTGTTGCAGTCCCGGTGTTTTCATTGCGGACAGAGAAGAGCGGGGGAATTGGTGAGTTTCCCGATATAAAACGGTTAATTGACTGGGCAAAACAGGTTGGTTTAAAACTGGTTCAGTTGCTCCCTTTGAACGAAACTGTCGCCACCCATACGTGGATTGACACCTATCCTTATAAATCAATTTCGACAGTTGCCCTTCATCCTGTTTATTTAAATATCAATAAAATAGGTGTTCTGGAGGACGAAACGCTGATGATCGGATTTGCTCAGGCGCTGGCGGGTTTCGACGCCCTTGAAACGGTCCGTTACGAAGAGATTCATAAAATAAAATCCAAGTTCTTTAAACTTATCTTTGATCAACAACAGGAACTGTTCCTTATCGATCCTCCGTATCTAAAGTTTTATAACGAAAATAAAGATTGGCTGATTCCATATGCCGCTTTTTGCTACCTCCGTGATAAAAACAAAACTGCCAATTTCAGGAAATGGGCTGAATATTCTGTTTATAACGAGAATGAAATTAATCAGTTATGTTCGGAGAATCAGGATCACTATGCTGATATTGCAGTACATTATTTTATCCAATATCACGCCCATAAACAATTGTCCGAAGCCGCTGAGTATGCCCGAAAGAACGGTATTGTGCTTAAGGGTGATATTCCGATTGGAATAAGTCCCGACAGTGTAGAAGCATGGACTCATCCCAATTTGTTTAATCTCGACCAACAGGCTGGAGCACCTCCTGATGAATTTGCCGATCTGGGCCAAAACTGGGGATTTCCCACCTATAACTGGGAGAAAATGGCTGAGGACAATTTTTCGTGGTGGGATAAAAGATTGAAGCATATGTCCCAATACTTTGATGCGACACGGATTGATCATATACTCGGATTTTTCCGGATCTGGGAGATCCCGTCGAATCAGGTACAGGGAATTATGGGACATTTCCGGCCAGGTTTGCCATTTAGCCGTGATGAGATTATCGACAGCGGCATCATATTTAATGAGGAAAGGTTCACAAAACCATATATTCGCGATTACTTCCTTTGGGAATTGTTTGGTGAGGAGACCAATGAGGTTAAATCTCAATATCTTACTGAATATGATGCCGGTAAATACAATCTGAAACCGGAATATAACACGCAACGTAAGGTTTGGGATTTTTTCGAAATAAATAAAAAGGGGGACGAGCTGACCGGGAAAGAGACACGGGTCCGTGATGGTCTCTGCTCATTGATTGCAGAAGTCATATTCTTACGCGATCCTTACCGCCCCACTTTGTTCCACCCCCGTGTGGCATTTCAAAATACCAATTCCTACCTTACGCTCAAAGCCGAAACACGATATGCCCTTGATGAGCTTTACATCGATTTCTTCTATCACAGGCATGAGGAAATGTGGAAAAATCAGGCACTTTGGATTCTCCCTACTATAATGAAATCAACTGAAATGCTGATTTGTGGCGAAGATCTGGGGATGGTTCCCGATTGCGTTCCCGGTGTTATGCGTAACCTTGGCATTTTAAGTCTTGAAATACAGCGAATTCCAAAAGATCCGAATGTTGAATTTGCCCATCCTGCCGATGCACCCTATTTGTCGGTTTGCTCAACCTCTACACATGATATGTCCACCCTCCGGGGATGGTGGGAAGAGGATCGGGTGCATAGCGAAAGATTTTTCAGGCTTGTAATGGGGCAGAAAGGGGAATTTCCGTATTACATGGAACCGTGGGTTGCCCGCGACATTTTAAATATGCACCTTCATTCACCGGCAATGTGGGCTATCTTTCCGATTCAGGATCTTTTGGCAATGGATGGACGGCTCCGATGGGACAATACTGAAGGGGAAAGGATCAATGTTCCGGCCATAGCCCAGCACTACTGGCGTTACCGAATGCACCTTAAACTGGAAGAATTAATGGAAGAGAAGAAACTAAACTCAGAATTGCAATCGTTAATTTTTGCCTCAGCCAGGGGATAAGAATGGTTAAATCGACCGTTTACCGGTAATTTGCCGCTGTTGACCGATTTTGGATAGCTATTGGCTGACAGCGGTATTAGTTTTGTGTGAGTTTTAAATCAGTATGTTAAACAATTAAAAAGCAAACACAATGATTAAGTTAGACGAAAACCCTGAGAAAAATGAATTTTCATCCGTCAGAAAATACAGACACAGCGGTGATTCCCGGACACTTTTAGGGATTATATTGGTAGGTGTCGGCGCAGCACTAATCGCAAGAAATTACGGATGGCTCGATTATGAGATTTCGAGGTACCTGATTAGCTGGCAGATGATACTAATTGTAATTGGATTGTATAAACTGGTTCGCAGAGATTACACCCCGGCAATTATTTTAATTTCAATCGGACTATTCTTTCTGATTGATATTCCCGATAATATGAGGGAAAACTTCTGGCCAGCTTTAATCGTGGTGCTTGGATTATCATTTATTCTCGGAAGGAGCCGAAAACACCGGAATAATCCTTTTGCTGACATGAATAATGTTAGCAGCAACTCTACCGATTTTATTGATGAGACAGCAATATTTGGTGGCAGAAACATCTCTGTTGTTTCAGAAAACTTTCAGGGAGGAAAAATCACTGCGATCTTTGGAGGATCAAAAATTAATCTTCGCTATGCCAAGCCGGTTGAGGGGTGTACAATTGATGTAGTCACTATTTTCGGGGGTACGAAGCTCATCGTACCAGAGGATTGGAATGTAAAAATTGAAATTGCTCCAATTTTTGGAGGTTTTGAAGACAAACGTGGCTATTCGGTTATTTCGAGAACCGGAACCGGAAAGGTTGTGGTGATCAAGGGATCGTGCATCTTTGGAGGCGGTGAACTTACGACCATGCCGTAAAGGTAAAAGCGGAGAATAAATTGAATAACATTAATTTTCATTTTTCATTAAACCGTGGACCATCCCATAACGGCAAACAGAATTTCGGGACTAATTTATTGGTTAATCCCGATAACAGCAGGCAGTACACAGGCAGTATACAATAGTTTTTATCATATACTACCTGTGACGGTTGCTTTTTGTGACGGGCTGATATTTAGTGGTGTACTTGGAATCTTGGGAATGGCTATCTGGTATGTTGTCAGATATAACGACCCCGAAAAGAGTACTGTTACCCAGATGCTTGTTAGTCATATTGCAGGGTCATCTGTATTTACTGCTTTTTGGATACTCAGCTCAGCGATCCTTGTAAAAACGCTTATCAACGATTCCGGGTATACTTTATATTTAAATAGTCAGATTTCAGCAAGGATTTTGGCGGGATTCCTGTTTTATGCGCTGATGGTAAGTGTTTATTATCTATATGTTTACAATCAGCATAACCGCGAAAAGCTGTTAAAAGAAGCCGAATGGCAGAATCAAATCCGGCAAGCCCAGCTCAATGCCTTAAAATTTCAGATCAACCCCCATTTTCTTTTTAACAGCCTGAATTCTATTGCTTCACTAACACTCACCAATCCTGAAAAGGCTCATGGAATGGTCATCGCCTTATCCGATTTTATGCGCTATTCGTTGCAAAAGCATCAGGACGACATGGTTCCGTTGGAGGTTGAACTAAATAATATCAGCTTGTATTTACAGATTGAAAAAATCAGGTTTGGGAATAATCTGAATTACAGGTTCGAGATTGAGGAGGCCTGTAAACGCCAATTGATCCCCAACCTTATTCTTCAGCCAATTTTCGAGAATGCGATAAAATATGGAGTTTATGAAGCGTCAAAACCAGTTGAGATTCTTCTACAGGGTAGAAAGCTCGAGGATCGAATGGAGATCAATGTCGTCAATGATTTTGATCCGGATTCGGTGCCGTGTAAAGGGGAGGGGGTCGGGCTTACCAATATTAGTGATCGTCTCCGGCTTTTGTACGGAAGTTCGAGACTCCTGAATGCGGAGCTGGGTGAGTCGCAATTTAACGTTACTATGATTATACCTGATAGGATTGAAAAATAAATAGACCTAAGGCTTCGGCGCTACAAAAGACGAATTCCGCCGGAATGGGTCATTTTGTAGACCGCGGGATTTTAATCCCGGGCCTTAGGCACGATCCATATAAATTAAATATATGCACAAAATAAAAACCCTCATTATTGATGATGAGTCTCTTGCACGAGACTTGCTTCGTCATTATCTTTCTAAAGATGAACGTGTTGATGTTGTTGGAGAGTGTTCAAACGGCTTTGAGGGAGTACTTGCTATTCAGGATTTGAAACCGGACCTGGTTTTTCTTGACATTCAGATGCCAAAAATTACGGGTTTCGAAATGCTCGAACTGATCCCAAACCCACCCGTGATCATCTTTTCAACAGCTTTCGATCAGTATGCCATCAGGGCTTTTGAGGCGAATGCAATTGATTATCTGCTTAAGCCATATCCTTACGAAAGAGTCGTTGTTGCGTTAAACAAAGCTATCGGGAAGCTAAACAGTAAAAAAAAGGGTTTCGAAACAGATAAGCTAATTGAAACACACGACGAAGATTTGGGACTCATGAACCGCATAGTTGTCAAATCGGGGAGGAAAATTCATGTGATTCCTGTCGAAACGATCTACTACATAGAATCACAGGATGATTTTGTGATGATTTACTGTAGTGATGGTCATTTTATGAAACAAAAAACAATGAAATATTTCGAGCAACACCTCGATCCGGAACAATTTTTACGCATACATCGCTCTTATTTGCTAAATATTTTGTACCTCTCAGAAATTCAGCAGTATGAAAAAGTTTCATGGTTTGTTTTCACCAAGCAGGGGGCAAAACTTAAGGTTAGTAAGGGTGGTTATGCCAGTTTGAAGGATAAGCTTAAAATGTAATTTCAATTTTTTTATGCCGTAAAATATATTTTCTCAAAAT
>Ga0118677_10002495_pt1 | contig 36909 bp, 33 predicted proteins | sample AliMusrvi5mmetaG_FD_86154 | JGI IMG/M metagenome (GOLD analysis project Ga0118677, IMG submission 86154)
ATGGGGATCCTCGGTCGAAGATGCACCACCGTCATCTATTGAATAGATATTGATGATCTAATTCATCAATAAAAATAAAAGCCCGGTTCATTCAGCCGGGCTTTTATAATAAATTTGTTATAGATCCGAAATCGGACTGAATAAAGTTTAGTACCTTTGAGAAAAGTTTTATAAATGAAGACAATTTTATTAACCATCCCGGATTCTGTTGATCTGAATGATAGCGAAGCGAAAATGCTGCTTGCGTCCAGATTATATGAAAAAGGGAAGCTTACTTTAGGGCAGGCATCTGAAATGGTGGGATTGTCTAAAGCTGCATTTATGGAATTACTAGCTGATTATGACGTATCATTCATTAATTATCCAACCTCTGACTTAGCTACCGATATTGAAAATGCAAAGGGTTATAGTCTCTGATACAAGCTGCCTTATCTTATTAAATAAGATTGGTAAAATTTCATTGCTTAAATCGTTATTTGGAAAAATCGCACTAACCAGTATCGTAGCAGATGAATTTGGGCAATCTCTTCCTGAATTTATGGAGATTGAAAATCCGATCGATAATAAATACAAACTAATTTCAGGATTAGCAATGTGCTGATTCAAGAAACACTAAGAAGGTGTAACGAATGATTGCACAATAGGAATTAAATATTTGTGGCTGAGCACAAAGTACCTGAGACAGGACAGAATATTCGATTTTGAATTTATTTTTTAACCTATCCAACATAAAACAGAGAGACTTTGGAAAACAAAAAAGAATCACTAAAGAATAATAATAAATCGATTTTCCTCTTGATACTTGGTATTTCCATGTGCTTGCTTTCCATTTTCTGGATCTTCGATTGAAAGACTTTTTGGAAAAGGGCCCTTGAAATAAATATAAACTAAATAGCCTCATGAATAACCGCAGAGAATTTCTGAAGAAAAGTGCACTGACAGGGATCATGTTATCAGGTGTAACTGGTATGGGAAGTGATCTTATCGCACGGGATAAAGATAAATTTGAACCAATGAAAGGCCCAGAAAGTAAGAATTCCGGCACGATCTTTAATTCAATCAGCTTTATCACCACTGAAAGTCCGGGAGTTCTGGCCGTAAATGCAACAAAGATTTTTCTCAGGATTCTGAACGAACGAACAGGACTTGATTTCAACAGGAACGGAGGCAACCACCTAACGATCCGATTAAGAATTTTAACCCAGACGATACCCACCGAAGCATTCCGAATTGAGAAACCGGAAAATAACATCATAATCCTATCTGCCAGCGACTCAAACGGCATCCTGTATGGCCTGGGAAAACTGCTCCATTCATCGATCATAACAGAGAAGGGATTTGCACCGGGAAACTGGCACGGGTTATCAGTACCGGAGAAACAGATACGCAACATCTACTTTGCCACCCATTTTCACAATTTCTACCATACTGCACCAATCGGAAAGGTGACCCGGTATATTGAAGAACTGGCGTTTTGGGGATACAATAATATTGAAGTGTGGTTTGATATGCATGGATTTGAAGGAATCAATGATCCGAAAGCGGCAGCTATGCTTGACCGGCTCGCACTCATCTTTAAAGCTGGCAAAGATGTCGGTATGAAGATCTCCATCTGTATGCTTGCCAATGAAGGGTACAACTCATCCCCGATCGAATTGCGTGCCAAACCTCCAAAGCAGATCCGCCTGCGGGGATGTTACGGAGTGGAGATCTGTCCGTCACTACCGGGAGGCACGGAACTGATCATCAAACAGGTTACCGAGGAATTGAATGCCTTTAACAGTCGCGGAGTAATTGTCGACTTTATTGTCTTATGGCCTTATGACCAGGGTGGTTGCGGATGCGACCGCTGCACCCCATGGGGAAGTAACGGATATTTAAAATTGTCGAGGATCATAACTGAAGTTGCCCGAAAAAAGATACCAGGAATAAAAATCATCCTCTCCACCTGGCTTTTCGACTGTGTGGAGAATGAGGGTGAATGGACCGGCGTTGCACAAGCGTTCAAAGAAGAGAAGCCCTGGGTAGATTATATACAAGCCGACTCCCATGAGCTCTTCCCCCGTTATCTAATGAATAATCCCGTACCGGGAAATCTTCCTCTATTGAATTTTCCCGAAATAAGTATGTGGGGATCCCATCCGTGGGGTGGATTTGGCGCCAATCCACTTCCTGTAAGGTTTCAGAAACTATGGGATGAAGTAAAGGATAAGGTGGCAGGGGGCGCCCCCTATTCCGAAGGGATCTTTGAAGACATCAACAAAGTCATTTACAGTCAGTTTTACTGGGAAAGAGATAAATCGGCATCCGAAACAATGAAAGAATATGTATCATTCGAGTTCTCACACGATCATGCTGATTCCATCCTTGAAGCCATAGCGATTATTGAAAAAAACCATGGATTGAGAGCGGCTTTTAAAGCAGGCACTCCGCCAAAGTTTTACCTTCCTGCTGAAGATCATGGGGCAGAAAAAGCTTACGAATTACTTAAAACAGTTGATCATAATCTTTCCGACAGGACTAAAAAGAGTTGGCGATGGCGCATTTTATTGCTGCGGGCCCTGTTTGACTACGAATTACGGCTGAACAAAGGGATCCCGAATGATGAAGTTGAAGCCGGATTCAGGGAGTTGACGATGATGTATCACGCAGAGCAGGCAGATGATTCAGTAAGGCCACCTACAAATAATCTAAATGAAAAACAGTAAAAAGGGTAGATTTTTTAAAGATTATATTTTAAATCCTTATTTAAAAATTCAAATAGGGTCGATAATTTCTTACCGGCCCTATTTAATTTAATATCATATCAAGGGTGATCAGTCGGGGAAGTATCCTTTAATAATTCCTCTTTTTGAATCTTTCAGGAAAAGGAGGATTTCGTCCCGTTCACGCGATGCCTGCATCTCCGCTTCAATTACCTCGAGGGCCTGGGTGTTATTGTACCCCTTTTGATAGATAATCCTGTAAATATCCTGGATCTGGCAAATTACCTCATTCGAAAATCCTCTGCGACGGAGGCCAATGGAATTGACTCCCGCATAGGATAAAGGTTCGCGACCTGCCTTAATATACGGAGGAACGTCTTTACGTACCAATGAACCACCTGAGAGCATCACATGTTTTCCGATATGGCAGAACTGATGGATTCCGGTGTGACCACCAATAATTGCAAAATCGTCTACGATTACCTCACCGGCAAGAGCTACAGAATTGACAAGTATAACGCTGTCTCCGACAACACAATCATGGGCTACATGGACATAAGCCATTATTAAACAATTGCTTCCGATGACGGTCTTACCGTGGGCTACGGTTCCTCTGTTTACGGTAACACACTCTCTGATTGTCGTATTATCTCCGATTTCAACGGTTGTATATTCGCCTTTGAATTTTAGGTCTTGTGGTTCTCCGCCAATCACTGCACCGGAATGGATTTTGCAGTTTTTGCCAATACGGCAACCTGGTAAAATAACAGCAGTCGGACCAATGTATGATCCGTCGCCAATAATTACATCTCTTGAAACAGTTGCGAAAGGCTCAATAGTAACACCAACGCCTATCTTTGCATCAGGATGAATATTTGTCAATGGTTGATTCATATAATTGAATTTATAAAACGATTATCCCGCTATAATGGGATATTTATTTTGATTTTACAATCTGAGCCATAAATTCTCCTTCACAAACTACAGTATCTCCAACGAAAGCGATCGCTCTCATGTTGGCAATTCCGCGACGAATAGGCCCAAGTAACTTGAGCCTGAAAACGAGGGTGTCTCCAGGAACAACTTTCTTACGAAATTTTATACTGTCCATGGTCATGAAATAGGTTGAATACTCACCATCAGTTGGTTGAGAACTGATCACAAATACTCCTCCGCACTGTGCCATTGCTTCGATAATCAAAACACCGGGCATTACGGGCTCTTCAGGGAAATGTCCAACGAAAAATGGTTCATTCATTGTCACATTTTTCACACCGATAATATAATCAGCCCCTTTTTCAATCACCTTATCTACCAAAAGAAAAGGATTACGGTGGGGCAACATCTTTTTAATCTGATTCACATCGTAGAGCGGTGTCTTATTCGGATCATATTCGGGGGCTGTATTCTCAGAGATGGTCTTTAAATACTCTTTCTGAAGCATTTTGGCAAATTCGGTATTGGGTCCATGACCAGGCCTTTTTGCAACAATACGACCTTTAATTCGTTTGCCGATCAAAGCCAGATCACCGATTACATCGAGTAATTTATGCCGTGCACATTCGTTATCGAAATGGAGCGTTAGATTATTCAAAATTCCGATCTTGTTCACCTCAATATGTTTCTGATTGAATAAATCGGCAATTCGGTTAAGCTCCTCAAGTGCCATTGGCTGATCCATGATGACTATGGCATTGTCGACATCCCCGCCCTTTACTAGGTTATTTTTCAACAACATCTCCAGTTCACGGACAAAAACAAAGGTACGGCAGGGAGCAATCTCCGTCGCAAATTTGGTTTGGCTGTTAAAACTGGCATACTGGTTATCCAGAACTGCCGAATTATAGGAGATCATTACATCAATACTGAAATCGTCATCCGGATAGGCAATTAACTCGGTGCCCGTTTCCACATTTCTGTAAACGATTTTCCTTTTGATTTCAAAATATTCGCGATCAGCATTCTGAACAACCAAACCCGCTTCGCCAAGAATTTTAACATATGCTGCAGCGCTTCCGTCCAAAATCGGCGCTTCCGGGCCATTGAGTTCAATTAGTACATTATCTATACCACTTCCGATCAAGGCGGCCATCACATGTTCGATGGTGCTGATCACAATATCGCCATCCTTTAAGACAGTCCCACGGGAAGTGCCTTTAACCTTTGAAACGTTAGCATCGATTATGGGCTCCCCTTCAAGATCAACGCGTTTGAATTTGAATCCAAAATCCTCTGGTGCCGGTTTAAATGTCAATTTAACCTCAACACCAGTATGAAGACCCTTACCTGAAATGGTTACCTCTCTTTCGATCGTATTCTGCTTAACACTCATCATTTTACGAAGTTTTCGATTTAAACATTATTTTCGATTGATTTTATTCTTTTCTGAAGTTCAATCACATCGTCGCGTAATTGCGGAAGATTACGTATGATTGAAAATGACTTCATGGCAAGTTTGAATTCAAGGGCAGGTGCACCAAGTACAACTGAGTTGGGTTTAATAGAAGACATAACACCCGATTTTGGCCCGATTTTACTCCCTTCGCCAATTGTAATATGTCCTGTAATAGCTGCCTGACCCCCAATCGCACAGTTCTTTCCAACTATTGTAGACCCTGCAATCCCAACCTGAGCTGCCATCACTGTATTTTCTCCAATTTCATCGTTGTGGGCAATCTGAATCAGATTGTCAAGTTTTACACCTGTGCGCACAAATGTTGATCCCATCGTTGCCCTGTCAATAGTCGTATTGGCTCCGATTTCAACATTATCTTCTATCACCACATTGCCAATTTGCTCAATTTTGGTATAGGTTCCATCCTGATTTGGAGCAAATCCAAATCCATCGGCACCGATAACCGCCCCGGAGTGGAAAATGCAGGAGGAGCCAATCACACAATCAGCGTATACTTTCACCCCTGAATAAAGAATAGAATTATCCCCTATTTTTACATTGTCACCTATATAAACATGGGGATAAATTTTTACATTTTTCCCGATTTGTGCCTTTTCGCCAATATAGGCAAAAGCTCCAACGTATATTTGGTCCCCTAAGGTAGCTGATGCAGACACGAAACATGGTTGCTCAATTCCAACTTTCATAGGTTTCGATTTAACATAAAAATCAAGCAATTTGGCAAGCGCAGCATAGGCATCATCAACCCGGATTAAGGTACAGGATAATTGGCTGTCAGCCTTAAAATTCCTATTTACAATTACGATTGATGCAGTAGTAGTGTAAATATATTTGGTATAAGCCGGATTTGAAAGAAATGTCAGTGTGCCCGGAATGGGATGGTCAATTTTAGAAATATTACTTACTTTAACATCGCTACTCCCTTCAACTTCACCGTTTAGCAAAGCTGCAATATCTTTTGCCGAAAACTCCATTTGTTCGTCTTTAAATTTTACGCTGCAAAAATAATAAAATAATTACCTTCAAATGATTTCTCCGGGATAACACACAAAATGTTTACGGACAGTCTTTGTAAGCCCTTCCAGATTTATGTCTGAAGCCTCTTTTATATCTTTTAATTTCCCGTTTTTGTAAAGAATATTTATACTTTCGGCTGTTTCGTCATATGCGCTGTTGGTTATTTCGCCTTCGATCACAAAAAACCCAACTTCTGCCTCTTCAATATGAAACATTTTGATTGATAGCTGCTTAAGCTTCTCCAGCCTGGCTTCAGTATAGGGAGTACCCGAGAGTTTAATTTTAAATAGCTTTCTGTTGGTCAATGCCCGGGAGAGGTTTGAAAGGATCGGATCGGGATGCTCCATCCAACCCTTAACTGCAATAAGGATATCGGCATCGTCGAGATAGGCGAAATGGTGAAGCGCAAGTTTTCTGGTTGATAAATCGTCAGACCGAAAATCTGCAGCTTTAATTTCCCCGTTTAAAAATATTGAAAGATGACTGGTTGCCGGTACATTATTGCCAGCCAAAGCCAGTTCGGATGCACGCTTTAATAGTTTTATCATCATCTGTTCTGCAGAAAGTACTGTTTTGTGCAGGTAAACCTGCCAGTACATTAACCTTCTGGCTATCAGGAACTTTTCAACCGAATAGATCCCCTTTACCTCCACGACGAGTTGGTCGTGTCTCACATTCAGCATTTTAATAATCCTTTCAGATGAGACAACTCCCTCCGACACACCAGAATAAAAACTGTCGCGTTTTAAAAAGTCGAGCCGATCCATATCCAATTGACTGCTTACCAGTTGGTGCAGAAACTGTTTGGGATAAAGGTTTTTAAAAATAGCGATTGCCAGTGTCAGCCGACCATCCATTTGGCGGTTTAGCTCATCCATATAAGCCAATGACAACTCCTCGTGAGAGATATCCTGTACAATACTCTGTTCAAGTGCGTGGGAGAATGGGCCATGTCCAATATCATGCAATAACAGTGCTGCCATAACACCCTCCTCTTCCTCTTCGGTGATTTTGTTCCCCTTTTTTATAAGAACTTCTATTGCCGAGCGGACCAGATGCATTGTCCCGATAGCATGTTCAAACCGTGTGTGATTGGCTCCGGGATAAACAAGGGATGAGAGACCCAGTTGTTTGATTCGTCTCAGGCGCTGAAAATAAGGATGCTCTATCAATTCAAGATGAAGATCGGAGTCCAATTCGATAAAACCCCACACCGGATCATTTACTATTTTGATTTTTGAACTTTTCAACTTCATTAATTATTAAAGAGTTTTCTCCGGTTCCGGCAGAGTTGGTTCTCAATATAACTGATTAAAAAAATAATCGTTGGATAAAAACACAGGCCAAAGCTAAGAAATGTTATGCTTTTTTTAGCTGTCAATTTTACAACTTGCTCATTTAAAAAATCATATTCAAGTTACAAGTGAATATTATTTGTTTTTTTAACACAAAATGTATATTTTTGCACAGGAGAATAATCGAAGGATTAGGGGACAGGAAGTCCCCTATTTTATTGATATTAATGATGATAAGTAAAGAAAAGATTCAGTTTCTTGTAGAAGAAGTGCTGTCGGATGACCAGTTTATTGTGGATATTACTGTTGGTACCGGGAACCAAATATCGGTTTCTGTAGATAGTGATGCCGGAATAAGCATTGGAGAGTGTGTCCAGATCAGCCGGCATATCGAAGGAAATCTGGATCGGGAAACCGAAGATTATTCTCTGGAGGTCTCTTCTCCGGGGCTCTCCCTGCCATTCAAAGTTCTGCGGCAATACCTCAAAAATATTGGGCGTGAAGTAGAAGTTGTATCCAGCAATGGTGAAAAGCAAAAGGGGATATTAAAATCTGCACATTCTGCAGGTTTTGAATTGGAAATAGAAGTGAAGGAAAAGGTTGACGGTAAAAATGTTTCAGTAAATAAAACGTTAGCTTACGAATTTGATCAAATTAAGACAGTTAAAATAGTAATTTCTTTTAAATAAAATCCTGAAGATATGGACAACCTGAATTTGATTGACACGTTTTCGGAATTTAAAGATCTGAAGAGCATCGACCGTGCTACCATGATGAGTGTTCTTGAAGACTCTTTCCGGAGTGTTCTGCAGAAACAGTTTGGTACTGATGAGAATTTCGATGTCATCATTAATCCTGATAAGGGGGACTTTGAAATCTGGCGAAACCGAACAGTAGTTGAAGATAGTGAGTTTACCGACCCCAACCTTCAAATTACTCTTTCACAGGCAAAAAAAATAGGCGAAGATTATGAGATTGGTGAAGAAGTAACCGACGAGGTGAAATTTTCTGATTTTGGCCGAAGGGCAATACTTAACTTGCGCCAAAACCTGGCTACCCGTATTCTTGAGTTGGAAAAGGACAATGTTTATACGAAATACAAGAATAAAATCGGCGAAATTGTTACAGGCGAGGTTTACCAGATATGGAAACGCGAATTGCTTTTACTCGACGATGAAGGAAATGAGCTGCTGCTTCCTAAAACAGAACAGATACCGACTGACTTCTTCCGTAAAGGGGACAGTGTTCGTGCCGTTATTATCAGGGTAGAGATGCGGAACAACAGCCCTTACATCATCCTTTCGCGTACTTCATCGGTTTTCCTCGAGCGGCTCTTCGAACTCGAAGTCCCAGAAATTTTCGACGGATTAATCACCATCAAAAAAATTGTCCGTATCCCCGGAGAGAGGGCAAAAGTTGCAGTTGAATCATATGACGAAAGGGTTGATCCCGTTGGAGCATGTGTGGGAATGAAAGGTTCCAGGATTCATGGAATTGTGCGTGAACTCCGAAACGAAAATATTGATATCATTAATTTTACAAATAACATACAGCTTTATATACAGCGGGCTCTTAATCCGGCAAAGATTTCTTCAATAAAATTGTACCCAACAGGGAATCGTGCTGAAGTCTTTCTAAAACCGGAAGAGGTGTCGCTGGCTATTGGTAAAGGTGGTTTGAATATTAAACTTGCAAGCCTTCTTACCGGTTATGATATTGATGTTTACCGGGATCGCGAAGCTGTGGATGATGAGGATGTCAATCTGGATGAGTTCTCGGATGAAATCGATGGTTGGATCATCGACGAACTAAAAGCAATAGGTTGTGATACTGCTAAGAATGTATTAAGCCTTTCACGCGAAGACCTTATTAAACGCACCGATCTCGAAGAAGAGACTATTGACGAGGTGTTGCGAATATTTAAAGCCGAGTTTGAATAATTATTTTTGTGAAAAAATGAATTAATTCGGTTGGGACAATAGCATAATTAACTGTTTGGGAAGATATGATTACAGGGGAAAAAGGATCAAGATTAAGTAAGATAGCACGCGAACTGAACGTGGGAATCACTACATTGGTAGATTTCCTTCAAAAGCAGGGCTTTAAAATCTCTACTGATCCAAACACGAAAATTGAGGCTGACTTACATGAGCTTCTCGAAAAGCAATTCCGGAAAGATCATGAGGCCAGAATTGAAGCTGACAAGCTCAATCTTCGTCATCACCATGCCAAAAATGAAGCAGTATCAATATCTGATCTACAGACAGCTAAAAAAGAGCCGGAGGAATCTGATGCTGATGATGATTCGATTATGATAAAGGATCATAGTCTGCATCATTATAAGGAAGAGAAACGCCCTGAACCGGCTCCTGCTGTAACCCGAAGCCCTGAGCCTGTCGTTTCTCAGCCAAAACCTGAACCGGTAGTGCCTGAAATTCCTAAGCCACAGGCTGCTCCGGTAAGTGAGCCTGAAAGGCTACAGGTTACTGTAGTTGGCCAGGTCGACCTGAGTATGATTAACCGAAAGCCAAAACCCAAAGAGGTAAAACCCGAAATTCTGCTTAAAAAAGAGAAACCTGTTTTGGAAAAAGTTGAGGAAGAGGTAAAACCGAAACAGGAGATAGAAACTCCAAAACCTGAGGTTCCCCCAATCACAGTACCAGTAATCGAAATTATTCCAGAAGTTGTAAAGGAAGAACCTGAAGAAAAGAAAATAGCCGATAATCAACCAGAGATGGTTTCAAACCGTTCTCAGATTGAGAATAATATCAAAGTGATCGGCAAAATTGATCTCTCTCCTGCCAAACCTGCAGATCGTCCTGCCAAAGAGATTATTAAAAAGAAATTAATTACAAGGAAAGCATCCGAGGAAATAGCAAGGCCCCATATTGAAAAGGAAAGACCTGCAAGAGTTGAGATAAAAAGGGTAAAGGATATTATTGCCAATGAGCTCGAAAGTGCTGATGAGATTTTTAAATTAGATCGTAAAAAACTTTCGGGCCCTACAGTGATTGGCCGTATTGATCTCCCGATTGAAGAGAAAAAGAAACCTGCCCGTCTCGAAGATGCGCAGTCACGGAATAAGAAGAAGAGAAAACGTGTATCCAAGGATAGCAAGGAACGCGTGGAATTGCCTGAAAAGAAATTCGAACAATCAAAGGAGAAGCCTGAGAAATCGGATAAGTTAAAGAAAAAAATATCTCTGGTCGTTAAAAAGAAAGCTCCTGCAAAACAGGAAGTTAAAGAGGAAGACGTTCAGAAACAAATAAAAGAGACATTGGCCAGACTGACCACCAAAGGTCAGAAAACCAAAGGATCCAAGTACCGGCGCGATAAACGACTTGCTTTCAGTGAAAAGATGGCTGAACAAAGTGCGCGCGACGAGATGGACAAGAGTATAATCAAGGTTACCGAATTTGTTTCGGTGAATGAATTGGCCTCAATGATGGATGTCCCTCCCACGAAGATTATTGCGACATGTATGTCACTTGGACTCTTCGTTTCTATCAATCAGCGTCTTGATGCTGAAACGATGGCTGTTGTGGCTGATGAATTCGGGTTTAAGGTTGAATTTATATCGGTCGAAGTTCAGGAGGCCATTATTGAAGAGGAAGATCAGGAAAAGGATCTGATTTCTAGACCTCCTATCGTAACTGTAATGGGACATGTCGACCACGGAAAGACTTCACTTCTCGACTATGTTCGGAAAGCAAATGTGATTGCCGGTGAAGCGGGAGGAATTACACAGCATATTGGTGCGTATAATGTGACGCTCGAAGGTGGTAGAAAGATAACGTTCCTTGATACACCTGGTCACGAGGCTTTTACAGCCATGCGTGCCAGGGGTGCCCAGGTCACCGATATCGTAATTATCATAGTTGCTGCTGATGACGATGTGATGCCTCAGACTATCGAGGCAATCAATCATGCCACTGCAGCAGGGGTTCCGATTATCTTCGCTATCAATAAAGTCGATAAACACTCTGCCGATCCGGAAAAAATAAAACAACAGCTTGCAAACATGAACTTCCTGGTTGAAGACTGGGGAGGTAAATACCAGTCTCAGGATATATCTGCAAAAAGTGGTCTTGGAGTACTTGAGCTACTTGAAAAAGTGTTACTCGAGGCTGATATGCTTGAACTTAGGGCAAATCCTAACAAACGTGCGGTAGGATCAGTCATTGAATCTTCACTGGATAAAGGTCGTGGTTATGTGGCAACGATTCTCGTGCAGAGTGGAACATTGCGTGTTGGTGATGTTATTCTTGCCGGACCTCACTTTGGGCATATCAAAGCGATGTTTAACGAACGTAATCAACGGGTTGAGGAGGTAGGGCCAGCTGAGCCTGTTTTAATTCTTGGGCTGAATGGTGCTCCACAGGCTGGCGATAAGTTTAATGTGATGGAAAGTGAACGTGAGGCACGTATGATTGCCAATAAACGGGAACAGCTGCAGCGCGAACAGGGTCTGCGGACTCAAAAACATATCACACTTGATGAAATCGGACGAAGAATTGCTATCGGAAACTTCCAGGAACTCAATATTATTGTGAAGGGTGATGTCGACGGATCGATCGAAGCGCTTTCAGACTCTCTGATCAAACTCTCAGTAGGTGAAATTCAGGTGAATGTGATTCACAAGGCGGTTGGGCAGATTACCGAATCGGATATCATGCTGGCATCAGCCTCCAATGCAATTATTGTCGGCTTCCAGGTTCGTCCTTCCCTGAGCGCTAGAAAACTGGCTGAGAAAGAGGGAATTGATATTAGACTTTACTCTATCATCTATGATGCCATCAATGAGGTTAAATCGGCGATGGAAGGGATGCTTGCACCCGAAATCAAGGAGGAAATCAAAGGAACAGCCGAGATCCTCAATGTATTCAACATCACAAAGGTGGGAACCATTGCCGGCTGTATTGTCAGGGATGGTAAGATCACCCGGAATTCAAAAGTCAGGCTTATCCGCGACGGTATCGTCGTATTCACGGGCGATCTTGAATCTTTAAAACGATTTAAGGATGATGTGAAGGATGTGAATAAAGGTTATGAATGTGGCTTGAATATCCGGGGGTACAACGATCTGAAGGAGGGCGATTTTATCGAAGCTTTCGAACAGGTTGAAGTTGCAAAGACACTGGATTAGTCATTAAATATTTTTTCACAAATTAGCATAAGATCGTAATACCGAATTGCGGATTCTGAAAAAACAAAAACTGATCAGTAAAATGGTTCAAACAACCTTTTGACTGATCAGTTTTTTTTATTTTAGCAATATATAGCTGATGAATAATTAATGAGATTTCGGTTCATCACACTGAAAGGTTTGCAGGATTCTTCAATACCTCTTTCCCAAAATTCCTGGTATAATTTGAGCAAAAAACATTAAATTTGTTGGAAATAAAAGATAAAATGAAAGGGTAGGCCGGGTCGGGCGAATTATATTCGCCCAATTTTTTTACCGTGAACATAATTCGCAGGACCTCCTGTGATGATGCACCACTGACATGCGTTCACACACCAAATTGGTGTAATCACACACAAAGACAAAAAATAACAGAAATTTATATCTTTCAAAAATATTATTGCAAATCAATTTTTCAGTATGGACCTTAAATTTCAATACAATTGTGATGACATTGATTGGGAACTAATCCCCGAAATCTTAAAAACTGTTGGTATGTCCTATCATAGTGCAGAAATTCATCAAAAGACATTTTCAACAAGTGCATCTGTAGTATTTGTCTTCAGGAATGAGCTGCTGATTGGTTTTGGCAGGGCGATCTCCGACGGATATATCCAGGCTGCCATTTATGATGTAGTCGTACTACCCGACTTCCAGGGTGATGGAATAGGCCGGCAGATCATTGATAAAATTGTGGACTCACTTCCGGGATGTAACTTCATCTTGTATGCAGCTCCCGGGAAAGAACCCTTTTATCAGAAGCTTGGTTTCCGGAGGATGAAGACTGCAATGGCTTTGTTTGTTAAACAGCAAATTATGACGACACGGGGATTTACTGAATAATTATAGCTATTTTCTCCTATCAATGGTAGATTAGGACGAAAATCATAGTCCCCAGGTAGACCCACATTAACACCTCTTTCCAGATAGAAACCGGATCGGAATGCAGGTAATGGGTAATAAAATAAGCTACCGGAATTGTAGACAATGCTACAATTTCTACACCTATAGTAATCAGCCCCAAAGCCGACGCCACCACCAGACCAAGCATCCAGTAAAAAATAACAAAGTACTTCCGTGTACTCACCTTCATACGATGATACAGCGCAATTACGGAGAAACTTCCAAGCATTGCGAGGAATGTGACCACTGCTGTTGGTACCAGAAAATAGGGATCAAAAAGATAACTGTTATGAAAAGTCCATAACATCGTGACGATTTCTTTTAGCAAAGTAGAGGATAAATCAGTCATAAACGAATAGGCCCACATAAACAACCAGGGTACTCCAAATCCCAGAACAGGAACGATCAATAATCTCCAGTTATCGCTTTTCTGCAATACGAAGATTGAAATCCAGACAATAGGAAAAAGAGATACTACAGGGAGATAAAATAAGGAGGCAATGGCTAAAAAAAATGAGGCATTAAAGGTATAGGTGATCTCTTCGGTATTATGGTAGGTATCGAAAATAAAATAAATAGCAATTAATACAAACAGTGTGGCCAGATGGACAGGGAGGAGTGCATGCAATTCCTGAAATGAAGAGACTGTAATCAAATAGATAATTCCTGGCAGGTAGGACCGCTTTTTTAGAAATAGATAGGAAGAACCCAGCTGTGCTACGAAAAAGGAATTAAGAATCACCAGACAAAAAGCAAAAAAAACCTGCCAGAAAGCCTGGTCTCTCATGTGATTAATAACCAGATGATAAAGCGGCATGGCGCCATTGGCCAGTTCAGGACTCAATACCGGCGGATACTTAAACCCTTGCATCCATAGCAGCACACCAATAACAGGGATCAGTAAGGAACTAAAAAGTGTATTACTCTTTAATATGCGTAATAACATAAGTTAAATTTTTACAGATCAAATCCAAGATCACTTCTACAGAACTTATTCTTAAACTGAATCTTCGAGGCATTTTGATACGATAATTTCAGCGCCTCTCTGAAATCCTTACCTTTTGAGCAAACGGCAATAACCCTCCCCCCATTGGTTACAACATCATTCCCCGACCATTTTGTACCGGCATGGAAAAGGATACTTCCTGAAATTTTTTCCAGTTCAGCTATTTTATCTCCCTTTTCATACGCTCCCGGGTAGCCACCTGCCACCAGCATTACAGCAACAGCCGAATCACTGCTGATTAAAAGCTCCCGATCAGCAAGATTACCATTTGCTACCCCTTCAAGCAGATCTATCAGATCAGAATCAAGTCTCAGCATCACGGCTTCAGTTTCTGGATCTCCCATACGGACATTATATTCAATTACATAAGGTTCAGATTTTACACTGATTAATCCGAAAAAAATAAAACCTTTATATTCGATTCCATCACTTTTCAAGCCATTAACAGTTGGAAGAATAATCCTTTCTTCGACTTTTTTCATAAAAAGTTCATCTGCAAACGGAACAGGTGATATGGCACCCATTCCTCCGGTATTCAAACCCGTATCGCCTTCTCCTATTCGCTTGTAGTCTTTTGCAACCGGTAAAATTTTATAGTCACTCCCATCGGTGATCGCAAATACAGAACATTCAATCCCGGAGAGAAATTCCTCGATAACAACCGTCTCGCTTGCCTGGCCGAACATACCACCCAACATTTCGCGAACGGACTGCTCAGCCTCAATAAGATCGTCAATGATTAGAACACCTTTTCCGGCAGCAAGACCATCAGCTTTGAGTACGTACGGAGCTTTAAGACCACGAATAAAGCTGATTCCCTGTTCCAGATTATCTTTGGTTACTGAAAAATAGGCAGCCGTCGGTATTCCATGACGGATCATAAATTGCTTGGCAAAATCTTTGCTCCCTTCAAGGCGGGCACCGCGACTTCCGGGACCGATAACAGGAATCAGTTTTAGTTGAGGATCTGCAAGAAAATAATCATGAATGCCTTCAACGAGAGGCACTTCAGGCCCAACAACAACCATATCTACCTGCTTCTCCAGAACAACATTCCGTATCGCATGAAAATCGGTGACTCCAACTTCTATATTCGTTCCAAATTCCGAAGTACCTGCATTTCCCGGAGCAATAAATAACTGTCCGATTTTTGGACTCTGACTGATTTTCCAGGCAAAAGCATGTTCTCTTCCCCCCGAACCAATTATAAGTAAATTCATATCAATTAATATGCATGTTTCACGCTGCAAAATAAGCAAAGTTATAGGATAATGTTTATCTTCACGGCTTCAGAAAACAAAATAAGTCACACAAATTATGGAGAAGAATCTGTCAAGACGCAATTTCATTCAAAAGAGTGTAATTTCCGGCATTGGACTTGCCTCAATCAGTCCATTTTCAGCCTGGGCAAAATCTCAAAAATCGGAGATGAAACTTGGACTTGTAACTTATCAGTGGGCAAAAGACTGGGATTTACACACCTTAATTGCCAACTGTACTAAAACAGGAGTTTTAGGTGTAGAATTACGAACTGAGCATGCTCATAAAGTTGAGATTAACCTCAACGCTGCACAGCGTGCCGAAGTGAAGAAAATGTTTAATGACAGCCCGGTGACCTGTCTGGGATATGGCTCAAATTTCGAATATCATAGTCCTGATCCGGCTAAACTCAAGTGGAATATTGATCAGACTAAAGAATATATCAAACTTTGCAAAGATATAGGAGCCTCGGGGATTAAGGTGAAGCCCAATGACCTGCCTGAAGGAGTGAAAAGAGAGAAAACTATTGCTCAGATTGCCGCTTCATTTAATGAGATAGGAAAATTCGCCCGCGAATACGGACAATTGGTCAGGGTTGAGGTACATGGAAATAAAACTCAGGAAATTCCCAATATAAAAGCAATTTTCGATCAGGTGACCGAGAAAAATGTGAAAATGTGCTGGAATTGCAATGATCAGGACCTCTTACCTCCGGGACTTGAAGGCAATTTCAACAGTGTGAAAAAGTGGTTCGGGGATACTGTACACGTCAGGGAATTTAATGTCGGGAATTATCCTTATCAACAGTTAATCAATCTGTTTACCGGGATGAATTACAAGGGGTGGATTCTTATGGAGGCCAGAACCGATCCGGCAGATAAAGTTGCTGCCCTTAAAGAACAGGTAGTCGTCTTCAATCAGTTAGTTGCCAATTCCCAAAAGAGCTAATCTTTTTTTCAGAATATGATTATTCATGCATAGCAAGCAAATCTTTGTTGATCCGGTAGGTGCTGTGACCATAAGCAAGAATCGTCAGGCAACACGGTTTAAAATTTCAGTACGGCCTGACGGTACTACCAGGGTTACGATACCCTGGCTGGCATCGTTTAAGAGCGGAGAGAAGTTTGTTGACGAACACCTCCAATGGATTACCCAAACAAAGGAGAGACTGGCTAAAAGTCCGGTGGTTCAAAAGTTAATTCAACCGGGTCATTTATTTTCTACCCGTAATTATCATTATCAGGTTTGTCCTGCCATGGTAGCAAGACCCAGAATTAGGTTCGATGAAAAGGGAAAGCAAATTTTATTTGAATATCCTGACAATCTACAAATTGAATCAGCCGATCTGCAAATTACCCTTCGCAGTTTAATTGAGAATGTCCTGCGGTTTGAAGCGAAAAAATACCTGCCTTTAAGAATTGCAGAATTGGCGACCACCCTTGGATACTCCTACAAAAAAGTAACGATTAAAAACAATAAAACGAATTGGGGCAGTTGCTCAAACCGCAAGAATATCAATCTGAATCTGCACCTGATGAGACTAAATGACAGATTAATAGATTACATCATTGTTCATGAGCTGGTGCATACGATCATCCCAAATCATGGTCCCGATTTCAAGTCAACAATGAAAAAGCATTTTCAGAATATGGCTGAAATGGATAAGGATCTTAAGAAAATCAGGACTGGAATTTTTTCAAAATCAGAGGTGTAACATTCCGGCCTTGTCAGCCAGCATCGTGAGGAAGTAGGAAAGTAAAAATGCAAAAACCGGTGCAATAAACCAGATGAGCCAGAGTCTTTTCACTACCTTATTGGAGAATGTAGGTTTCCATCCGTTCTTTGATACACTTAACGCAAGTATAGCAAATGTATTGAGCTGAACCAGTGATGTAGGAATTCCTCTGCTGATTGATGCTGTAAGCAGCAATGAAGCTGTAATTACAGATATAATAGAGGCTTCTACCCTTCCAATTTCAGTGATTTCAGTTCCGGTTTTAACGATCAGTTTCCGGCCAAATATCGAACTCCCGATTCCAAAGGAGGGTGCAATAATCAGGGTGGCCAGAATCATAATCAATACGAAATTACCCCCTGTCGGATTAATATGCAACTCATTGGTAATCATGGAGGCAATTGGACCGGAAGCGTTTGCAACATTATTCGATCCGATAGAAAATGCTACATAACAGCTGGTGATGATAACAACCCAACGAAATAAAGATTGCCTTTTTATTGTTTGAAAATAACCTGGATGTTTGTAATCGAATCGCCTGATTGAAACACTTCCAATCAGATACATTATTCCAAAAGAGACAATTGGAAGAATAATCCATGTAGGAATGATCTCAGTGAATAGCTTTGTGGAATTCAGTTGACCAACATAATGGGCTGGTGCAGACAAGGCCAAAACAGTTGATTGTGAAGTAGATTGCGGAACACCAAGCAAATTGGCAAAAAGCAGCGAAAGGGCCACCGAAAAAAGAATAATAGTAGTCAGTGTGTAATTAAGACTTTCGGCTGGCAGGATTCCCTTCCCCAAAGTGATAGCTGTATTCTTTCCGGCAACCAGTGCGCCGACAAGAACACATAGCCCAAACAGACCCGGAATCAGATCCTTTCTTAATATACCCGATCCATATGCAGTAGCAAAGGATGGTGAAGTACCACTACCACCCATATTGATCGCCAGAAACATGGCAACCAGAAAAGGGAGGAGCAATCCATTTAGCATTGGCGACATAACAATATTTAAAAAAATCCTGCGAAGTTATCCATTAATGAGTTATTTACAAATAAATTTTGTAATCCACCAAAAAACAAAGACCTTTAGCCGACTTATTACAGATGGAGAGACGGAGAGACTTGGAGGGGGATAGACATGGAGACTTCATGATTGGATTTGTCTAGTCCTGAAATAGGTTTACAGAAAAAGTAAACTAAAAACAGGATTATGAACTATAGAAACTATTAAACATATCGATTAAACGATGATTAATTGGGATAAATTGATTACCGATTGCCGGCTCGGACTTGAAGATCGAACTACCCGGGATGATGAGGATATCCGTTCCACTTTTCAGCGCGATTACGACCGGATCATCTTCTCATCACCCTTCAGACGACTGCAGGATAAAACTCAGGTATTTCCGCTTCCCGGAAGCATCTTCGTACATAATCGGCTGACCCATTCGCTTGAAGTGGCAAGTGTCGGCCGATCACTCGGTAATCTGGTTGCCGTGGCTTTAAAAAAAAATCAGCAATTTCACTTTCAGGACATTATTGGTGAGATTGGGACCATTGTGTCTGCGGCTTGTCTGGCTCACGACCTGGGCAATCCCCCTTTCGGACATTCCGGAGAGAGCGCAATCGCCGATTTTTTTAAAAGAGGCGGCGGATTAAAATACCAAAATGATGTTAGTGTTGAACAGTGGCTTGATTTCACCTGTTTCGAAGGTAATGCCAACGCGTTTAGGGTGCTTAGCCACCAGTTTTCGGGCAAAAGACTTGGTGGTTTTTCTCTCACATACAGTACTTTGGCAAGCATTGTCAAGTACCCTTTCGAGTCTGTTCTGGCGGGAGGAAAACCCAAATTCGGATTTTTTCAAAGCGAGAAAGAGCTGTTTCACAAAATAGCAACACAACTTGAGATGGTTCAGCTATCTGAAGAACCATTGCACTATTTGCGTCACCCTTTGGTCTACCTGGTCGAGGCTGCCGATGATATTTGCTATCAGATTATGGATGTGGAAGATGCCCATAAACTTAAAATACTGACCTATATTGAGACAGAGACGCTCTTTCTCAATTTCTTTAATCCGGAAATCGACAAGATTACCCTCGGCAATATCACGGCCAATCTAAAATTAGTAACAGATGCAAATGAGCGGATAGCCTACCTCCGGGCCATGGTAATTGGTAAACTGACAAAAGAGTGCGCCCAGCTTTTTATTTCTCGAATGAGTGAATTCAGTCATGAAGGAAAAATGATAACGTTGTTTAACTCATTGGCTGAACCCTCAAAAAGTGCAATGACTAAGGTGAAGGAAATCTCACTGGAAAAAATTTATAATGACAGGGCGGTCATCGAAATTGAAATTGCCGGGTACAAGATTTTAGGGACACTTCTCGAAGCATTTATCACTGCAGTCGTAGAGCCGGATGGATTTTTATCGCAAAAATTATTGACTCTGATTCCTTCACAGTACCAAAATAGTGACGATTCGATGTATGGTAAGATTCAGTCGGTTGTTGATTTCGTCTCAGGAATGACGGATCTTTTTGCACTTAACCTCTACAGGAAGATTACCGGAATGGAGTTGCCGGGAATAGCTTAAGAACTTATCAACAAAAACGAGGCAGAATTCCTCTTATATCTTAAAGAACAATAGAACCAGTACTTTTGAACGATTCTAAATAAAACAATTTACCATGATGAAAAACATTCCAATATATTTCCTGGTCATATATTGTATGATTGGCCAGGGGGTATGTTCCCCCCCGGAGAAAGCAAAAGAGTCAAAAAAGAATGCCGTTTTTCAATACTCCACATTAAGCGCATTACTCGAAGGGGTTTATGACGGAGAGTTGACGATTGGCGAATTGAAAAAACAGGGTAATTTTGGAATCGGAACCTTTAATGCACTCGATGGCGAATTAATCCTGGCCGATCGCGATTGTTACAGGGTATGTTCCGATGGGAAGGTGATTAAAATAAACGATGCTGAAAAAACACCCTTTGCAGCTGTTTGCACTTTTTCGCTAGACACCGTTATTCAGATCAATAACCCGATAAATCTCCGGGAACTTGAAAACAGAATTGACAGTGCAATCAAGAAAACGAACCTGATATTCGCTTACAAAATCACAGGGAGTTTCGACACGGTGGTAACTCGAAGTGTTCCAAAGCAGGAAAAACCCTATAAAAGATTGATTGAAGCCTATAAACAACAGGGAGTTTTTACCTATTTGCATCAGGAAGGGATGCTGTTTGGATATAAATTTCCGGCTTACCTTAAAGATGTCAATATGGATGCCTGGCATCTCCATTTTCTCTCATCAGATAAGCATACAGGCGGGCATCTTTTAAATTGTACACTGATCAAAGGGGAGGTTGCAGTAGCCTTTATTAGAAATTACACGTTACAAATCCCCGATAATTCCCATTTTAATCAGACCATCCTCACGAATAAAAAATCGGAGTTATTAAAAATTGAGGGTGAAGGGAAATAAAATTTAAAACCAAGTGCTATGATTCATTAACCGAAAACAGCCGGTTGAGCAGGCTCATATCATTTACCTCCTTCGCCAGGGATTCGATGGTTGGTTTTGGCACCTCAAAAATATCCAGAACAAGTAAACCGTCGACGCAATCATTAAACTTGGGGTCAATATTAAAGGCCACAATTTTTGCATTCAGTCCCAGGTATTTTTTCAAAAGGACAGGTAACCCACTATTGAATTGGTCAATATCTCCAATAAATTTATCCAGAGAATGTAAATCAGGTGTCATATTCTCAAGAGCTGTATTTAAATGCGGATCTTTGGTCGTCACTTTAAACTGATTTCTTGGCTGTACAAATGCTGCTCTTTTAAAATCAAAATAATTTGCCATTATATACCTAATAATCAGCTCTTTTGATATCCCTGAATAGGTATTGCTAATACTTACAGGACCGATTAAAAAGCGGTATTCGGGATTTTTCAATAAAAAATAGAGAATCCCTTTCCAAAGTAAAAATAAGGGTAGCGGTTTGCGCTGATAATCTTTTACAATGAATGAGCGTCCCAGTTCAAGGGACTGCTTTAGGGTATCAGTAAAACCTGACTTCATTTTGAAAAGACTTTGCGTATAGAATCCTTTAACGCCAAACTGCCCGTAGATGTCGTTTCCCTTACCAATCCTGTACCCCCCAACAATCTGAGAAGCTTCAACATCCCAGATAATCAAATGGTTATAATAAAGATCAAATTCATCCACATCAGTCGACTGATTTGTCCCCTCGCCAACTTCCCGAAAAGTGATTTCACGAAGACGCCCAAGCTCATTCATAATCACAGGAATCTGGTCGGATGGGGCACAGTAAACTGCATAGTTTTTTATCGTAAAAAGATGATGCTCCTTGCTTAAAGAGACTATCTCGTCAGCAATCTTCTCAGAGGGTTGCGGTTCGACGATTGGCTGCGGCTGAGGCTGACTTTTCAGAGAATAATCAAAGAAACGCTTAACCTCTATTCCGGAATCGAGACAATAGGTTTTACAGCGCAAGTAACGTCCAAGTTGATGTACATCAGCAAATTTATCCTGATCTTTTACCGATATTGGATTGCCGATCCTGATCTTAATGGTTTTATTTTTCTTGTTTAAAACTTCTGAAGGGAGCTTCGCAGTTCGAAGTGAAGGATGAATTCGTCCCAACAGGTGAAATAAGCGGCTGTTACTGCCATGGAAATAGATGGGAACAACCGGAACATGGGCCTTTTTTATGAACCGGAGCGCAGAAATAAGCCACTCGCGATCGGTAATGGTCTTAGAAGTGTAAGTAGTTGAAACCTCGCCGGCAGGGAAGAAACTTAGAACCCCTCCGGTATTCAAATGATCGAGGGCAGTTTTTAAACCTCCAATGCTCGATGGCGCATTTGGCTGATTTTCAAATGGATTTACGGCAAGGAAATAATCAGAAATAGGCTCTACTTTCTTAAGTAAGAAATTGGCGATCACCTTATGATCAGCCCGGGCCATCGAAAGTAATTTTATCAGAAGTATTCCATCAATTCCTCCATAGGGATGGTTCGAAACAGTGATAAAACTGCCGTTGGCCGGTAGTTTTTTTAAATCCTTTTCATCAAATTCAAGGGTAACATTCAAGTATTTAAGAATTCCATCAATCGATTCGATCCCTTTTTTATCACTGATATTATCATATAATTTATTGATCTTGTTGAACTGTAACAGGTGCATCAGTAAACGGGCAAAATACTCGCCTCCGAGGTATTGCATTATCGGACTTACCTTCAATAAGTCTTGCGGTTTGACTAGTTTCATTTATTATAGAATGATTTTGGATCAAAAATAGGAAAATGGAGAGAATAATTGTTATAATTTTTTGCTCTGCAAGCAGTATGAGGATAAATGGCTATAAATCATTTGTTCCTATTGCCTGTTTGAGTTATAATAAGTCCGATAAAATGGCGTAATTTTGCACCTGGTAATGGAAAATATTAAGAGAAATTTTGAAGGAAGATGGCTTCCTACCACCAAAAAAGAGGTGGTAGCACTGGGTTGGGATCAACCTGATGTGATCCTGTTTTCAGGTGATGCTTATGTGGATCACCCCTCTTTTGGTGCTGCAGTGATTGGCAGGATCATGGAGCGTGAAGGTTTGCGCGTTGCCATCGTACCCCAACCTAACTGGCAGGATGATCTGCGCGACTTTAAAAAACTGGGGGAACCCCGCCTTTTCTTTGCCATAACAGCAGGCTGTATGGATTCGATGGTGAATCATTATACGGCCAACAAACGAAAGCGTTCGAACGATGCCTACACCCCTGGTGGAAGAGCCGGTGCCCGTCCCGATTATGCATCAGTGGTCTATTCAAATATATTAAAAACAATTTATCCCGATATACCGGTCCTGATCGGAGGCATCGAGGCATCGCTGCGCCGGGTTACCCATTATGACTATTGGTCCGATCAGTTAAGACCCTCCATTCTGGTTGATACCAGGGCTGATCTTCTTGTATATGGGATGGGCGAAAAATCGATTATTGAGTTAATCGGGAAGGTAAAAAGCGGTATCCCGTTTAAATCAATTACGAATGTTCCGCAGACTGCTTTTATCGTTAATCGTTCTGAAGAATATTCATCCAATCCGGAATGGGAGGAACTTGAACTTAATTCTCACGAAGCATGCCTCGCGGAAAAAATAAACTACGCGAAAAATTTCAGGCACATTGAGGAGGAGTCGAATAAAATGGTATCCCGAAAGCTCATCCAATCCTATAAAGAAAAACAAATCATTATCAATCCATCCTATGAATTGTTGACTACTTCAGAAATGGATAGCTTTCATGCACTGCCGTTTACACGGCTTCCACACCCACGCTACAGAGGTAAGGGGACTATTCCTGCATACGAGATGATTCGACATTCGGTGAATACCCATCGGGGTTGCTTTGGAGGTTGTACCTTTTGCACCATATCAGCACATCAGGGAAAATTTATTGCCTCCAGATCTGAAGAATCGGTTCTTGCTGAGGTAAAACAGGTAACCGAAATGGCCGATTTTAAAGGGTATATTTCGGATGTCGGAGGACCTTCCGCCAATATGTGGAAGATGGAGGGAAAGCATCTTGAAATGTGTCAGGTGTGCCGGCGTCCTTCCTGCATTTTTCCTGATGTCTGCAGTAATCTGAACACAGATCACCGGCCAATGACTGACCTTTACCGGAAAGTGGCAGCGATACCCGGAGTTAAAAAAGCCTTTATCGGCAGTGGTATCCGCTATGATATTATTTTTCACAAAACAAAAGATGAGAAAATAAACAAAGCCAATGAAGAGTATCTTGAAGAGGTTATTGTAAATCATGTTTCGGGCAGATTGAAAGTGGCACCTGAACACACTTCAGACAAAGTTCTGAAGTTGATGCGCAAGCCTTCGTTCTCCATCTTCTTCAAACTCAAAAAGTTTTTTGATAAGGTGAATGCTGCTAACGGCCTTAAACAGCAGCTAATCCCCTATTTCATTTCGAGTCACCCGGGAAGCACCAGTGCAGATATGGCCGAACTTGCCGCCGAAACCAAGGATCTTGATTTTAAACTGGAGCAGGTACAGGATTTCACACCTACACCCATGACACTGGCAACGGTGATCTACTATTCAGGCTATCATCCCTATACATTAGAGAAAGTAAGTACCCCAAGGACTCAGGTACAGAAACAGACCCAACGGAAATTCCTCTTCTGGTACCAGAAAGAGTACCGGAATGAATTGATAGCCGAGCTTCGAAAAATTAACCGTCCTGATCTGGAGAAGAGATTGTTTGGGAAAAAATAATTTGGGAATAAGGAAAATCAGCATGGGAAAATGTTGGAAATTGTTTATTCCGTCCGCTACGGGACGGGGGTATAACTTCAAATGGTAATTTCTACCCATTTCACCTGAAACCTACTTTATTTCAGGCAAGTTGAATATGTTGATTTTCAAGCGTTACATTAAAATGTATGTCTGCTTTCAGGGCTTTAAATACTTTTATAATCGTATCGATTGTCGCACTGTTTGTACTACTTTCAAGCTTTGAAATTTGAGACTTTTGCACACCAACAAGCTTTCCCAATTGCTCTTGTGTCAGGTTTCGTTCCTGCCTTGCAGTTTTTATCATCCTGCCTAAGACTTCCATGCTTAGTTCATATTCGTAGAGATCTCTCTCTTCCGTTCCAACTTTGCCGATATATTTGTCTTTCATTTCAGAAAGTGAATAGGTCGTATTTTTTGTCTGTACCATTCTTTACCTTTTTGTTTTATTTTCAAAATAATTTGCTCTTATAGTAATGCATCCTGTTTATTAATCAAAGATAAAATAAGTTTCCAAATATCACAACATTATCTAGCCGATTATTTGCTCATGGGCATTTCCAAAGTGAAGTGCAGGACTTGGTTCTAAATATTATTTGGTTCTAAATATCCATTGTGGTATCAACCAGTTGTGCCAGAATTATCGAGTTTTTATTTTTCTTCAGGATGGTAAACTCGTAATCGTCAAAACTGATTTTTTCGTTGATGTTGGGGATCCTTCCCAATTTAAGAATCAGATAACCCGCAAGGGTCTCATAATCTTCATTCATGGTCAAAGGATGTGGCAGCAATTCGTTGATATCATCAAGTGAGGCAGATGCGAGTACCGTATAGTTTTTATCCCCTTTCTTTTCAACGAACGGAATTTCATTGTCATATTCATCCTGAATCTCCCCGACCAACTCTTCCAGAATGTCTTCCATCGTTACAATTCCCTGCGTTCCGCCATATTCATCAACAACTACTGCAATTTGCTGATGTTTGGATTGAAAATCTTTGAGCAACTGTGCGATCCGTTTTGTTTCAGGTACAATAACAACAGAACGCATGATAGCCGATATTTTGATGGGATCGTTTTTCCGAAGTTTAATTAAAATATCTTTGAGGTAAACTACTCCGACGATATTGTCAAGTGAATCGGCATAACAAGGAATACGCGAATAGTTCTCTTCAATCAGACCTTCAATCATCTTTTCGTGAAAATCGTTAACATCGATTGCTACTACCAGGGTTCTGGGAATCATGATTTGTTTGGCGGTCCGTTCCGAGAATTCAAAGGCATTTTTAATAATATCGTAATCTGCCTGTTCAATCTCACCGCTCTCCTTACCCTGTTTAACCAGGTATTTAAGTTCGTCGCTGCTATGAACTTCCTGTCCCGGAACAGTAGAAATCCCTATTGCCTTTAACACCAGATTAGCGAATCCATTCAACAACCAGATAAAAGGGCGGAATACAAAAAAGAAAAATTTGAGCGGTAAGGCGATAACCATCACGGTGCGCTGAGAACGTTGAATTGCCAGTGATTTGGGTGCCAATTCCCCGAAAACGATGTGTAATACAGTGATAACTAAGAAAGCAACAGGTAATGCAATACTATGCGCCAGTACCGGAGTAATTTCAACACCAGCCAGTGTCATCACATTGATAATAATTTTTGCTACAACGGGTTCTCCGATCCAACCCAATCCAAGACTTGCAAGGGTGATTCCAAGCTGGGTTGCCGCAAGATACCCGTCCAATTTCGAAACAATCTTCCTGGCAACTCCAGCAAGGTAATTGCCGTTTTGAGCCTTTATTTCCAATTGGGAAGTTCGTACCTTCACCATGGCAAATTCTGCAGCAACAAAAAATCCGTTGAGAAATACCAGCAAAAATGTAATAAGAATATCTGTGAGCATCAGTTTAATCTTAAACTAAACCACAAATATAAAAAAAATAGAGATCAAACTAACGGTTAATCTCCATATCTCCAAGATGCAAATTGAGCGCTTTTACAGAGATTTGGATTTCATGAATGGAAACACCAAGCGAAGCGATCAATAATAAAAGGGCAATTCCAAACATCCATACCGCAAACAACTGACTTCCAATAAATATTAAAAACATTGTCAAAACGCAGAGGAACAGGCTCGAAACACCCAATATCTGCATATACTTCGTAAGATAAAGACGCCTGCGGAGGTTCGCAATCTGTCCAAGTAGAACCTCGTTTGGATTTACTTTAAATTTTTCATGAAGTGTCCGAATGAGTGTTGCATAGCTTAGAAAGCGATTGGTATAGGCAAGCATTATCAGTGAAATGGCCGAGAACAACAGTGCCGGAGTGGTGAGGGTGATTGGTTCGTTCATATCAGTTTAATTAATGCCATAATAGTGGCAAACATAGACAGAGTTCGTAGGGACCAGGCAATGCCTTGTCCCTACAAAAATACCTGAACACGATCAGTTACACGTCGCAAATCAGAACCGACTTACGTAAAGATTCAAGCTTGTCGGGTTGGGATGGGACAAACTCCTGACCAACAAAGCCTTTATAACCGGCAGCTACGAGGGCCTTCATTATGGCAGGGTAATAAAGTTCCTGGGTATCATCCAGTTCATGACGCCCAGGTACACCTCCGGTATGAACATGCCCGATATACTGAATATTCTTTTGAATGGTATCAATAATATTCCCTTCCATGATCTGCATATGGAAAATATCATACAGTAATTTAAATCGCGGAGAGCCAACCATCTCACAAAGTGCTGCTCCCCAGGCCGTTTTATTGCACTGATAATCTGTATGACCATAGCTGTTCAATAACTCCATGATGATGGTGACGCCATGTTTTTCGGCCAGTGGCATTAGCTTACGCAGACCTATGGCACAGTTGATCATCCCGACATTATGATCCTGGCCCTCATTATTCCCAGAGAAACAAATCAGGTTAGGCACCCCCGCCTCTGCAGCTTTAGGGATCATCGTTTCATAATCAGCGATCAGTTTTGCATGATTGGTAATCCGGTTAAAACCCTTTGGAATTCCATAATCTGTGGCATAACCTACGGCACACTTTAATCCGAATTTTTTGACAGTCGCCCAATCTTTTTCGCCGAGAAGTTCAACCGACTCAAGACCCATATCATAACATGCCTTTGCAAATTCCTCAAGCGGAATACTGTTATAGCACCATTGGCTGACCGAATGGTGAATGTTCCCTTTGAGTTTAAGACTACCAGTTGCAGATCCTGCAAAAACACTGCCAGCGGGCATTCCAACTGCAGTTACAGCAGCTATTCCAGCTGCATTTCCAATCAATTGTCTCCGGTTCATAATAAAAATATTTATTTTTGAAAGTCATGACTTATATAAAACTGCTACTAAGATAAAGTTATTTCGTGGCAGTTTACAATATTAGCACATTTTTTGCAGCAAAACTGTCGAGGTAAAGAACTGCATTATCGTGTTCTCTTAAAATTGATGCAGGGCAGGAGGTACTGATTTCTCCCGATAATGTGTTAAAAACTGCCTCCGATTTACGCTCGTCAGGTACGGTGCAGCAAAGCGATTTACAATCCATAATTGCAGTTATTGTCAAAGTTACGGCCATCTCTGGAACATGGTTAATGGTTGGAAACCACCCTTCACCCACCTGTTGCTTTCTGCAAGCCTCATCCATCGCAACAACTTTCAGGTATTCAGGATCACTAAAATCTGCAACAGCCGGATCGTTAAAGGCAATATGACCGTTTTCTCCGATCCCAATGCAAGCCACATCAACCGGATTATCTTTAAGTAGTTTTTCATACCGCTTTATCTCAGCATTAATGTCAGTCGCATCTCCGCATAAATAATGAACGTTTTTAGGATTAACCTTATCTGCAATGCGTTCTCTCAGGAATTTTCTGAAACTGGCAGGATGCTGATCCGATAACCCAATATACTCGTCAAGGTGAAATAAGGTTATTTTTGTCCAATCGATCTCATTAGTAAGAAGAACATCGAGCAAAGGGTATTGTGAAGCTCCGGTTCCAAGAATAAGATTTGCATATCCTCGTTCCAGAATTGCCTGGTTCAGGATATTGGTAACAAAAGTGGCGGCGCTCTTGCCCATACCCTCTTTGTTTCCAAATATTTTAACTTTCAGCTTGTCTTTATAAAATGATTTTTCCATTGTAATCTTCTAATTACTAATTATTGTTTTGACTCAAATACCAGCTTCCCGTTAACGATGGTTCTCAGGATCTTCATTTTGAAATCGTCCATTGTAAATAATATGATATCAGCCCTTTTCCCGGGCTCCAATGTTCCACGATCCTCAAGGTGATGCAGACGGGCAGGATTTGTTGCGGTCATCTGAATTGCTTTAGCCAGGCTGCAACCCGTAACTTTCATGATATGTCCTACCCCTTTGGACAAAGATGAAGCAGAACCATACAATCCACCATGCTGACCAGAGAATTTAAGGTTCCCCTCCGCTGTTTTTTCGATGGTCTCCCCGCTCTTTATTTTGTAAAGGCCCGGAGGTAATCCTGCATAGCTTGTAACATCCGAGGTGATAATGATCTGTTCTGCCCCTTTTGCCATATAAAATACCCTTAGAACTTCGGGAGGAAGGTGAAATCCGTCGGCGATAATACTGATCATCATACGATCATCGGCCAATTGAGGCCAGATAGGATTGTTGTGTCTGTTGATCGTATTTGCGCAACCGTTTCCCAGATGGGTTGCTAATCCTGCGCCATAATCGATGCACTTTTTTATGATGTCTGCCGAACCGTTATGATGTCCTAAAGAGACAACGATTCCAATATCCCTGCATTTCTTAATAAATTCAAAGGCACCTTCAACTTCAGGAGCCACGGTTACCAATAGAATTTTTCCCCCCGATGCATTCTGGAGTTCAATAAATTCATTCCAATCCGGTTTTCGGACATGATTCAACGGGTGTGCTCCACGATATCCATCTATTGGGGAGATGTAGGGCCCTTCAAGATGAAAACCTGCAATAGAGCCTAATAAAGAGGTCTCTTCCATCGCCTTGGCAAGTGTGGCAAAATTCTTTAGCAACAAATCCTGACTATTGGTGGTAAGGGTTGGAAAGTAAGTAGTGACACCCTCTTTCCACAGACCTTCAGTGACTTTCCTAACATTCGCGACAGTCAACCCATCGCAACTTCCCAAACTATTCTCAGCACCTTCAAGCGAAAATGATATCGAATTGAATCCGTTTACCTGGATATCGATCAATCCAGGAGCAATAAAAACAGGTTTGCTTTCATCGGAAAGTTTGTTCAATCTTTCGATACTCACAATTTTACCATTTGCAATTGCAATTGTAACCGGTGTAAAATCAAGATAATGAATAGCTTCAATTCTTTTAGGGAGATTTAATAGATCATTCATTGCGCTAATGTTTTACTTCTGTTTGACCACTTCACATTGATCAAATTTTTACTCTTATTTATTTGCCGTTTCAAAAATCGATTGGCGGAGTAAAATCAGCACTATCTTTTACTTTTAAATCCGGATCGCCACGTTTCAGAACCTGACCAGCAAAGCTCCGGCTGAATATCCTCCCCCAAAAACGGTAATTCCTACCAGTGAATCGGCTGGTATCATGTCGATATTCTGAGAAAGACAGATTCCTGTACTTGCACAACCTGTGTTGCCAAGTTCCTGAATATTTGTTAGTACTTTCCTTGGTAAAATACTCAGTTGCTTGATAAGATTGGCAATAATTCGATGATTTGCCTGATGTGGTATAATAAAATCGAGATCTTCAATAGTCAGATTACAGCTTTCGAGGGTCATTTCAAGGGCCACCCGCATAAAATTACAGGCATGTAAAAAAACATCTCTTCCGTCGGGCATTTGAAGTCCCCCATCACCCGGACGAAGAAAAACTGCCTCTGTTCCTTTGCCGATATGTCCGAGCCCCCTGGTAAAAATATTGAGGATTTCTCCTGGTTTTGCTCCCAACGGTTCGTCCGAAACAAATAATGCTGTAGCGCCATCACCCCAGAGGTGACCGCTTTTTTCGCAAGTTTCGTCACTGTAGAATGTATTGTGCTCAGAAGCAATAACCAATGCCCGGGTTGCTTTCCCCATTGCAAAGTAACCTTCGACAATTTCAAGTGCATTCACAAGTGATGAGCAGGCAGATGAAATATAAATTACCTGTGCTTCCGGAATTCCAAATTCTCTTTGAACAGTATGACCAATAGTGGCGACAGTATCGTATGGCGTATAAGATGCACCGATTATCAAATCAACCTCCTTAATATCAAAGGGCAAATTTTTCAATGCTTTCGCAACCGCTGCGACAGCCATTGTATTGGCATTCTCATTTTTGGTGGCTTTCGATCGTGTCCGTATGCCGGTCCTGTCAAAAATCCATTCGTCATCAAGACCGTTTAGATTTTTAAAATATTCATTGGGGACGCGCTGCTCCGGAATGTAATGCGAAATCGTGTTAATAAACATTCTCATATAATAAAATCAAAATTGCAAAATTAAGCGGAGGTCTTAATCCCCCTGAAGAGTATTCTTTGCCAAAGCTCCAGCGTCTCACGGCAAGGTTTCCCAAAATTGTCAATAATAAACTGCTGTTCAAGCCCTTTTAGCGTAGTATGTGCAAGGACCGCTGTATTCTCACAGTCATCAACGACGAAAACCCCGGATCGAATCCCCTCCTGAAATATTGATGCAAGACATTCCTTTTCATGTGAATCGATCTCTTTACGAAAATTCTCAATCTTCTCACTTCTTTTCAGAAATTCAATCTTTAAAAGTCTGTCTTTCCGGATCAGATTTTCGATGGTCTTCATATGAATGACCATAAATCGGGCAATCTTTTTTTCCGGGGATATTTTCATATGGGCAACCTTACTAAGTTGCTTTAAAATGCTATCGATTTCCCGCTTAATCACTTCGTGGTAAAGTTCCTCACGGGTTTTAAAATAGGTATAGATTGTTCTTCTTCCGAGTCCTGAGGCCCTGGCTACATCATCCATTGTAGTGTTATCAGCACCTCTGCGGGCGAAAACCATCCTGGCAACGGAAAGAATAGTATGACGTGTAGTCTCTTTCAAAGCAATAAATTTGCACAAAATAAAAATTCGTGTGCAAAAGTAACCCTTTTTTAATACCTCAAAAGTATTTTATACATTGTTAACTTTTAAACTCCGCCTATCTCATTCCACCAGGATTTATCCTTCCAATCGCCGATGATCCCTTCGTTGAACCTAATCTCCTTCATGCTGAATGAGATCAGATTCAAATCCTCTGCTGATGCTTCGGCATAACCCGAAACCGTTTCATGCACTCTGACGGCATGTAAATGAACATTTCCCTCTCCGTTGATCAACCTGATTTTTGAAATGATCTGATCGATGACAAAAAAGAAAATCAGGGCATACCCTTCTGCTGAAGGAGAAACAGGAATTTCGGCTACTCTTTTGTTGATCAGATAGATTGCCTCCTTCACCTCATCCGCTTCCCGATCCCATAAGGTATAAGTGTGATCAAAACTATGGATAAATTCTGCCACATTATTCAGTAAAACAAAATCCATGACCATATATCCGTTGTCGAGATGATCCGATTTTAAAAAGACTTCCACCTCGTAAGAGTGACCGTGAATATTTTCACGACAATGTCTGGAGGTGCAGTTGCGAACGATGTGGGCTCCTTCGAACCGGAATTTTTTTCTGATGATCATCCTGGATATATTAGGTTGCTAATTTAGAAAAGATATTTATCCATTTTGTATAGGATCCCAATTGACGATTTTCCCATTTAAAATTCTTACTTCCCTTTAGGTTCTTCTGTTTTTGAAGTTTCACCATAATAGGAAATTGTGCTCCTCTGATTGCTGATAATAGTCAAAGTTGCATACCCGTCAATACCCACAAAGAGGGTGAGTTTAAATTGATCGCGTGTGACCGGTACCGAAACATTAATTTCATATCCTTTCCCCTCTTTTTTGGCCACAATGTTGAACTCTTCAGGCTTAGCAATAAACTTTATTCCTCCATCACCTCCATAATCAATACTATAAGCCCTTCCAAAAAATGGCATATAGCTTTCAATCTTATCGGGACTAAATTTTACAAAGTTCGAATTTGTGGTAAGGTCCACTGTATTTCCCCCCTGAGGGAATGCCCGGGTGGCGACAAAAGTAAAATGTTTGGCTTTGATCAGCGAATCAATCCCTAGCTGCTTCTCAAGGCGATTTTTTTCCCGTTGCGCTTTTTTAGATGTCTCCTGTGTAAATCCAGGAATCATGATGAACATCATTATATAAAAAGCGACCAATCTCTTTGCTCTCATAATAAATACGTAATGATTTCCCGAAATGAATCGCAATTTCAGTGCCAGATATCGTTAAAAGATGTTATAAAATACAGCTCTTTTAACTAGCTCATCCTTTTCACTTTGACTGAGGATTTAGCGTGTTATTTAATGGTAGGGTGAAATAAAAGGTCGACCCATTACCAACAATACTCTCCACTCTTACAGTTCCGTTGTGAGCTTCAACAATCTTTTTTACTATGGCAAGACCAAGCCCTGTCGATTTTTCGTTAGCTGTTGCTTTTACCGATGTTGTCTGAAATGGCTGAAATAACCTTGAAAGTTCACCCTCCGGAATTCCCGACCCCTGATCAATAATTTTTGTAATAACCTTATTACCTGAGACATTGATGTTAATAATGATTTTTGTTTCGGGTAATGAATATTTAATTGCGTTGCTTAAAAGGTTATTCAAAACCTGCTGAATTTTATTGGAATCGAAATTCATCACAATCCGGTCCGGATCAGCAACGATAATTATTTCCTGAGATTTATTTCTTGCCAGGATTTTTTCGTGAATGATACTCCCTTTTACAAAAGAGATGTATTCCTGTTCTGTCAGGTTTAGTTCGAATATTCCGGCTTCAATTTTAGTTATATCCAAAAAATCCTCAATAAGGTTTAACGAAAACGAACAACTTGTGTTGATATGGTTCAAATAATCAAGCTGGTCCTCTTTTGAGATATTATCGTAATCCTCCAGTAATATAGATGAAAAAGACTCGGCTACACCGATTGGATTCCTAAGATCATGCACGACCATGCCAACATACCTGTTCTTCTCAACGTTCAGGTCCGAAAGTTTACTGTTCAGTTTTTCAAGTTCAAGTGTCCTTATTTTTACTTTCTCTTCCAGCGTTTGATTCGCCTCCTGAAGCTTGTGCATTAACTTCCTGTTGTTGGTTATCAACTCGTATTTTTCAAAGGCTTCTCTAATAATGGTATCCAATTCATCGGGGTGCCAGGGCTTAGTAACATAGCGAAAAACCTGCCCTTCATTTATGGCTCCGATTACCGCTTCGATGTCGGTGTATCCGGTTAAAATGAGTTTTAGTGCATCTGGATATTTACCTTTTATTTTAGTGAAGAAGTCTACACCTGTCATTCCTGGCATCCGCTGATCGGACAAAACTACCTGAATATTCTCCTTCTCCATTATAGCAAAGCCGTCATCGGCATTGGTTGCAGAATACACGTGATATTTTTTCCTGAACTGTCTTGTGATTGCTTTTGTAATCTCAATTTCGTCATCGATAATCAGGAGGTTATAATCTTTATCGGCTAATATATCTGTTTCCATACTTTTTCAAGAATAATGTGTTGCTGATTATTGTTTTTCTCTATTATCATCCTATAATTATTGTCATCCTATTCCCGAGACTTATTGATCAGATTTTCCCGGGAATTGAAAGTCTGATATTTGTTCCATGCCCTGGTGCTGACACCGCCTCAATATTGCCGTGGTGCAGATCGTGAATTATTTTATAGGTAATACTTAATCCCAACCCTGTCCCTTTTCCGACAGGCTTGGTTGTAAAAAAAGGATCAAAAATGCGGCTAAGAATCTCCTTTGAAATTCCACAGCCATCATCTTTCACCTCTATTATGACATTCTTATCATCGGTAGCTACCCTCATTAGGATATTCCCTCCCAGATCAACAGCATCTACCGCATTAATCAGGATATTTAAAATAGCCTGATTGAGTTGCCCCGGATAACATTCTACCTGTAGGCGATTCGGAGCCGAAAGGTTAAATTGAATGTTCTTTTGGGCTATTTCAGACCTGGTTACCGAAATCGTTGACATGATATTTTCTATGAGGTCAACCTGTTTTATTTCAGACTCATCCAGTCTTGAAAATCGGCGGAGATCTTCAACAATCGTTTTTACCCGCTCAATCCCAATTTTCGACTCTCTGGTCATATCAACAATATCATTCAGCAGATAGTTCAAATCATTCTTTTCACGTAATTCGGCCACAGTAGCAGTTAAATCCCCGGCTTGTTTACTGATTAATTCTTCTAATTCATGATACGATTGTATTATTTCGGCAATGTATTTTTCAAGGGAAAAAATGTTACTGTATACAAACGAGACCGGATTATTCAGCTCATGGGCTACACCTGCAACCAGTTTACCCATGGCATTCATTTTTTCAGAATGAATGAGCATCTGCTGCGTTTCCTTCAATTCTATCACCGTATTTTGCAAATCCTTCTTCTCTTTTATCAATTGCCGTTGCAGGTTATTTACCTGTTGATTGAGGATACTCATCTTCTTATTCTCTTCAAAAAGGTAGGGCACATCTGCCTCTGCAAAAACCATAATTTCAGCTTCTCGTCTGAAAACTTTGGAATTGAGAACATAACTAATATCCATATGGTTACCTATAGTCAATAAACCATCGAAAACAAGTCCGGTCTCACCTGTAACAAACGTCGAAAATCGGGATTGACAAAACTATAATTCGGGCTTAAATGCTGCATATCTGTATCAAGAAAATAACACATGGCCGAGTTCGCATCCAGGAGGTTGCCATTGGTATTAAAAATGGCGATGGCGATCGATTTCCCGTTTAACAACAGTTCTTCAACCTGGTCGAACCATCCTTTGATAAGGCTATTTTCTTTAGTATGTTCCATCACTTTTTAGTGAGCAGAATAGGGAGTCTCCAGGTCTTTTTCAGCTAATTTATTGAAAGTCGGGATATTAATCTGCATCCAATTGTAATAGGGATATATCTCCGAAAAACATTCTTTGAAAGTTCTTTCTCCAAAATTTCAATCCACGAATTCAGCTGGGCAGACCAATAGGTGGAACGAAAATTGCGGGATCGATAGGCCCTGAAAACCCAAAGAACAGTGTCGACCAGAACTTCCGGCGAGTACTGAATAAAAATTGATTCCAGAAATCGGGCATGATTGGCATGATTATCTTTCATCATGTCAATATTACCAATACCTACCATGTCGGGCAAATCTTCCCTGCTTTCCATTTTTTTATTCATCAGGTCAACCAGTCCATTTCTTTTAAAACTGTATTCAGAGGCACTTTTTTCACTCACCTGCTTCAGGTTCCCTGCGGTTTTGATTAAATCGTCTCTATCCATAATCTTAAGTTTTTAAAATTTAGAGTTCAAAGATTCAATGAAAATTTTTAAAGCATATAAATCCGGAACAAAGATAGCCCCTCCAAGGCGATCATGAATTGCCACGAGCACATTCTTAAATGCCTGTCCACCAACTAAAATTGGGAGATCAGGAAATTCCCCATTGAGGATTTCCAGCATTTTCATAAGGTTATTGAAATTGAAATAGACACTCAATGAGATCGCTATTAAATCGGGTTTTATTTCGTGAATATACCTGACAAATTCGGCGTTTGGAATACCGGAACCAAGAAAGAAACTCTCCCAGCCATTCATCTCAAAAACATCTGCAACCATTTTAATTCCGACCTGGTGTTGTTCGTTTTCCACACAAGCCACTACAACCTTTTTGTCACACCTTATTTTTGGGATAACTTGTTCAAAAAGCTCATTCAGAATCCCTTCTGTAATTGCTGTGGCAAGATGTTCAGTAGCAACTCCAATTTTATTTATTTCCCATAACCTGCCAACCTCATAAAGTGATACCTTAAAAATATTCTCATAAAGATCAATAATTGCTGGATTCTGTCTCTTATACACATCTGACGCTGCCGACG
>Ga0118677_10002498_pt1 | contig 36896 bp, 37 predicted proteins | sample AliMusrvi5mmetaG_FD_86154 | JGI IMG/M metagenome (GOLD analysis project Ga0118677, IMG submission 86154)
GAGTTTGTTTAAACCCAATTTCAAGGAACTTTGCGAAGGGATGAAACTCGAAAATGTTAGTAAAGATAAAGAGAATCTGCTGGATATCTGTTCCACATTTCAGAAACAACAACACATCAAACTGATGTTGCTCACTATGTCGGAATCAGGGGTGTTTTATTCAAAGCAAAATGGCAAGGACTCTTATACAGGCGATATTTTGCCGGCTCAAATCCGCAACATAGCCGATGTTTCCGGTGCGGGCGATACGGTTATTTCTCTTGCGGCTCTTTGCCTGGCTTTGGGGTTGGAAGCGGCTGATATTGCGTTTATTTCTAACATTGCAGGCGGACTGGTTTGCGAAGAGGTGGGTGTGATTCCCGTTAAAAAGCAAAGCCTGATGGACGAATTGCTTACCTTTGCCCGATAAATACTTCCTACCATGGATTCTTTGCTCAAGGAAAAGAAAAACGAAGACATCAGTAAGTTGTTTGATGAGATTTCGCCTCAATACGATTTTCTCAATCACTTTCTTTCTTTTGGAATTGATAAGCTCTGGCGTAAAAAGCTGATTAAGCTTATTAAGGCTGAAGGCGCTCAAAGTATATTGGATGTGGCTACCGGCACTGCTGATTTGGCTATCTATTCGGCAACTCTTATCCCTGATTCGCAAATCACAGGAATTGATATTTCAGTGAAAATGATCGAAATAGCCAAAAAAAAGGTTAAGAAACTGAACAAGGAAAATAATATTGATTTTTATTTGCTTTCGCTTTTACACCTCAGATCATAATCAATTAAAATAAAGAGTTTTACGATTTTTATATATAACCTATTTTCGTTTTGTCAATATCAATATAATTGACAAAGTTCTTTGATATATGCTTTAAACCTAACCGTGCCCAATTCAATGGGGTAGGTAAGTTATCCACAAATATTTATCGGTTGTAGTGGTTTGGGGTGAAACCGAAGGATTTTTAATTTAAAAATAAAATGCCATGAACGAGATGATTGTCTTAATTGCGGTGAAGAATTCAAATTAAATGAACACTGCTTTAAAGATTATTAGAAATAACCTTTTTATGAAGACTGGTATAGCGAAAAACTATACCAGTCTTTTTTATAACTCAAAAAACTGCTTAAAACTTGAAATAAATTTAACCCCGTCAAGTCTCTATTAACCGGTATAACTCTCTATTCAAATTGTAGTTTCGGTTTCTACGCTATATAAACAATCAATATAAACATTGATTAAAAACGTTTGAAAAATTCTATGTATTCTAAAACTACACCACCATGAAACCTGACATTTCCATTGACCCCAAATCCGATTTGGCCATTGCAGAAAAAATTCTAGAAAGAATATTTATAAACGGAAGGATAACCCGGATAGAAATAAAACAGATACTCAAAATGTATCCACGAAACAGTTATAAGAAACAGGCAATTAAAATAGAAACAGGCATCCCGGAATAAGTTTCAATGAACATTTATAAAACTGTTACTGATTGTAATATCCAGATTTAATGAATACAGAACCCAGTCAGCAGTATTTTCCTAATCATAAACAGGCATGCCATGATTACAACTTTCCTCATAGTCTTTTTGGAAAATTCAACAACTGTTGAATTTTCTCACATAGAATTTTCTGTTTATGCGTTGAGTAAATACGACAAATTCGACCGTCTGCTCGGATGGGTGGCGGATATTGACGATGCAAAATCTCTTATCCTCTCTAGCTTTTCTAATGTAAGCAAAATCATTCCCATTTCATCAAATATCAAATTTAACAAAAAACTATTATGAAACATTTTACTTTGGACCAGATTATTGAAGTTCAAATCCGTGCCTTTTATAACAAGAACAAAGGATTTGCAACTGCACCACTTCCCATTTTGCCTAAAGAAAATCAGGCAGTTTATGTGCCTGTATTAGAAATCAAAGACCAATTTTCTCCTATTCAGAAATCCGAAAAAATCTAATTATGGAACCTACTAAAATTCAAAAAACCATGGATTTAAGCTCAAACAGAAAAAAGTTAAGCGCAGGAATAAAAGACAAAAGCGAAAAAGGGGTATTTACTACCCAACAAGACGATCATATCTGCAAACTTTTTGAAAGAACGAAAGAAATATACAGATGTGCTGACAACGATGGATTTAATGATATCGAATCAGTAGCGGAACTATTCTACATCCAATCTGAATTTCAAAACTATGATCACAAAAAGGGTGTTATTTTTACTCAAAAGGCACTATCAATAATCCATGAAAAACGTGGCGATAAAGCACTGGAAATAGAAAGTAAAATGCTGCACTTTGAATCTGCCCACGACTGTATCAATCACGCCGTGATTCAGGCCACCCAAATAAAATGGCTTCAACCGGCATTATTAAAACGCCAGGCCATCATCAAAAATAAATTAGGAGATTGCCTTCACCAGTCAGGAGACCACCACAATGCTAACATTCTGGAATCTGATTCTTCCAAAATCTTTGGCAAGATATTGTTTGAGAATCAAGATTATGCTGAAGGTTATATCGAATCAGTTTCGGCTACACTTACTAAAATGAAATGGATGCTTAAGAAAAAGTTATATGAATTAAGTAAGGCCGAAAATTACTTTTCAAATCGGTCTTACAGAATGCATTTGTCTGATGAACCTGGTCTGCAAACCTATCAAGTGCGCATTAATGAAATGCGTAGTACAATCAATTTGCTCCTGTCGGTAGCGCAATAAATTACATTTCAAAATTACTGTGCTATCTGATTCGAAACTAATTAAGGGAATTAGGTAAACACTCCGTCCCGCACTCAGAATCCATATAACTACAAAAAACTTTATTTATGGGAAATTTCTTACGCTTTTGTTCAATTGTATCAATCATTATTGCTGCAATCAAGCTTGCCATCATGGGGAATTTATCGTCTGGAACGGTTGTTTTTATTATCGTTGCTGCAATCCTAATCCTGGTTGGCAATCTCACAATTTACATCATTACGGCTGCAATCGCTGCTTTGTTTTTGTTTTTGAAGGTATATGGAGCAGGCAATTCAGCAATAGAATCCTCCTTGCTGCAAAGCATTCTCACTTTGGCATTTGTGCTGTTCGGGTTATATATCATATTAAGAGGATTCTTTCCCGCAGCTCGCAATCGCCGTCATCATTAATTCAAATCATTTCTTATTAATAAAAACCTTTACGTTATGAATAAACTAATACTTAGTATCGCAATTATTGTAGGTATCATCTTTGGTGGTGGTTACCTGCTTATTAACTCCAACCCTGAAATAAAAGCTCAGGCAGTAAAAATCGGGATAATTGCTGCACCACCGGCAATACCAGTACCTCCAAGCTATAATGCAACGTTTATCATTCCTGATCCAAGCGGTTCAGGCACTACGCAATTTTCTGTTCCTAAAATTTCAATTTCATTTATTAATTCAGTCATAGATTCTATTTCTAAACACGGGAGTGGTGACATCTGGCTCACTTTAATCGATAAGGACGGAAATAACAACAAGGTGCTTCATTTAGAAATACCGGAAGTTCCCGGTCCAACTCAAAAACCGGTGCGCCTGAGTGGTGAGCGTAAAGGTGAATTTGATAAAAGGCTTGTTCAGTTTGAAGCAGAATCGAAGAATGGATTACAGAAACTCACCGCCTCCAGGAATGCCTTTGAGACAAAAAGAAAGCAATTCATTGCGGATTGTGAAGTAATGATTGATGTTGGTTATGCGGTTAAAAAGAGGAATGAAGATTTCAGCGACTGTATCGGCTCTTTAAATGCAGCACTGCGAAGTCTGGAAACTGCACCACATGATTCAACACATTTCAGATCAATTCTTTTCATATCAGATGGTGTTCAGGATTTGCAGCCTGGTACTGTACCCAAAACGCTCAACCCAATCCCTAAAGATGTCCGAATTGTCACAGTCAATCACAGTGGATCACAAAATAATGTTGTACAAGGCCATACCATTGAAGTTGACAATCTGGATCGCGGACTTGAAAAAGTTCTTCAGTATTATAAACCTATTAATCCTTAATGATATGAGTAATAATTTTATAAATCAGATCAAAATGGCTTTTGCCTCGCCTGAAAAAAAGCTTGCGTATGAAACACAAACCCTCGCTGAGGAAACAGTTGATAGCTTCGACGATCTCCAGCGTACGATCAAAAAGGGAGAATATGTTCTGGATGATAATCGAAAAATCACACAAGATCGTGAAGAGTTTTTGCGTGATAATGCAGATACTCAGGTCGATCAGAATGTAAATCGCAATACTGACACAAAAAGAGCTATGTGGCTACTTTGCGGTGTGATGATTATTGGACTTATCTTCAGTGTAAAAGGACTTAAGTTTTTCTTCGGTGAGTTTTATGGAAGTATGAATATCTGGGTTGCAATTGTTGTTGCCATGCTGCTTGCCGCTCTGCTCGTCATCGGGTCCATTATAATGAACCATTTTGCAGAACAACAAAAAGGAAAGAATCAGCTTGTTTATATTAATGCGAAAATAGCTGCATACGTGATTGTTCTTTTCCTTCCTATGGTGAATCTCATCGAAGGATTTAATTCCAATTACAGTAAAACAGTAATGAGCCTGAATATTATTGCTGTCTTTATTGATGTCTTGGCACATACAGCTTTGGTCTCAATGCACGGCACCTTTATTACTGCTGAAAATTCGAAGATAGCTATTAATAAACTCCGGCAGAAAGATAAAGCCCAGCGTAAATCAGACATCGAACGTCGTTCGCTTAATGATACATTTATCAAAAAGAAAAATGACTTCTCGAAAATTGCATCCAGGTTTCTGCAAAAATATATGCAGTTGGAGGCTCAGGATGTAGAAGCAGCAAGGAATGTTCTTTTCCTGTTTCCAAATTTTCTAATCTGGATGCTCAACAATAAGGTAATGCAACATGCACTTATTCCCTACCACACCAATGAAAATGGGCAGCCAGTCATAGAGCGATATTACTTCACTCCTGAAAATGATGCCATACGAAGAGGTTGGGATCAGCTTTCAAGTATAAATGGTTACCGTGATACGCCACAGAATCTGGAATTGAATAATACAAATTCCCCCATCGAAGAATTGCCAATCAGCAACGAACAGCAAAATCAGCAACAGGCTAATAACAATGCGCAGCATCAAAATAACGAAACTGATGCTAACCAGCAACTACCGCTGGATTACAACTCGATTCTGGATGACACAAACCCTAATCCGAACGATAAAATTTTGTAAAAAATCTAAAATCAAATATTATGAGTCAGATTACAGAACGCACCAACATCATCTCCTACAGCGAGATTCCTTCTATTTCAGAGGTTCATGCCTCAATGGTTAACCTTAACGAACTGAGTGGCTACCAGCCGCTCAGTTCATTCATTCCTGACATGAAAACATATTGCCCTGGTAATATTCTTTCAGCCATTAACGCCACAAGCGGTAATCTGAGCTTCGTGTCGTCATCAACATCAGTTAGCAGTCCTAATTCGTTACGAATGATCTTCGCCGACTCTTTTTCGCCTGCTGTTAAAAATATGCAAGTAAAAGGGCTATCATCATTGGATGCGAAAAAAGCATCTTTACTCACTACTCTTTCAAAGATGGATATAAAAGTAACCGATTCTCAGTATGTGAAAAGCAGTATCAAATCGATTATTAAAGCCACGGATGAAAAGGTATTGAACACTGAAATTAAAGGTGTAATGAATCATCTTGAGGCAGTTCACTCAAAAGTTTTTGCTGCAAATTTAGCTAAAGTCTGTGCAACGGCTTCTTTAAAATTGGGATTCAATCTGGTTACAATCAAACCCGTAAACGGAAAGCTTGAGGTGATTGCAAAAAATTCTGAAGGAAAACATTTGGTTTCTGAGATTACTGTTGATTCGAAAACCAGCCGGGTAGATTGCAATACAGAGACCATTGGTATTACAGATGGTTCATGCAAGCTTATCATTAAACAATTTAATGATGAACTGAAAAAAATGGGTGTCAAAATCGGAAACGAGAAAACCACTTTAACTGGTGGTGCCTGTCAAATGTCCTATTCAAAAATAATTGACCAGAATGAAAAAGAACAGCAAAACAAAAAGAAGGAACAGGACAGAATGAGAAAGATGAATACAATTCAAAAAACCAAAATTTAAAATTAAAGCTATGTCAAACGCAGTAACTCAAATCTTACAGCCTTATGCCGAGGGCAAAAGCTGTATCATTCTTCAGGGTCGGAGTTTATCCGACCTTGATTTAAATCACGACAAACAGATTCAGCCACTAATTGAATTGCTCCGCACTCAGGCACTCTCAAAACACAATTTAGTGATGGTGCAATATTCCCGCAGTACAGGTGTAACTTATGACCTTAGTGATCTGAATGCAAATGAAAAAAATAATGTCACAAAAGTTCTTTCCGACCTGAATATCCGGAATAACATCCAGAATAAAGCTTCAGGGGCTGAAGAAGAGTTCATAAACATCCTTCGTGCCCTGCATCGTCTTGGACAACAAACATCCCAGCTTACGCTACGAGATGGTGTGCCGCTTCGTTTCCTGATCTTGATAGAATATAGTGAACACCTTCTTCCCCATTTAAACAATGGGACTCACACTCAGGAACAGGTTGTTGCAATTGAATTAGCCCTTCGCCTGTCTAATTCTCTTGGGTTTCGCAAAAGCCAGAACTATACCGTTCTTGCTGAAGCAAGACCAGGGTTGATGGAGTCATTGATTTACCAAAATATTGATTCGGTAACTATTCCGCAACCAGGTATCAGCGATAAAATGGATTTTATCTGTGCATTAAAAAGCCGATATAATAATGTGAAAACTGAGGAATTATTGACTGATGAAATTATCGCAAATTTAAGCAGCGGAACACCTAATAGATCACTGGAATCAATTTTTCTGTCGGGTGATAAAACCGGAAATCCTATTACATCAGCAAATGTATTCAGCAAAAAGCAAGCAGACATAATTGCATTGAGCGAAGGAACATTGCAGGCTATCGACCACGCACGTGTGAAAGGAATTAAAATTGTCGGATCTACGATCAAAAAACCAATGGAAATTTTGTTGCGGATATCAAATGGATTGAAAAATGGGAACAAAAACATTCCTCGCAACATCATTCTGTGTGGATCTCCAAGCGGAGGTAAAACGATTATTACGTTAATTTCAGCAGCCAACGCAAATGTTCCAACATTTACTTTAGAGAACAGCCGCACAATGTGGGTGGGTGAAAGTGAACGAAAGTGCCGCTTGCAATTAAACCTGTTGCGTGAGTTAGGAGGTCTGGGTTTGATCGATGAAATTGAAATGCAACTACCGATGAACAGGGGAGTGCAGTCCAATGATTCGGGCGTCACACAAAACATTATGGGTCAATTGCAATCTTTTCTTGCGGACACATCCTTAGCCGGAAAAGTTTGCCTGGTTGGAACCAGCAACCGCCCGAACGCAATTTCTGAAGCTATGCGTCAGAGATGGATTGTGCTGCCGGTATTAATGCCTTTGCCTCAGGATTATCCGGGAATTGTTTTTAGCATAGCAGAATCTATTAATCCTGACATCAATATTTCTGTTAACGATCAGAAGATGATTGACGCTGCCGAAAGGTTTAGCCTTGCAGGTGCAGCACCGCGTGAAATTCGGGAATCAATCATTGCATCACAAGCAGTTCTGGATGGTGAAATAGGGGTTGAACATATCGAGTTCGCTTCCTTTGACATCATACCAAATAGTAACAGGATTGCGAGTGTTTTCAGCGATTATGTCGCTTTAAGTTACTGCCGGAATAATTCTTTTCTTCCCTGGTGGAATGATTCAACAAACAACCCTGATCCTGATTACCCTTATCCTGATTACATCAGGGAGATCCTGAATGATGATTTTTCGATCAATCAGGAAAAATTGAGCAAACGAATTTCGGAATTAGAACCTTTTGCAAATGTGTGACCATGAAATTAACGAATGCAATTACTGAAATTGGAAACTATATCGAAGGCTGTTTTGATCAGCCTTCGATTCAACACCATCACCTGGCAGGTATTGGTGCCATCCATAAGCTTTCTGCAAAACTCTGTAATTACTATCAAAAGGAATATGCGGTAACATTTTGTAATGCCACAACAGCATTGCATACTGTATGTCTTGCGATGGATTTGAAAAATACGGAAGTCCTCACCTCCCCGATGAACTGGGGAGGTTCCGTTGCTCCATTCCTGTTTCAGGGAAATAAACTTCGTTTTACTTCAGTTGAATCATCCACATTGAATATCAATGTGAATGAATTGCCTTTGGCTATTACCAGTAAAACAAAAGCAGTATTATCAGTTGATTACAATGGAACTCCCGTTGACTCAAAAGCAATCAAAAATTTCTGTGACCAACATGGCTTGAAATACATTTCGGATTCAGCACAAAGTTTGGGCGCATACTATAATGACTTACCAGCAGGATATTTTGCAGATGCAATTGTTCTGAGTTTCTCGCCGGGGAAATCGTGTTTTGGTGGTGAAGCTGGAATGGTTATTACTGATGATCAGTTATTGTATGAAAAATTAATTTGGCATTCTCAACATCCGTCCATGCAAAAAACCGTGTTCGGTATTAGTAATTACAACCAGTATGCACCTTTCAACGGACGAATGAATCCATTTTCAGCTATTCTTTTAAATGAAACCTTTGAACTTTCATTACAGGAACTGAAATATCATCAACAGCAATATTTCGAAATTCTGCAATTGTTGCAAAAAGGAGAGTTGATCGAAATAAACGAACAAATAACTCTGCCTCAGTCATCAACATTCTTTAATTTCTCACTACACATGAGATCAAATATTGATATAATTCAGGTTAATGAATTTTTGAAAGAAAATGACATACCTTTTTTTGCAACTTATTCTAAAGATAATCTCATCCCTTTTGATCCTAAATTCAGGTTGCAATTCAAAGGTAAAACTACATATACGTCTTCTTTGAAAAAACAACATGATTCTGACTTTCTTGAAAATCGGATAAAATTAAATATAAAGCCAAAAGACATTCTAACCAAGAAAGCTTTTGAAAATGCTATTACTGTGGTGACAGCCTTAGGTGGTTCAACCAATGCTGTTTTACATCTATTGGCTATTGCCGATGCCGCAGGTGTTAAGCTTTCTATTGATGACTTTACTCGAGTGGGTAAAAGAGTGCCTGTCCTAGCTGATTTAAAGCCCAGTGGACGTTTTGTCGCCGCTGAATTGGCAGCCATTGGAGGGCTCACTCCTTTAATGAAAATTCTTCTTGATAAAGGTTTATTGCATGGAGACTGCTTGACGGTAACAGGCAAGAGTCTTCGTGAAAATTTAAAAGATGTGAAACCTTATCCAGATGGCCAACAAATTATCCGCCCTCTAACAGATCCAATTAAAAAAGAAGGCCATTTAGTCATCCTTTATGGTAATTTAGCCTCACAAGGAGCTGTTGCCAAAATTACAGGTAAGGAAGGCTTAATATTTAAGGGGAAGGCTAAGGTGTTTGAATCTGAAGAGAATGCGCTTAAGGCAATCCTTGCCGGTAAGGTTGTTAAAGGCGATGTGGTTGTGATCCGTTATGAAGGGCCTAAAGGGGGCCCTGGGATGCGTGAAATGCTCTCACCAACCTCGGCTATTATGGGGAAAGGTTTAGGCAAGGATGTAGCCCTTATTACGGATGGACGTTTTTCCGGTGGTTCTCATGGTTTTGTAGTCGGACACGTAACTCCCGAAGCTTATACAGGGGGAACTTTAGCTATCGTTAAAAATGGTGATACCATTACGATTGATGCTTCTAAACGTGAAGTTAATCTTGAGGTGTCAGTTTCAGAGATTAAAAAGCGTTTAAAGGCTTGGAAGCAGCCAAAACCAAGATATACCCGTGGGGTGTTGGCAAAGTACGCTAAACTTGTGACCAGTGCTTCAGAAGGCGCGGTCACAGACAAGGGGCTATAATGGCTGGAAACACATTCGGTGAACTTTTTAAAATTACCACCTTTGGTGAAAGTCATGGGGCCGCTATTGGTGTTGTGATAGATGGTGTTCCTCCTCAAATTACTTTAACTGAGGAAGATATTCAAAAAGATTTAGATCGTCGACGTCCAGGACAAAGTAAGATTACTACCCAGCGTCAAGAGGCGGATAAAGCTGAAATTCTTTCCGGTGTTTTTGAAGGAAAGACAACGGGTGCGCCATTAGCCATTTTAATTCGTAATGAGGATCAGCGATCCAAGGATTATGAAAATATTAAATCTGTTTTTCGTCCAGGCCATGCGGATTTTAGTTATATAGCTAAATATGGTGTCCGAGATTACCGCGGTGGTGGACGTTCCTCAGGTCGCGAGACAGCCGCTCGCGTGGCAGCAGGGGCCGTGGCTAAGAAAGTCCTAGCTAAACATAATATCAAGATTATTGTCTATACTTTGGCAGTAGGGGATATCGTGGCCCAAAACATTGATTTTAATGTTATTGAACAAAATATTGTTCGAACAGCTGACCCTGTGGCTGCTGAGAAAATGATAACTAAAATTGAAGAAGTTCGTAAGAACGGGGATTCTATTGGCGCTATTTTGCAATGCGTCGTTAAAGGTGTTCCTGCGGGTTTAGGAGATCCGTGTTTTGATAAACTTAATGCCCGTTTAGCACATGCCTTGATGTCCATTGCTACCGTTAAAGGAATTGAATTTGGGGATGGTTTTGGAGTCAGTCAATTAACGGGTTCTGTTAATAATGATAGATTTATACTTAAAAATTATACTATTGGTACAGCTACCAACCATGCTGGCGGGATAATGGGTGGAATTTCTACCGGGGAAGATATCAACATCCGTTTGGCTCTTAAACCTCCTTCATCTATTTCTCAGCCTCAAAAAACACTTGATGAAAATCGCCAAGAGGTAGAGGTAATTGTCAAAGGTAGGCATGATCCTTGCCTTGCTCCTCGCGTTGTTCCTGTGGCAGAGGCCATGATTGCTTTAACGCTTGTCGACTGTATGATGATTCAAAAGTCTTTACAAATTTAATGTCCCAAAATATTACCCCAAAAGTTATTCTTATCACCGGCGCTTCCAGTGGATTTGGAATGTTGACCTCGGCGCGATTAGCAGCCGCAGGTCATCTTGTTTATGCGACCATGCGTGACACCTCAAAACTAAAGCCACTGCTTGAGGAAGTAAGCAAGCGTGCAGGAGAGGTGATTGTTAGAGAATTAGACGTCCTACATCTTCACACTATTAAGAATGTCATTAGCGAGATTAAAAACCAACATGGACGAATTGATGTAGTAATTAATAATGCTGGTTATGCGATAGGTGGTTTTTTTGAAGATTTAACTCAATTAGAAATTCGTCAGCAAATGGATGTCAACTTTTTTGGCGTCCAGAATGTTTGCAGAGAAGTTATCCCTTTAATGCGTCATCAGAAAAGTGGAAAGATTATTAATATATCAAGTATCGCCGGACAAAGTGGGACGCCAGCGTTAGGAGCTTACAATGCCAGCAAATGGGCTTTAGAAGGGTTTTCTGAAAGCCTATACCATGAGTTAGCTTTATTTGGCGTTCAGGTTATTTTGGTAGAACCAGGCAGTTATCCAACTAAAATTTTTTCTGAAAATTCTCAATTTGCAAAGAATTTTAATAATCCAGAAAGTCCCTATTTTAATTTGAGTCGCAAATTAAATGATTTTGTAACGGCTCATATTCGAAAGTCTCAAAGGAGCCCTGAAGTTATAGCGAAACTGGTTGAAAAGATTATTAATACAAAGAACCCCAAGTTGCGATATGTCTCAGATTTTTCTTCTTGGCTACGCATCAAAGCGGGTAGGATGGTGCCACCATCGATTTATAATTATATCTTTAGAAAGGTAATTTATGGAAACACAAAATATTCCCTATAAACGTCAAATTTTTGTCTGCACTCATAATGCCAATAAAGAAAAGTCTTCCTGTGGCGACCATAACGGGGAAGAGCTTTTTCGCAAGTTACGTGAAATCGCCAAAGAACGCAAACTCCATCCAATGATCCGTGTTACTCAAGCTAAATGTTTAGGACAATGTGCCCAGGGTGTGAATGTTATGATTTACCCGGAGAATATTTGGCATAATGGGGTAAGGCTAGAAGATGTTTTAAGCTTAGCTGATAAATATATTAAATAGACCTCTTCAAAATTTCTTTGTTTTATTTTGCTTTCATACCTTTAGCCATCTATAATTATTCACATCTATATATGGTAAACTCAAGTTCGATTCTAAAAAGTTTAGAGTATTCGCTTTGGATCGTAATTGTTATTTCTTTAACATACGTCGGTCATTTTTATTTTACCCAAATGAAATCTTTAGATGTTCATATCCCTACCCAAAAGAGAGTCTTGCCCCTTGAGAAGATTGCGCCTTTAGACATATCAACTTCGAGTTTAAAGCCTTATAATTTTTATGAAAAACAAATTAATAATCGGGATATTTTCTCTAATTCTTTAAGTCAAAACAGTGCATCGACGAGTGAGCCACAAGTGCCGTTAGGTCAACTGCCAGGGAATTTTAAGATTGTTGGAATCGTATTAGGCAATCAGCCTCAGATTGTCATAGAGGATGCTCAGGCTCATCAAACTTATTTTATTGACAAAGGAACCCCACAGGTAGGCATTCAAATTGACCGTGTAGAAAACGACAAAATGATTTTAATTTATAAAGATCAACCTATTTCTATAAGTCTAAAAGGGTCACAAATTAATGTTAAACAAACTAATCCTTAAAATTCAAATACCACTTTTTCTGATATTATTCCTATTCTCAAGTAAATGCATTTCCTTTTCTCAGGAATCAGAAAATTTATCCCCAACTCTAGAAAACCAAGAAATTCCTAAAGCATCTAAGGACGATAAAATCATTTTAGATGCTTTGGAACTGCGTGATATGGATATCAATGATGTTTTAAAGCTTATTTCTTCGAAAACCGGGCTTAATATCATTGCAGGAAAAAACATCCAGGGACGCGTAACCATCTATTTAAAGAACGTAGAAGTGCATGATGCCTTAACTATTATTTTAAAAGCCAATGATTTAGCTTACGTTGAAGATGAGGGGGTCATCCAAATTCTTCCAGAGGCTGAATATCAACAGCTATTTGGAATTAAATTCGGTAGGCACACGGATCATAAAATCATTGTTTTACGTTCCATGAAAGCTGCTGATGCGGTCAATCTTCTTAATCAGATCAAAAGTTCTGTCGGAAAGATTGTCGCCGATGATCAATCCAACACCCTTATGATTGAAGACGTGCCTGATAAATTAGCATATATGATTGATTACTTAAATTCTACTGATGTGCCCACTGAATGGAGAACCTTTCAACTTAAACATGTCCCCGTTGAAGGAGTAGCAACTAAAATCACCGAACAAGTAAGCCCTAAAATAGGGTTAATAAAATTTGACGTAGCTTCAAATAAAATTTTTATTAAAGACACCAAACAAAAGCTGGATGATTTTCAAAAATTAATAGATCAGATTGACATTCCTAGGGAAACAAAAGTCTTTGGTATCAATTATTCCAAAGCGGAAGACATTGTTAAAACAGTGACTCCTATGCTAAGCAAAGATATAGGTTCTATACAATTTGACGCTAGATCAAATCAAATTATTGTAACAGACATAGCTCCTAAACTTGAAGAAATCAAAATAGTCATAACATCATTAGATAAAATCGAAAAAGAAGTGCTAATAGATGCTCGGATTATTGAAATACAACTTAATGATTCTTTTAACATGGGTATCCATTGGGACACGCTTGCTAAAAGTTACAAAAACCTTACGTTTACTAATAGTTTTGATTTGTCAAAATTACCATCAACAAATATTACGACTACTTCTTTGAGTACTGCTAAAGTCGGGACATTTCCTACTGGTAGTTACGATGTTATTTTAAATATGATTGCTCAATTGGGTAAGGTTAAGATTCTTTCCAACCCTCATATTGCTGTCATCAATAACCAAGAAGCTAAAATCTTAATTGGTTCAAATTTACCCTATGCAACATCAACGACAACTACTCCAGCTGCGGGGTCTCCAACGACGGCCGAAAATGTCAATTTCATTGATGTGGGTGTAAAATTACATGTAACCCCAACTATCCATGATGACGGGTATATCACCATGAAAATTCATCCTGAAGTTTCCTCTTCAACAAGAAGTTACAACACAACTGATGCAAGCGGCAATTCTAATACTATTCCTATCGTAGATACTTCTGAAGTGGATACTGTAGTGCGTGTAAAAGATGGAATAACTATTATTATTGGCGGTCTTATTAAAGATGATGTGGAGCACTACAAGAATAAAATTCCAGTCTTAGGCGATCTTCCTATGATGGGGAAACTTTTTAGTAATGAACAACGCAGTGTTAGTAAAAGCGAACTTGTTATTTTCTTGACACCTCATATTATGAGTGGTGATGCAAATGTAGCTCCAGATAAATATCCCATAATGGACATAAAGCAGAACAAAACTTATTACAATCCTTTCCATAAAATTAACGAGAAATAAAGATGTCCTTAACCAGTAAGATCTCCTTAGGACAGGTATTAATTAATAAAGGCATTATTACTGTTACGCAGCTCGAACAAGCTTTAACAGAGCAAAGAAAAACAGGGAAGATGCTTGGTACAGTTTTAGTTTCTCTCGGGTTTGTAAGTGAGGAAAACACACTTCTTCCAGTATTAGCAGAGCAATTGAACATTGATTTTATAAGTCCCAGGACCATCTCTATTCCTCCTGAAGTCCTAAGCCGAATTCCAGTTAAAGCAGCCAAATATTATAAGGTTTTACCCTTTAGACTTGAAGGGGATAGATTGGTTGTCGCTATGGCTAATCCGATGAATACCCAAACGGTCGATGATTTGTCGACCATTGCTAGAAGTAAGGTCGTTCCGGTATTGGCTAGTGAGAAGGAGATTCTTGAAGCTATTCATGAATATTATGGAGTCGGCGCTGAAACTATTGAGAAGATGATGAGCGGTATTCAAGCACAAGAAGAAGAAACTGTCGAATCTATAGATGAAAGCACTTCAGAAGCCTCCATAAGCAAATTCTTAAGCCAAATATTATTACAGGCCTATAAGGATAAATCGACCGATATACACATTGAACCTTTTGAGGATGAGTTGCGCATCCGCACTCGCATCGATGGTGTTTTATATGATATTAAACCTCCTGATAATATCCGTTTCTTCCATGAAACTTTATTGTCTAGAATCAAAATCATGTCAAATCTGAACATTGCCGAGAAGCGCATTCCTCAAGATGGAAAATTTAAAGTTAAGGCCCAAGAACAAGATCTTGACTTACGTGTTTCGTTTCTACCAACACCGTATGGCGAAAGTTGTGTTATCCGTATTTTAAATTCAGTGAAACTCTATAGTTTTAATGAACTTGGGATTACAGGCCAGGAGAAAGAAAAGATAGATTTCCTTTTGGAAAAGCCACACGGGATTATTTTTCTTACTGGACCAACAGGCAGTGGCAAAACAACGACCCTTTATTCCTGTATTGCTCAATTAAATAAAGAAGATGCAAAAATTATTACTATTGAAGACCCTATCGAATATCAGATGAAGGGGGTTATTCAAATTCAAGTACACCCTCAAATTGGACTTACCTTTGCCAGTGGCCTCAGGTCAATTTTGCGTAATGATCCGGATGTGATCATGGTCGGTGAAGTTCGTGATTTTGAAACTGCTCAAATTGCTATACAAATGTCTTTGACGGGACATCTTGTTTTTTCGACCTTGCATACCAATGATGCCGCAAGCGGGATTACGCGACTTATGGATATAGGTATTCAGCCATATTTAATTGCCTCTTCTATAGAATGTTTTATAGCTCAACGTCTAGTGAGATTATTATGCCCCTCTTGCAAGCAACCCATAAAATTAAATGATGTGATGATTCATGATTTTAATCTTAATGAACAAGAAATTAAAACTACTGTCTATGAAGCCAAAGGCTGCGAAAATTGTCATATGACAGGTTACTCCGGTCGTTTGGCTATTTGTGAATTTTTAATACTCAATGATGAGATTCGTTCTATGATTATAAAACATGCTTCCGCTGGAGAAATTAACAATAAGGCCGTCGAGATGGGAATGAAATCCCTAAGACGTCATGGATGGGAAAAAGTTGCAGCAGGTTTAACATCTCCAAGCGAAGTCTTAAGAATTACACAAGAAAACCATTAATCGTTCACTATTAATTCAAAACTTGATTTTGTATGCCTAATTTTGAATATAAAGCCAAAAGCGGTCCCCAGAAGATTATCAACGGTGTTATACTCGCAGATAATGAACGCGATGCTATCGAAAAATTACTAAAACTCGGACAAACTCCATTAGAAGTTAAACTCCAGTTAATTTCTAATCCCATCTTATTTGGAAATTCAAAGAAATCCCAAAAGGAATTTATAAAAGTTCCACTTTCCACTGTTGCGATTTTTACTCGTCAAATGTCTGATATGATCGATGCGGGAATACCTTTAATTCGATGCCTGGAAATTCTGATGAACCAAAAGCAAAGTCCTTCTATGCTCAAAGTCATCGAAATTATGTATAGCTTTGTCAAAGAAGGAGGGAGTTTATCCACAGCCCTAGCTCAACACCCCAAAACATTTTCGTTATTATACGTTAATATGGTCAAAGCAGCTGAGCTGGGGGGATATTTACCTCAAGCTTTGAACCGTTTAGCTGACTTTATCGAGCAAGATTTACAAATGCGTAACCAGATTAAGGGAAGCTTGCTTTATCCGGCCATAGTCTTTGTCATAGGGATATTGACTATGTTTGTCATGTTTAGTTTTGTGTTGCCCCGATTGACTGTTATGTTTGATGACTTAAATTCTGCTTTACCTATTCCTACTCAGATTGTGATTGCTCTAAGCGGATTTTTTTCACAATTTTGGTGGTTAATAATAATCCTAACATTGTTAATAGCTTACTTCTTAAAACAATGGCTAGATACTCCACAAGGTCGTTTATATTTTGATACCTTTGTTTTTAAGATTCCTATTTTTAAAAGATTTATCCAAGATGTTGAAATGGCCCGTTTTGCTAAAACCATGGGAACGCTTTTAGAAGGGGGAGTCACTATTTCATCAGCCCTTGAATCTGTCACGGCTATTATTGATAATGTGGTGCTAAAAGAAGAGATTCAGAAAATCGCCCAAAAAGTCAAAGAAGGATCAAGTTTAACAACCACATTAAAAAAGAGTTATCTATTTTCGGAAACAGCTGTTAATTTAATTTCGGTAGGGGAAGAAAGCGGTAAAATGGAAAAAGGTTTATATAAACTAGCCCAAATGTGTGAACGTTCAGCAAGTCAAACAGCTTCAAATTTTGTGACCATTTTAGGGCCCGCAGTTTTAGTGGTTGTTGTGGGTATTGTTGGTTTTATTATAGTTTCCATACTCTTACCCATGTTTAAAATGAATATGATTGTTAATTAAGATTACAGCACAATAAACGGAGGTTATATGAGAATTAATAAAGGATTTACCTTAATTGAAATTATGTTGGTTGTCATTATTATTGGTGTTTTAGTCGCCATGGTTGTCCCGAGTATTTCAGGACGCGGAGAACAAGCCCGGAAAACAGCGGCTAAAACTGATATAGAGTCTAATATTTCTAATGCGCTAGACCTGTATCAGCTAGACAATGGACGCTATCCTACAACCGAACAGGGTTTAAATGCCTTGCTGCAGCAGCCAACCGTTGAACCAATACCTGCTAAATGGAACGGCCCTTATTTAAAGAAGAAAAAGTTGCCCAAAGACCCTTGGGGACATGATTATGTATTTGTTTCTCCTGGGGCCCACAACACGGACAGTTATGACCTGTCTTCTTACGGAGCCGATGGTGTTGAAAGTAAGGACGATATTACAAATTGGGAAAAGGATGAAAAATAAATTAGCATTCACGCTTATTGAGTTGTTGATTGTTCTTGTAATTCTTTCAGTAATTGCCGGTCTATCAATCCCAAACTTTAGTAAAAACTTTGGTCATTTTGAACTAAAAAAGACAGCTGAAGATATAGTCTATTTAGTACGTTGGGCCCAATTGAGAGCTGTTAACGATAAGGTGAATTATCAATTGGTTTTCTTCAATGATCCACAAAGTTATCGCATATTGCGTGCTGAGACCTCTAACCGGGTGAATACTAGTGATTTCATTCCACTTGCCTCGCATATGGGAAGGATATTTAAAATTCCTGATTCGGTCAAGGTAAAGAATGATGTGAAATCATTGATGATACATCCAGATGGTACTTTGGATAAAGTTAGAATCCATCTAACGGGGCAAGGAGGAGGCTTAATTCTTTCTTCATTAGAACAAAGAGGAAATTTATTTATTATTGAGGATAGTGATGAATCGTAAAGGAACAATTTTAATTGAAGCCATTGTTTCAACTGTGATTATTGCTATCAGTTTGACACTTATCATGGAATCTCTCTTAAGCGCTTATCGTGCTTTAAATTTGCAGAAAGATTATACCCTCGCCTTGATAACAATGGACAATGGTCTTTCTCGACTACTTTTTGACAGTTCTAGTTCTAATGTTTTTGATCAAACACAAGAAAGATTTAAATCTGAGCATGCGACCTCTAATTTAAATGAAGGCTTAAGCAAAGAAAATCTAACGGTCCAATGGATGTCAGGAAACAAAAACCGACAAATTTCAGCATCTACCTATATTTATATTCCACCCCATGATAAAACACAAAGCTAAGCCTACAGAAGGTTTTACACTTATTGAAGTATTACTTGGAATAGTTATTTTCTCTATCATTGCTTTAACTTTATATAATGTTTTTTGGATGGGTATAAAAATTGACAACAGGTCTGAAGGAATCAATAAGAATTATCAAGAGGCCAGATTAGCATTCGAAGTTCTATCTCAAGACTTAGAAAATGCTATCCTCTATGATTTTTCAGCTTCCTATCCGCAAGAAATCTCTTTTAAAGGACAAGCTGATCAATTTAGTTTCCTTTTACCAAACGAAGACGGTGTAGAGAAAGTCCGGTATTATTTAGGAATGCCTGATTGGGAAAAAATCACACGTGTTATTATTAAACAACACATGAATCACCTAAGTCATATAACGTTAACTTCTAATGAAGATGCTCCGATACGTTTTCTTATGCGTCAAGAAGTTCTATTGTCAACAGATCTATCTAAGGGAAAGAATACATCTCTTGGGGAAGTGATTGCCGCTGGAATTAAAAAAGATAGTTTAAGATTTCAGTACGGGTTTATTAAACAAGATGCCAGCAGCCCAAATCCAACGCATAAGGAAATTATTTGGAAAGATACTTGGGAAGACGTGACGTTACCTTTAGCCGTCCGTGTAGAAATGACTCTGTTTGATATTGATAACCCTGAAGGTGGGGAAGTTTTACAACGAGACATTTATTTAGCTCCTGTGGATTGGGGGCAAAAATCATGAAAAAGAATAATTCTGGTGTCATTCTTATCATTGTATTATGGATTTTAGCCATACTATCCTTATTGGCCCTTAGCTTAAGTAAACGTTCCTCTATTGAAATCTCATTAATTCATAATAGTGTTGGTAAGCTGCGGGCTTACGCGGCTGCTCGTGCAGGTGTTAACTATGTCGAGAGTCTTTTAGTAAAAAGCAAGAGTGATAAAGATACTTTATATCAATGTGGAATTAAGTTATCCAAAGACCAAAGCCCACAAACACTTTTTGCACAAGTAAAGATTGATGATCAACTACATTTTGATATTGTTGTTCCAGCTGCCGTTTATGGAATATCTCCAAAAAACTTAAAATTCTTTTATGGATTACAGGATGAACAGAGTAAGATAAACTTAAACGCGATTGATGGTAACAATTATAAAGTTTTTAGTAAGCTTTTAGAACAATTTGATATTAACAGTTCAGATGCACAAGAAATAGCTGCCGCAGTCGTAGATTGGCATAGCAACGGAACTATGCCGTTTAAAAGTCCTGATAGTTCCGTTAAAGGGGCAAAGGATGATTATTATTTATCACAGTCTCCGGCATATAAGTGTAAAAATAGACCATTTGATAGTATTGAAGAATTATTATTTATAAGAGGGATGACAAAGGATCTTTTTATAAAAATAAAAGATTACATTACAATCTTCCCCAAAGAACCTACTCAAGGGCTAAAGGTTAATTTTAACACAGCTCCAGATTGTGTTATCCGAGCTATTGTTCAAGGTCAGCACGAATCGGGTCTTATGGATGAAGATAGTAGTGATGCTCTTATTCGCCTACGCAATGGTAGTGATAATATCCCTTTTACTGAAGATGATGGAGTTGACGATCATTCAACGGTGTCAGCATCAACACAAATGCATATGAATGCGATCAAATCTTCTTTAGGTTTAGATTCTTCCCAATATTACACGGTTCATTCCATTGGAACGGACGAATTGACCGGTGTCAACTGTTCTATCAATGCAGTCATTTATACTTCTTCAAATCAAGGGGCAGTATCTATCGTTTCGTGGCAAAGGCAATAACATGAAATTTAAAACAAGAACAACTATTGAATTCTCGGATCATTCTATAAAGATCTTTCAGTCTTTATTACAAGGCAACAATCCTCTTATTTTTTCTGAAATGCTCACTATAGAAGATTCTTCTGATGAAGCCTTCGCCCAAGCGTTATTGAATCTGCAAAAGACTAAGAAATTAAATCTTCGACATAGCCAGGTGATCTTAATTATTCCTAGACATAATACTATTGTTCATTATTTGAATTTACCATCTGAAAACCATGAGGAATTAAAAGCCATGGTGGATCTGCAGGCTGTCAACCAAATGCCGTATAGTCGTGAGGAAGTAATTATAGATTTTATTCCGTTTGATAAGACGGCCCAAGGGTATACAAAGGTCTTTGTTATTGCCGTTCCCCATGAAACCGTATTACGATTGGTAAAGATTTTAGATAAAGCATTGATAAGCACAAATAAAATTGTTCCAAGTTCTATAGGAGTTTGGCTCTGGTATCAAGAACACTGCGCCTCAGAAGAAGAGACGGTCGTTATTATAGATATGGATTATGAACGCAGTGAAATTTGTATATGTGATAAAAAAAGGATTTTAGCCTCACGTCCTTTATCTATTGGATTTAAAGAAATTGACGCCAAACAATATACTGAGTTTATTACTCAATTAGATTTAACAATAGCCGCGTATGTCAAAGAACAGTTAGGTTCAGCTCCTTCTCAGGTATTATTAGTTTCTTCTATGAATAATGCCCAAGAATTCTTGACGCAACTACAAATTCAATATACAACACCTTTTAAATTACTACGCAGTGTCAAAGACATAGCGCTAAGAAAATCTTTTGTTTGGCCCAAGATTCTTTTGCAGGAATCTACTTCTATTACATCAGCTTTAGGTTTTCTTCAATCTAACAAAGAATCATCCATTGATTTAACACCTCAAGAGATCAAGGCCGCCCAAGTCTCAAAAGTTTTAAAACATCAATTAATACGCTGTGCCATCGCTGTTGGGTTGGCTCTTGTGAGCATAGGGTTTTGTTTGAGTCTTAATTTATTAAAACAAAATTCCTATTTGAACCAATTAGAGAGTAAGGTTAAGCAAAGTCAAAAAGATGTAGCTATAATCAAACGTAGAATTTCTCAAGTAAACCTTCTTAAATCTGCTGTAAAGGACCGAGTCATTCTTATTGATGTCATCAGCCAGATTTATAATTTCTTACCTCAATCTGTGGTTTTAACAAACTTAACTTTAAACCAAGAACATCTTTTAAGTTTTCAAGGCTTTACAAATAAAGTTGGAGATATTAATGAAATTCAGAAGGCTTTAGTAAATTCTTCTTATTTTGATAATGTTAATTTGGATTATGTGAATAAACGAGTGACCTTAGATGGTGAATTAAACTATTTTAAAATTACCAGTCAAATCAAATTTAAAGGCAAAGCCAATGAAGAAGTTCAATAAACGAGAATATATTATTTTGATCGTTTGTTCTGTTCTAGTTTTAATTTTTGTCATTTCGAAATTTATTATTTCTCCTCTTAATGACCGAGGTAGCGATATCAAAGATAGTATTTCTTTGGCCCAGAAGAAATTAGATAAGAATCAACAAATTGTTAGTTCAAGATCAATCATAGAAGAACAATATAAGAAATTGGTTAGTAGTTTAGGTGAGACTTCTTCTGAGGGAACAGAGTTTTCTTTAATAGTGTCAAACTTAGAAGCTTTAGCTAGGGAAGCGAATATTCATGTGGCCAATGTCCAACCTCAAAAGGCATATAATAGAGAACAACTTCGAGTTTACCCAATTGAACTTGAAATTGATGGCCAGTGGCCATGTATTGCCAAATTTCTATATTTAGTTCAGTCTGGTGATGCTTATTTTAATATTGATGAATTGAATCTTGAAAAATATTCCGACACTACAGGTCTTCTACGCGGACGAGTTGTCCTCTCCAGAGTTCGCGTCAATCCAACAAATTCTTAAGAATATATATATTACAAACGTTTAATAATAAATATGTTTTTTTACATAAAAAATCTTATACCCCTATTGCTTTTTCAATTCATCCCGCCTATACTGCTTACAAAATGTTGTTAACGACATCAGTGGGAGGTCTTTATGAGCATGTTTGATAAAAATATCAGCCAAGAAAAACTAAAATCTTTAGAATTTGCCGAAGCTGCCCGTGAACAAGAATGGAAATCTCCCAGTTATGCTCTCAAATTATTCCATGGATCTGTTGATTTTAAACTGATCCATCCCTTCCCAGAACAAAGCGCGCAAGAAAAGAAAGAAGGGGATGAGTATCTCGTTAAAATGGAGAAATTCCTTAGAGAAAACCTCGATCCCGATGAAGTAGACCGTAGCGGAATCATTCCTGATAAAGTGTATAAAGGTCTAGCTGATTTAAAGGCCTTTGCTTTAAAAATCCCTAAAGAATATGATGGCATGGGATTTAGCCAATACAATTATAATCGCATCATGCATTTAGTTTCCAGCTTCTGCGGTTCAACAGCCGTGCTTTTATCTGCCCATCAAAGCATCGGAGTTCCTCAACCTTTAAAATTATTCGGAACTCCCGAGCAAAAAAAGAAATATTTACCCCGCTTTGCGAAAGGGGCGATATCTGCTTTTGCTTTGACTGAGCCGGAAGCCGGTTCAGATCCAAGAGGGATGCATACAACCGCAACTCCAACGGCGGATGGCAAGTCATTTATCCTTAACGGAGAAAAACTTTGGTGTACCAATGGTCTTATCGCGGACATCTTGGTTGTTATGGCTGTCACTCCTCCAAAAATTATCAAAGGAAAAGAAATAAAACAAATCACAGCATTTATTGTCGAAGGGGATTCTTTAGGCATTGAAAAAGTCTCACGCTGTGAATTTATGGGTTTACACGGCATTCAAAATGGTCTTATGCGTTTTAACCAGGTCATAGTCCCTCGAGAAAATATTATTTTAGGGGAAGGGGAAGGGTTAAAACTCGCGTTAATGACTCTCAATACCGGCCGCTTGACCTTGCCCGCGGCATCTGCTGGTATCGGTAAGTGGTGCTTAAATGTGGCCCGTCAATGGTCAAGCAAGCGTCATCAATGGGGCAGTCCGGTAGGTGAACATGAGGCTGTTGGTTTAAAACTCAACTATATCGCTTCACATACATTTGCCATAGATGCGGTCACCTGGTTAACTTCAGCCATGGCGGATGATAAACATCGTGAAATCCGTTTGGAAGCGGCGATTGCGAAATATTTTTGTACTGAGACCTCTTGGAAGATTGCCGATGAGACCCTACAAATAAGAGGCGGCAGCGGCTATGAAACTTCATCCTCCTTGCAAAAAAGGAAGGTGGATTATTGGCCGGTTGAACGCGTGCTGCGGGACCTTCGTATTAACAGAATCATCGAAGGTACTAGCGAAATTATGCATTTATTTATTGCCCGAGAAGCTTTGGATCCTCATTTATCTAAAATAAAACCCCTTATTAGTGGTCGTACTCCCATTGGCATTAAGCTTGCAGCGGCTTTTAAAATGGCTTCTTATTATGCGCTGTGGTATCCCAAACAATGGCTTTTTTGTTTTGCCTCAAGTAATATCAGCGCTTTACCCAAAAGGCTTACTTGGCATATGATGTATGTTCAAGAGGCCAGTAAACGTTTGGCCCGTTACACATTTCACCAAATGATGAAGTACCAACAAAAGCTTGAAAGCAAGCAAAGCATTCTTAACCGCGTTGTGGATATTGGCACCGAATTATTTGCTATCTCTGCGACCTGTTCCTATGGGGCTATGCTAAAAAAGAATGGACAAGATAATGCCGTTGAATTGGCGGATAGTTTCTGCGTAGAGTCACGTAAACGTATTGAAGCTATTTTTAAAGAAAATTCCTCTAATAATGATCGCGCGAGTCTAAAAATATCCAAGAAAATCTTAGCAAAAGAGTTTGAATGGATGGAGACTGAAATTATCAAATGACGGCCTTACCTTCTTTTTTTAATAAACTTAATATCATAAAGCAAATTCCAATTTTTGAAGGTTTAAATTGGTTTGAACTTAATCGTATTGCTCGACGTGTAGACCTCGCTGAATTTAATAAAGGAGAAATCATCTGCAGGCAGGGAGACCCCGCGGACTCATTTTATGCCCTGGTCTCCGGACGCGTTTATTCCTACGCTATTAATTCCGCCGGCCAAAAAGAAGAAATGGATTTTATTTTACGCGGCATGCATTTTGGAATTATCTCCACCTTAACAGGGGAAAACCATTCACATACCTACGAAGCTATTAATGATTCCGTTGTCATTAAGATTAATAAGAATGATTTCTCCGACCTTCTTAAAGCTACCCCTAAATTAGCCGTTTCCTTGAGTCAAAGTCTTTCCCGTAAAATAAGAAGCCAAGTAACTGGCATCAAAAATTCTCAAGAAAACACCATCATCGCCGTTTATGCTCCTTTGCAAGGCTCAGGAAGTTCTACCTACGCGGCAAATTTAGCTCTTGCCTTAAAAGAACAGACGAACAAAAAGGTTCTGCTCTTAACACTTTCCTCTGATCTAAGTAGCCCCTTAATTAATTTAAACGATATCATGTATGAGCATCAGAAGGTTAATGATTCCATTGTGAAAGACAAATTAACGATCGATATCTTAGGGGTTAAATTTGATGCTGCAGATCATAGTATTTTAGGGAGGATGAGTCAATTTGTCAGCGCGCCAGCGCACAGTTATAACTATATTGTTTTTGATTTACCTAACCAAATGGATGATGTCATCTTAAAGACCTTGCTTCAAAGTGATATTGTGCATTTGGTCTCTTTGGACCATGAGCATGATTTAGAATTGACCCGCCATGTGATTGACAAGCTATCCGAACAATTAAAAGATAAATTTGATTCCAATAAGGTGCAAGTCATCATCAGCGGGGTTGAAGAATTTGATGGATTAAAGCCGGATGAAATTAAAAAAATTCTTAATTATGATGTGTTTCTTAAACTGCCTCATTTGAAAATCGAAGAATTTAAAACCGAGCAGATTTATGAAGGTTTTTCAACTGTTAAAGTTAATCCAGATACAGAATATGCTCATAGCCTGCGTCGCTTAAGCCGTCAAATTACCGGTTCCATGATTGGTTTGGTTCTTGGAGGAGGCGCTGCTCTAGGTTTGACCCATATTGGAATCATCCGTGTTTTAGAGGAAGAAAAAATCCCTATAGATATTATTGTCGGCAGCAGCATGGGGGCCCTTATAGGTAGTTTATGGGCCGCTGGATACACTGCGGATGAGATTGAGAAATTCAGTCGTGAATTTGAAAATAAATCAGGGATGTTAAAACTTTTTGATCCACCCATTCAAAGGGGATTGCTCCTTTTTTTAATCCTCATTTTGTTATTCCTGCTTAAACTCTTTAGTGTTGGATTGCTGTTTTTATTGTTATTGATTCCTCTTTCACTGCTGCCTATATCCGGTTTAGTCAAAGGCGAGGCCATAGGTTATTGGCTCAAAGGAAAACTCAGCAACAAGACCTTCCACGAGACTAAGATCCCTTTAAGAATCGTTGCTTATGATTTATTTAACCGCAAAGAAATTGTCATTGATGATGGTTCGCTTGTAGATGCTGTCCGAAAAAGCATTGCGATACCTGGGGTCATTCGTCCTATCATGGAATCCGGCCAAATGATCATTGATGGGGGGGTTTTAAATCCTTTGCCTACGAATGTATTAGTCAGTATGGGTGTTAAGAAGATTATCGCTGTCAATGTGCTCCAATCTCCTCAAGAAGTGTCTTGGGGGCATGAGAGAGAATTGGAACGCAAAAAGCATCAGGTGAAAATCTTCTTAAAGAAAGAACCTATTAAATATGTCTTATTTCATTTAGGACGTTTGATTGAAAGAGTTTTTAATCCTAATATTGCCGATATTATTGTACAGACATTACAAGCCACAGAATATATCTTGGCGGAAACAAGCGGTAAGCAGGCCGATGTGCTTATCCATCCAGACCTTAAAGGAATTAATTGGTTTGAACTCTATGAGGTTGATAAGCTGATTAAAATTGGTCATGAAGCTGCCGTAAAACATTTACCATCTATTAAAGCTCTGGTCAAAAGATAAAACTTCTTTTATAATGAGGCCCATGATTACGTCTATAAAAATAGGTTCACGGTCAAGCCGATTAGCTAAAATTCAAGTGGAGGAAGTGTTGTCTCTTATTGGGGGATTGCGCTGTCCCTATGGATTAATCACCTTAAATACTCAAGGGGATCTTGACAAGACCACTTCTTTGACCACAAATCCAGCGGACAATTTCTTTACAGATGCTTTAGATGAGGCTTTACTTAAAAAACAAATTGATATCGCCATTCATAGCGCAAAAGATTTGCCCCAGAGATTAAATGAAGGATTAAAAATCTTTGCTTTAACAAAACCCTTAGATAAAACAGATAGTTGGGTATCAACTTATTCGATAGAAGACCTGCCTCAAGGAGCTAAAATTGGAACAAGCAGTCCTTTAAGATCAGAAATGATAAGAATTTTAAGACCCGATGTTATGCTAGTTGATATTAGAGGCACTATAGATGAACGTTTAGATTTATTAAAGAACAAATATGTGGATGGTTTAATTATTGCCACCTGCGCGCTAAAACGATTGGGATATGAAAACCAAATTAACAGTATCTTGCCCTGGGAAACAGTCCCTTTACAAGGTCAATTAGCGGTTGTAGGCCGCAGTGAAGACTTTGAATTTGAAAAGATGTTTGAGGACATTGATGTCCGTCGACATTACGGTCAAGTTTTTTTAGTCGGTGCTGGACCCGGGGATCCTAAATTAATCACAGTCAAAGCTATTGAAGCCCTTAAGGATGCGGACAGTGTATTTTATGATTATTTGGTCGACTCATCTTTGTTGCAATATGCTTCCAAAGCAGAGCATATTTATGTGGGAAAACGCAAAGGAAACCACAGTCTTCCTCAAGAGAAGCTTTCTCGCCAATTAAAAGACAAGGCCATAGAAGGCAAGAATGTTGTACGCCTAAAAGGCGGAGATCCTTTTATTTTTGGTAGGGGAGCGGAAGAAATCAATTTTCTTCGTTCTTATCATATTTCAACGCAAATTATTCCTGGTGTCAGTTCAGGAACAGGGATACCATCTGTTTTAGGGATCCCTCTGACAGCTAGGGGAATTGCTTCCTCGGTTGCTTTTATCAGTGCTTATGGTGAACTTGAAGATGGTCAAACATCCAAAGAAATTCCCATACCTCAAGCTGATACCATTGTTTTCTTTATGGGTTTAACCAGGCTTGCTCTCATAGTCCAATCATTATTAAAAGCAGGTTGGCCAAAAACAAAACCTATTGTCATTGTCTCAAATGGGACAAAGCCCAATCAAAGGGTCATCCAAGGGGACTTGAGCAACATCGAAAAACTCGCGTTTTCACATTCCTTATCGGCGCCTTCTTTAATTATTGTGGGGGACACTGTCAATTCCTACCGTAAAGAAAACCCTAAAGTTTTCTTGCACTGTGGTACCCATCCTGAAAGATATACTCATTTCGGTCAAATTATACCGTGGCCTATGATTCAAATTGAGGCCATTTCTTTAAATGATCAACAAAAAGAAGCATTAGTTAGGGACTTTGATCAAAGTGATTTTGTTATCCTCACAAGCCCCGCTGGGGCCCAACATTTCTTACAAACAATCTTGGCCCTCAAACCTGTTAATCTTGTCCTGCAAAAGAATTTTATTGTTATAGGCAAACAAACCGCAGAAATTTTAGAAGAATTTGGTATCGGAGCTCAAATTATTTCCGCCGAAGAAACAGCTGAGGATCTATTCAATGTCATTGTAAATGCTATTAATTTAGATGGGCTCACCATTCTTTTCCCACGTTCGTCCTTGCCAAATCCTTTTTTAAAACAAGCGTTAGAACAAAGAGGTGCTGATGTCAAAGAGTGGACGATTTATACAAATGTCAAACCTCCTAAACGTCCTTTACCCGACGTATCTATAGATGGAGTTATTTTTACAAGCCCTTCAACGTTCATGAATTTCCTCGAGGATTATGGCAGTTTATCACCTCAATGGCAAATTCTAGCTAAAGGTCCCGTGACAGCTAAATCTATTGAAGAAGCAGGTTATCGGCCTCATATGGTTGGATTATGAAACGTTTTCGTATTTTAAGAAAACCCCTCATCAGAAACTTTGTCCAAGAGAATGTGTTGACGCCTCATGACCTGTGGCAACCATTCTTTGTTCTTGAAGGAAAAGGCCGCGATGAATCTATTGATTCCATGCCTGGTATCAAGCGTTTTTCTGTAGATAAGCTATTAAAAGAAATTGAAAGTTTTGTGCATTTAGGTGGCAGAGGAGGGGTTCTTTTTGGTTTAAGTACGCATAAAGATCCCTTGGCTAAAAGTTCTTATGACCCGCAAGGGCCCATCCCCAAGGCGATTAAAGCCATTAAAAAGAATTTTCCTCAGTTTTTAGTTGTGAGTGACGTTTGTTTATGCGCCTATACTAATCACGGTCATTGCGGAATCATTCAAGGAGAAGAGATCGATAATGATAAGACCTTGCCAATATTAGCAAAGATGGCCCTTTGTCATGCCCAAGCCGGCGCGGATTTAGTTGCTCCTTCAGACATGATGGATTTTCGTATAGGTTTTATACGCCAGACCTTAGACAAAGAGGGATATAAAGATGTAGGGATTCTTTCCTATGCGGTTAAATATGCCTCTGCTTTTTATGGCCCTTTTAGAGAAGCTGCTCATTCAGGTGCCCAATTCGGTGACCGTAAATCTTATCAAATGAATCCTGCCAATAGTCGTGAAGCTCTTAAAGAAGCCAGGCAAGATGTGGAGGAAGGCGCGGACATGGTGATGGTCAAACCGGCCTTGGCTTATTTAGATATTGTCTATCAACTCCGCCGGGAATTAACGGTACCTATTGTGGCTTACAACGTCAGCGGAGAATATGCTATGGTCAAAGCCGCCAGTCAGAAATCTTGGGTCAATGAACAGGACATTGTTTTAGAGAGTTTGCTTTCTATGAAACGGGCCGGCTGCGATATTATTATCAGTTATCATGCAAAAGACGCATTAAAATGGTTAAAAAATAATGAAAATCACTAAATCACACAAAGAATTTATTCGAGCTAAAAAAGTTTTAGTTGGAGGGGTTAATAGTCCGGTCAGGGCTTTTAAATCCGTTGGCGGACAAGCTTTAATCATGGACCATGCTCTGGGAGTAAAGCTTTATGATATTGATGGTAATGCGTATACGGACTATTGCCTCTCGTGGGGGGCCTTAATTTTAGGTCACGCGCAAAGGGAAGTTCTCGCGGCTGTTACTAAGACTCTCAAAAATGGTATTAGTTATGGGGCAACTACCACGCTTGAAATTGATTTAGCCCAAAGTATTATTAAAAACGTTCCTTCCATTGACCTTATCCGTTTTGTGAACTCCGGTACGGAAGCAGTGATGAGCGCTATTCGATTGGCCCGCGGCTATACAAGTCGTAATAAAGTTTTGAAATTTGATGGATGTTACCACGGCCATTGTGATGATTTACTTACATCTGCTGGAAGCGGGGTGGCTTTTTTAGCTTCATCGACGAGTAAAGGAGTTCCTTCTGCTCATGTTCAAAACACCTTAAGTATTCCTTATAACGACGAGCAAGAATTAATTAATACGATTGAACGCTATCGAAAAGACCTAGCATGTGTCGTTATTGAACCTGTCGCCGGGAACATGGGGGTTGTTTTACCCAAAAAAGAATTTCTACGCACGTTAAGAGACTTAACGCGCAGGCATGGGATTGTTTTGATTTTTGATGAAGTGATGACTGGGTTTCGGAGTAATTTGGGTTGCGTACAAGCAGACTTAGGAATTTACCCGGATTTAACCTGTTTAGGGAAAATTATAGGTGGTGGATTTCCTATTGGTGCCTATGGAGGACGCAGTGATATTATGAAATGTTTGGCGCCAACAGGAGAAGTGTACCAGGCGGGCACCTTTGCCGGTAATCCTGTGGTCATGGCGGCCGGAGTGGCTACGCTAAAGAACTTAAATTCAAGCGTATATAAAAATATCAACCAAATATCTGAGAGTTTCGCGAAGGACACTAATTGTTTATTTAATGATTATAATATTCCAGCCCATATATCTTCTTATAAGGGGATGATGAGTGTCCGTTTTCGTAAAACGGATGTGTGTGATTATGCCGACGCGCGCGTGGCTTCTTCATCTGATATTTATTCAAAATTGTTCCATTATTTACTTCAAAAAGGTGTTTATTGGCCGCCGGCGGACTTAGAAGCGTTTTTTATAAGCAGCGTTCATAAGCAAAAGGATCTGGATGCCCTTAAAGACCATATAATTAAATTCTTTCATTCTAACAAACACTTAATGATAAAGGGAAACGATGAGTAAATTCTTAATCACAGGTGGAGCAGGATTTATAGGGTCAAATATATCTGAATATTTAATTAAGCATGGCCACTTTGTGCGGGTGTTGGATAATTTTTATTCAGGCCGCGAAGAAAACCTGGCATTTACCAAGGGTCTTGGGAAAGATAAGTTTGAATTAATCCCAGGGGACATTACCAATCTTAGTGATTGTGAAAATGCCTGTATTGGTATGGATTATGTCCTTCACCAAGCCGCTTTGCGTTCTGTGCCAAAATCGTTGGAAGATCCTTTAAGCTACAATAAGGTCAATATTGACGGTGTTTTATTTATGCTTCAAGCGGCCTCTAAGCATAAAATCAAAAGATTTGTATTTGCTTCATCAAGTTCCATCTATGGGGATACTACCAATTTTCCTGAAAAGGAAGAACATTTGCCTCTTTTAATCTCTCCTTACGCCCTTAGTAAATTAACAGGGGAGTATTATTGCCGGATTTTTTCTGAGTTCTTTGGAGTTGAAACTGTTTGTTTACGTTATTTTAACGTGTTTGGACCAAAACAGGCCCTGGATGATGAATATGCTGTGGTTGTTCCTAAGTTTATACACTGCATTATGAACGACCAGCAACCGCCCATATTTGGGACAGGTAAACAATCCAGGGACTTTACCTTTATTGAAAACGTCATTTCCGCCAATATTTTATCTGCCACAGCTCCAGGAATTAAGCATGAAGTCTTAAATGTGGCCAATGGTACTGATAATACGGTGTTAGAATTAGTAGGGGCCTTAAATCGTATATTGGGTAAAAATATCCAACCTAAATTCCTTCCAGTTAGAGCCGGTGATGTTTTTAGAACAAACGGCGATATTTCTAAAATTAGCCGTGTGATTAATTACAGGCCGATAGTCAATTTTGAAGAAGGTTTAAGAAAAACGGTTGAGTATTTTAAAGGTAAATGGAATACATAGCCAATGGTGCTAGTCCATGTACACCACGGATACTAAGAAAAAAATCCTCCAATTTATCCAGCAAAATGGCAAGGCAAGCCTTTTGCAGTTGCAAGAGATTGTTAATGTTACTTCCAATGGCCTATACAAGCATTTAAAAGAACTGCAAAATTCTAATAAGATTATCAAAGATAAAGAAGAATATCGATTAACTAATCTTTCGCCTAGCGCTCCAATTGAAAGCTATAAGACTCCACTGAATACTCCACTGGAAATAGCCAAGACTACACTGAAGACTCCAGATATAGACATAAAGATTGATGCCTTAACTAAACGCCTTGAAGAAACCCTAGCAAAGGTAGAAGCCCTAAGCGCTGAATTAACCATGCTTAAATCTAATGATCATGTGACCATAGGGATAGAATATTACAAAATATATGAAACCGAAAAAGCTGCTGCAGAATTCAATCAAGCCATCAACATTGATCCTAATAATGCTAGAGCCTACATGTGGCGGGGGTTAGCTTGTTATATTGGAGATGGTGAGGAAATCTCAGTTAAACATAAAACTTTAGTAATCAATGATTTGAATAAGTCCATTGAGCTTAAATGCACGGATTATAGAGCTTTTCAGTATCTTAGTTTTTCTTATTTTGATTTAAAAGATTATGACAAATCCTGGGAATATTATTACAAAGCAATTGAGCATGGCTGGTATAAATATGATAATTATCTTCAAGATCTCCAGGAAGCTACTGGCAGAGAAAAATGATAGTTGAAAGAATAAAATTAAAAGCTTCAGATGGTAAGGAATATTTAACTGACTGTGCCAACACAGAAATTTTGTTTCGTATTATTCAAACTATTCCATCTCCCAAAGCCGAACCCTCTATAAAGAAAAATAAAAATATAATGCGTAAGGAGTACGATGTCTAAAGGAATAAAGATTCTAATTTTAGTCGTTGTTTGTGTCTTTGGATTTTGTTTAATCAGGGATTTCTTAATCAAGTCACTTATTGGTACTGTAACAAGCGCTGTGACTGGCGCGCCTGTTCATATAGGCGGCCTTTCTTTTAGTGTTATCAAACAATCTATCACGATATCCGATTTTAAGATGTATAACCCTAAAGGTTTCCCCAACGAGATCCTTGTTGATATCCCCAAGTTAGGTGTTGACTGTGATCTTGGGGCCCTCTTTAAGGGCAAAATCCATCTTAAAAGAATAGATTTTGAGCTTAAAGAACTGTGTCTTACTAAAAATAAGGCAGGTGGGCTCAACGTCGATTCACTTAAAGTGATTGAAGAACAGAAATCGGGAAAGGCGCAAGGATCACAAAAGCCGGCCCCACAAATGGCGATGCAAATTGATCTGGCCAATTTAGCGATAGGTAAAATAATTAGGAAGGATTACAGTGTTAAAGGTCCTGTTACTATCAAGCTCTACGATGTAAATCTCAAGAAAAGTTATAAGAATATTACTAGCGCCCAGCAGTTAGTTGTGTTGATTGTTGCTGAACCATTAAAAGCGGCTGGTATCCAGGGGCTTAAGGTATACGCCGTTTCTATGCTGGCTGGTGTGGCAGCTTTACCGGTGGCGGCTGTATTTACTTTTACTGGTAAGGACTATGCTCAAGCTTCTTTTAAAGTAACAATGGCCAAGGCTTATGATGTGGGGCTAGAAGTGCTTAAAGGTATGGGGGTTATTAAAAAGGAAAATAGGGCAAGCGGCATTATCAGTGCCACAGTTAATGGCTCAGGTATTGCTTTTAAAATAAAGAAGGTTGATGAGAGTACAACTGAAATCACCATTTCAGCCCGCCAGTTAGGTTTTCCAAGACCTGAGATTGCTGAAGGCATTCTTTATCAGATAACAGATAGGTTAAAGTAAGGAAAACAGCCTAAATAATCAAAAGGTGGCAATATGCCCCAATACAGCGTCGGCGATAAGGTGATTTTGAAGGATGATGGACAAGTGTATAAAATTGTTACTGTGCGAAGTGAAGATCATGTTGTGCTTTATGATTTAGAAAAGGGTGATGAGCGGGCCTTCATGAAGATTACTGTGCTGCCTAGTCAGCTAAAGGTGCAAAAACTATACGCTCCTAAATATCCGCGTGTTGTTATTTATCAAAAACATATTTGTTAGTAATTTGAAAGAATTTTGTAAAATTATCAAAATGAGAAAGGAGTTTTTATGCGCAAAATAATTTCTTTGTTTCTTATGGTTCAACAAAGAATGAGGCTCAAATTCAACAATTAGTGAAACTTATACAAGATAAAATCAACAAATCAAATGTTCCAACTCAGTATGAGTGTAAAAAATGTGGACACATAGAGTTTAAGCCGTTTGATATATGTAAGGTTTGTAATGAAAAGCAAAAGGTTTCATTTCTAGATAAATTATTTAAGAAGGGGTAGTGTTTTATCATCGAAAGGGGAGACTGTCCCTTTCTCTTTCTTTCTCTTTATGGGTGCTGACGTCAATCATAATGGTAAATAATCAATACTTATTTATGGCATAATAGCAATCCTTGTGGTATTATCATTTTATGGAAACAGATTTTGAATAGGATCCAATAAAGAATGCTTTGAATCAGCAAAAACACCATGTTTCATTTGAAGAAGCCCAATATGCTTTTGTGGACACTAAACGTATCATTGCCAAAGATCTTAAACATTCGTTATCAGAAACCCGTTACTACTGTTTTGGTTATGTTAACGAAGGGATAATGACAGTCTGTTTTACATATAGAAAGAATAAAATCCGAATAATTAGTGCCGGTTATTGGCAGAAAGGAAAGAAGGTTTATGAAGAAACACATCAATTACACCAATGAGCCCATAGGCGAGATAAAGATCCTCAAAGATTTTCTGCCTCCGCCTGAAAAGCTTGTTTTTAAGAGAAAATACATCAAGGTAACGATGTCTCTGGATGTGGAATCTGTTGATTTTTTTAAAAAACAAGCTCAACGCAATCATGTGCCGTATCAAACCATGATCCGTAATCTCATCAACACGTATGTAGCTAAATATCAAGTTAATTAGCTTTTTATGAAGGTAGGTTGAGCGCGTTAATGGCAAAGAAGGTATGTGTTATTTTGCGAAGTGTTGGTTTAATAACAAGCTAATTTTTCAATTCCATTAACTTCCTATAATATATGTTATGTTAACTATTCATATGTGAAATAGGAGTCAATTGAGCCAATCCTGCACTTCCTTTAGTTTTTAGAATTAAACCTTAAATTATCCAACTCTTATGGTATACTTGTTTGCTTATGGAAACTGGATTTCAAGATTTTAATCTTACCTTTCACAATTTAAACATTCCCCCGAAGATTGTTCATGTTTTGGACCATCTGGGTTTTCAACATCCTTCTTTCATTCAGGCTAAGACTATTCCTTTGGCCATTGATGGCAAAGACATTGTTGGTGTTGCCCAAACCGGCACTGGAAAAACCTTGGCCTTTGGCATACCCATGTTGGCTTGTTTGACCCACAACCAAGGCCGCGGCTTGATTCTGGCGCCAACACGTGAATTGGCCCAACAAATCCATGAAGCTTTTAAGAAAATTGGTCAACCTTTAGGTATTCATTCAGCCTGCTTAATTGGCGGTGAAGATATTCGAAAACAAATTAAAGAAATGCAGTCTGACATTCGGGTCATTATCGCGACTCCTGGGCGCATGTTAGACCATTTGCGCCAACAAACGACACGGCTTGATGATGCTATTATTGTTGTTTTAGATGAAGCGGACCGTATGCTGGATATGGGTTTTATCCCACAGGTTGAGATGATTTTCAAATATGTCGCTCAACAACGCCAAACCATGCTGTTTTCAGCCACCATGCCTGAAGCCATTGTGAGGATTGCCCAGCAATACATGAACCATCCGGTCCATATTGAAATCACTCCTCCGGCTACCGCCGCTAAAAATATTGAACAATCTCTTTATATCGTCAGTCATGCGAATAAATTTAATTTGTTGCAGAAATTTCTTCATGAACATAAAGTCAGCACCCTTATTTTTTGCCGCACCAAAATCGGCGCCGCGCGTTTAGCCAAAAATTTAAAACTAAAGCATTTTAAGACCGCGGAAATCCATTCAGACAAGACCCAGGAACAGCGTCAGAACGCTTTAGAAGCCTTTAAAAAGAACCATGTGCGGATCTTGGTCGCTACCGACATTGCCGCTCGCGGGATTGATGTTAAGGACATTGGTTTGGTCGTCAATTATGACCTGCCTGATGATGCGGATAACTATGTGCATCGTATTGGCCGCACGGGACGCGCCGGTAGCACGGGCTTGGCCATTGCTTTTGCCTGTCCTGATCAGATGGATAATGTCAAAGCCATTGAAGAAAGCATCCAAACAAGAATTAAGATTCTAGAACATGCGGATATGCCTAAGGAAGCTTTTTCAACCTCTAGAGCAAGTTTTAGGCCAAAACCACGCCCAGGACAAGCCCACCCACATCAGAAGCATTCTTCACATTCGACTCAAAAGCGCGGCAGTCATTCAAGCACTTCACGTCGGCATAGATAAATTGATTTTATAAAAACGATAAGACTAAGGATGTGGTTAATTTTATTGGTAAAGACACAAAATTTTGTGCCTTTAGCCTAATAAAAATTATTAACCAACGTTTTGCTTACGGCTATTATGGGTAAATCTGCATATTAAGGTAAAAAACGCCATAGGAATTGCTTCTTTTGGCTAATATTTCACTCTAAAAGTCGGGCTATCCTCAGGTTTGTGATCACGCTTATCGTACATAGCTGTTGTTTGAATACTCGCATGTCCCAACCAGTGTTGAACCTTCCTAATGTCTTCACCATGGATTAACGCATTAGTGGCAGGGGTAGACCCAACGTAAATATTCGGTAAAGACGTCCTTTATGCAGTAGAGCAAAGAATATTTCTGAAGGATTTATTGAGAGGATAGACAAAGACATCTTTAATCGGAAGTGAGAATTTATTGAAGCGATCACGT
>Ga0118677_10002499_pt1 | contig 36872 bp, 36 predicted proteins | sample AliMusrvi5mmetaG_FD_86154 | JGI IMG/M metagenome (GOLD analysis project Ga0118677, IMG submission 86154)
CCACGGGGTTATTATGAACAAAACAAGGCTATCGAATAATCATATTTTTGTATTGGCTTGATAGCTAAAAGCAACCAATAGTTAAATTTCGATTAAAGAAATAAAAGATGAGACATACAGCTAAGTATTTGCTTAAACGTTACTCCTTCTACTTTGGGGGTGATCAACCCGCAGTGACTTGGACTGAGCGTTTTCGTTCTAGTTGTGGCACATTTGTTGGATTGATGTTAGTACTTACTATCGCTAAGTACCTTGGTGAACTGAGCGGACTCGATGAATGGTTGATGGCTTCCCTAGGGGCAAGTGCTCTCTTGGTATTTGCCTTGCCAGGCAGCCCAATGGCCCAGCCATGGGCGGTGATTGCTGGCAATACCTTGTCGGCGTTGATTGGCATTACTGCTGCCAATCTTATTAGAGAACCATTACTGGCGATGCCAATTGCTGCTGCTGCTTCCATTTTGGGGATGTTCGTATTGCGGTGTCTGCATCCCCCAGCTGCCGCTGTAGCATTAATTGCAGTATTGGGCCATGTGGTGAACTATCGCTACGCCTTTTTTCCAGTCATGGTGGACTCCATTTTGCTGGTGATAGCCGGGGCGATATATAGCAATATGACCGGCAAAAACTACCCTAACCGGCCTATAAAGTAATCTTGCTGAGTAAATTAAGCCTTTTTAGCATTAAAATTGATCTAAAAAGGCTTAAAAGTTGATAAAAGCAGTTAATTACTTGATTTTGGAGGCGGCAATAGAAGCAATGCAGTCTTTAATAGCGTAGTTCTGATATTTACCAGCATTTTCTTTACGCAAAGACTGGGCGCATTCTGAAACAGAATTGCGAACATTGATTTTGGGAACTAAAGTCATTTGTATTCTCCTCATGCTGTTGATGTAGCTTAGATCGATATTCTATTGATTTTTGGAATGATTGGCAGGTCATCAGAAGGCCTTAAAATCAAACATCTATTATTTATAGGCAATATGCCCAAAGAAATGCCGACACAATTGCCAAATAACCATAAAAGCTTATGACCCAAGTATTGCCAGTCATCCTCTGTGGCGGTTCGGGTACACGTCTTTGGCCGCTATCGCGCGCAGGCTTTCCAAAGCAATTTTTAGTGCTCTCTAACAATGATTCGCAATACAGTCTATTTCAGCAAGCGATAGAGCGGATTCATTCTGTAGCCAATTCTGAAATTGCGCTTGGCACTACTTTAATTGTGACCAATGAAGAGCATCGTTTCTTGGCGCTGGACCAATTGCGTGAAATGAAAAACGCCTCCAAGAAGCTCGAGGCCGCTTTATTGCTTGAACCCTCCGGTAGAAACACAGCCCCTGCATTAACGCTCGCCGCACTCTACGCGCAAGAGCAAGCTGCAGGCACAAACAGCGACCCCATCTTGGTTGTGACCCCAGCCGATCAAACGATACAAAATGCTGCAGCATTCACACAGGCGCTGCAGCAGGCTATACATATCGCCAATGACGGCGCAATTGCGATTTTAGGGATTACTCCAACAGCTCCTGAAACGGGTTATGGCTACATCAAAACGAAAAGTCAGCAAGCTAGCAAAAATGCTGGGGAATTTACCGTTGAACGCTTTGTTGAAAAACCGGATGCCATTACTGCCAAACAATATCTAACAGAGGGCGGTTACTTTTGGAATGGCGGCATGTTTGTTCTTAAAGCGAGCGTTTGGCTTGCAGCCTTAAAAGAATTTAGGTCCGATATTTTGGCGGCTACGCAAACAGCGTGGCAAGCCAAAGAACAAGATCTCGCTGGCGACGCCGTTTTTGTGCGCCCAGGCAAGGATCTGTTTAATGCTATTCCAAGCGAATCGATTGACTACGCTGTGATTGAGAAATGCCCCAATTCCACATACCCAATCAAGATGGTGGCCTTAGATGCTGGCTGGAATGACTTAGGCGCGTGGGATGCGGTATGGCAAGTGGGCAAACAAGATCAAGACGGTAATGTCACCAGTGGTGATACCTTGCTCACCAATGCTAAAAACACATTAGTGCATGCCAGCAGTCGCTTGGTGAGCGCAGTGGGGGTCGAGAACCTCATTATTGTTGAGACAGCCGATGCTGTTTTGGTTGCCGATAGAAAACATAGCCAAGACGTTAAAAATATTGTCAGCCAATTAGCAGAGCAACAGCGCGAAGAAAATAATTTGCATCGCAAGGTTGCAAGACCTTGGGGATGGTACGACAGCGTGGATGAAGGTGAGCGTTTTAAAGTAAAGCGTATTCAGGTAAAACCTGGCGCAAGTCTTTCACTACAGATGCATCACCACCGCGCTGAGCATTGGATTGTGGTCAAAGGCGTAGCAGAAATTACCAATGGCGATCAAGTGATTACGCTAACAGAGAACCAAAGCACCTTCATCCCGCAGGGGCAAACCCACCGACTCGCTAATCCTGGCAAAACGCCGTTAGAGATTATTGAAGTGCAGTCCGGTAGCTATTTGGGCGAGGATGATATTGTGCGTTTTGAAGATACCTACGGTAGAAGTTAATTTAGAAAATGACAAAGAGTTCAATATATGACGAGTAATAAAACCAATCCGCAAAAAGTCGCGTTAATCACTGGCATCACTGGCCAAGATGGTTCTTACCTTGCTGAGTTTTTGCTGGAAAAAGGCTACATTGTTCACGGCATTAAGCGCCGTGCTTCTTCTTTTAATACCGAGCGTATCGATCACCTCTATCAAGATCCGCATGTCAATCACCCTGATTTGATTCTGCATTATGGTGATCTAACCGATACCAGCAACTTGGTGCGCATTATTCAAGAATGTCAGCCAGATGAAATCTATAACTTAGGGGCACAGTCACACGTAGCCGTTTCTTTTGAATCTCCTGAGTACACGGCGGACGTGGATGCCATGGGCCCCTTAAGAATGTTAGAAGCCATTCGCATCTTGGGTCTGGAAAAGAAGACCCGCTTTTATCAAGCGTCCACCTCTGAGCTCTACGGTTTAGTCCAAGAAATCCCCCAAAAAGAAACGACTCCGTTTTATCCAAGAAGTCCTTATGCCGTAGCCAAGATGTATGCCTACTGGATTACTGTGAACTACCGTGAAGCTTATGGGATGTATGCCTGTAACGGCATCCTCTTTAACCATGAGTCCAAACGCCGTGGTGAAACTTTTGTCACTCGTAAAGTGACGCGTGGTTTAGCAAATATCTCCCAGGGATTAGAGAAGTGCCTTTTCATGGGCAATATCGACGCGCTACGTGACTGGGGTCATGCTAAAGACTATGTACGCATGCAGTGGCTCATGCTCCAGCAAGACAAGCCCGAAGACTTTGTGATTGCTACCGGTGTGCAGTTCACTGTGCGGGAATTTATTATCCGCAGCGCCAAACAACTGGGCATTACTCTGAAGTTTGAAGGCACTGCCGAGAATGAAAAAGCCATCGTAGCCAGCATTGAGGGTGATAAAGCCCCTGCACTAAAAGTAGGTGATGTGATCGTGCAAATTGATCCACGCTACTACCGTCCTACAGAAGTAGAAACACTCTTAGGCGATCCGACCAAGGCAAAAACAAAACTGGGCTGGGTTCCCGAAATCACTCTAGATCAAATGATCGTCGAGATGGTAGCCAATGACTTAGACCAAGCCAAGCAACATGCTTTACTTAGTAAGCATGGCTTTAGTGTTGCAGTTGGTAAAGAGAATTAAAAAAATAGACACAGATACATCAATCAGCGCAGAAAAAACATAAAAAACACATAAGAAAACACATAAGCCAAAGTATGGGTGCAGATCTGAATCAAAAAATTTACGTTGCAGGCCATCGAGGCATGGTCGGTTCAGCCATCGTGCGCAATCTTCAGGCTAAAGGTTACGCCAATATTGTGACTCGCACGCATGCGCAGCTTGATCTGACTAATCAACAGGCTGTAAGCGCTTTCTTTGAAACAGAAAAGCCTGAGCAGGTTTATTTAGCTGCAGCCAAGGTTGGCGGGATTCATGCAAACAATACCTATCCAGCAGAATTCATTTACGACAATTTGATGGTGCAGGGTAATGTGATTCATCAAGCATTTTTAAATGGCGTCAAAAAACTCCTATTTTTAGGTTCAAGTTGTATTTATCCAAAGCTAGCATCCCAGCCCATGAGTGAAGACGCCTTACTTACTGGAAAGCTTGAACCTACCAATGAGCCTTATGCGATTGCCAAAATTGCGGGTATCAAGATGTGCGAGAGCTATAACCGTCAGTATGGACAAAGCCATGGTGTGGACTACCGCTCAGTTATGCCAACCAATTTATATGGCCCAGGTGATAACTATCACCTAGAAAATAGCCATGTGATACCAGCGCTCATTAGACGTTTTCATGAGGCTAAACTCGCCAATGCGCCTGAAGTGGTGATTTGGGGAACGGGAACACCAAGACGAGAGTTCCTCTATGTAGATGACATGGCCGCTGCTTCTGTCTATGTAATGGAGTTAGACAAAACGATTTACGATAGCCAAACGCAGCCAATGCAAAGCCACATTAATGTGGGCTTTGGTAGTGATGTCACGATTAACGAGTTAGCCCATGCAGTAGCCGCAGCAACTGGCTATGAAGGCGTAATTAGTTTTGACCCTAGTAAACCCGATGGCTCTCCCAGAAAGTGGATGGATTCCTCAAAACTGAATAAATTGGGATGGAAGCCTTTAGTTGGCTTGCAAGAGGGTTTATCCAGTGCTTATTCCGACCTACTTGAGCGGTTGAGCTAGAACCTCTGATGATGACTGCTTGCTGGTTAAAAAACATTAGCTCCAAAAACCATTTTTATGAGTATTTACTCATTACTATCAGTTCAATTTTGCTGGGTATTTGGGCAGTTAAAAACACGATTGCATTACGAAATATTTTATTAGGACTTGGCTTTATTTTAGGTTTAGCTTATATCTACAGCGCTTATAAGCAAAAAGTTTTTAAAGACATTCAATTTAAAAACTGGTTGCCTATTATTCTGATGTCTTTGATGCTCTTATGGGTACCGGTGCACTACCTCGTCTTGAGTCGCTTCCCGGAAGTTCAATTACAAGAACTCAAAAGCACCTGGCTCCGAACTTTTCTGGCAATGGTTGTTGGCATATCTGCTGGCTTGGCCTTACAAAAGAATGTCAAGCTCATGAATATTCTTTGGGTTGGGATTAGCCTCAGTTTTCTTTATCTCTTTTTCCAGTATGTGCCAAGAGCATATGCGAGTAAGAATATATTCGTCATTGATTGGTATGGCGGATATTACATTTATATCGGCAAGATCAATGGTGTCTTAATGGGCACCATTTTATTCTGTGGGTTAGGTGCTACCTGGATTGATCATTTGAAATCCAAAGCCTTTGCAATGAGCTTTGCCAATACATTTCTGCCTTTAATTGGAATGGCGCTTACTTTATATGCCTATGTGTTTATTTTTGATACCCGCAATGGTTTGGGACTATCTGCACTCTTAGTTTTATTTTGGACTTTATACGCAGGTGTTTGGTTCTTATCACAGGGTAATCTCAAAAAATTGCTACTAAAGTTCAAGGGAGTGTTGTTATTGATAATTCTGGCACTGGGAATTTTTTCTTGGCTAGCTTATCAGCAGACTAAGCATAATTCGGGATGGGTGACGATGATTGAGGATGCAAAGATTGCAGCTCAATTAGAAAAGTATCCGAATTGGCAAAACCCAGCAAAATATGGCTATCCCATAACAGATGAAGGTAGAGAGGTTGCTGGAAATACTTATGAGAGGGTTGCGTGGGCTACTGCTGGAATAAGGTTGATCCCTGAAAATATTCTTGGGGTGGGGGTATTGGCGAGACCATTCACAAGACTTCTGCAAGAAAAATATCCCGGCGCAACTCCGCCATCTACCCATAGCGCTTGGATTGAATTTACCCTGGCGTTTGGATTACCAGGATTTATCCTCATATTCGGCTCACTAGTGTCTATTTTTTATCTGACTATCTCATCACCGCATTTGTATTTCAGGGTGAGTGTAATCAGCATAGCGCTTACGTTAATGCTGCTATACACCCTGGGTGAACTCAGCACGCAACACGGCGTCGAAGTCCTATTCTATTTAATGGCGCTTTTGACTGGCTTGAGGATGCCTATCGGTTTGAATGACTTCAGCAAAAATAGGCTCAGTTATGCAGCCTAGTCATTGATAATCTTATTACCCTAACCCTTTAAGAAATTTTTGAACATTTTTCGGAAATTCACTTATCTACGATTGAGCTCTTTTGACCTCTCTTCGGAGGAGGGTCGAAATTCTGAGCGTTATCGAAAAGCTGTACTCTCTGGTGTAGCCAATGCATTAAGCCGGGCTCTGGGTTTAATGCTGATGATTATTAGTGTTAGCTTGACCATGCCATATTTAGGGGTCGAGCGATTTGGGATTTGGATGACAATCTCCAGTTTGGTTGCCGTCTTAAGTTTTCTGGATCTTGGCATTGGAAATGCCTTAACTAATCGTGTTGCTCAGACAGCCATTCGATCCCAGTATGAGCTGCAAGAGGTCATTACTGGCGGCCTAGCCATATTGACTCTGCTGAGTATTGGTATCGGAGGAGCGCTTCTGATCATTGCAGCCAATACCCCTTGGGAAACTCTATTAAAGGTCAGTGATCCTTCGCTCTTTCCAGAGATTAAGGCTGCTGGAATATGCTTCTCCATTTTGTTTGCAATCAGCATCTTTTCCGTGGGTTGCCAAAAGATTTTCTTAGGGCTACAGCAAGCATATATAAGCCATATCTTTAGTGCTATTGGCTGCATTATTGGCGGTATATTGTGTTGGATTGCCGCTCGAAATCAGGCAAGCATTACATGGCTTTTGATGGCAGTCTTGGGCAGTCAGGTTGCCATCAATTCTTTATTATTTTTTATCTTGGTGTATCGTGGGCAATTCAAAGCCCAGCATCTTTTCAAATGCATTCGCCAAGAATCTCATTACCTTTTTCATATTGGACTCTTGTTCTTTTTATTACAGATAGGGACAATGGTCGGCTGGGGTGCAGATTCATTGATTATTTCCAGCACAATTGGCGTAGCTGAGGTTGCTGTGTTTGCCATTGTGCAGCGTCTCTTTCAATTTAGCATTCAACCATTTGCAATCATGAATGCGCCTTTGTGGGCTGCCTATGCTGACGCAGAAGTGCGCGGTGAAAAGCGCTTTATACGCAATACTCTCAAGAAAAGCCTGTTATTGACTTTTATAGGCACTAGTGCCATTGTGGTTTTTATGATTCTGTTCTACACCCCAATCATTCAGGTATGGACCCATGGAAATATTGTGGCCCCGTTGCTTTTAGTAATACTTTGCGGAATCTGGGCGATATTTGAAGCTTGTGGGAGTGCCTTTGCGATGTTCTTAAATGGCACTGGGGTCGTCAGGCAGCAGGTCATTGCCGTAACGCTTTTTATCCTCATTGTTTTGCCGCTCAAATTGAGTCTAGTCCATTCAATTGGGATCATTGCTATTCCGCTAGCAACGATTGTTGCCTATATTTTTGCTAATACTTGTGTATATGGAATGCTTTGCATAAAAGATATCCAGAAAAAGTTGTTTTAAATTGATTTTATGGATAGCATCCAACGCATACTTTAGATCCTTTAAAGATAATGAATAAAATAAGAGCAGCGCATAAAAGGGTATGGGGCAAACAATGATCTGCAATATATGCCAATCAGAAATGATTCATCAGTTCAACGAGAAAATTCTTTCTAGCTACTCGGTAGAATACTTGCGCTGCCCCAATTGCGCCGTATTGCAAACTGAGAAGCCTTATTGGATTTCTGAGGCCTATGAAGACGCTATTGTTGATGCAGATACGGGCTTGGTGCAAAGAAATATTTCCTTGGCAAGAAAAGTAGCCACCGTTATTTACTTCCTCTTTGATAGGGCTGGTAAGTGCCTCGATTTTGCTGGTGGCTATGGCATGTTCACGCGCATCATGAGGAACTATGGGTTTCACTTTTATTGGTCAGACCCTTATTGCAAGAACATTCTAGCCAAGGGCTTTGAATTAGACGACTCCGTTGAGCCCATTGCTGTGCTAACTGCATTTGAGGTGATGGAGCATGTGCACGAGCCGATTCAATTTCTAGAAAGTTGTATGCAAGATCATCAGGTAAATACGATCATATTCTCAACGCAGCTGTATGATGGCAAGACGCCAGATAGAGACTGGTGGTATTACGTTTTTGATGGCGGCCAACATATCACTTTTTATACAAAACAAACCTTAGAAGTGATTGCGCAAAAATTACGACTTTATTTTGTTACCGCTAATGGTGTGCATCTCTATTCTAAAAAGCCAGTTAATCCGCTGCTCTTTCGATTGCTTACAGGGCCTCTGAGTTATTTTCTGATTGTGTTTGTTCGCCTCAGATTGCCTTCATTAACCGAAAAGGACCATCATCGCTTGATGGCCTTGCAGCGCAATAATGGGTCGACGCTAAATTGAGAGTTGTCTACGACCATCAAATTTTTGGTTGGCAAGAATACGGAGGAATCTCCCGCTATTTTTATGAGCTAGCGATTCAAATGAATCGACTCCCTGAGGCTGAGGCGATGATTGTGAGTAGTGTCTTTATCAATCGTTACTTGCTGCAGGCCCCTAAAAACTTGAAAATCTTTGGGCGCTTGGTGCCGAAATTTCCTAAATCAGGACGAATTATTCGTTTAGCAAACGCACTGCTAGCTAAGCCGCTATTGGCATATTTAAAACCTGATATTGTTCATGAAACTTATTACTCGAGAGCTCGAGTGGCACCCAAGTCTTCCAAAGTCGTTGTGACAGTATTCGATATGATTCATGAGTTGTTTGAGAGTAACTTCAACCGCTTTGATCAAACCTCAAGAGATAAATTAGCCGCCGTAGAGCGGGCGGATCATGTGATTTGCATTTCTGAAAATACCCGTAGTGACCTGATTAGATTATTTAATATTGATCCCAATAAAATCTCTGTAACCCACCTCGGCTTTTCTTTAGACAAAAAAAACATGCAAGCTACCCCTGTAGTTGGTGATGGGCAGTACATCTTGTATGTCGGTAGTCGCTTTGGGTATAAAAACTTTGAGCAGCTTGTTAGGGCCTTTGCCATTCTTAAAGCAGATATTTCAGACCTGCGCCTGGTGTGTTTTGGGGGTGGCGCACTAACCCGTGCCGAGTTAGCGCTAGCAAAAGATTTGGGAATAGCTCTAGGTGATATTGTGCAAGTGTCAGGGGCGGACAATATTTTGGCTAATTTATATACTTATGCCCAAGTATTTGTGTACCCTTCTTTGTATGAAGGCTTTGGCATACCCCCGCTTGAGGCCATGAGTTGTGGGTGCCCAGTCGCCTGCAGCAACATAAGCTCCATTCCGGAAGTGGTAGCGGGAGCAGCGGTATATTTTGATCCGCTGTCCGCTCAAAGTATGGCTCAAGCCATTCGATCTTTATGGGAAAATCAATCCTTGAGAGCGGCAATCATCGGTGCTGGCTATGAGCGCATCAAACACTTTTCATGGAAGCAGTGTGCGATTGAAACCAGGGCAGTTTATGATCGGATTTTAAGGGGTGCTCAATGATTTACTGGATTGCCGATGCTAAAAAAATTTCAGGGGCAACAGGCCAGATCTGACAATGAAAATAAGCATCATCACCGTAGTCTTAAATGGCGTACATACCATTGCCCGCAATCTAGAGTCGATTGCTAGCCAAAGAAATCTCCATAGGGATATTGAGCATATTGTGATTGATGGTGGCTCAAGCGACGGCACTTTAGAGTTCTTACGCCAGCATCAAGATCAAATTCAGATCTTGGTTTCTGAGCCAGACAACGGTTTATATGATGCAATGAATAAAGGTATCCGCTTGGCTACAGGCGATATCATTGGGATACTCAATGCCGATGATTACTATGCCAATTACCATGTCCTGAGTGATATCGATCAGATTTTTACATCGATGAAAGTAGACGCAGTATTTGGGGATCTGGAATACTTTCATCAAAGGCGAGAATTTATTCCAATTCGCCGGTATCGCTCAAGCCACTTTCACCCGTCAAAACTCTCAAAAGGTTTAATGCCGGCACACCCGACCTTATTTTTAAGAAAATCAGTTTACGAGCGATTCGGCTTATTCAAGCCTGAATACAAGATTGCCGGGGATTTCGATTTTGTTGCACGCATTTTTAAAGATGGACTCTTAAAGTACATCTATGTCCCGCGTATTCTGACCAGAATGCAAAGCGGCGGGGTGAGCACTAGGGGTCTTAAAAGTACTATCCTATTAAATCAGGAAATCTTGTCCTCTTGTTGCGAGAATGGCATTTCAACCAATTTATTTAAGATTTTGAGTCGTTATCCGAAAAAATTCTTAGAGTATGTCTATAAATAGACGGCTCTAGATTTCTACTCTTGTGTAGTTTCCAGGCTGGGCTTGGGGAGGCGCTAAACAGGTTTAGCAGGCCTACCCCCTGTTTTTTCAGGCAGCAGCGCTTGTTCTCGTGCGAGGCGGCTTTTTGATCAGAGCATTTAACTCAAAATTAATTCCTTCATTTTCTTGGATCACATGGATCACTTGAAAGAAGTTTTCCATCGTTGGGTTGCCTGAAGGGGCGAGCATCCGATGCAAACTTTTACTCGGCTTGTTGACTTCAAGAGCCAATTTTTCAAATCCAATGGTGGAGTTCACTAGGTCTCGAAGTAGGCTTTTTCCAAGGGCGGTATCACCATCAAAAAAGGCAGCAAGCGCCTCTTGAAATAATGCTGCACGAAATGCAGGATCACGCTCAACACGTGCTTTAACGGTGTCTTTGAATAATTTAGTGAGTGACATGATTTATTTCCTTTTTACTTTTTGAGCCAGCTGTTTTTTCTCAAGTTGGTAGAGTTTCCATGCTGCCTTTGCTTCATTGATAGCTTTTTGTTGTCCTTTTTTACTGCTTCCGCCTAATAGGAGTAGTAAAAATCCAATTTCACTGCGAAAGTACACTCGATAGCCAGGCCCAAAATCAATCTTAATTTCCGACAATCCTTCGCCAATAGGTTCGACATTGGAATAGTTGCCCAGCTCCACTCGAGTCAAATACACGCGAACTTTAGCGGCAGCAATCGCATCAAGATTGTCGAACCATTTTGCAAAAGGGGATTGCCCATTTGCATCGAGGTATTCTGAAAATTCTATCTTCTTAGACATATGAAATGGTAACATAAAAGTTACTTATTAAATGGAGATTGGAAGCCCCCCAGGGGGGGTAAATTACAAATCACCAGTGTGTGAAATACGGTATTAGCGCTCCTTACCCCCTATTTTTGATGATTTAGCTGAGGTTTACGTGCTTTAGCGCACTGTTTTAAGGCTTATTTCGTTATAATTATTAAATCTAGGATGGGCGCGATGCCTTTGGGGAAATTTTGTCTTTAATCACGGTCTACAACTTGCGAGAAATACTGTAAGTGACTGATTTTATTAATGAAAATTTCTCTTTAAATTCTGATGTAAAGACTCCTTCAGATCAGTCTGTAGCAGAGCCTTTAGTCGCCATTTTGCTGTGCACCTATAACGGTGAGCACTTCTTAGCTGGGCAGCTTGACTCCTTAGAAGCCCAGACCCATCAAAACTGGGTGTTGATGGTTAGTGATGATGGCTCAAAAGATGGCACTTTAGATATTTTGCTTAAATATCAAGCTAAATGGCCCCAAGGAAGAATGATTATTCGCAATGGTCCCCAAAAGGGCTTTTGCCTGAACTTTCTGTCTTTAGCGTGCGATTCTGAAATTAAGGCTGATTACTATGCCTTTTGTGACCAAGATGATGTGTGGCTTCCTGAAAAGCTCACGGTTGCCCTGCAAACGATCACTGCCAATCAAAATATTTATGTGCCCTTTATCTATTGCGGGCGCACTACTTACGTTACCGAGCAATTAAAGCCTTGCGGTATTTCGCCGCTTTTTGTGTTTCCGCCAAGCTTTCGTAATGCTTTGGTGCAAAGTATTGCTGGTGGTAATACGATGGTCTTTAACTTAGCGGCAAAACTGTTGATTGAAAAAGCTGGGCCGCTGAATGTACCTTCGCATGATTGGTGGGTGTATCAATTGATCTCAGGTGCTGAAGGCGATGTATTTTATGACCCAGTGCCATACCTTTTATATCGTCAACATGATGGCGCCTTGGTGGGTGGGAATAATTCGTTCTCGGCAAAAATGGAACGGGTGAAGATGCTCTGGCAAGGGCGTTTCCAAGATTGGAATACTCAAAACATCGCCGCCTTGAAAGAGATGCAGTACTTGATGGGGAAAAATCAACAAGAGATTTTGAGGCTGTTTGAAACTCTCAGGGGGGCTACCATAAAAGATCGGTTTCGTTTGATGGAAATTTGCGGTTTATACCGACAGACCCGCCGTGGAACATTGAGTCTTTTTCTAGCTATTCTGTTTAAGAAGGCATAGTAGGCGCCAAGCCTGACACTATTTAATCTTGATGAGCGCCCCCCTTACTTCAAATGATTTAGTAAAAGGTATTAGCCGAACCGTTAAAAGAATTCGGGAGATTGGCACCCTATTTTTGTTAAAGAAAATAGTGGGGGTATTTAGGCGGGATGGGGTTGGTGCCGGGTTTAGCTATCTAAAAAGAAATACTTCAGCATTGCTCAGAAGAACAATACATTATGGAAGCTATGATCGTTGGATCAAGCTCTATGATCGCCTGAGGCCTGGCGATATTGTAAAAATGAAAGCACGTATTGCAAGATGGGGTATCCAACCCCTAATCTCAATTGTTATGCCAACCTACAATAGCAACCCGATTTTTTTATCTGCAGCAATCGATTCGGTAATGAATCAAATCTATCCCAACTGGGAGTTGTGTATTGCAGATGATGCTTCGACCGATCCACAGGTTGTTGAGGTATTAAAACGCTATCAAGCGCAAGATAATCGAATTAAAGTCACTTTTCGCCAAGAGAACGGACATATTTCTGCAGCATCAAATACTGCTTTAGAGCTAGCAACCGGTGATTGGGTTGCGCTTCTTGATCATGATGACCTATTATCTACCGCAGCTTTATATTGGGTAGTTGATGCAATCGACAAGAATCCTAACATCCAAATTATTTATTCTGACGAAGATAAGACTGACCAAGTCGGGAAACGATTTGATCCGTATTTCAAGCCAGATTGGAATAAAGATCTGTTTTACTCCCAAAACTATTTTTGTCACCTAGGGGTTTATCGCAAGCATTTAATCGATCAGATTGAAGGCTTTCGAAAAGGTTTTGAGGGTGCGCAAGATTATGATTTGACCCTGCGATGCATTGAAAAAATTGATTCTAAAAATATTCATCATATTCCAAGGGTGCTATACCACTGGCGTAGCCATTCTCTAAGTACAGCGCAAAGTATGAGCTCTAAAAATTATGCCGTTGATGCGGGTGAGCGAGCGTTAAATGAGCACTTTGAAAGAGTGGGTATTGACGGGTATGTGGAGGCAGTTCTAGGTGGGTATCGAGCTCATTACGCCTTGCCCGTTCAGCCTCCCTTGGTCAGTTTGATTATTCCCACTAGAAATGCTCATGCTTTAGTTCGTCAATGTATCGAAAGTATTATTGCTAAAACAACTTACCAAAATTATGAAATTATTTTGGTGGACAATAATTCGGATGAGCCCGCTTCCCTCGAATATTTTTCTAAGTTAGCGAGTGATGGAGTTATAAGATTAATTCGGTATCCACGCGAATTTAATTACTCGGCAATTAATAATTTTGCAGTCAACCATGCTGGTGGCGAAATCATTGGGTTCATTAACAATGATATTGAAGTTATTGCGCCTGATTGGTTGGTCGAAATGGTGTCGTTGGCCTCTCAGAGTGGGGTGGGCGCGGTTGGGGCAAAGTTATTCTATCCTAATGGCACATTACAGCACGGTGGCGTCATAGTTGGGTTGGGTGGTGTTGCCGCTCATTCGCACAAATACTATGATGGAGATGCCCCGGGATTTTTTTACAGATTAAAGCTAATTAGCTCCTATTCAGCGGTAACTGCAGCATGCTTGGTGGTAAAAAAATCAGCCTACCTGGATGTGGGGGGGTTTAATGAAAAAGATTTAGCTATTGCATTTAATGATGTTGATTTTTGTTTAAGGCTAAGAGAGCGAGGCTATCGAAATGTATGGACCCCTTACGCTAAGCTTAATCATCATGAGTCCGCAACTAGGGGTTCTGAAAATACGCCATCTAAAGTCGCTAGGTTTAATGAGGAACTGGGGTACATGAGAAATCAATGGATTGACATGATTCAATCAGACCCAGCATATAGCCCTAATTTGACTTTAATGCACGAAGACTTTTCATACTCATGGCCACCGCGGCTGCAATAATATGCATAGGCCCTATTTACAATTAACAATTAGTCTATCAGTGCTAGAGCATTCTTTTAATTAAACCTTTCAGGCCAAATCCGCAATTAAAAATAGGCTATTTTTTTTACTTTATGAATTTTCAAAACCCTCACCGCCCCCAGCCTACCTCTCTAATTTCTTTGGCGAAGAGTGTGGTAATTCATCGTCAATTAATTTGGCAAATGATTAAGCGAGAGGTGATTGGGCGTTATAAGGGTTCAGTTTTTGGTTTGGCCTGGTCCTTTTTAAACCCTATTTTGATGCTAACTATTTATACCTTTGTTTTCTCGGTGGTCTTTAAGGCTCGTTGGGGGGGTGATGGTAGCGATAGCAAAACCCAGTTTGCGCTCCTGGTATTTGTTGGGATGATTATTTTGGGTCTTTTTACTGAAGCATTTAATCGAGCCCCGAGTCTCATTTTAGGCAATGCTAACTACGTTAAAAAAGTAGTTTTTCCTCTCGAGATATTGCCAATTATTAGTCTAGGTGCGGCACTTTTTCATGCGGCTATTAGTTTTTTAGTTCTTACCATGGCGATATTGGTGATCAACCATCATCTTTATTGGGCTTTTGTTTTTGTTCCTCTGATCTTTGCCCCCCTGGTATTTTTTACTTTAGGCATTACGTGGATGTTAGCTTCGCTTGGGGTTTATATGCGCGATATTGGGCAAACTATTGGCATCCTTACAACGGTGCTAATGTTTATGTCTCCGGTCTTTTATCCCGTAAGCGCTCTGCCACCAAAATTCCAAAGTATCATGATGCTAAACCCCTTAACATTCATTATTGAGCAATCGAGAGAAGTGTTGATTCTGGGTCGAACCCCAGATTGGGGTGGTCTTGGGGCTTATACACTGATCTCGCTATTGGTAATGTGGTTTGGGTATGCCTGGTTTCAAAAGACGAGAAAGGGATTTGCCGATGTCCTCTAATGACGTGGCAATCAAGGTTAAAGAGCTCGGAAAGCGCTATGAGATCTATGATGAGCCGGGTGATCGACTAAAACAATTTTTCATCCCTAGGGTTCGAGCAATCTTCGGACTGAAACATAGGCAGTATTTCAAGGAATTTTGGGCTCTTAAGAATGTGTCATTTGAGCTAAACAGGGGTGAAACGCTTGGGATTATTGGAAGAAATGGTTCTGGCAAGTCCACCTTGCTCCAAATAATTTGTGGAACTTTAAATCCAACCCATGGAAATGTTCGTACACATGGGCGGGTTGCCGCTCTCTTAGAGTTGGGCTCAGGATTTAATCCTGAATTTACTGGCAAAGAAAATGTGTATATGAATGCCGCTGTTTTGGGATTAGAAAAAGAGGAAATTGATATCCGCTTTGATGATATTGTTAGTTTTGCAGATATCGGCGATTTCATTAATCAGCCCACAAAAACATATTCAAGCGGGATGCTTGTTCGCTTGGCATTTGCTGTAATTGCTCATGTGGATGCGGATATTTTGGTAGTTGATGAGGCTTTAGCTGTCGGTGATGCAATTTTTACTCAAAAGTGTATGCGCTTCATTCGCGAATTTCAAAAAAAAGGCACATTGCTCTTTGTAAGTCACGATATGGGTTCTGTTTTGAATTTATGCGAATCAGCGCTTTGGCTTGGCAATGGTTTGATAAAAGGTATCGGCGATTCCAAAACAGTTTCTGAGGAATACTTGCAATATACGCAACAGGAAATGTATGGTACTAAAGTTTCCTTGACTCATGCTGGAATTACGAGCGCTAAAAAGGCGCCAGCCTCCATTGCCAATGAGGCTATAAAGTACGATGCAAACTTTACTTTTGACAATAATTTAGAAGGCGCCTCTGGGTGGAAGACTGGCGTTGCTGAAATAAGGACTGTAGTTTTTAGAGATCAATTTGAGATTGAAAAGTCAGTTTTTAAGGGTGGTGAGGATGTTTTTATTGAAATAGTCGCACACACAATTGCACCCTTAGAAAATCCAATTATTGGTTTTATTTTAAAAGACCGGCTCGGTCAGGATATTTTTGGTGAAAATACACTCACTTTTACCCTTGCTAATCCTATAAAAATCGCAGCAGACAGCGCATTTAAGGCGGAATTTAGATTTCGTTTGCCGATGCTTTCTAACGGAACATATTCATTAATGGCATCAGTAGCTGATGGCGATCAACATAAAAATATACAGCACCACCTTTTGCATGATGCCATTATTGTCACCGTCTCATCTAGCAAGGTTCGGTGGGGCTTGGTGGGCGTCCAATTTTCAGAAGTTAATTTAGAGGCGGTTAAATGAATTCATTGGTTGATTTATATAGACATCATGAAGGAAAGGCATCCGATAAATGGAGTCTATATTTAGACCTCTATGAGAAATTATTTTCAGATATCAGGCAAAAAAATGTAAGGCTGCTTGAGGTTGGTATACAAAATGGTGGGTCTTTGGAGATTTGGGCGAAATATTTTGATCATGCAGAGATTATTCTTGGGTGCGACATCAATCAAGACTGTCAAAATCTTAGGTTCACCGATCAAAAAATTAATCTCCTTATTGGAGATATCAACTCAAATCAAGTACTTAAATCAATTAGTCAAATGTCTAAGGAGTACGACATAATCATTGATGATGGATCGCATACCTCTCCAGATATTATAAAAACATTTAGCTCCTTATTCCCTCTGTTGTCAGATGGTGGTATTTATGTGGTTGAGGATATTCATTGTAGTTATTGGAAGTCTTTTGGTGGCGGGTTATACGACCCATATTCGTCGATTTCATTCTTTAAGAGAATTGTTGATGTAGTAAATTATTGCAATTGGGGTATTTCTAAGAGCCGTCAAAACCTATTGTGCGGTTTCATTGAGAGATATCAGCTAGTAATATCAGAATTATTGCTTTCCGAAATTGCGTCTGTAGAGTTTGTAGATTCTGTTTGTGTGCTTCGAAAGAAAAAAAATATATCAAAATTTTTAGGCATGAGGATTGTGGTCGGCAAAGAAGAGCAAGTTATGCCGGGAAATTTAGAATTTGATAAGTCTTATTTGAAAGCTCCAGACCAGGCATTTAATGCCTGGTCTACTCTGAGCGCTTCTCCGGATGAAGTTTATTTGTCGATAACCAAGAACAATCAGGACCTATTGGCTGAATTGAACTTGGCAAGAACTGCCTTACAAATTAAGGATGGGCAAATAGAGGAAATTTACCAATCCTCCAGCTGGATTCTTACAAGACCATTCCGATTTATGGCCAGCTTGTTGGCGAAGATTAAAAAGAGGATTTCTACTTGAAAAATCATGATATTTCAGTTGTCATACCTTTTTACAATGGTGCTGTATGGATTGAACGAGCCTTGAAAAGTGCATTTAATCAATCGGTTCCAGCTAAGGAGGTAATTGTTGTTAATGACGGCTCTTCGGCTGACGAGCTGGCAGCATTGGAGTTGTTGGGAGAAAAATATCCCTTTGTTTTGATAAGCAAGCCAAATGGTGGCCAGGGCTCCGCTCGAAATGCTGGCGTTAAAGCTGCAACTTCAGAATTTATTTGCTTTTTGGATCAGGATGATTTTTATTTACCAAACCATAATAAAGTACTGCTAAGTTTAATTCCATTTGAGAAAAGTAATTTTGGCTTCGCTTATGCGGATATATCTAGGGCAAATGGCGATGGAAGGGTTTACGTAACTAATTTTATTGCAGCTAGAGCGCAGCACCCTAAGAAGGAATTAGTAAATTTAATCAGTGCAGACATGTACATTCTGCCAACAGCCTCTATTATATCAAAAGCAGCCTTTGAATCTGTAGGTGGCTTTGATCCAGACCTAAGGGGCTATGAGGATGATGACCTATTTATTCGGATGTACATGATGGGGTATGCGAACTATTTCTCCGAAAGCTCAGTTGCTGTTTGGTGTATTCATAGTTCCAGCACAACTTTTTCAATATTAATGAAGCAAAGTCGTATGCACTACATTAATAATCTTATGGGATATTTTGATGAGTGTGAAATTATTGGGGATGAAGTATTCTCAAAACTTATTTACCCCAGATTTAACCGATTAATTATTGGCGACTTGTTCAAATCCATTGTCACTAGAGATATAAATTTACATAAGTGTATTGAGATATTTCGTGAATTTAAGTGCTATGTTATGCGTGATAAGAATATGAGAAAAATTACCAAGTTAAGGTTTGCTTTATTGGATTTATCATTGGACTTTATTCCTTTAAGTGCTATTGCTGTAATTGCCAAGATTAAACCTGATTATTTCAATATTTTATGAATAATATATATAGAATTATTTATATAATAATATTATTAATTTCAATATTATTATTTCAGCAAGGCGATTTATCTCATACCTTTGTATCCTCGTACGCTTATATGCAGGGACATTTTTCTGATTTTTATGAGTACAACCAGAAGTATCTCTCAGGAAACGATTATTTACCAATAATTTATTGGATATTTGCTATATGGAGCGCCCCATTGTTTTTTCTGGATTTGGCAACTTCAGCGGATACATTGCATCATCTTGCTCAGATAAACGGAAATAGCCCCCTTATTCATGTAACGGCAATTGAAATATTATGGTTTAAGATGTTACTTGGCATTTTTTTTGTTGCAACCTCATATTTTATTGGGAAAATATCAGAAATTATTAACATAGAAGTAAATCCTTCTAAAAAAATTATTCAGGTAATTTTTATTACATCGCCATTAGCAATATTCCCAATATTTATTTTTTCTCAATATGATATATTTGGTGTTTTTTTTACTATTTTAGGAATTTATTTTCTCATTAAAAAAAGATTAATTTATTTTGCGTTATTTTTTTCAATAGCAATATCAATTAAATATTTTGCATTAATAATATTTATTCCACTTTTATTAATATCGTCAAAGAAGAATATAGAAATTATTAAACTTTTATTAATAGGTTTAGCATTTACCTTATTTCAGTTTTTATTGTATTGGCATAGCTCCGTATTTAGAGGTGAAATTTTTTCACTTGTAGGCGGAAAAGCCAGTGGAGCTACAGGAAATTTCTTCTCAATATTTAATATAAATTTATATATATTTTTCGCCTATTTTATTCTTTGCCTATTTTTATATAGAAAAAAATTTAAATCTGAAGAGTCACGATATAAGGCAATAGTTTTTTCTCCCATAATTGGCTATGGGCTAATGTTTTCAGCTGTTGTTTGGCATCCACAATGGATAGTTTTAATAACACCTTTTTTTGCATTATCCTATATTTACTTAAGGGATCAAAAACTTCAGGCATTTTGTGATTTTTTGGGTATGTTAGCGTTTATATGGATATGTGTAAATAGATGGCCGCACAATGTAGACTTTGATATGTCTAGGCTTGGCGCCCTAAGGGACCTTATTCCAAAAAACATATTAATTGGCTCGGATTTTTTTAGGCCTGAATATGTTTACTATGCGCTACCAGTATTTTATGCTTACTTATTTTCACCTATTTTTATTTATTTTATTAAGAGGGTCAGATGTTTAAACCTTGGAATAATATATGTTCGATATTTTTTATCAATTTCAATATTTATATTGCCGGCAATATTTAGTATTTCGGTTTCACCAAGTTTTGCAGAAAAAATAAATCCATATGCAATGCTCCAGTTCTCGAAGATTCAAAATCTATCCGAGGTTTCTAAATTTCCTACTGGTGCCATTATGCGTGGAGCGGGTATTTCGCAGCGTATACTCATGGAGGGGAATGCCCTAAGTGCTTTGAGCGTGAAATTTGCAACTTATAACAGACAAAATTTGGGAACTTTATACATTACCATCTATGATAATAACAAAAAAACTTTGTTTTACAGGCAGGTAAATATAAAAGATATTCTAGATAATAAATATTATCTCCTTAAGTTCCCCAAAAATCTGGTAGTGAGTGATAAAATTATCAATCTTGTCATAGAGTCTGATTCGGAGAGTCCGCAAAACTCAATAAGCGTGTGGGCTTCTGAATATGAAGCTTCTTTGATGCAGGCGCCTTATTATCAAGGTGCAAAGCAGTCAAATGGAATTTTAAATCTGACACTATATTTTGACTAGATTTAATTTTTATACTATTTCGTAAAAAGGCTGAGATAAGGTGAAAGCAGTTATTCTTGCGGGCGGTCTTGGTACCCGTATTTCTGAAGAGAGTGCATTACGTCCCAAGCCCATGATTGAGATCGGCGGAAAGCCAATTCTTTGGCACATCATGAAAATGTATTCATCACACGGTATTAATGATTTTGTTATTTGCTGTGGGTATAAGGGTTATGTAATTAAAGAGTATTTCGCTAATTATTTTTTGCACATGTCGGATGTGACAATCGATATGAATAACAACAGCATTGAGGTGCATCACAAAAAAGCAGAGCCTTGGAGGGTCACTCTTGTTGATACGGGTGAGACCACTCAGACTGGTGGACGATTGAGACGTGTATGTGATTATATTGACGATGATTTTTGCATGACCTATGGTGATGGCGTGGGATCGGTTGACATTACTTCGGCCGTTAAGTTTCATAAGGAGCATGGAAAATTAGCCACTATGACTGCAGTTCAGCCGCCTGGAAGATTTGGCGCTTTGGAAATTGATGGAACCCAAATTAATTGTTTTCTAGAAAAGCCTCAGGGTGATGGCGGGTGGGTTAATGGTGGTTTTTTTGTGCTCAACCCCAAGGTTTTGAGTTTGATAGATGGCGACGAAACCTTATGGGAAAAGCAGCCTCTTGAAAGTCTTGCAAAGCAAGGTCAACTCCAATCATTTTTCCATTCAGGTTTTTGGCAGCCAATGGATACTTTGCGCGATAAGAATCACCTAGAAGAACTTTGGGCTTCAGGCAAAGCCCCTTGGAAATTTTGGGCATGAGTCTTAAAAAAAACGCTTTAGTCGATCCAGTCTTTTGGCTTGGCAAACGAGTTTTTCTGACTGGCCATACTGGTTTCAAAGGGGGATGGCTTTCTCTCTGGCTTTCCTCTATGGGGGCTAAAGTAACTGGCTATGCGCTGGCACCAAACACAAGTCCAAGTTTTTATGATGCTGTTGGCATTAATGGCGTCTTGGAAAAATCGCTCATCGAAGATGTTCGTGACTTGGATAAGTTGCGCTCTGCTATAACTGCAGCGCAACCCGATGTTGTGATTCATATGGCCGCACAACCGTTGGTTCGTTACTCTTATGCAAACCCTGTTGAAACTTATGCAACAAATGTGATGGGTACTGTGCATGTGCTTGATTGTATTCGCAGCCTACCTTCTGTGCGCGCTACGGTTGTTGTGACAACGGATAAATGCTATGAAAACAAGGAGTGGGTTTGGGGCTATCGTGAGAATGAGCCCATGGGCGGTTACGACCCCTATAGCAATAGCAAGGGTTGTGCTGAATTGGTTACTTCAGCTTATCGTCAGTCATATTTTTCAGATGAGGCATACCCAAAACACCTGCATGCACTAGCTTCGGCAAGAGCGGGCAACGTTATTGGTGGAGGTGATTGGTCTGAAGATCGGTTAATACCCGACGCCTTAAAGGCATTCGAAGCGGGTAAGCCATTAATGATTAGAAATCCTCTGGCAACTCGACCTTGGCAGCATGTGCTTGAACCCCTGTCCGGATATTTGGTATTGGCGCAAGCTCTTTATCAAGAAGGCATTAAATTTGCTAACGCATGGAATTTTGGCCCTCGAGATGAGGATGCGCGCCCTGTGCAGGATGTAATTAACCTCTTGATAGAACAATCTCCTGGCGGCGCCCAATGGACGCAGGATACAAGCGAGCAGCCGCACGAAGCACATTCTTTGAAGTTAGATTGCTCTAAGGCAGATCAGCTACTTGGTTGGCGCCCTAAGTGGTCTCTAGAGACTGCCGTTAAAAATATTACTGATTGGCAAAAAGCCTTTCTTGCCAAAGAAGATATGCAAAGGATATCTCTGAAGCAAATCGAGACTTATCAAAACCCTTATAACAGTCCTTTTTAACCATTAAAGATAGCTATGACAGAAACTACAATTCCAGCCAATCAATTCGCTAAAGATAAATTGCGAAAACAAATCTTGGGGCTGGTAAAAGAATATGCCGACTTAGAATTTGCGCCAAAAACTTTTGTTCCTGGTCAAACTATAGTGCCCCCATCTGGCAAGCTGATTGGGTCTGAAGAATTGGAGAATATGGTTGAGGCATCTCTGGATGGATGGTTAACGACTGGGCGCTTCAATGATCTTTTTGAAAAAAAACTAGCTGAATTTATAGGTGTTAAACATTTAATTACCGTTAACTCTGGCTCATCTGCGAATCTAGTGGCTTTCTCGACCTTAACTTCTTCCAAACTTGGCGATCGAGCGATTAACAAAGATGATGAAGTGATTGGCGTTGCCGCAGGTTTCCCAACTACTGTGAATCCTATTGTTCAATTTGGCGCTATTCCAGTTTTTGTAGACGTCGACCCCATTACTCATAATATTGATGCTTCCAAGATTGAGGCTGCGATTAGTCCTAAGACTAAAGCAATTATGTTGGCGCACTCCTTGGGTAATCCATTTAATTTGGATGTAGTAACAGCGCTTTGTAAAAAACATAATCTTTGGTTGGTTGAGGATTGTTGTGATGCATTAGGTACAACCTATAAGGGGAGAATGGTTGGTACTTTTGGTGATATCGGTACGCTGAGTTTTTATCCGGCACATCACATCACGATGGGTGAGGGCGGAGCGGTCTTTACAAATAACTATGAGCTTAAACAAATTGCCGAGAGCTTCCGTGATTGGGGTCGTGATTGCTATTGCCCTCCCGGTAAAGACAATACATGTGGCAAACGTTTTGCCTGGAAATTAGGTGACCTTCCTTATGGTTATGATCATAAGTACACCTATAGTCATTTAGGTTACAACCTGAAAATCACTGATATGCAAGCAGCTTGTGCATTGGCTCAGTTGGATAAAGCTCCGGCTTTTATTCAGGCGCGTAAGGATAATTTCAAATTCTTAAAAGAGCGTCTTGCTACCTGTACAGAATTTTTGCAATTACCAGAGGCGGCGCCAGATTCAGATCCTTCATGGTTTGGTTTCCCAATTACCCTAAAAGCAGATTGCCCTGTTTCAAGAGTTGATCTCACAACTTATCTTGATCAACATAAGATTGGTACTCGTCTTCTATTTGCTGGTAATTTGATTCGTCAGCCTTATATGGCAAATGCTGAATATCGCATTAGTGGTGAATTAACGAATACTGATAACGTGATGAACAACACATTCTGGATTGGCGTACAGCCTTCACTGACGCCTGAAATGCTTGAGTACGCAGCATCTCAGATTGAAACATTCTTGGGCGTGAACTTCTAATGTCCGTGGAAGCAAAAAAAGTAAGGGTTGCCGACTATATTGCTACGCGTTGCATAGAGGCTGGCGCAAGCCATGTCTTCTTGGTCACTGGCGGTGGCGCCATGCATCTGAATGATGCATTTGGTCGAAATAAGGCTTTAGAGCCAGTTTGCTTTCATCATGAGCAAGCAGCAGCAATTGCAGCCGAAAGCTATTTCAGATTAAGCAATAAATTAGCTGTTTTAAATGTTACTACCGGCCCTGGGGGCATTAATGCCTTGAATGGTGTGTATGGCGCGTATGTTGACTCTTTGGGAATGCTTGTAATTTCTGGGCAGGTCAAAAGAGAAACCTATTTGCGCAACTACCCTATACCGATGAGGCAATTGGGCGACCAAGAGGTTGATATTGTCAGTATGGCTCAACCAGTGGTGAAGTACGCCACGGTTTTACAAGATCCACTTTTGGTTGGCGAAGTAATGGATAAGGCAATCTTCCTGGCAACAAACGGAAGGCCGGGTCCCGTATGGGTTGATGTTCCTGTCGACGTGCAGGGCGCCTTAATTGACCCAAGCCAATTGAGTCATTTTGACTGCACAAACTTACAAGCTCTGGCAAAAGACCCGGCGCTTACTCCAAATACTGTTTTAGAACTTCAAACATTGGGCTTAAACGATTTAGATAAATCAATTGCACTCATTATTGAGCAGTTAAAAAAGGCAAAGTTTCCAGCAATTATGGCTGGATCTGGTGTACGAATTTCAGGAATGCATCCCGAGTTCTTAAAGTTAATTAAAACGCTCAAAATTCCAGTGGTTACTGGATGGAATGCGCATGATGCCCTTGAGAATGGTCATCCTTGCTATGCTGGTAGACCGGGAACGGTGGGTAACCGTGCAGGTAATTTTGTTATTCAAAATGCAGATTTTTTATTGGTGTTGGGATGTCGTTTAAACATTAGGCAAGTAAGCTATAACTGGAAGAGCTTTGCTAATAAAGCTTGGATCGCTATGGTGGATGTAGACGAGGCTGAGTTGAAAAAACCTACGCTAGATCTTGATCTACCCGTGCAGCAAACTCTGCAAAAGTTTATCCCAGCAATGCAGCAGGCTTTGCAGTGCTACACAGCACCTTCAGCACATCAAGCATTTTTAACATGGGCCAAAGAGCGTCTCATAAAGTACCCAACTGTACTGCCTGAGTACAAGCAAAAATCCAATCCAGTAAATCCGTATGTGTTTATTGAAGAACTTTTTGCCAAATTAGATGGCAATGACGTAGTGGTTGCTGGTAATGGATCCGCATGCGTGATTGGATTTCAGGCTGCAGATTTGAAGAAGGGTCAGCGCCTATATACCAACTCTGGCAATGCCTCGATGGGTTATGACTTACCAGCAGCCATTGGTGCTGCAGTGGCAAATGACAAAAAACGTGTTGTATGTCTTGCGGGTGATGGTAGCTTGATGATGAATCTGCAAGAGCTACAGACAGTGGTTGGATATAAGCTGCCTATAAAAATCGTTATTTTGAATAACGATGGTTACCACTCAATACGGCAAACCCAAGAAGCTTATTTCTCAGATAGCTTGATAGGAATTGGTCCGGATACGGGCGTTAGCTTGCCTAATTTCGTTGAGCTTGGAAAGGCCTTCAACATTCCCTCAAAGCAGGTGTCCAGTTCTCAGGATTTATCCACCGCATTAGAGTGGTTCTTGAATGAAGAAAAAGGCGCAGCAATCTTGGAGGTAATGTTAGATATTGAACAAACCTTCTCACCGAAGCTGGCTTCCCGTAAGTTGCCAGATGGAACAATGGTTTCGCCATCTTTAGAGGATATGGCCCCGTTCCTATCCAGAGAAGAGCTTACCGAAAACATTGTTAATCCTTAAATGACCAAATTAATTGTTTATGACCTTGATGGCACGCTGATTGATAGCGCCAAAATTGTCGCCAGTGTGTTAAACCAAATGCGTACTGAGATAGGGCTTGAGGATTTGGAGGTTGAGCAATTGGTCCCTTGGTTAAGTATGGGTGGTGAAGATTTGGTGGCAAATGCATTAGGGTTGCCGGTACAAGGTATTGAGCCGCATTTGATTGACTTTAGAAAGAGATATTCTGAGATAGATACTCCCAAAGATTCTATTTATCCAGGGACTAAAGAAGCCTTAAGTCATTTTGCAAATTCGGGATACCAGCTTGCTGTTTGCACTAATAAGCCCAGAGCGCTGGCTGAAAAAGTTCTAAAAGAAACGCAATTGCATGATTATTTTGGGCACATGAATGCAGGTGGTGATTTGCCTCATAAAAAACCACACCCCCAGACCCTTTTATCGTGCCTGGAGTTTTTTGGCGTTAGTTCAAGCGACGTAATATTGGTAGGGGATAGTACGGTGGATCAGAGCTTGGGTAGGGCCACTAATGTGGCTTTTGTGCAATATTTACCAGGGTACGATGATGGTATTGAGCTAGCCAATCCTCTAATGAAGATAGATCATCATGGAAAGTTAGAAAATCTACTGTTGGATTTAAATAAACAGGGCAATTCTTAATATAATAAGTTCTTTAATGCACCTAACAAGTGCGTGCATCTGATAAAAGGTATAGCGATGAGTAATCAAATATTCGAAGATTTATTTGTTCTAGAAATGGCAAGTAATCACCAAGGAAGTCTTGATAGAGGTTTGGCCATTATCGACCGTTTTTCTAAAGTGGTTCGATTCAATAATGTGCGCGCCGCAATTAAGCTGCAATTTAGAGATATTGATAACTTTATCCACAAGGACTTTTTAGATCGCCAGGACATTCGTTACGTAAAACGCCTGTCTGATACAAAGATGTCTAAAGAAGACTTTGCAAAATTGGTGAATGCAATTCGTCAAAGTGGATGCATTCCGATGTCCACCCCGTTCGATGAAAAATCAGTTGATTGGTGTGTTGAGTTTGATATGCCAATTATTAAAGTAGCCAGCGCCGACAACAACGATTGGACGTTGCTTGAGAAAATTGCAAAAACTCGGCGTCCAGTGATCATTTCTACTGGCGGTATGTCGCAAAAAGACATGGATGATGTGGTGACATTCTTTGCGCATCGTTCGATTCCTTTATCTCTTAATCACTGTATTGCTGCTTATCCGCATGAAGATAAAGAATGCGAATTGAATCAAATTGATTACCTCAAGAAGCGCTATCCTGATACTGTCATTGGTTATTCATGTCATGAGTACCACGATTGGTCAGCCTCAATGTTTATTGCCTATGGAAAGGGTGCTCGAACCTTTGAGCGCCATGTCGATATTGATGATGATGGCTTTCAGGTTGCTACCTATTCTTCTTTGCCTGGCCAAATTGATACTTGGTTTAAAGCTTGGCATAAGGCGGTTGAGATGTGTGGAACATCCTCTACTCAGAGGCGCAATTTCTTGGATAGAGAAATTACTTATCTTGATTCTTACGTCCGTGGTGTTTACGCAAAACGTGATTTAGAGGCTGGTCAAACACTCACTGAAGATGATTGCTACTTGGCGATCCCTTTGCAAAAAGGGCAAGTGTCTAGTCGCGAATTGATGCTTGGCAAGTTCGGGCATAAGCTATTAAATTCCTGCAAGAAGGATGAGCCAATTACTGTTGATATTTTGGATACCCCGTACTCTGAAGATCCATCAATGCTCAAGAGCTTTAAGGAGCGCGGTTTATAAAGCTGGATTTAAGTAAAGGCGAATAGTTAGTGGCTAAGCTCTTAGTAATCGGTGGATCTGGATTTTTTGGAAAGTCGATTCTAAGTGCTTTTAAAAGAGAGCTATTACACCCTTGGGGTGTTAATAATGTCGCTATAGTTGCCAGACGCGCCTCGCAGCTAGCAATTGATCATCCTGAGCTTGTTGGTGCAAATATTGAACTGCTGGATTTGGATATTGGCATCACAAAAATTATTCCAGATGCCGATTACATTATTCACGCGGCAGCATCTACTAATGCTGCTAACTATCTATCTCAACCCCAGGTAGAGCGAGATAACATCCAGGCAGCTACCTATAATTTCTGTCGATTAATTCAAGGCAAACAAAATAGTCCCAAGATTGTATATACCAGTTCAGGCGCTGTTTACGGACAGCAGGACTCTGGGCTTGAGTTTCTCTCCGAATCTGCTCCTCTAAGACCTGTTGAATCGCTGGCGATTAATAAGCGCGACTATGCGTTGGCTAAGAGGGATGCAGAAGGGGCTATTCAAAAACTTGGGCTCCAAGGATTTTGTGTGAGTATTGCACGGTGCTTTGCTTTTGTTGGGCCCTATCTTCCAAGAGATCAGCACTTTGCAATTGGCAACTTTATTGGAGATGGATTACTTGGAAAATCAATCAAAGTAAGTGCAACCAAGCCCGTTTATCGCGGCTACATGTATGCCGATGATTTGGTCAAGTGGCTGATGACCATTGCGCATTCCAGCGGCCCTCAATGCCCAATCTATAACGTTGGCTCGGCTGATGCAGTTGAGATTAGGGAATTGGCTGAGCAAGTGGGTAATTATTTTGGGGTCAATATTGACGCAGCGGAAATCAATAATCCCGAAGTAGATCGATATGTGCCTTCCGTTGAAAAAGCGTTTGCAGAGCTTGGCTTAAGAATCGAAAACGATTTATCCACTTCCATTTCCAAAACGGCAGAGCAAATTCAAAGTGCGTAAATATTTAGAGCGTAAGCCTTTGCGCTACTTGTTAGCGGGCGGATGGAATACTATTTTTGGTTATGCTACGAGCGTTGGTTTGTATGCTCTCCTGGCCGATAAGCTGCACATTACGGTAATTGCGGCTATCGCCAATATTTTTGCTATAACCATGTCTTTTTTGACCTACAAACTATTTGTATTTAAAACCTCTGGAAATTGGCTTCTTGAATACGGCAGAAGCTATATTGTCTACGGGGGTATGGCTGTATTTGGCATTATTTTGATTTGGATATTTGTAGATGTCCTGAAGTGGCAGATTTGGTATGCACAAGCGCTGGTAATATTAATTACCGTTGGGGTGTCTTACCTAGGCCATAAATTCTTTACCTTTAAAAAATAATTATTCTTTACCCTTTGCGATCTATACATGACTACTAAAAAAACAATCAGCTTCATATCGCCTTGCTTTAACGAGGAGGATAACGTCGATGATCTATATCAAAGAGTCAGTGCAATATGGGATGCGAATCCACAATTTAATTATGAATTTGTAATTATTGATAATGCTTCCACTGATAGAACGGTTGAAAAGTTAAAAGTAATTGCCGCTAAAGATTCCAGATTAAAGGTCATTGTAAATACTCGCAATTTTGGTCACATTCGTTCTCCATATTGGGGGATTTTGCAAACCAGTGGTGATGCAACTATATATATGGCTTCGGACCTCCAGGATCCGCCTGAATTGGCGATGGAGTTTATTAAGGAGTGGGAGGCTGGTTATAAGATCGTCCTAGCCACCAAGCCAGTATCCGAAGGAAATCAATTTGTACATTTCTTGCGCAAGATGTATTACCGCATTCTAGATAAGATCTCCGATATTAAGTTGATTAGAGATGCCACGGGATTTGGTCTCTATGATAAAAAAGTGCTTGATGAAATACGAAAAATTAATGATCCTTATCCTTACTTAAGAGGATTGATCTGTGAGCTTGGTTATCCGATTAAAACTATAGAATTTAAGCAGCCGCGACGTGTTAGAGGCATCTCTAAAAATAACTTCTATACCTTATACGATATAGCGATGTTAGGTTTGGTCAGTCACTCTTTAGTTCCCATCAGAATTGCCTCGTTCTTGGGTTTGGTGATTGGCTTCCTAAGTATCCTTACGGGTGGCGTGTTTTTAATCGCTAAGTTAATTTGGTGGGATTATTTTCCGATAGGGGTGGCCCCAATTGCAATTGCCTTATTTGGTTTATTCGGCCTTTTATTTGTTTTTATGGGGCTTCTTGGGGAGTATATTGGGGTCATACAAACCTATGTCAGTAGAAGGCCTATCGTAGTCGAGGACGAAAGAGTAAATTTTTAATTCCTCCTATACCATTTTCAAAATTATAATGAAGAAAAATTGATAATGATAATTTATATTAGAATAGCGCTCATATTTGGATTGCTGCTCGTATTTAGGGGTGTTCATTCGGAGGCATTAGTACCAAGTCCGCCAGTATATATAACTACGGCGTATTTGAAATTGAAGCTTGAGGAATATAGATATAAAAACCCTCAACGTGGACATGGTGGAGCAATTGCTGATTTAGGTTTTAATATTTTATTGGGAAAATCCGATAATAATTTTTCAAGAATTAATACAACCTCCTGGATATCTGAAGATAACTATCTCCCCCCTCTAGAGACGGGGGGAGAAAATCTTAAAAATTCCCGGCGGTATAAATATAGGGAAATGACGCCTAGAATTGAGGGTCTCCTAAATTATCAAGGAACTTATTATGTTTCTTATACTAAATATGATGCTGCAAGTGATTTTATTTATTTTGTAATTGACAAAATTGAAGGCACTTCCGACTGGAAGAATGTATATCAATCACCAGGCTTGGATGCGCCTTATTACACCATTGGGTCCGGTGGTCGAATGGTCGCGCTTGATGGAAAGCTGTTTTTCACTGTGGGAGATTTCAGCCTAGATCGCTTAAATGGGCTGAGCTCTGATGTAGCTCCGCAAAATCCTTCGTTACCATGGGGGAAGGTAAATTATATTGATCTTGCAAATCAGAGTTTTCATGTTTGGACGCTTGGTCATAGAAATCCACAGGGGCTTTTGGTCTTAAGTGATGGAAGAATTATTGCAGCAGAGCACGGTCCACAAGGAGGGGATGAGCTAAATATCCTTGAATCGGGTGGAAATTACGGCTGGCCATTTGAAAGTTTTGGCACTAAATATGGCTCATATGGGGAGTATAAGGATGATCTTCCAGCGCCTTCAGAAGATCCTATTAAATTCAAGAAGCCTTTATTTGCATTTGTACCCTCGCCAGCTATTAGTCAATTAATCGAGGTTAAAAAATTTCATTCAAAATGGAATGGCGATATTTTATTGGGATCATTGAAGGCTAAAACACTATTTCATATTCGTATTGACAAAGATAAGGTGATTTTTGTTGAGCCTATACCAATAAATCATCGTATCAGGGACATTAAACAAATAGATTCTTCCATCTATATTCTTACTGATGAAGGCTCTATTTTAAAAATTACGCATTTCGATTAATTTATTGTGTTTTTTAGAAGGTAATCCCCCCACAGGTTAACTGAGCTCAGAGGTAGAATTTTCTCGAATATAGAGGAGTTCTACATGAAGCGTTCTAAATTTACTGATAGCCAGACCATGGATGCCCTAAAACGGGTCGATGCTGGCTTGGCCTTCCCAGAAGTCTGCCGTGAACTGGGATTGTAGTATCCCCCGTCAAGCCGACATTCCTAAAGTGTTGTTTTCTGCCTGTGCTCGATACTCTCTAGGCGGCATTCTGCCAAGAGAGCTGTGCGGTCTTTCTTCGTTGTAAATCGTGATCCAGTTTTCTGTAATTTCTCGAACTTCTCTGAGGTTTTCAAATAAATACGCATTGAGTACCTCATGACGGTAGGTTTTATTAAAGCGTTCAATAAACGCATTTTGTTGCGGTTTGTCTGGCTGGATAAATTTGAGTTCAATACCTTTAGATTCACACCAACCCATAAAGACGGCAGACCGTAGTTCACTTCCGTTATCCAGGCGTATCGCCTGAGGTAAACCATGGGTAATCCCCCCTTATTTAACCGAACCTAGAAGTAGGATTATTTAAGCAACCATGGCCAGTCGCTGTTTCGGGGTGCTGCCGCCCAATGCCATGTTTGGACGTTGATGATTGTATTTATACATCCATTGCGTTGCAAACTCTTGAACTTCGTTAATACTTTCCCAATAATGTTGAGATAACCATTCGCATCTAACGGTACGATTAAATCGTTCCACATAAGCATTTTGTTGTGGTTTACCTGGCTGGATATGTTGTATGTGGATTTGAAGTTTAGTTGCCCATTCCATAAGCCTGCCACTGATGAGTTCCGGCCCATTGTCCACTCGTTTAACAGCAGGCTTACCTCGCCAAGCAATAATTTGATCTAAGCTACGAACTACTCGCTCTGCCGGCAATGAGAAGTCCACTTCAATACCTAAGGCTTCACGATTAAAGTCATCAATCACATTAAACAGACGGATACTTCTGCCATCTTGCAACTGGTCATGCATAAAGTCCATCGACCAGACTTGGTTAATACTCAGCGGCACGACCAATGCATCTGGCTTATCTCGTACCAAACGCTTACGGGGTTTGATGCGTAAGTTGAGCTCAAGCGCCTTGTAAATACGGTAGATCCGTTTGTGGTTCCATGTGTAGTTCTTGACATTGCGTAGATACAAATAACAAAGGCCAAACCCCCAACTGCGGTTGTTGTCCGTTAAGCGGATCAACCAATTGGCAATGAGCTCATTTCTGCATTGTTCTTCGCTTCATAGCGGTAGCAAGTCTCACTCACGCTAAAGATCTCGCAGGCCAATCGAATGGGGATTGCCTTCTCTCTGACTGCCTTTTGGGCCATCTCACGTCTGCGAGATGGCCTCACCACTTTTTTGTGATGGCCTCGTTTAAGATCTCCGCCTTGAGCTTTTCTTCGATATACATTTTCTTAAGGCGAGCGTTCTCTGCCTCGAGTTCTTTCATACGGGCCATCATGGAGGTATCCATACCGCTGTATTTGGCACGCCACTTATAGAAAGTCGCAGTGCTGATACCTAGCTCACGACAGACCTCTGGAACAGCTAAGCCAGCATCGACCCGTTTTAGGGCATCCATGATCTGGGTATCAGTAAATTTAGAACGCTTCATGTAGAACTCCTCTATATTCGAGAAAATTCTACCTCTGAGCTCAGTTAACCTGTGGGGGGATTACCACCCGAGTTGAAATTTTGGCTGGGGTTCTAGTTGGATATCTTATTTGGTCTCTGAGTTAGTTCGGATTTACCCCTTCAAGGTAGCGCATTACAGTATCCGTTTTTGACCAGCGACCTCTGTTCATTATTGCTGGCATGCTAGCACCGGATTTAAGCAAATCCTGGGCAGCGCCAACCCGCATTGAGTGGCCGCTAATGTGATTAATGATTTCCTTGGGAAGTTTTGCATCTTTTGCAAGGCGCTTATAAATTCGATTGATTTGCCCGCAATTCAATTCTGCAGTAATTAGCATTGCATTATTGACTCCCCTAAATAGAAGACCATCATTTAACTTAGTTTTTTCCAGCCATGACTTAATGGACTCTATTGCTCTTTTGCTCGGAAAAATCCACCGACCCTGTAGCTCTTGGTCAGTTTTGCTTTTACGTAGGCGTATTTTCATTTCACCAGATGCATCGGATTCATTTAAATTGATATCTGATATTTTTAATGAAACGAGCTCGCTGCGTCGACACATGCTGTCATAAGCCAATAGCAAAAGTGCGCTGTCTCTAGCCCCTCGTAAATTGTCTTCTGTCGCACGCAACATTTTTTCTAGTATGGGTGCAGTTACTCCATATGCCTGACTGCTAGAGCGTCCAAGTGTGCGATGCATACGCCTCAGTTCAATTTTGACATCGGGGTGCTGAGTTGGGTCTAGCTCTTGATTGAGTCTGTGAATGCAAGATATTGCAGCAACTGCAATGCGGATGCTGGAGGATTTCAATCCACTCTTGGTTAGCCTAGCTATATAAATTGCAACTTTTGAAGGATTGGCTGGAAGAGGGTTGTAGTGCAGTTCATCGCAAAAATGAATAAATCTCTCAAAATTAACTTTATAGGCTCTAATGGTTGAGGGTGCGTATGCCCCATCAATCTTTTCAGTGGTTTTTACAAGGATTTCATGGGCATTCATGGTAACCTTTCTTAATAGCATATTCATGGATATTTGATATTTGATATTTATAATATCATAATTTAGTTAAATTGATAACTTCAGAGCAAATTAGAGCGGCAAGGCAGTTAATTAGGGTGACGGCCGATGAATTGGCTCGCGAATCGGGAGTGGGGGTTGCAACTATTCGAAGGTTTGAGCTGATGGCTGGGGTTCCATCTGGAAATGCACGCTCAGTAGAGGCAATTCAAGCGGCCCTTGAGTTGCTGGGTGTCGAATTCATTGGCACCCCCGAGGATCGCCCCGGCGTTCGCCTTAATACTGGCCCAAAGTAACCTGATGACTATCCCATCAAAATCAAGACGATCTGGTGGCCCAAAGATCGATCAAGGTAAATTGATCTCCTCCCGTAACTCCCTTAAGACGGGAACTTATTCCAAGTTAGTGGTGTTGCCTGATGAAAATCACGAAGAGTTCGATTCATTGCTCGCGCAATTTAATGCGGACTTTTATCCCAAAGATGCTGTAGAAATTATCTTAATCCGTGAAATTGCTGTAATCACCTGGAAAAAACTCCGCCTAGAAAAGCTAGAGCAAAACTACCTCGTTAAACAACTATCCGATCCAGTAACGCTTGAGGAATTTCTATCTTGTGGCAACGGCTATACAAAAGAAACCCATCAGGCTTGGGTTGAGCGCGGGGTCTTGGATGAAGAAAAGCAGCAAAGGTACATCAAGATTTTAGAGTTCATTACACCCTATAAAAGACAGCATGTTTCCGAAGAGGGATTGGCCCAAATTAAAGCTGCCTTTCCTAAATTTTATAAATTGATGATCGATTTTTATAAGGCCTTTAGCCCTCCCAAGGAGGGTGAGCCGACATGTGAAGAGGTCGCTCAGTTTCAGGTTCGCTTTGGAGAGGAGGAGCTTAAATTTATAGTGCCCGCCTATTTCGACGTAGTTATTCCAAGCATGAAGTCATCACTTTGGTGCACCACCCATCAAGAAGCGATTCGCCAGAACGTGGCCACAATCAAACAAGAGCGCTTATTAAATCTGATGCAATTGGGAAGAGTGCAACGCGCCGGGGATGATTTAGGCCGAGCCTTTGTGCGCACTCTGGGAGAGTTTCGTAAGCATCACGAATGGCGCCTCAAAAACACTTTGGGTGATGCGTCACAATTAGAAAGCTAGGGGATCATTGCCCTAGGATTTCGATAGCAAAAGTATTCGGTCATTCTGAATGAGACGCATTGGCAAATAAGAACCAGTTCGTTTTGTAAATGAGGCGAGATGGTGGGTAGGGGTGCTAATACCCCATAGCACCCAGTTTTTATCTTATTTTTGGCTTAGCCTAAAATAGACCCATGTCTGTCTTAGCGCTCTCCTTCCTGATTTCTCTATTAGTGACCTTGTGGGTAGTTCGCTATAGTCATTTACATGCCCATTTCACATCTGATTCTGATTTATCGGGGGTACAAAAGTTTCATTCGGTTGCTGTTCCTAGAGTGGGTGGTGTGGGGATTATCTTAGGAGTCTTTTTGGCGCTTTGCATGCGCTATTCTCAGAATGTAGAAGTTGGCTCTTTTGGGCTCCTACTTGTAGCGTCATCCTTACCTGCTTTTTTGTCTGGATTGGTAGAGGATGTGACTAAGAAGGTTGGGGTGCGTGTACGCCTCCTAGCTACAGTTGCATCCGCAGGTCTTGCGGGCTACTTTCTAAATGCTTGGTTAAGTAGCGTGCAGATCTTGGGGATTGATAATTTGATGTTGGCCTATCCATTTGTGGCCATTGCAATCACTTGTTTTGCTGTTGGTGGCGTGGCTAACGCTTTTAACATTATTGATGGGTACAACGGCCTTTCGGCCATGGTCGCCGTCATCATTCTGTCTGGAATTACTTATGTAGCCTTTCAGGTGGGCGATTTTTCCATCATGATTGCAGCAATGGCAATGATTGGTGCTCTATTAGGGTTTTTGGTTTGGAATTATCCGCGTGGCTTAATCTTTTTGGGGGATGGTGGCGCCTATTTAATCGGCTTCTGGATTGCGGAATTATCCGTACTATTGACTGCCAGGCACTCAGAGATATCCAAGTGGTTTCCACTTCTTTTATGCTTCTATCCAATCTTTGAGACTCTTTTTACTATTTACCGTCGCGTTATCCTCAAGCGAGTACACCCTGGAATGCCTGATGCCTCTCATTTGCACCAATTAATCTATATGCGTATTGTGCGTTGGTCTATCGGTAGAGATGATAGTGTACTCAAAACCCAGCGCAATGCGATGACATCACCTTATTTATGGGTGTTGGCTGCATTATCAGTTATGCCTGCTATTTTGTTTTGGCGCTATCACTTGGCATTAAAAGCATTTGCAGTTTTATTTGCGGTGATTTATGTTTGGTTATATTGGCGTATTGTTCGTTTTAAGTCACCAGACTGGATACGCATCAGAGCTGACTGGTAAGATTTTCTGTTGTAAAAATCGATACCCAAGCTTTAGTAAATTCTTTCCATAAGATTAGCTTACCCCTACCGGTATGGGATGTCGTGATGCTAGATGGATGCCAATGTTCTTCTAGTGAGTTTGAATGAGCTCTCCAAGCTTATCCCTTATTATTTAAGGCACCAAGCTCAAAAATAAATACTCAAAAAAGATAATCAAGTGAACCACCCCCTGCAGCATGGTGGTTCGGCCTATTGCTAGTGTGAGTGCGCCAATGAAGAAGGATAGGTACATGAGTGTCATATTGAGACTGCTAATACCGAGGCTTAAAGGTAAATTAAAAAAGATGGCAATGGCGGCCACCGTTGGGATGGTTAGTCCAATACTCGCTAGCGCTGAACCTAGCGCCAAGTTCAAACTGCTTTGTAGGCGATTGGCTCTGGCCGCTCGCACGGCCGCATAGCCCTCAGGCATCAATACTAAGAGTGCAATGGCAATGCCCACAATCGTCTTAGGTGCTCCAGCAGCATTGACGCCTGCTTCAATGACTGGGCTCAGTAACTCTGCTAATCCCACTACCGTTATCAAGGAAAGTAGCAACAAAAAGCAGCTGGTTCCAGTTTTGAGATTGCTCGGCTTTTCTGCATGGGTATGAATATTGGTTTTTTGCTCTTTAGATTTAGGTAAGTAATAGTCACGGTGACTAATAGTTTGGAAGAATAAGAAGGCAATATATAAAACGAATGAAGCAATACCGGCAAAGGCTAATTGACTCTTGGTGAAGTCTGGTCCTGGAGTGCTAATGGTCACAATCGGCATGACCAGAATGAAGGTAGCCAATGCGGTCAGCACTGCCA
>Ga0118677_10002501_pt1 | contig 36860 bp, 33 predicted proteins | sample AliMusrvi5mmetaG_FD_86154 | JGI IMG/M metagenome (GOLD analysis project Ga0118677, IMG submission 86154)
GACACGGCCACCACGGTCGCCAAACCCAACATGCAGACAGATATTTTTTTCATAACAGGCAAATATAACTGCCCCCCCGCACCTATGCAAGCGTAATTTCCCGAAAGCAGTCCGGCTGCTTGTCCATTCCCGCGCCACCGCTCCTTCGGCATGTTACGGTGATAGCCTGGCAACCGGACCGATTTTCAGGGTTCGGCTCGGCCAAAAGCTTCCAGGCTTCAAGAAGCCGATTATGCTAGATGTCATGGATCAGCTTGGGTGGAAAGGCGGCGCGCAGGGCATTGAGCACGGCCAGCACGTCGATGACCTCCTGCATGATGGCACCGCTTACCGGGCTCAAATGACCGGTGGCGGCGAACGCCATGCCGATGACGCTCAGCACCATGCCACCCACGGCGCTCTGGAGCGCGATGATCCTCATCCGGCGGCTGATATGCATGAACTCGTCCACCTTCTCGAGGGAGTTGTCCATGATCACAACACCCGCCGCTTCTGCGGTGACGTCGCTATTTTGTCCAATGGCCATGCCAACCGTGGCGGCCAATTGGTTCCGGCTGATGACTTGCACCGGGCGGCCGGCGACGGTGCCGCGCAACCCCTGCCCGGGAGCCTCTCCCACATCGGTGGCCTCCGGCAGTTCAATACCGGCCTTCTTCGCCCAGGACAATGGAGGTGATGATGGAAATGCCACCCAGGAGATCGGAACCGAATTCACGTTTGAGGATCTTCCGCAGCAAGTCGTAAAGCAGCGGCGGCCCCCCAAGTATGAGTGTGACCAGCAAGGGAATCTGACAGGTTCCAGCAGGCGAGCGGAAGCCATAGCGACGCCCCAGATAGGACAAGATTCCCACAATGGATAGTACGGCAATGACCGTCGACTTGTGCTGCCACACACCGGTTGGTGAATACCAATCTCTTTTCATTTCCGCTTGGCCATCTCCTGCCTTTGCAAGAACTCGTAGAGCTTCGCCTTAGCTCACCCCAATGCCGAAGCGCCGCCACCAGCTCAAATCCTGCCGAGCAAGAACAGGACTAGCACGATGATCAGAATCAAGCCCAGTCCGCCGCTCGGAGCGTATCCCCAGCTCCGGCTGTGAGGCCAGGTCGGCAGCGCGCCGAGCACCATCAGAACGAGTAGCACTAACAGAATGGTTCCTATTGACATAATGTGACTTTCCAAGTTTACCGCCGACACACCGCCAGCGACCCTTCGCTGTCTGATGTCCCATTTTGGCAGCGTCGGCAGCGAAGCGGGACACAGACACTAGAGCCCGGATCGCATGCGCTTGCCATGGGGTGAAACCCTACTCCGTTGGCATCGTGCTGAGTGTCATCGGCATGGCGCTCGCCGCCACAGGTCATTTAAGCCCGGCGGGCGAATGATCTTCAAGCCTCTGTCAGAACATATTGCTTGATTCCGACCAGGTAGGGATACACCCCATGGCACCAGATGCGTTCATCCTGCAGGGTGGCGCCGGTGACGGGCGAGTCGTCACCCCGCAGGAGGATACACCCTTCATGATGTCATGATGCCGCATTTCAATACGACAGCCGTGATGGCGATGGCGATTGCCGGCGTCCTCGCCGGAATCGGGCCGCCGGAATTGTGGGGGGGCGATCCCGTCGGATTGACGCCCGCGGTCAGCGTGCCGCCCGACGTAGGGGCGGGCAGCGGTGCCGCACCCACCGTCCCCCCGGCGCCGCGTCCGATCGTCAATGGCAGTGCACGGCCGGCCATCATCTCAAGCCGGGACTTGGCGGGATTTGCAGGCTTGTCGGCGGGCCGCCGGAAACTGATAGAAACCGCTCTTGCCGTCGCCAGGAACTCGCCGTGGCTTCCTTATGTGTATGGCGGCGCGGATCCGGCGCAAGGTGGTTTGGATTGCTCCGGTGCCATGTATTACGTGCTCACCCAATGCGGACTGAGGCCGCCCCGGACATCAGCCGGACAGTATGAGTGGCTCCGCGATCACCAGCAACTCCATCGCGTGTCGGATGAGGCCACCACCACAGATGATCCGAGTCTGGCTGGGTTGCGGCCGGGGGATTTGTTATTCTGGGTAGCTGGCCAACAGGCGGGCGCCGGGAAAATCCAAACCATCACTCATGTGGCAATGTATCTCGGGCGCGAAACCAAAGATGGTTTGCAAATCATGATCAACGCCACCGATGGCAGATCGTATCGTGGCATCAAGGCCAATGGCTACGGCGTCTATGACTTCCAAATGCCGCCCGAGGAATCCAAATCCAAACTCGTCGGCTACGGTCCGCCGCCAGGAATGTCGGCAATCACCACAAAAACGCAATCTGGCAAGGACGCGGTTGAGGAGACCGAGGATCGCTCCGCTCCGGGACAGGAACATAAGATGGGTAACACGCCCAGAGGTCCCCGGTGACACGCCCAGAGGTCCCCGCCGGCGACCGTGTCGCTCGAAGTGTCGGGTTTCACCCCATAGGAACGTCACGGCAGCCGGTGTAGCGTAAGCGCATGAGTGATCTAACAAACTGCGGAAAGATGGATGCCCTGCAAGGTTACAGCGAAAGCGACGCCTATCTGGTCCGCATGCGGCAGGAGATTCGTGACGCGATGATGCGGCACCACAACCCATCGTCGGATGCGCAGGCAGAGGCGGGCTTGGAGGCCGCACGCGCCGGAGATCCGAGTTTTCAGGACAACTCCAGATCGCGGTGATAGCTGGACGAGGACAGACATGAAGGTCAGGCAATAAGGACCAATCTCACAGGTAATGCCGAAGAGCAAATCCATTCCGGTGCCGGCGGTGCCGCCCGCGCCACCTCTTGAGCCGGTTCCCACCGAGGATCCGCCGCCGCAACGGATCGAGGTACATATTCCACTGTTCACCATCGTCAAGGTGTTTGCCGCGCTGTTGTGCGCCTATGCGGTCTATGTGCTTTGGCCCTTGTTGCTGCTGGTGTTTCTGGCGTTGTTCCTGGCCGTGACGCTGCATGCCTTCGTGGGTTGGCTGGATTCCAAGGGGATCAAGCACTGGCTCAGCCTGTTGCTGGTCATCGGCGGCTTGATCACCGTGCTGGGCGCGGGCATGGCGCTGCTGGTTCCCGCGCTGATCAACCAGGCTGCCAATTTCAGCCATGAGTACCCGCGCTTGCGCGAGGATGTGCTGAACCAGATTCCCGCCGGCTGGGGCGTGCGCACCAATCTTGAACATCTGTTAGATACCGCCAATTGGTCGGCAGCGGACCCGTGGATGAGTCAATGCATGTCGGCGGGCGGCATTGCGCTCAACGGGATATCCGAGATTGCGCTGGTGCTGGTGATCGCGTTGTATCTGCTGATCGACGGGGGCAAGACCTACGAGTGGCTGCTGGCCTTTTTCTCACCGTTGCACCGCCGGAAGCTGCGCATCACGGGGCGGGAGATGTCGAACGTGATCTTCGGTTATGTCTCCGGGCAGGTCATCACCTCGGTGCTCGTCATGATCTTCACCTACATCGTGCTGAGCGTGTTGCGGGTGCCGGGCACGCTGACGCTCGCCATCCTGGCCGGCATCCTCGACATCCTGCCGATCCTTGGCTTCATCATCTCCACGGTGCCTGCATTCCTGTTGGCCTTGAGCGTATCGTCCAAGACCGCGTTTATCGTCCTCATCCTCTATCTGGTGTTTCATGTGATTGAGAATTATCTCATCGTGCCGAAGGTGTATGGCAAGAACCTCCGGCTCTCCACGCTCACGGTGTTGTTGGGGTTGCTGGCGGGAGTGCTGCTGGCGGGGATTCCCGGATCTCTGGCAGCCTTGCCGGTGATTGCTTCCTATGCCGCGATCGAGCGGATTTGGCTGAAGCCATTTCTGCGTGAAGGGGTTTCCGAGAAGCACGAACTGCAAAAGGACGAGGTGTTCGGGGAGAAGGAATGATCGGGGTAGGGTTTGTCCCCATGGGGATATCTCGGAACCCGGAGTAGAATGCCTTATCGTGGGCAGCATCAGCGAACCGGAGAAAGTCGTTTCCTGACAATCGGATGAAGCAAGCAACACCGTATGGATCCGCAATGAACACCTTCCTGTTTCTAATCAGGGTGACCGTCCGCCAGTGGTTTGCCCACCGCGTTCCGAGAATGGGCGCGGCGCTGTCCTTCTACACGGTGTTCTCGCTCGCCCCGCTTGTCATTGTCACGCTGTCCTTGGTCAGTCTGGCCGTGGCGCGCAATACCGCCAGCGCCGCGATGGTGGATCAAGTCAGGGACATGGTCGGCGATGAGGGGGCGGACACCGTGAGGATGATTCTGAGCAAGGCAGCCGATGTGCATGCAGGCGCCTGGGAGACGATGTTTGGCTTTGGGGTGTTGCTGGTTGGCGCTTCCGGGGTGTTCGGTGAGTTGCAGGACTCACTGAATGAGATCTGGGATGTGGCGCCGCGGCGCCATCCGGTATTCGCGTTGCTCATGGAACGCGCGACCTCGTTTGTCATGGTCCTGGTGATGAGTTTGCTCCTGCTCCTGTCGTTTCTTTTCTCGGCCGGGGTGGCGATGGTGAACAACTACTTGCATGGACTGTCGCCCGGACTTGGTGATGCCTGGGAGTTAGGCAATTCGGGCGTATCGCTGTTGATCACCGCTGTTTTGTTTGCACTGATCTATCGGGTGGTGCCTGACACCCGCGTCCTGTGGCGGGACGTCTGGGCTGGAGCCTTGATCGCGGCAGTGCTCTTCGTGGTGGGCAAATTCGTTCTGGCCTTCTACTTTGGCCGGAGTGCCATTGCCTCGAGTTACGGCCCCGCAGGTCCGCTTATCATCATCCTGCTCTGGGTTTTCTACTCCGCACAGATATTCTTTTTCGGTGCCGAGTTCACGCGGGTGTATGCATTGCACCGCGGCTCGCGGCGATCTGATATCGGCTTGCCGCAAGTGGATTGATGCCCGGCTCATGAGGGTCAACCGCGCGGGTGACCAGGTGCAAAATTCGAAGAGGTTGTTTTCATGGTGGCAATTCCGTTTCAGCCATCGGCGAAGTCAAGAACAACGCGTGACGCCACCTTGCCATGCACAAGGCGGTCGAGAATCCGGTTGATCGCGGAGAGCGGTTGCGATTCGATATCGGCCTTGACTTTGCCTTCACCGTGCTGGGCTTGTTGGCGGGAGTGCTGCTTGCGGGGATTCCCGGATCGCTGGCGGCCCTGCCGGTGATCGCCTCCTACGCCGCGATCGAACGCATTTGGCTAAAGCCGTTCCTGCGGGAAGGAGTTTCCGAGAAGCACAAACTGCGAAAGGACGAGGTGTTCGGGGAGAAGGAATGAGCGGGCGGAGTAGGGTTTTACCCCATTGGAAAGCGTCCCCGGTCGATGCATAATGCCCTCCGATATCCGCACCCATCGGGGGCACTGGGAGTTCCCATACCCGCTGCAAGTCGGACCGCTAGCAACCACCAATTTGGTAACCACGAAAACAACAGACATGAAAACACGAATTCGAATTCTAACGAAATATCAAGCCCGGCAATTGAATGCCATGGCAAGTTCAAAGCGCAACCGCCCTGCCCGCAAACCGCATGGGCTCATCGGCTCGGCGCTCGCAGGTTTGGGCCTGTTGTCACTCGTCACCGGTGCCACCGGGCAAGGCGTGCCGCTGGGCGCGGCGCAGAATGTCGCCATCGCCAGTTATGCCGGGGTGACCAATACCGGACCCAGCATTGTCAACGGCAATATCGCCCTTAGTCCGCTCATCACGATCACGGGATTCAGCGTCTCGAATCCACCCGGCCCGGGCATCGTGACCGGCACGGTTCATTACAATGACACGCCGGCCCAGAACGCCCGGGCCGACGCCATGACCGCTTACAATACATTGGCAGGTCAGGCCTATCTGCCGGCCAACGACAAGACGGGCGTGGACTTGGGTGGCTTGACGCTCACTCCGGGCGTTTACCATTTTAACACCTCGGCCGGATTGACCGGTGCCCTGACCCTCAATACCTTGGGCGATCCCAACGCGGTTTTCATTTTCCAAATCGGCAGCTCGCTGACCACGGCGACAGGCTCATCGGTCGTTGTGGCAGGTGGAGGCACCCCCAATATCTATTGGCAAGTCGGCAGTTCGGCCACGCTGAACTCCACCACCGCCTTTGACGGCAATATCCTCGCCCTGGCCAGCGTCACCATGAAAACCAATGCCTCTCTCGCAAATGGTCGCGCGATCGCCTTGAACGGATCGGTGACCATGGAGAGCAACGGGATCTCCTCCCCTGCGGCCCTCAACACGCCCGCCCTCGGCCGCTTTTGGAATGGCTCGGCCAGCAATCTCTGGTCGGGCACAAACTGGTCCGACAACGTCAACGCGTCCAACCCTCCGGTCCCGCTCGGTGCAAACGTCGATGTGACTTTCTCGGTCAACCCCACCCTGATCCCCACACCCATACCGATCCATCAAAGCACCCTCCTCGGCGGAGACCAGATGATTTCGAGTCTTACAGTCAATGATACGGCACCGGTGACCATCGGCGGCCCGGGCACCCTAACACTTAGAACGACCGGGCAATTAACCGGCATCAATGTCAACAGTGGCGCCGGCCTGACGACCATCAGCAGCAACCTGGTGCTGAGCGATCTGTCCTCCCAAGTCGTCACCGTCAACAATGCGGCAGGCATGCTCATCAGTGGCGTCGTCAGGGACGTCGTCGGGGGCAGCAATGGGCTGACCAAGGCGGGCACAGGCGTTTTGACCCTCACCGGCGCCAATACCTATACCGGGGCCACGGAGGTCACCAGCGGCACTATGCTGGCTGGCAACGTGTCAGCGTTTGGCAGCGGGGTGCTGGTCATCAACGGTGGCGTTGTCGACACCTACAAATCGCAGGTGCTCGGGATGAACGTGGGCGGCTACGTCCAAAACGGCGGCCAGATCCGCATGGACCTGGAAGGCACCACCCCCGACAAGTACACCCACTTTAACGTCCTCGAGCCCATCGATCCCACCGTCCCCCCCGTTCTCAGAGGCGGAACGGTGTTTGTCTATAACCTCAGTGGCAACTATGTGCCTTATGGCGCGTGGGTCGGCAACCCCAGCGGGGATGTGCAGAAAATCGTTCAAACCAGCCATGGCTTGAGCGGCCAGTTCGCCTCCAACTCGCCGACTTCCGATTTCTACAACGCGGCATTCAACGTGGACTTCCACTACCATCAGGGCGACACGCTGCTGTACCCGACGCTGACCTATGATCCCTTAAATGCCAAAGTCACTTGGGTCCAGCGGCCGTTTGACTCGCTGCCCGGCCTGACGGCCAATCAGGCTGCGGTGGGCGCGGCGCTCAATACATTCCAGTCTAACAACCCGGTGGATCCCGCTGGCATGATCACCTATCTCGACGGCCTGCCGATCGCCACCCTGCCGGATCTGTACAACTCGCTCATGCCAGGTGATCTGACGGCGATGTTCCAAATCGGGTTCGCTGGCGCGGACATGCAGAATGCCAACATCGAGCGACACCTCGAACTGGTTCGCCAGGCCCCACAAGGCTACACCCCGCCCCCATCCACCACCAGGTCTAAGGACAGCAAGGGTGGCGTGGTTGAATCCGCACCGGTGATGACCCGGGAAGACAAGCGCTGGAGCTTCTTCCTCGAAGGATCCGGAGAATTCTCGCGCGTAAATGGCGACCTCAACGCGTTCGGATACGACTTCAACACCGAGCGGGTGACGGTGGGTGCCGACCTGCGCGTGAGCGAAAACTTCGCGGTCGGCATCATGGGCAGCTACGCCGAATCGAATGCGGATCTGGCCCACGGCGGCTCCATCGACGTGAACACCGGCAAAGTGGCGGTCTATGCCACGGTGTTTGGCAACGGGTTCTATTTGGACGGATTGATTGGCGCCGGCTACAATTCGTATGACACCACCCGCGCCGGGTTGCTCGGCTATGCCAACGGCAGCACCAATGGCTGGGAACTCGACACTCTGCTTAACGGCGGATATGACATTCATCAGGGTGACTGGACCTATGGCCTCACAGCATCAGTGGCATACACCCGGGTGCAGTTCGACAGTTTCACGGAATCCGGTTCGCTGGCGCCGTTGGGCTACCCCAGCCAGGAACAGGAATCGCTGCGGACCAATCTCGGTGCCAGGATCGCTTACACCGCAACCATGGGTGGGATGAAGGTTACGCCCCAAGTGCGGGTGTCATGGCAGCATGAATTCCTCGACAGCACACAGTCGATGCGCTCGCAGTTTGCATTCGGCAACAGCCCTATGTTTACAGTGGACGGACCCAACATGGGAAGGGACAGCGCCCTCATCAGCGCCGGCGTGAACCTGCAGGTCACCTCGACTCTAAACATCTATGCGTATTACGACGGTCAGGTGGGTCGCTCCAACTACGTGTCTAACAACGTTTCGTTGGGTCTGAAATACGACTTCTAAACGCGACACCCGAATTCACGACTCCAACAACCGCCCCCGCCGCGAACCGGCGGGGGCGGCTTTGCGTGCAGCCCCGGACTCGGCTGGCGATGGGCTTCAAGATCCAGACTAGGGATTCACCCCATAGCGGAAAACAGAATCCTTGCACAGGGTGGACTCGCCGGCCGCGCCCGCCTGGGATCGCGAAGATGCCGGGTACCCTTTACAAATGATCCCCACACCATGCCCAGAAATTCAAACCAACCGAAATCGGCAGCCACTCTGCGCCGCCGCGCGAAGCAACTCGCAACAGGCCGTGCCGTGGCTTCAGCCACAACCTGCACGCAGGCTGACACCCGGCGCCTGCTCCACGAATCGGAGGTCCATCAGATTGAGTTGGAAATGCAAAACGCGGAGTTGCAGATTGCCCGCGATGCGGCTGAAGCCATGTTGGAAAAGCATGCGTCCCTCTATGATTCCGCCCCCGTCGGCTATTTCACACTCGCTGCCGACGGCGTCATCCGCGTGGCCAATCTAACCGGATCGGGGATGGTCGGCATCGAGCGTTCACGCCTGCTTGGCCGCGCTTTCGGCCTGCTGATTCCCGCGGACCGCCGGCCCGAGTTCGGCTCCTTCCTCAGCCGGGTCTTCGCGGGGCAGACTGAGCAATCCATGGATTTCGAATTGTTGTGCAAGGGCCAGCCACGCCGCTCCGTGAACATCGGGGCGCGGCGATCCCTCAACGGCGAGGAATGCAGCGCCGTGGTGATGGACATCACCGAACGCAAACGCGCTGAGGATCAACTGCGCATCTCGGAAATCCGTTACCGCCGCTTGTTTGAAGCGGCGCGCGACGGTGTCCTCCTCCTTGACCCGAGCACCGGCACGATCACCGACGCCAACCCGTTCATGACGGAATTGCTGGGTTATCCGCGGGATCGGCTGATTGGCAAGGAACTGTATGAGATCGGCCTGATCAAGGATGAGGCCGAGAGCCGGAACAAGTTCAAGAAGCTCAAGGGGGGCCAAGAGGTCCGTTACGAGGACCTGCCGCTTGAAAGGCAGGACGGACGGCATCAGGATGTCGAAGTGGTGGCCAATCTCTATCAGGAGAACGGCCGTGCCGTCATCCAATGCAATGTTCGCGACATCACCGAACGCAAGCACGCCGAGGTGGCCTTGGCCAAGGCGGCGCGCCAGCGTTTGGCGCTGTCCGAAATCTCCGCGCGGGTCGTTGGTCAAACGGCTCTGCAAGGGGTGTTGGATGTGGTCGTCTGCGCGGTGCGCGAATTGACCGGAGCAGCCGTCGCCGCCGCCGTCCGCAGCCATCAAAGGGATGAGTTTAGCACCGGCGCGGTATCGCGGGCTGAGGGACGCGCCTCGTGTCCGCCCGGCCAGATCTTCAACATCGGGAAGGGCGCGGTGTGCCTGGAGCAACTCGATCGCAACGCCTCGATTCGCATGACCGATCTGGAGTTGCGGGCGGACCCGGTCTTGCGGGATTTGGCCGAGAACCTCGGGCCGTTGCGCGGCCTGTTAGGGGCACGACTCATGGATGCCAAGTGCCGGTCGATCGGCGCGGTCGTGGTCAGCGACAAACAGAACGGTGGCGACTTCACGGAAGAGGATGAGCTGCTGCTCTCGCAACTGGCATCGATCACTTCACTGGCGATGCAGCACATCGAGGCCCGCGCCGCCGCCGAACACGCCGACCACGCCAAGGACAACTTTCTGGCTGTGCTCAGCCACGAGCTGCGGACGCCCTTGACGCCCGTGGTGTTGGGGATGTCGATGCTCCGGGACCGCACGGACCTCGATCCGAAGGTGCGCGAGGTGCTGGAGATGGTCCGCCGCAATGTGGATTTGGAGACGCTGTTGATTGACGACCTGTTGGATGTGACGCGAATCTCGCGGGGAAAGACCGAATTGCACAAGCAGCGCGTACAACTCGGTACTGTCATCCGGCAGGCGGTGGACGTCTGCAAGCCTGATATGGAAGCCCATGGTCTGTCCCTCGGGGTGGACTTGGGAGCGGCCGGACTCTGTTGGATCGAGGCCGACTTGTCCCGGTTGCAACAGGTTTTCTGGAATCTATTGAATAACGCGATCAAGTTCACGCCGGCCGGCGGCCATGTGGGAATTCGTTGCCATCGCAACGGGCACCATGTGGTCGCAGAGGTGAATGACAGTGGAATCGGAATGGAGGAGGAGAGTCTGTCCCGAGTCTTCAACGCCTTCGAGCAGGTGGAAAGCTCGATCACGCGGCAATTTGGCGGCTTGGGCTTGGGTTTGGCCATCAGCAAGGCGATGGTTGAAATGCACGGGGGTGTGATCGAAGCGCGGAGCAAAGGCCGGGATAAGGGAGCCACGTTCCGCATCAGGCTTCCGCTCGCTGCGCCCGCCGGGCCGCTTGCCGTGAATGGCTCGCCCGGGGTATCCGCGACTGCCCGGTCGCCACAACAAAGCGTCCGCCCCTTGAGGATTCTGTTGGTTGAAGACCACGGCGTCACCGCGAAGCTGACGAAAATGGTGCTGAGCGCCGAAGGTCATCGTGTCGAAACGGCCGGCGACGTGGCCACGGCATTGAAACTGGCTGGCCAAAAACCATTCGATCTCATGGTGAGCGATCTCGGACTGCCAGACGGCAGCGGCCATGAACTGATGCGAAAGTTAGGCGAGCGCGGGCACAGATTTCCCGGCGTCGCGCTGAGCGGCTATGGCATGGACGATGACCTTCGACGAAGCCGCGAAGCCGGCTTCGCCACCCATTTGACAAAGCCAGCGTCCCGCGAAGCCATTGTTGATGCCATCGCATCGGTCATGGCCATGGAACCGTGAGAAGGGCTTCGGACTGCGGCTTGAGTGGTAGCGTAACACCCCATGGCGCGTTTTCAGGCAAGACGACATACTTTCCGCATGCACCATCTCCGCTCCGCTTCCGCTGTCCTGCACTTCCGTCTCGCCGCGTTCTTGCTGTTCCTCATTTTCCTGCTCGCGCCCGTCGGTCTCGGCCTGCTGCTTCAGTCGCTCCTTACCAACAACTTCAAGTTGACCGTCGCGGGATCCGGCCTCGCGATTCTAAGCCTGGGCTTGGTCATCCCGCAGTGGGCTGTGGGGTCCCGCACCGGATGTCCGTTGTGTTGGACCCCGGTGCTCGCTCCGAAAGGATGCGCCAAACACCGCCACGCCAGGACGTTCATGGGCAGCCACTGCCTGCGGGTGGCCATCGCCATCTTGTTCAGGAAGCGATTCTGCTGCCCCTACTGCGATGAATCCACGGCGCTGGACCGCCCGAGTGCGCGCAATAGCGCCGCCGACCATTGGTCGCAACTGGATTGATGCCGCCGCCAAAGCGATGAAATGTCAGAACCAAGGCCTTTCTTTGCAATGCACTGGGCATCCGGGTCGCGGCCGGCGCGCTTTATCCGTTTGCCGTACTTCGGCTCAGCCCGATCATTGCCGGGGCCGCAATGGGCCTGAGTTCCGTTGCGGTCATCGGCAATGCCATGCGCCCGTGGAAGGTGAAACTGTGATGGGCTGCGGGAGTAGGGGAAGACCCCATTGTCCTATCTACGCGCTTCGCTACTTTGGTGCTTGTGAGAAAGCCAATCAGCAACGTCCCATTGCATGCCTCATCCCATGCCGAAACCTGTATGATTCACCACTTGTCCTGGGCCGTCGTGGCGGTGGCTTGGGTCATGGCAGTTGGCGATCCCCTGACCATGATTCCGAGCCGGGAATCCAGCCCGCAGGATCCTTTCATGGGCACGCGAGGCGAGGAGCTATCCGAACAACGGATTTCTAACGCGATTGGGGATTCTCCCTGGTCGGCGGTGCGGGCAACGTCATTCCACAGCGGCCCTGGGCAGGCCGGAAAGACGGAGGTCAACGCCTTGGATCCACCCGACGGTCGCCGCCTCAACATCGAGGAGACCTTTGAATTCATCGAGCGGATGGAGCGGGTCCCGTTAAGCGCCGCGGAAAGGCAGGACCTGGGGAAGGTCCTGAAATTCCGGTAGGGATACACCCCATGGCGATTCGCAGAGATTCATGAATCAACACCTGAAAATCCGTGCACAAGCCTGCTAACAGTGGGGCCTTGCCTGGCGCCTTCGCCGGGGAGGATCATCAACCACGCAGTGATGCTGAAGGCACCACGCCCAAGGAACGCGCCGAAGACAAGGGAGACTTGGAAAACGCGCGGGTGGATGTGCCAACAACTTCGGCTGGGCCACGCAAACCGTTTTGGAAATGCCTCGGTCCCGGACTGATCACCGGGGTGGCGGATGACGACCCCTCAGGCATCGGCACCTATTCCGTCACCGGTGCTCAGTTCGGCTATGGGTTGCTGTGGCTGACCCCGGTCTGCATCCCGCTCATGAGCGCAGTGCAGGAGATGTGCGGGCGCGTCGGGATTGTGACGGGTCGCGGGCTGGCCTCCGTCATCAAGCGGGATTATCCCAGGTGGCTCCTATACGCTACGGTGTTGCTCCTCATCGGCGCAAATGTGTTCAACATCTATGCCGATCTCAATGTCATGGCGGCATCCGCCCAAATGCTGTTCGGAGGGGAGTTTGCGCTCTGGTTGACGCTGCTTGCAGGGGCCACGGTAACGGCACAGATTCTGGTGCCGTACCATCACTATGTCCGGATCCTCAGATGGCTTTGTTTGGCACTTCTTGCCTATGTGGTCACGGCCTTGCTGCCGGCAGTGAAAAATGATTGGGCACAGATCGCGTATCATTTCTTTATTCCATCGTGGAATTGGAGCCAAGCCTTCATCATGACCATTGTGGGCTATTTGGGAACGACCATCTCCCCATACCTGTTCTTCTGGCAGGCGGGACAGGAGGTGGAGGAGGAGATTGCAGACTCAAAGGCTGACGCGCCGGGACACCGCACCGAACGCGTGAGCGCGGAGGAAATCCGCAACTTACGTGCCGATACAATCATCGGAATGCTCGCATCCCAAGCCGCGACATTTTTCATCATCATTTGCACAGCGGCGACGTTGCACACCAAAGGCATCACGGATATCAACACCGCCCAGGATGCCGCCAAGGCCCTGCTGCCCCTGGGCAAATCCGCCTATTGGCTTTTCACGTTGGGGATTCTTGGAACCGGGTTGCTGGCAATCCCGACCCTGGCCGGTTCGGCCGCCTATGCGGTCTCCGAAACGTTCGGCTGGCGCTATGGCCTCTACCGGCGCTTCAAGCGCGCACGCGGTTTCTATCTGACGATCGCAGCAATGATCCTTGCCGGTTATGCCATGAATTTCGTGCAGGTGATCAGTCCCGTCAAGGCGCTGCTTTACTCCGCTGTTCTGAATGGCGTGGTGGCCGTTCCGCTTCTGGTCGTCCTCATGTTTATATGTAACAATCCGAAGATTGTGAAGTCCAGGGTCAATGGCCGGGTTTCAAATGTCCTGGGTTGGCTGACGGTTGTGATCATGGGCACGTCGGTTGCCCTGATGTTCTGGGCGATGCTTGCGGGGCCGGGCAAATCGTCGATGTGATGATGCCGCCATCCGGACGGGATCCGCTGATTGGTGATACCCAGGTCTCGCCTCACTTCACCGATGGCCGCCTTGCCCTGGCGCGGTGCAGCTTGAACCCCTGATAGAGCAGCGCGCTGCCGATCCACACGGCAAGAGCCACAAGCGGATAGGCGATGAGACGGGGGACCAGCGCAAAGAGAATGGCCAGCGCCAGCAGCAACACGCCAACCGCCACCGTGATGCGGGCTTCGACAGGTTCGATCACCCGCCGGTGGGTGAATGCGGCGCCGACCACATTGGCGATGCGCACCACGCCGGCGGCGGCCCGCCCGGAACTTCCGCCACCACGGCGCGGCAAGCGCTGCCGGCGGCGCGGCTGATTCGGCGCGCGAACCTTGCTCCTGGCGTCCAGGATGATCTCCGTCGCGTTTTCCAGGTCCGCCTCGAACATCGCCTCCATCGAGCGCGCAAATGGCATATCTTCGACCACCACATCCATCTCGCAATTGCCGAACCAACTCGCGATGTTGAGGTTGGTGGAACCAACCCGCGCCCAGCGCCCGTCGGCGACGGCCGTCTTGGCGTGCAACATGGTTCCGTTCCACTCGAAGACACGCACTCCCGACTCTAACAACGCTCGATAGCCCGCGCGGGACAAGGGTTTGAGCAGCAGGATATCCGTGGCGTTGGGCACCAGCAGGCGCACGTCAACGCCGTCCTTCGCCGCGGACCTCAGCGCTTGCACGTAACTGGTCATGCCTGCGTAGTAGGCATCCGTTAGCCACAGACGCTTGGTGGCAAGCGCGGCGATGAGTTGATCGACGCGAAACATCCCGCCCGTGGACGGGGTGCTTGCCACCACCCGCAGGGCGGCCTCACCGTGCGCCGCGCTGGTGTCCGAAGTGACCGGATCTGTTTCCGCGATCGGTTCCCCGGTCATCGCCCAGACGGCGGCGAACGCCTGCTCCAATTCGGCCACGCATGCCCCGCGCAGCTCGACACCGGTGTCGCGCCATGGCTCGATTTTCTTGTCGGGATCGCCGGCCCACATTCGCCCGATGCACAAGCCGCTAACGAATCCGATCTCGCCGTCGACGCAGAGGGTTTTGCGATGGTTGCGGCTTAGCCAGCCAAAGGGGGTGTCCCAGCGCGCCGGGTTATAACATCGCACATCCACTCCGTCGGTACGCAGACGCTTCCAGAACGAGCGCGATGCAGTCCCCAGGCCGCCGAGCCAATCGTAGATCAGACGAACCCGCACGCCCTCCCTGGCTTTGGCCACCAGGGCATCGGCAAACATCCGCCCGGTGAGGTCGTCATGGATGATGTAACTCTCGAAATGAACGTGCCGCTTGGCTGCACCAATGGCAGCGAGCCAGGCTGGATAGTTTTCCCGCGCGTCTTTGAGCAGACGAATGCTGTTGCCAGGAATCAGGGAGGCTCCCGCCGCGCGTGAGAAGGCTTGGTTGGCAAGTCCGCGAACTGATGACGGTGATTCAACTGCGCGTTGGGAATGGAGTCCTGGGACACTCATGGTTCATGGACCTATCAGCGTGCAGCGCCAAAAAGCAAGGGGTTAATCAGCGGGCGAGGGCGGGCGCATCGCAGCCGGAATGATGCCCGGTGGTTGGGGTGAAAACCCCATGGCACGTCCTCCGGTCCACGGGCTAGTCTATGACCGCGTTGAAACCCCGAATTGTCGCACACCGATGAAAGTACAAACCATGATGGATATCGCCACCGCGCTGGTTGCAGACGACAAAGGCCTGCTGGCGATGGATGAAAGCACGCCCACCTGCAACCAACGCTTTGCCAGGCTGGGCATTGCGGAAACGCCGGAGGCGCGGCAGGCGTACCGGGAATGGATCGTGACGACCCCCGGCCTCGGCGAGTCCATCAGTGGCGCGATCCTCCACGACGAGACGCTGCGCCAGCAGATGGAGGACGGCACGCCATTGGTCGGTGTCCTCACTGCGGCACGGATCATTCCCGGCATCAAGGTGGACGCCGGCGCCAAGGAGATGGCGGGCCATCCCGGTGAGAAAATCACCGAAGGCCTCGACGGCTTGCGCGAGCGGCTCCATGAGTATTATCAACTCGGCGCGCGTTTTGCCAAGTGGCGCGCGGTCATCGCCGTGGGCGATGGCAATATTCCCAGCCGCGCTTGCATCGCTGCCAATGCCCACGCCCTGGCCCGCTATGCCGCGTTGTGCCAGGAACAAGGACTGGTTCCCATCATCGAACCGGAGGTGCTCATGGACGGCGGGCATTCGCTGGCGTGTTGCGGCACTCTAACAGAAAATGTTCTGTTTACGGTCTTTCAACAACTTCACATCCAACATGTGATGCTGGAATGCGTGATTCTCAAGCCTAACATGGTTGTCGCCGGGTTGGCCTGCCCGAGGCAGGAATCCGTGGACGAAGTGGCCGATGCGACGGTGACCTGTTTGCTGCGCTGCGTGCCCGCCGCGGTTCCGGGAATTGCGTTTTTGTCAGGCGGCCAATCCGCCGAACTCGCCTCGGCCCGCTTGAATGCCATGAATGTCAGATGCGGGCCGCGTGCGCCGTGGGCCTTGGCATTTTCGTTTGCCCGCGCCATCCAGCAACCGGCATTGGAGATTTGGCGGGGCGACGAGGCCAACGTGTTGGCGGCACAACAGGCGCTCTATCATCGCGCCAGGTGCAACCGGGCCGCCCGCCGTGGCGAATACGCCGGCGCGATGGAATGAGCCTTGAGGATCACGCGCGACGATTAGGGTGGACGGGAAGGTTCTCCGATTGTATTTCTCACGTGTCGTCCGTAATCGCTTGCCGAAAAGGAGAACTCTAGCCGGTTTCTGAACGTCCCACCGAACGATTTGCCCCATGTCAGTCGAATTCAAAGATTACTACAGCACGCTCGGGATTGGCCGCGATGCGAGCGATGCCGACATCAAGAAGGCGTTTCGCAAGCTCGCGCGCAAATACCACCCCGATGTGGCGAAGGACAAGGCGTCGGCCGAAGAACGATTCAAGGAGATCAATGAGGCGAATGAAGTGCTGAGCGATCCCGAGAAACGCAGGAAATACGACCGCCTTGGTGCCGACTGGCAGCATGAAGGCGCCTACCAGGCACCTCCGCATGGCGCGCGGGAGAGTGGCGAGGAGTTTCATTTTGGCGGTACTGGCTTCAGTGATTTTTTCGAGCAGTATTTCAGCGGCGGCAGCCGCTATGGGTTTTCGCAAGAGTCTTTCGCAGAGCCTCCAAACAGGACCCGGCCCAGACGCGGCCATGACATCGAAGGTGATATTCTCGTCACCTTGGAAGAGGTCATGCATGGGGCGATTCGGTCCATTTCCCTGCAATCGGTGAACCGCCAGACTGGCAAGACAGACACGCAATCGTTTCAGGTGCGAATCCCGCCCGGGGTCACCGAGGGGCGGCGAATCCGCGTCCCTGGCCATGGCGAGGCGGGTCATGACGGAGCTGCCGCCGGTGACCTATACTTGCGGGTTCGCCACGCCGCTCATCCGGATTTCACCAGCCGCGAAGCGGATCTCTTCCGCGATCTCAACATCGCACCGTGGGAAGCCGTTCTGGGCTCGGAGGCGGTGGTTCATTCTCTCGACGGGCCGATCAAACTCCGCATCCCAGCCGCCGCGGAGAATGGCCAGCAACTTCGCGTGCGCGGCCGGGGGCTGCCCAAGGGCAAGAGCGGCGAGCGCGGCGATTTCCATGTGATTCTCAATATCCAGATCCCTGCCGCTCTTCGTGAGGAAGAACGCGCCCTTTGGGAAAAACTCCGTGACACATCCACCTTTCGCCCACGTCCCGCATGAAACCCGATTTTCCCCAAGAAGACGAGAGCCGCACGGTTTACGATCCGGAATGCGAAGCCGCATACTCTCTCGAAGTCGTCGCCGAACTGGCGGGTGTGAGCATCCAAACCGTGCTGCATTATCATGAGATCGGAGTGATATCACCGGCCACGGATGCACTGGGATTCGACACCGAAGGTCTGCGCCAACTCCGCCGCATCGAGCACTTGCGCTGTGCCCACGAGTTGAATGACAGCGGCTTGCGATTCGTCTTGGATCTATTGCATGAGGTCGAGCAGTTGCGCCAGGAACTGCGGCAAAGGTCCCGGTAGGGTAACACCCCATGGGCAGGCACCCGCAATCATGGCACATTTGCCTTGCAGAAAATCACCCGGCAGCGATCATCATCATGGATGGCGGATGGTCACTGTTGCCAATGAAAGCGATCATGAACGAATCTCCATTGAGTCGGCTGTCAGACACCTATCTGGCAGCCCTCCAGTCCCATTTCAAGCAAGGTCCCAACCTGAGCCTGCAAGCCGCGCATGAAATCGGCCGGGAGGCGGTGGCCATCGGCTTGGAGACGTTGGATTTGGCCAGGATTCACGAACAGGCGCTGGCCGCACTGGTCGTGCCGACGGGCCCGGTTGCCGGACGCGAGGAGTTGCGCGCGCGGGCGGCGGCCTTTTTCACCGAGGCGATCACGCCGATCGAGGAGACGCACCGCGCCGCACTGGACGCTAGTGCCAATTTGACCCAACTGCACGCGGCGCTGGACGAGCGGATGCTGAATCTGGCGGATGCCAGCCACGAATTGCAACATGAAATCGCCGGGCGGACGACGGCGGAGACAGCCCTCACGAAAAGCCAGCGGTCCTCCGGTCAGTTGCTCAAGGACTCACGGGTCCTCGAAAAGCAGTTGCGGGACATGGCCCACACGCTCCTGACCACCACCGAGGCCGAGCGGCATCGATTGAGCCTGAAGCTCAATGACGAGATCGCCCAGATTTTGTTAGGAATTAACATTCGGATCCTGGCGTTGAAAAATGACATCGCCAACAACCACACAGACCTTGCCCATGAGATCGCGGCCACCCGGCAGTTGGTTGACGACTCCGCGAAAATCATCAGCAGCTTAGCCCATGAATTCAGCATCCAACATGAACGATGAGAGGACCGAGCTGTCGCGGCTCTATCAATTGGCATTACGGAAGCAACTGACTCAAGGTGTCGGCGTGGACCTCGAGGAGGCGCGGGAGCTTGGGCGTCACGCCATGACCCTGGGGCTGGAAACCCTGGACATGGCCAGGATTCACGAGATTGCCATGGTCTCGCTGGTGCTGCCCGGCGGCTCCGTCAGCACCAACAACAATCTGATGGGCCGGGCGGGACTGTTTTTTGCCGAAGCCATCACCCCGATCGAGCAGACGCATCGCGGGGCGCGCGAAGCGAACACCCAACTCAACCAGATCGTCAAGACCCTCAGCCAGCGCACCCTCGAACTGGCCAACTCCGTCGAGGAGCTGAAACAGGAGATCCTTCAGCGCAAGGTGGTGGAGGAGTCCCTGCGGGCCAGCGAACTGACCACGCTCATGTTGTTGGAAAAGTCCCAACAGATGCAAGAGGAGTTGCGGCATTTGTCCCGCCAGTTGTTGTCCGTGCAGGAAGAGGAGCGCCGCAAGATCAGCCGCGAGCTGCATGACGTCATCGCCCAGACGCTGACCGGTATCAATGTGCGCTTGGCAGGTTTGAAGGCCGAGTCCACCACCAGCACCACCGAACTTCACAAACAGATCACCAGCACCCAGCGACTGGTTGAGAAATCCGTGGACATCGTGCATCGCTTTGCCCGCGAATTGCGCCCCACGCTGCTGGATGACCTCGGCTTGATTCCCGCGCTTCAGGCACACCTCAAAGGCTACATGGAAGACACCGGCATCCGCGCCAGCCTCAGGGTGTTTGCCGGGATTGAGGAAACCAGCGGCACGCTGCGCACGATGCTCTATCGGGTCGCCCAGGAGGCGCTCACCAACGTGGCCCGCCATGCCAAGGCGAGTCAGGTGGAAGTGACCATCGAATCGCGCGACGGCGGCATCCGGATGGCCATTGTTGACAACGGCCAGGGCTTTGAAGTGGATGGCAAATCCAGCGCCAGGAAACACAACCGGTTGGGCCTGCTGGGCATGCGGGAGCGCGTCGAAATGCACGGCGGCACGTTTGGCGTGGATTCCGCCCCCGGCCGCGCCACCACTGTTTGCGTCGAAATCCCGCCGCCGAAAATCCGCAAGAAAAAAGATCTGTTAGACAAAACGGACAACCCCAACACCCCATCCCCATGAACCCCATTACCGTTCTGCTGGCAGAAGACCACATGATCGTCCGCGAAGGCCTGTTGGCCCTGCTCAAACAAGAGACCGACATCCAAGTCGTCGGCGAGGCGGAAAACGGCCGCCAGGCGGTGGCGCTGGTCGCCGATCTAACACCCGATGTGGTGGTCATGGATATCGCCATGCCGCTGCTCAACGGCTTGGAATCGACGCGGCAGATTCTGCATGCCTCGCCCACGACCCGGGTGATCATCCTCTCCGCGCACGGCGACGACGCCTATGTCGAGCAGGCCATGGCGCTGGGCGCGGCGGGCTACCTGATCAAACAAACCGCTTCCCACGTGTTGGCCGTGGCGATCCGCGAGGTTGTCAAGGGGCACCGGTTCTTCAGCCCGACCATTTCCAATCGCCGTTACCATCACCAGCGCAAGGCCAAGGCAATGGGCGAACTGCCGAAGAAAGGCGCCGCTCACCTCACGTCGCGCGAGATGGAGGTGCTCCAACTTATCGCCGAGGGCAAGGCGAACAAGGAGACCGCCGACGAGTTGCACATCAGCATCAAGACCGTGGAAAAACACCGCCAGAAGGTCATGGAGAAACTCAACATCCACGACACCGCCAGCCTCACCCGCTATGCGATTTCCGCCGGCATCATCGAAAGCAGCGTGCAGGTGACCATCCTCTAGCGCTCACCGGAGACACCTGCCCGGGCTGCGGGTAACGGACCAGCCGCAACGAGCCTTTTCTTCCGCGAATCCACCACCAGCGACAAACCCTCAAGACTGCGTGCACTCTAATGCCTCTTTTCGCCATGGGTAAATCCGATCCGAGAGAATCGACCACCTCTGGCCACCGCGCCAAGCGGCCCGCCGCAGGCCATCCCGAGGCTTCGGCCCGGCCCCGCGCCCAGGCCGACGCACAGCCCCTGCTCCACGAACTGGAGGTCCACCAGATCGGGCTGGAGATGCAGATCGCGGAGCTGCAGCTTGCCCGCGATGCGGCCGAGACCATGTTGACTAATCTGCGTGTCTCGGAAATCCGCTACCGCCGGCTGTTTGAAAGCGCGCACGACGGCGTGCTCCTGCTCGACCCCGAAACCGGCAGGATCACCGACGCCAACCCGTTCATGACGGAATTGCTAGGCTACCCGCGCGACCAATTGCTAGGCAAGGAGCTGTTTGAGATCGGCCTGCTCAAGGATGAGGCCGCGAGCCGGAAGATGTTCCAGAAGCTCAAGAGAAACCATGAGATCCGTTACGAAGACCTGCCGCTTGAAGGCAAGGACGGACGGCAGCACGAAGTCGAGGTGGTGGCCAATAGCTATCAGGAAAACGGCCGCGCCGTGATACAATGCAACATTCGCGACATCGCCGAGCGCAAACGGGCCGAGGCCGCACACCAGCGCCTCGCGGTGGTGACCGCCTCGAACCTGAAATTGCAGAAGGAAATCGCCCGCCGCCAGGCGGTGGAAGCCGCTCTTCAGCAGAGTGAGCAACAACAAAGCCAGTTGCTCAGGCAATCGCAGTTGCAGCAGCAACGGCTCCGCCATCTTTCCCATCAGATTCTGCACGCCCAGGAAGAGGAGCGCAAACGCATCAGCCGTGAACTCCATGACGTCGTCGCCCAAGCCCTCGTCGGCATCAACGTCCATGTCTCGGCGCTCACCCAGGGCAACGGGGGTGATCCCGAAGTCCTCGAGCGCAAGATCGCCTGCATGCACCAGGTGCTGGAGGAATCGCTGGATATCGTGCATCGCTTCGCGCGGCAGTTGCGCCCGGCGATGTTGGACGACCTCGGGCTCATTCCCGCTCTCCAGGCGTTCCTGAAGGGTTTCATGGAAGACACCGGCGTGCGCGCCAGTCTCAAGGCGTTCGGCGGTATCGAACAAGCGAGCGACGCCGTGCGCACCGTGCTCTATCGCGTGGCCCAGGAGGCGCTCACCAACGTCGCGCGCCATGCCAAGGCAAGCCGGGCGGACGTGAGCATCCAGCGCCTCGATGGGTGCATCCGCATGGAAATCAAGGACGATGGCCATGGCTTCAAGGTGAATGCGAAATCCAGCGCCAGGAAGCACCAGCGCTTGGGCATTCTTGGCATGCGCGAACGGGTCGAGATGATCGGCGGCACGTTTTGCGTCGAATCCGCCCCCGGTCACCCCACCACCGTCCGCGTCGACCTCCCCGCGGGAAAAGAAGGTTCAAAGAAGTCCGCCCCGTAGGCGCATTCGTTAAAATGCGATGTAGTCCACACGGTCCCCTGTGCGGACCTTCCGTAGGTGAACTGCGGCACTGAGGCGATTTTCGGAGTTCCCTGGTGCATTCGGATCGAAGACCGCACAGGGGACTGTGCGGACCACTACCCCCTGAATCTTATGGGGTGAACACCCCATGGCACTCCCCCGCCGTCACCCGTAGGGTCACTGCACGACGTCGGACGGCCCGCCCACTGGCGCATTCCCCCATAAACTCAAACACGCATGATCCAAACGCCACAGATGGCCCGTAAACTTGTGGCTTCCCTTGTGGGAGTCTTGCTGCTGGTGGCGTTGGTGGCGACACCCTCGTTCTGGGCATGGCGACAAACCCATGAAGCGGCGGATGCACGCAGGCACGCCTTCATGGTGATTGACCGCGCGAAAGGCCTGATGTCCGATTTGATAGATGCCGAGACCGGCCAGCGCGGTTACCTGCTCACGGGCGACGAGACGTTTCTGGAACCGTATTTGGCGGTGCGCGAAGGCATCCTCGGCCAGTTGCGGGAATTTCGCCAGATGTCCCAAGCCGGTGCCGCCACCCCCCATCTGGACGCGCTGCCTGAATTGATCGAGGCGAAATTGACCTATCTGGCTCAGAACATCGAGTTGCGCCGCAACAATGACCTGCCTGCGGCGCTGGCAAATGTGAAGAGTCCCCATGGCAAGCAGTTGATGGATTCGATTCACGCCGAGGTGGGTGCGGTCATCCGGATCGAGCAGGCCACGCTGGCGCAGAGCGACGTGGCGTTCCAAGCGAACCTGCGCCGCCTGTTCACCCTCATCGCTGGCGCCAACCTCTTCACGTTGCTGGTTTCCCTTGGATTCGCCTACCTGATCTATCAAAACTCCCGGCGCCGGCTGGAGAATCTCGTTCACGCCAAAACCCGCGACTTGCTCGAGGTGCAGAGGCAAACCAACGACCGGCTCCAGCAGGCCAACCTCTCCTTGCGGCTCAGCGAGGAAAAGATTGCCGTGACCCTCAACTCGATCGGTGATGCCGTGTTGGCCACCGATGCCAACGCCTGCGTCACCAGCCTCAATCCCGTGGCCGAACAACTCACCGGCTGGATTCAGGCGCAAGCGCTCGGCCGCCCGGTGAGCGAGGTGTTTCACATCATCAACAAGGAAACCCGCCAGCCCGCCACCATCCCGGTGGTGGCCGCTCTGGCGCAGGGCACGAGGCAAGGGCTGGCCAATCACACCGTGCTGATTGCGCGCAATGGCGGCGAGTGCGACATCGCCGACAGTTGCGCGCCGATTCGCGACCGTGACGGCCAGGTGGTCGGTGCCGTGCTGGTGTTCCGCGACGTCACCGCGGAATACGTTGTGCAGCAGGAACTGCGCGACAGTTCAGCACTGGTCCAAACCATCCTCAGCACCGTGGTGGATGGCATCATCACCCTCCATGCGGTCACCGGCAAGATCGAGACGGTCAACCCGGCCGCGGAGCGGATGTTCGGTTATTCCGCGGCGGAACTGCGCGACCAATCCGTTAGTATGCTCATCCCCGAGGTGATTGACGCTCAACACCTCGATGCCCTCAAGCCCGTCGCCACGGATGCTGCGACGCTTGGAAGCGAGATCGGACGCGAGGTGGTCGGGCACCGCAAGGACGGCGCTCCGTTTTCGTTAGAAATTGCGGTCAGCGAAATGTGGCTGCGCGGCCAGCGGTATTTCACCGGCATCCTGCGCGATCTCACCACGCGCAAACAGGCGGAAGAGGCGCTGCTCAAAGCGGGCGCCTTGCAAAGCGCGATCTTCAACAGCGCCAATTTCTCCAGCATCGCCACCGATGCCAAGGGCGTCATCCAGATCTTCAACGTCGGCGCCGAGCGGATGTTAGGTTATGCCGCCGCCGAGGTGATGAACCGGATTTCGCCGGCCGACATTTCCGACCCACAGGAACTCATCGCGCGCGCCACCGCCCTCAGCACCGAACTCGGCACACCGATTACTCCGGGCTTCGAGGCTCTCGTGTTCAAGGCCTCGCGCGGCATCGAGGACATTTACGAGTTGACCTATATCCGCAAGGATGGCAGCCGCTTCCCTGCGGTGGTGTCGGTCACCGCCTTGCGCGACGCGCAAAAGGAAATCATTGGCTATCTGCTCATTGGGACCGATAACACCATCCGCCAGCAGATTGAGGAAGAGCGCAAGCGTGTGGACAGGGTGCTGCAGGAAAACACCATCGAGCTTGAAAAGGCCAAGGCTGCCGCGGAGAAGGCCAATCAGGCCAAGTCCGACTTCCTTTCCGGAATGAGCCATGAACTGCGCTCGCCCCTCAACGCGATCCTCGGGTTTGCACAACTCATGGATTCCGACACGCCACCGCCCACCCCCCTCCAGAAGGGCAGCATCGACCAGATCCTGCACGCGGGATGGTATCTGCTGGAGTTGATCAACGAGATCCTCGATCTGGCGGTGGTCGAGTCCGGACGCCTGGCGCTTTCGCTCGAGCCGGTGTCGCTGCCCGACGTCATGCTTGAATGTCAGGCCATGATCGAACCACAGGCGCGGAAGCGCGGCATCAGCATGACCTTTCCCTCGTTTGCGGACCCCTGTTATATCAAGGCCGACCACACCCGCGTCAAACAGGTGCTCATCAACCTGCTTTCCAACGCGATCAAATACAATCAAACCGGAGGCTCGGTCGGCGTGGACTGTGTCCTGACATCGCCCGACCGGTTTCGCGTCAGCGTGAAGGACACCGGTGCGGGACTACCTCCGGAAAAGCTGGCACAGTTGTTCCAACCCTTCAACCGGCTCGGCCAGGAGGCCGGCAGCGAGGAAGGCACCGGCATTGGCCTGGTTGTCAGCAAGCGCCTGGTCGAACTCATGCAGGGCCGGATCGGCGTGACCAGCACGGTTGGGGCGGGCAGTGTCTTCTGGATCGAACTGGTGGCCGAAACCGATCCCCATGCGGCACTGATCAAAGCCGCATGCGCCACGCCTGCAGCGCCTCCGGCACTTGATGGCCTGCGCCCTCGCCTCCTGCTTTATGTCGAGGATAATCCCGCCAACCTCAGCCTCATCGAGCAACTCATCGCACGCCGCCCGGATATCCATTTGCTCACAGCCCAGAACGGCAGCGATGGCGTCAATCTCGCGCGTGCCCGCCTGCCGGATGTCATCCTCATGGATATCAACCTGCCCGGCATCAACGGCATCGAAGCGATGAAAATCCTCCGCCAGGACCCGGCCACGGCGCACATCCCCGTCGTGGCTCTCAGTGCCAATGCCATCCCGCGCGACATCGCAAAGGGCCTCGAAGCGGGTTTCTTCCGCTATCTAACAAAACCAATCATTGTCAACCAATTCATGGAAACCATGAACGAGGTCATGGAGTTGACATCCACCGGTAGGGTTTGTCCCCATAGGACGGCAGAGATTATGAATGTAGATTCAACATGTTAGCCGTCGGAACGTACACATCCGGTGTCGCACTGGCGGCGATCTACCATAGAAACACACCACAATGACAAAACTCGAAATCAAGGGCGACTGGAACATCACCAAGGGCAAGCTCAAACAGAAATGGGCCAAGCTCACCGACGATGATCTCCAATTCGTCGAAGGCAAGAGCGAGGAATTGATAGGCCGCATTCAGAAGCGCACCGGCGAAAGCCGTGAAGCGGTCGAAAAAGCCGTCAAGGAATCCTGTGCTGCCTGCGGCTGCAAATAGGCCGCTTGTGCTGCCAGCGGACGTAGGGAAATCCTGCGTCTGCTGGCTATCAGCGGAGGCAAGCGGGCCGCTCGCCTGCCTGCGCCAAGAGGGGAACGGGCGGCTCGCCCGTTCGCCAATGAAGAGCACGGGCGGGCCGCCCAATACTGTCCGTTTTGCGCCCTTTGATCGGAAAACAGGCGTCCCGCCTGTTAGGGAAGACAGCGCGTCCCGCCTGTCCGCCAAGGAACCGACAGGCTGGAAGCCCGTCGGCCTAGACAGGCGGGACGCCTGTCCTCCTGCTAACCGGACAGTATTGGGCGGGCCGCCGGTGTCCCCCTTTGTGGAGCGCATGCCTTTCGTGTATATATAGGTTCCAATGCATGCCCGCAGCGGAAATCACCTTCATGAAAACACCCATAAAGCCACCCGCCGGCACACATGATTCCGTTGACCTCCTGGCCAAGGCGCGTGCGGAGGCTGCCGCCGTCCTCAATGACCTGGGCTCGCAACCCGACGGTTTGAGCGACGCGGAGGCTGCCACCCGCTTGCGGCAGGTGGGGACCAACGAAATTGCCCGCGAGCACCGCCAATCCGGCTTGATGCGGCTCTTGGGCAACATCAGAAATCCATTGGTGCTGTTGCTGATGGCGCTGGCGGTGTTGTCATTTCTAACTGGTGACCAGCGGGCCACCGTGGTGATTCTGGTGATGGTGGTGCTGGGCGTGGTGTTGCGCTTCGTCCAGGAGATGCGTGCCGACAACGCGGCCGAGAAACTCAAGGCGATGGTCAGCAACACGGCCACCCTGGTGCGCGGCGGCAAGGAACGGGAGGTCCCGCTCAAGTTGCTGGTTCCTGGCGATATCATCCGCCTCGCGGCCGGTGACATGGTGCCAGCGGATGTCAGGGTCCTGTCCGCCAAGGATTTGTTCCTCAACCAAGCTGCTCTAACAGGTGAGGCGCTGCCGGTGGAACGCAGCGCCGCGCCGGCGCCAGCGGAACTCGCCAACCCGCTCGAGTTGCCCAACCTCTGCTTCCTCGGCTCCAACGTCGAGAGCGGATCAGCCACCGCCGTGGTCATCCACACCGGCGATCATACCTATTTCGGCTCGCTGGCGGCCAGCATCGTCGGCCAGCGGGAATTGACCAGTTTCGACAAGGGCGTCAACAAGTTCACCTGGCTGATGATCCGCTTCATCGCGGTGATGGTTCCGGCGGTGTTCCTCATCAACGGGCTGGGCAAGCACAACTGGCTGGAGGCGTTCATGTTTGCCATGGCCGTGGCTGTCGGGCTGACCCCCGAAATGCTGCCCATGATTGTCACCGTCAACCTGTCCAAGGGCGCGCTGGCCATGTCCCGCAAAAAGGTGATCGTGAAACGCCTCAACGCCATTCAGAATTTTGGCGCCATGGATGTGCTGTGCACCGACAAGACCGGCACCCTCACCCAGGGCAAGATCGTGCTCGAAAAACACCTCGACGTCTATGGCGAGCCCAGCGAGAAGGTACTGCATTTCGGCTACCTCAACAGCTTCCACCACACCGGCCTGAAGAATTTGCTGGATCAGGCGATCCTGGACCATGAGGAGTTGAAGGATCACCTCCAAGCCGATGCCAAATACCGCAAGATCGATGAGATTCCGTTCGACTTCGTGCGGCGGCGCATGTCGGTGGTGGTCGAAGATGAGGCCGGCTTGAACACGCTGATCTGCAAGGGCGCGGTGGATGAGGTGCTGGATTGTTGCACCAGGGTGGAAGTCAAAGGCGAACTCATCGAGGTGATGCCGGAGCACGACGCCAAACGCCGGCAGTTGGCGGACGACTTGAACAGTCAGGGGTTCCGGGTCATCGCCTTGGCCTACAAACAAATGCCGGACGCCCCCGATGAACCGGTTTACGCGGTCAAGGACGAGTCCGACCTGGTATTGTTAGGTTTTCTGGCCTTCCTCGATCCGCCCAAGGACACCGCCACCGAGGCGTTGCAGCGGCTTCACAAACTGAACGTGGACGTCAAGGTTCTCACCGGCGACAATGAGCTGGTCACCGCCTATATCTGCAGGCAAGTTGGAATGCCGGTGGAACACCTGCTGCTAGGCTCGCAAATCGAAACGATGGGTGAGGCTGAATTGGCCGATGCCGCCGGCGCCGCCAGTGTCTTTGCCAGACTGGTTCCGGCGCACAAGGAGCGCATCATCCGCGCGCTCCAGAGCAGGGAACATGTGGTGGGCTTCATGGGCGATGGCATCAACGACGCCCCGGCCTTGAAGGCCGCCGATGTGGGCATCTCGGTGGACAGCGCGGTGGATATCGCCAAGGAGTCGTCAGACATCATCCTGCTGGAAAACAGCCTGCTGGTGCTCGAACAGGGCGTGATGGAAGGACGGCGCGTGTTCGGCAACATCGTCAAGTATATCAAAATGGCCGCCAGTTCGAGCTTCGGCAACATGTTCAGCGTCGTGGGTGCCAGCGCGTTCCTGCCGTTCCTGCCAATGCTGCCGATCCAAGTGCTGACCAACAACCTGTTGTACGACTTCTCACAGACGACCATCCCGACAGACCAGGTGGACGCCGAATGGCTGGTCAAGCCGCGCCAGTGGACGATCGGCCGGATCCTGCGCTTCATTTTGTTTATCGGTCCCATCAGCTCGATCTTCGACTATCTGACGTTTTTCATGATGTTATACATTTTCAACTGCTGGCACAACCCGGCCCTGTTTCAGACCGGCTGGTTCGTGGAGTCCCTCTTCACGCAGACCCTGATCATTCACGTCATTCGCACCAACAAGATCCCGTTCATCCAAAGCCGCGCCAGTTGGCCGCTAATCCTCACCTCCCTGCTCATCGTCGCGGGCGGCGCGTGGCTGACGATTTCGCCCTTGGCAGATGCGCTCGGGTTTGTCCCGCTGCCGCCACTCTACTGGCTCTATCTGGTCCTAATGCTGATCGGTTACGCGCTCCTGACCCAGGTTGTCAAGACCTGGTTCGTCCGCAGGATTGGCGAGTGAGAGCGGAGCCGCAGGTGGCTGCCGCGTCTCGCGGCAGGCCGTGTCGGCGGCGTCTCGCCGCCAGGCCCGGATCAGGTCATGAGGCACGCGTCATGCGTCCTAAGGCAAGGGGTATTGCCACCACCCCGGCTGGACTCCCGGCGCCGGAAGCGGCGCAACGTCTCGCCGCTCACGGCCCGAACGAACTCAAGGAAGCCAAGCCCACCAGCCTGTTGTCGATTGCGTGGAAAAAAGGCTGGAAAATTTCAACAAGATGGGGTAGCCTCCCCCCGTGAAACCCCGCGAATGCAAAGCCTTGATCCCCAAAGGAACCTATGTGCCGTCGAACTTGTCGCCAGCGCAATGGCGCAAACAGGCAATGTCCAACAACCCGAATACTATGGCCTCCAAGGGCAGTTTCGTGGCAGGCCTTGGGTTCGCCAAGGAGACGCCTCCAGCTTCGCAGAAATCGAGGCTCAAGACGCCTGCCTAGCGGAGTGGGCACGGACGACCGGCAATCACGTGGAATTTCCGGAAATTGAACTTCTTTCTGCCCTCGCGGTTCTCGAATTCAAGGGCAACGAGCATGACGTGCTTGCGTTTAGAAGAAACGAAGGATCCTTCGTCATCCGCCGCACCAAACTCGACATGTTCGGGTTGCCGGGCCGCACTCCGGGCGAATACCTACAGCGCTGGCGCTTGCAGAACGCCGCCTTCCCGGACACCGCTGCCAGCTTCATCGGCTACACCACGAACGCCCGCGGCAATGGTGTCATCCTCACCTCGCAACGCTATTTTGAAGGGACCAAAAAGTCCCAGAAAGGGATCGATCAGGCCTTCTTCCTGTTGGGATTTCAACGCATCGCGGGTGGCGAACCGTCCTATCGCAATGCCTCAAGCGGAGTGGAAATTCACGACGCCAAGTCCGACAACGTCATCTTCGACAAGGCCGGCAACATGCACCCCTTCGACGTCTGGATCAACGATCCCAACGACACCTTCGGACTGCTCGCGGATTGAGGCCGGTCCGGCGTTCGAAGTCGTCTGAATCGCCCCGTTCAGTTGGCCCCGCAATCGACCTACGGCACTTGACTCGCAATGGCGGGCCTTGGTTTCTGCTCTTTTCCCTCGCCACTCCGGACCGCGGCCGCTAGATTCCCAACGTCACGCGGGAGCCCTCATTCAGGCTCCTGCCTGGCTGCCTACACCAATCGCCGACCATGGGGAAATTCGACGCGCTTATGGCAAGGTGCTTGTGCTGCACCGCGAAGGCGGCGTGGAATGGCGCGTCGTCCGCCTCGATGCCAAAACCCAGCGGCCAAGCCTCGGCGACAAGTTGCGGGTCGCGGACCTGGCGGGTTGGGGGCTTTGAAGAGCGCAATGCGCCTCGACCCGCCAACGAAATATGCCTGAACCCGGCGTGTCGCGCCGGATTCAGGCATATGTGTTTGTTGCGTTAGAACGACGCCTGGTTTCCCGGGCTAGTTCGAGCGATAGGTTCTGGTTTCCACGGTGCTTGACTGCGGCTGTCTAAGCGTTGTCTGTTCCGTTGTCGTCGTGCGAGTGTGGGTGGTGGGTTCCCGTTGCTCCACGGTGGTGCAACTGGTGACGAAGCCGAGGCTGCCGAGGGCCAGAATACTGACGATAAGTGTTTTCATGGGTGGTGTTTGTTGGTTGTGCTTGTTCGGGGCGGTCGCCGTGGCTCTCTCATATTCAGCTCCGCGACCCTTCTCCGTCACTCCTCGGTGGTAGTGGTGGTGGTTTCTTTTTTCTCGGTGACCACGGGCGGGACGACAACGGCCTTGCGCACAATGACTTTGGTGGCCACGAGCTTGCCGCCGATCTTGGTGTAATACACCGTGACTGGCAGACCGGACTTCACCGTCTTGACGGAAACGGCCTTGCCATTCTCGTCCACATAGGTGGTTGTCTTGCTCGAGCTGTAGTGCACCGGGTCGGTGCTGGTGGTGGTCTTGATGACGATCCCCTCCGGGCTAAACTCGCTGATGGTTCCAGCGGAAGTCGTGGTGGTGGTGGTCGTGGTACTTTCCTCGGATGCTTGTGCGAGGGCAGCGGTGGTGATGGCGAGTGTTCCTGTGACCAGAAGCACTCCGATTGATTTGCGGATGTTGTATTTCATACGACCGGACCCTACGACCCAAACCGACACGTCACAATGGGGTGTAACCCTAATGAATCTGCAACTTGCAAAGTAGGGTATCACCCCATGGCAAAGGCGCCGTTATCAGGTTCTATTTCCCTTGTCCTGACTCGGCGCCGACGCTGCCAAAACTGGACGTCAGACAGCGGAGGTTCGCTGTCGGTGCGTCGGCCTAATCATCGAAAGAAAACATATTATGTCACTGGGAACAATTCTGTTAGTATTACTCATTCTGATGGTGGTCGGCGCGCTGCCGACCTGGCCGCACAGCCGGAACTGGGGATATGCCCCGAGCGGCGGGCTGGGCTTGATCCTTGTCGTTCTGCTTGTGCTGTTTGTGCTGGGCAGGATCTGAACCGGCGCTGCCCTGATGGGTGTTGGGGTGAACACCCCATAGCGCTGCGCTAGGGCCCGGGTCTACTGTTGTCCGATGACAACGACCAACCAACTAAACAACATGAAGAACAAAGCACTTTTACTATTTCTCATATCCGCCGGCGTGATTGCCGCCGGTTGTGAGAAGAAGCGGACAGCCGCCGAGCGACTCGATCGGGTCCAGGCGAAGACCGCGGAAGTTGCGCAGGACATGCGGGATTACACCTTCGCGGAAAAGGACGAATTCGTCGTCAAGGTGCGCGCCCAGCTCGCCGATCTGAACCGGGAGCTGGATGAACTCGCCGCCAAGGTGGAGAAGTCCTCCGCCGCGGTCAAGGGCGATGCCCAACCCAGAATCGCCGGGTTGCGCGAGCACACCGCACGGCTGAACCAACAACTTGACGAGGCGACCAACGCCACCGCGTCGAACTGGGACAAATTCAAGGCCGACGTCCGCAAGACGCATGATGCCTCGAAGGAGGAGTTCAAGGAAGCCCGCCAGTGGCTCAGCGACAAGATCGCACCATGAGCCGGCGCGGCAATCCACATGATCTCAGTAAAGTGAAAGAAGCAACAGTGTACAAGGAATCCAGCAAGTAGAAATCAACGTATGAAAACATCGAAACATTACTCAAACAAAACCAACGACCCGCCTCGCCATGCGAGCGGCGCTTTGCAGAATCTGGCGCTGGTCGCCCTAATCGGCACCAGCTTGAGCCTGACCCTCCGCGCGGCTGAAGTACCAGCCGCCCCTGCGGCCGACGCCAATGCGCAAGGGGTGCAAGTGCTCACCCGTGGGCCGGTGCACGAGGCGTTTGCGGGAGTTGTCACCTTCAATCCCGAACCGGGGATTGTGGTGCCCAAGGCGCCGCCCGCGATCATTGATGAAGTGCCGCCAGGGGAACGACCCGAAGGCGACAACGTCACCTGGATTCCGGGGTATTGGGCATGGGATGAGGAACGGACCGACTTCGTGTGGGTCAGTGGCACATGGCGTGCGCTGCCGCCTGGGCGCCAATGGATAGCCGGCTACTGGGGGGAAACCACCCAGGGATATCAGTGGACGTCGGGTTATTGGGCTGACGCCTCGGTGCAGGAGACCACTTATCTGCCACAGCCGCCTGCGACCGTGGAAGAGGGCCCGAGTGTGGCCGCTCCTTCAGAGGATTACCGATGGACGCCGGGCAACTGGGTGTGGAATCAGGATCGTTACGCATGGGGCCCGGGCTACTGGGCACGTGGACGCGCCGACTGGGATTGGAGCCCGTCGCATTATATGTGGACGCCGCGCGGATATGTCTTCGTGGACGGCTACTGGGATTACCCGGTGAATCGGCGTGGCTCGCTCTTTGCGCCGGTCTATTTCGACTCGGGGGTGTATTCACAGTCGGGTTATTCCTACTCGCCATCAATCGCGATCGATCTTGCGGTCTTCGCCGAGGCGCTCTTCTTGCGGCCCCGCTACAACCACTATTATTTCGGTGACTACTATGACAACAGCTATCAACAAGGTGGCTACTACTCGGCGTATGCATATCAATCGAACCGCTTTGGTTATGACTCGATCTATTCCCATCAACGCTGGGAGCATCGTCAGGACCAGGGATGGGACAACCGCATGGCAGCGTCCTATCAGTATCGTCGGGATAACGTCAATGCCAGGCCGCCCCGCACTTGGGCCGCCCAGCAAGCCATCGCCAGCACGTCGGAGTTCAAGCAGAACCGCATGTTGGTGGCAGCACCGCTCGACCAAATCGCCAAACAGAAAAACGGCGGCGTGCGCTACCAGGCGGTAACCAAGAGTGAAAAGCAAGCGCTTGCCCAGCGTGGCCAGCAAGTGGGTCAGTTCCGCGATCAACGGCGGACTCTGGAGACCAAGGGCGGCAACGCGGCAGCACCAAAAACCGGCGAAGCGATGGCAGCGACCAAGGTGGAGCACGCAAAATCCCCGATTGTGGCGAAGTCGCCCAATCAGTTGGGTAAAGGCAATGCGCCGCCTGCGGCACCACGTACTCCCAAACTTGTAGCCAACGCCCAACCCAACGCCCAACCCAACGCCCAACCCAACGCGAATCCAACCGGCCGCCAGCCAGGAGTGGACAAGACCAATCCCCTGCCGGAACCGCGCAAGACCGCGGTGACGCCCAACGGAAAGCAGCCCTTGTCGGAACCGCAACCGCGCAAGACCGCGGTGAAACCCAACGGAAAGCAGCCCTTGCCGGAACCGCAATCGCGCAGGACCGCGGTGACGCCCAACGGAAAGCAGCCCCTGCCGGAACCGCAACCGCGCAAGACCGCGGTGACGCCAAGCGCAAAGGTCCAGCCACAACCTGAACCGCGCAAGACCGCGGTGATGCCAAGTGCAAAGGTCCAGCCACAACCTGAACCGCGCAAGACCGCGGTGATGCCAAGTGCAAAGGTCCAGCCACAACCGCAGCCGCAACCGCGCAAGACCGCGGTGGCGCCCAGCCCGAAGGTCCAGCCACAACCGCAACCGCAACCGCGCAAGACCACGGTGGCGCCCAGCCCGAAGGTCCAGCCCCAACCGCAACCGCAACCGCGCAAGACCGCAGTGGCGCCCAGCCCGAAGGTCCAGCCCCAACCGCAACCGCAACCACGCAAGGTCGCGGTGGCGCCCAGCCCGCAGGTCCAGCCCCAACCGCAACCGCAACCACGCAAGGTCGTGGTTGCGCCCAGCCCAAGGGTCCAGCCACAACCGCAACCACGCCAACCTGCGGCGGCACCGCGCCAACCCGCGCCGGCGCCGCGCCAGGCGCCACAGCCTGCCGCCAACCAACCGGCCTCTCATGGCGGTGGCGGAGCAAACCAACCTGGCGAAAAGGACCCCAAGAAGAAAGGCAAGGAGTGACCTTGATCTAACGATAACCAACCGACAAACCAACTCTCCACCATACCACAACACATGAAAACATCATCCATTCCCCGTTGCCGAGCACTTGGCGCCGCCGCCCTGGCGGTGGTCTGCCTGCTCGCGCTTCCCCAATCCTCGGAGGCCAAGGGCAAAGGCAAGGCCCCCAAGGGGCCCAAGGACAAGTCATACTATTCGCACCAATACGATCATGCCCGGCAGATTTACTCGTCGCATCCGCGGTCTGGTTTCGGGCTGACGTTTGGCACCGGTTATGCGGGGCGCGGCTATTACTACGGGCCGCCAAACTCGGCGTATTACTATGAGCGCCCCGACGTCATGTTTTACGCCACGCGGGCCCTTGTCCCGCAGGAGTACTACGGCCGCGAAAGTTACACGCACAATTCCACCGAGGCAGCCGTGCAAAGCGCGCTTGCCAACAGTGGATATTACCGGGGCTCCATCGATGGGCAAATCGGGCCGCAATCCAGACAGGCAATCGCGAGTTACCAGCAGGCACAGGGCCTGCAGGTGACCGGCAACATCAACACCAGCCTGCTTCGCTCCCTGGGCCTGCAATGAAGCCACCATGTTAACTGTTAGATCCGACCGGAAATCGGGTCTAACCCATGGCGGGGAGCCAGGGAATCGATCAGAGCCGACAACAAGGGAAGCCCCGCTCGATCTTTAGGGCCAACCCCTAGCCAACGCGCAAACCGCGATTCAGGATCCTCACGAGTCGCGACGATGCCATCGGCGGGGCGCTCGTCGAACTGGAACAATCACGTAGCGCCGACATCGTTCGCGGCGTAGCGGATGACTCAACTTTTCAAACCCCTCAACTATCGGCAAACGCGCCACCTGCCACTCGCTGCGCAGCACGTGACAGGAAATGCCGGGCTTGGTCAGGCGGCTGGTGATGATGCACATGCGCATGGCCTTTTGCACGCTGCTGTCGCTCATCGGCTTGGTGGAATCCTTGAGCGCCAGTTTGGCCTCACCGTACTTTTCCTTCCACGCCCGGCCGATGCCGGGGAACAGGTATTTCGGATTGCGGTGCAGCTTCCAGAACTCGCGCAGGCGATCAACCATTTCCGGACTGATGGGCACTTCGCGGTGCTTGCCGCCCTTGCCGTTGATGACGCGCAGCACCCCGCGCCTGGCGTCGATGTGGCCAACCTCGATCCGATTCCTCCTTAACTCATCGTATCCAGGTCTCGTGAAGCCCGTCCGAACGCCCGCGTCTATCGGCTCTTCGATCTCGCTCCGGACGAAATCAAGCTGTTGGAAAAAGAGGTCGAGCATTGAATCATTGTCATCAGAACGACGCGTGTGCAACAGAGGTGTTCTAACTATCCCTAAAGAATCATGAATTCCCTCTTCCTTTGCGCCTCTGCGCCTTTGCGCGAGTCAATCTTTACTGAGCGACAGTGTTTCCATTCGGTTCATTCCGTTAAGAATTTTCTCGCGCAAAGCCGCAAAGCCGCAAAGTTTTTAAGAATCAAGAAATCATAACGTCTTTCACAATTACCACCCAATACCATGACCGAAAACGAAATCAGCAAAATCGTCGTCGATGCCGCAGTAAAACTCCATCAGGACCTCGGTCCCGGCCTGTTGGAATCCGTCTATGAAGTTGCTCTCGCCTATCTTCTTATGAAGCGCGGCTTGTCATGCGTCCGCCAGCTTCCCGTTCCGATCTCCTATGACGGCCTTGAGTTCGACGAGGGCTTCCGTGCGGATATCGTCGTCAACGACCTCGTCATTCTCGAACTCAAATCCGTAGCGAACATCGCCCAAGTTCACCGCAAGCAGCTCCAAACCTACCTCCGCCTCTCAGGCAGGAAGCTGGGCTTGCTCTTGAATTTCGGCGCTCCGCTGATGCGTGACGGAATCGTCCGCGCCGTCAACAATCTGCCCGAATAAGTTCTGGCGCAAAGCTGCCAGAATCACAATATTCAAATCCATACTTCTAACCGAACCCCCTCGTCCTTTGCGCCTTCGCGGCGTTGGGCGAGTCACTCTTTACTGAGCAACTGTGTTTCCAATCCGTTCATCCCGGTTAGGAATTTTCTCGCGCAAAGCCGCAAAGCCGCAAAGCCGCAACGTTTTTCAGAATCAAGCAGTTGGAAAAGGAGGTCGAGCATTGAATGATTGCCATCAGAACGACGCGTGTGCAACAGAGGGGTTCTAATGATCCCTAAAGAATCATGAATCCCATCTTCCTTTGCGCCTCTGCGCCTTTGCGCGAGTCACTCTTTACTGAGCCACTGTGTTTCCAATCCGTTCATCCCGGTTAAGAATTTTCTCGCGCAAAGCCGCAAAGCCGCAGGGTTTTCCGGAATCAGGAAATCCAATGATTGCAAAAAGAGGTTGAGTTTTGAACGGTGAACGCCGTTCCCCGTCTCCTACCCATCCAGCGGACTCCGCACCCCGCAGCCGTTCACTCCCGTCGCCACATGGGTGTAAATCTCGGTCGTCTTCACATCCTCGTGCCCCATCAACTCCCTCTCATCGCCTCCGCCCACCGATCCAATTGCCACTGCTTGCGCGGCTTGACCACCAC